>Ga0307470_10000959_pt1 | contig 11980 bp, 10 predicted proteins | sample atmos_gasesAM3C__FD_204565 | JGI IMG/M metagenome (GOLD analysis project Ga0307470, IMG submission 204565) | Hardwood forest soil microbial communities from Morgan-Monroe State Forest, Indiana, United States - atmos_gasesAM3C_05 | ecosystem: Environmental > Terrestrial > Soil > Temperate forest... | reverse complement strand
GATCAATTGCGGGATCAGGTGCAGCACCGCGGGCAGGTCGCCGCGGTTCCATGCCGTGATCTTCATCAAGACGTCGCCGGGCTCGGCTTGTGCGTACTCCACGAAGACGTCGAAGTAGCGATTGTCCGAAAAAACGCCGGTGTCCAACAGTTCGTACTCCGGCAGGTCCGTGCCGCGGCGCAGATTCTCGGCGACCAGATCCGCGTAAGGAAAGGCGCGCTGCGGATACTTGTAGAGCATCTTCAAATAGGAGTGCGTCGGAGTGGCATCCAGGTAGAAGTAGTGCTCCTTGACGTCTTCGCCATGATTGCCTTCGGCGTTGGTCACGCCGAACAAGCGCTCCTTCAAAATCGAATCTCGACCGTTCCACAGCGCCAACGACAGACATACCAATTGATTGGCGTCGGAAAAACCGGCGATACCGTCCTCGCCCCAACGATAGGCGCGGCTGCGCGCGTGATCGTGGGGGAAGTATTCCCAGGCCGTGCCGCCGGGACTGTAGTCTTCGCGCACCGTGCCCCACTGGCGCTCGCTCAAGTAGGGCCCCCAGTGCTGCCAGCCGTCGTGGCCGGGCACATTGGCGAGCAGACGCTCGCGTTCGATATTCATCTTGGTTCCTTAAATCATCGCGATCTTGCGTTCGAGATAGATCCAGGAACGCAGTATCTCAGCGACGCTCCAGGCCTGCGCGAAACAGCCGCGCGCACTGTGAGGTGCGTCACCATCAAAAATCTCGCTCACCGTGCCCAAACAGGCGCTGTCCAGGTGCTGCGCCATGGGCTCGAGAAACGACTGCGCCCGGCGCGCATCGCCGTACACCCGGTAGTGGGCCCGCGCATAGGGTCCGAGCAGCCAGGCCCAGACGGTACCCATGTGATATGCGGCGTCCCGTTGCCGGGAGTCGCCCGCGTAGCGCGCGGCATAGCCCGGTTCCCGCGGGCTCAGGCTGCGCAGTCCGTGGCTGGTCAGAAGGTCGCGCCCGCAGCAGTCAACCACGGCGCGCATCTGCTCGGGAATCAAGGCGCAGCAGGGCAGCGACACCGCGAAGATTTGATTCGGGCGGATGGACGCGTCGTGCGTGGTTCCTCCATCGACGTCGATCACGTCGTACAGGCAGGCGCGCTCCGCGTTCCAGAATCTGCCGAAGCCTGAGCGTGCGCTCGAAAGCAAGGACTGGCAGAAGCGTGTCTCGCCCATATCGCGCTTGGCAGAGGCGAGCCGGACGGCGACATCCAGAGCGTTCAGCCACAGCGCGTTGATTTCCACCGGTTTGCCGATCCTCGGAGTGAACGCCTGATCGCCATGCTTGGCGTCCATCCAGGTCAGCTGCGTTCCCGGTTCGCCGGCATGCAGCAGCCCGTCGGTGGGATCCACCCGGATCCCATAGCGGGTTCCTTCCGCGTGCGCGTGAATGATGGACATCAGAACGGGGAACAATTCGCGCGCGAGATCCGCATCGCGCGCCGCTTGCAAATAATCGTCAACGGCCTGGAACATCCATAGCGTGGCGTCCGCCGTGTTGTACTGGGGGACTTCGCCGCTGTCGGGAAACCAGTTGGGGAGCATCCCGCGATCGACGAAGCCCGCGTAGTTCCGCAAGATGCCGGATGCGAGGTTGTAGCGCCTCAGCGAGGTCGCAAGACCCGGCAACGAGATCATGGTGTCTCGGCCCCAATCGGTGAACCAGGGGTAGCCCGCGATGATGCTGGCGCCCGCCGCGCCGCGGCGTACGATGAATTGATCGGACGCCTGTGCGAGCGTGCGAATCCAAGCGGGCGCAGTCTTCGGCAGGGGCGCGATCAACGCTCTCGAGGCCGTCTTCAAGGCAGCGAGTACCTCATCCCCCGGGGGCGGCGCCGCAATTTCGGCCGTGGCCGCCAAGCACACCGGCTGCCCGGGGCTCAAGTCCGCAGCGAAGGTTCCGGGCGTGAATAAATCTTCCAACGGGTCGAGACCTCTTTCCGCTTCCAACCGATGCCAGAAATTCCAGTACCAGGCGGGCGCCGGGCTGAACCGTCCTTGGCTGATCGACAATCGGTAGGGCCGAGCGCCGGCGAAGGCCTGTATTCGGCAGAGATCGGCTTCCGCCTCGATCTGAAAAGCCTTTTCTCCCCGTCCGTGGCTGTGATAGTCGCGATACGTGATCAAGGGCTTGAGCGTTACCCGCAGGGGCGCCGACGCGCGGAGCAGCTCCAGGCGCAGATAGCTGGTATTGGCTCCGGGCGCCATGAAGATCCGCTGTTCCACGAGCGCGTCCGCGACGGCGTAGCGCCATACGGGAATGCCGTCCCGTACCGCGAAGGATTCAAGATGGATGAATCCCTGTCCGCTGATCGCGCCGCCGTCGAACTCATTCGCCGACAGGTCCGTTTCCACCCCGAGGTACTGCACGCTCGACTCGATTTTTGCCACCAGCAGCGTGCGGTCGACCGGCGGGTTCAAGCTCGCCATCAGAAACCCATGGTAGCGGCGCGTATTGGCGCCGGCGACGGTGCCGCATGCAAAACCGCCGAGACCGTTCGTCACCAGCCATTCGTAGCGGCTGGCGCTCTCCCAGCTGCCGCAGATGTCGCGGCCGAGCGTCAGAAGCGCGGCCTCTCGGGCATGCGGTCGAGCGAGAATTTCGCGGGTCCGTCAACGGTCGGAAACGTCAAGGGCGTACCCCAAAATGTAGATCTTACCGCCATCGCGTTGACCGCGGACAGCGTGGGCGCGTGCGTCGGGCAATGCCGACAAGTACAGGTCGCGATTGGCTACAGCGTCCGTCTTGCATTTGCCTGTAGAATGCAGGTTTATCCTGACGGGAAGCGCGGATGGTGCCTGATCGACTTGATGGAAAAACCGCGTTGATTTGCGGTTCAGTGGCTTACGACACGATTTTGCAGTTCCAGGACCGCTTCAAATCGCACATTCTTCCCGACAAGATTCATATCTTGAACGTGTCGTTCCTGGTTCCGGACATGCGCCGCGAATACGGCGGCTGCGCGGCGAACATCGCCTACAGCCTCAAGCTCCTCGGCGACCAGGGAGTGCCCATGGCCACCGTCGGCCACGATTTTGCGCCCTACCGCGAGCGCATGGTCGCGCAGGGCATTGCCGTCGATCACATCCGGGTGGTGGACGGAACCTTTACCGCGCAGGCCTTCATCACCACCGACCTCGATGACAACCAGATCACGGCCTTCCACCCAGGAGCAATGCAGCACGCGCACCTCAACCAGGTGTCGGATGCGGGATCCGGCATTGCGCTCGGAATCGTCGCTCCCGACGGCCGGCAGGCCATGATCGAGCATGCGGCGCAGTTCGCGGCCGCGAAGATTCCGTTTATTTTCGACCCCGGCCAGGGGCTGCCCATGTTCGGTGCGGAGGACCTCAAAACCTTCATCCGGCAGGCGCGCTGGGTGGCGGTCAACGACTATGAATGGGGTTTATTGCAACAAAAGACGGGTTTCACGGTCTCTGACATCACGGCCCAGGTCGAGGCCTTGGTGGTTACACGGGGCGCGGAAGGGTCGGTCATTTATACAAAGGGTGGGACATTGGCGATCCCCTGCGCGACACCCAAAGCCGTGGTCGATCCCACCGGTTGCGGGGATGCCTACCGCGCTGGTCTAATTCACGGTCTGTTGCACGGTTTGGACTGGCTGGCCACCGGACGGGTGGCGTCCCTGATGGGCGCGATCAAGATCGAGTCGCGCGGGCCCCAGAACCACAGCATGACCCGGGCGGAGTTCGACCGCCGCTATCGAGACAATTTTGGCTAACTTCAAGGAATTTGACGCATGAGCAGAAGCTTCTCGTTTACCTCCGAATCGGTCTCGGAAGGCCACCCCGACAAGGTCGCCGACCAGATCTCGGATGCGGTGCTCGATGCCATACTGGCCGCGGATCCCAAGGGCCGGGTGGCCTGCGAAACCCTGGTCAAGACCGGTGTGGTGATCGTCGCCGGCGAAGTCACCACCAGCGCTTGGGTAGACGTGGAGGCCATCGTCCGCAAAACCGTGCTCGACATCGGTTACGACACCTCGGACATGGGGTTCGACGGCGCCAGTTGCGGCGTGCTCAACATCATCGGCAAGCAGTCGCCCGACATTGCGCAGGGCGTCGACCGCAAGGACGAGCGCAAGCAAGGAGCGGGCGATCAGGGCCTGATGTTCGGCTACGCCACCAATGAAACCGACGTGCTGATGCCGGCACCCATCACGCTCGCGCACCGGCTGGTCAAGCGCCAGGCTCAGGTGCGCAAGAGCGGCAAGCTGCCCTGGCTGCGTCCGGACGCGAAGAGCCAGGTGACCCTGCGCTACGAAAACGACGAGCCGGTCGGATTGGAGGCGGTGGTCCTGTCGACTCAGCATGAGGACAGCGTCAGCACCAAGCAATTGCGCGAAGCCGTCATCGAGGAGATCCTGAAGCCCGTGCTGCCGAGCAAATGGATCGACAAGCACACCAAGTACCATATCAATCCCACCGGGCGGTTCGTCATCGGCGGGCCGGTCGGCGACTGCGGACTCACGGGACGCAAGATCATCGTGGATACGTATGGCGGATTCGCACGCCATGGCGGCGGTGCGTTCTCCGGAAAGGACCCGTCCAAAGTCGATCGTTCGGCGGCGTATGCCGCGCGCTACGTGGCGAAGAATATCGTCGCCGCGGGTCTCGCCGACCGCTGTGAAGTACAGGTCTCGTACGCCATCGGGGTGGCTGAACCCACTTCCATCATGGTCGAGACCTTCGGCACCGGCAAATTGCCCGACACGCGCCTGACGCAGCTGGTGCGGGCGCATTTCGATCTCACTCCGTTCGGCCTGCGCGAAATGCTCGATCTCGCCCGGCCGATCTATCAGAAGACCGCCTCTTACGGGCACTTCGGCCGCAAGGAAGCGGAGTTCACCTGGGAGCGCACCGACAAAGCAAGCACGCTCGCCGCCGAATTCAAAGCAACGCGCGCCGCCTGAAGCGCGCCTTCTTTCACGGAGAATCGATCGATGAATGCAGCAATCAAGCAACAGCATGATTTCCTGGTCAAGGATTTGGCATTGGCGGATTGGGGCCGTAAGGAGATCAAGATCGCCGAAACGGAGATGCCGGGGCTCATGGCGATTCGGCACGAGTTCGCGGCGCAGCTGCCCCTGCGCGGCGCGCGCATCACCGGCTCCCTGCACATGACCATTCAGACGGCGGTGCTGATCGAGACCCTGAACGCCCTGGGTGCGCAGGTCCGCTGGGCGTCGTGCAATATCTATTCAACCCAGGATCATGCGGCCGCGGCCATCGCCGCCGGCGGCACGCCGGTATTCGCGGTCAAGGGCGAATCGCTCGCCGAGTATTGGGATTACACTCATCGCATCTTCGAGTGGCCCGACGGCGGCCATTCGAACATGATTCTGGACGACGGCGGCGATGCCACCCTGCTGCTGCATCTGGGCGCCAAGGCGGAAAAGGATGCATCGCTGATCGCACGCCCCAGCAGCGAAGAAGAGGAGTGCTTGTTCGCCGCGATCAAGGCCAAGCTGCAAACGGATCCCAAGTGGTACTCGACGCGTCTCGCCAAGATCAAGGGCGTCACCGAAGAAACCACCACCGGGGTCAAGCGCCTCTATCAAATGGCCAAGGAAGGGCAGCTCGCCTTTCCCGCGTTCAACGTCAACGATTCGGTCACCAAGTCCAAGTTCGACAATCTGTACGGATGCCGCGAATCCTTGGTGGACGCCATCAAGCGCGCCACCGACGTGATGATCGCAGGCAAGGTCGCGTTGGTCTGCGGCTACGGCGACGTGGGCAAGGGATCGGCACAGGCGCTGCGCGCCCTGTCGGCGCAAGTGTGGGTGACCGAGATCGATCCGATCTGTGCGCTGCAGGCGTCGATGGAAGGCTATCGGGTCGTCACCATGGACTATGCCGCGGACAAGGCCGACATATTCGTCTCGGCGACCGGCAATTTTCATGTCATCACCCACGATCACATGAAACGCATGAAGGATCAGGCCATTGTGTGCAACATCGGGCATTTCGACAACGAAATCGAAGTGGCCGCATTGCGGCAATACGCCTGGGACAACATCAAACCGCAGGTCGATCATGTGATCTTCCCCGACGGCAAGCGCATCATTCTGCTGGCCGAGGGCCGCTTGGTGAATTTGGGCTGCGGCACGGGGCACCCCTCGTACGTGATGAGTTCCTCGTTCGCGAATCAGGTGCTGGCGCAGATCGAACTCTTCACCAACACCGCCAAGTATCCCGTCGGCGTGTACGTGCTGCCCAAGCATCTCGACGAAAAAGTGGCGCGCCTGCAGCTCTCCAAGCTCGGCGCACGGCTGACGGAGCTCACGGACGTTCAGGCCCGCTACATCGGGGTCGAAAAACAGGGTCCATACAAAGCCGACCAGTATCGCTACTGAGCGCGCATGCCGGTCGTAAGGGGGATGATTTGATGAGCGTGAACGCGAGTTCCAAGGTCTACGCCGATGCGGCATCCGCGCTGCAGGGCGTGGTCAAGGAGGGCATGACCCTGATGTGCGGCGGCTTCGGCGCCTGCGGCATTCCCGAGAACCTGATCGACGCCTTGCACGCATCGGGCGTGGGCAAGCTCACCGTGGTGTCCAACAATGCGGGCCTCGACGGCGTGGGTTTGGGATTGCTGCTGCAAACCCGCCAGATTCGCAAAATGATTTCGTCCTATGTGGGCGAGAACAAGGAATTCGAGCGCCAATATTTGGCCGGTGAATTGCAGCTCGAATTCAATCCGCAGGGCACCCTGGCGGAGCGCATTCGAGCCGGCGGTGCCGGTATTTACGGTTTCTATACCAAGGTGGGCGCGGGCACGCTGGTGGCCGAAGGCAAGGAGACGCGCATCGTAGACGGAGAAACCTACGTGCTCGAGACGGGACTCACGGCCGACGTGTCGCTGGTCAAGGCTTGGAAGGGCGACACCGAGGGCAATCTCATCTACCGCAAGACCGCGCGCAATTTCAACCCCAACATGGCCACGGCCGCGCGCATCACCGTGGCGGAGGTCGAAGAACTGGTCGAGCCTGGGTCCCTCGACCCGGACTGCATCCACACACCGGGCATTTTCGTGCAGCGCATTATTCAGGGCGCGCGCTACACGAAGCTGATCGAGAAGAGAACCGTGCGCAAACGAGGGGAGAAGTCGAATGCCGTGGTCGCGTGAAGATTTGGCCGCGCGCGCGGCTCGGGAACTTGGCGACGGGTTCTACGTCAATCTCGGCATCGGCATTCCGACCTTGGTTGCCAATTACATTCCGCCCGGCATGAAGGTCGTGCTGCAGTCGGAGAACGGCATGCTCGGCACGGGACCGTTCCCCTTCGAGGGAGAGGAAGATGCCGACCTGATCAATGCCGGCAAACAGACGGTCACGGCGCTGCCGATGACCTCGTATTTTTCCTCCGCCGACAGCTTCGGCATGATTCGCGGCGGGCACATCGATCTGGCGATACTCGGCGCCATGGAAGTCGCGGAAAACGGCGATCTCGCCAATTGGATGATTCCCGGGAAAATGGTCAAGGGCATGGGCGGCGCCATGGATCTGGTCGCCGGGGTCAAGCGGGTGGTGGTGGTCATGGATCACACCTCGAAGGACGGGGACCCTAAATTCAAGACGCGCTGCGAATTGCCGCTGACCGGGACCAATGTCGTCGACATGCTGATCACCGATCTGGCGGTGTTCTCGCGGCCGACGCGCAAGGATGGATTCGAACTGATGGAACTGGCGCCCGGCGTGACGGCTGAGGAAGTCCGCCGCAAGACGCCCGCGAAATACTCAGGGTAAATGTCCGCGCTGGATTACTTGCAGCGGCTCGAGGCCGAGAGCATTCACATCTTCCGCGAAGTGGTCGCGGAGTGCGAAAAGCCGGTCTTGCTGTATTCGGTGGGCAAGGACAGCTCGGTCATGCTGCATCTCGCGCGCAAGGCCTTTGCGCCCGCAAAGCCGCCGTTTCCGCTGCTGCAGATCGCATCGGGGTGGGATTTCCGCGAAATGCTCGAATTTCGCGACGCCACCGCCGCTAAATTCGGCCTGGAACTGCTGGTGCACACCAATGATGAGGGCGTGCGCGCCGGCGTGAAACCCTGGACTCACGGCGCCGCGTATTCCGACATCATGCTCACCCAGGCGCTGCGCCAGGCGTTGGACAAGTACGGCTTCGATGCGGCCTTCGGCGGCGGCCGCCGGGACGAAGAAAAGAGCCGCGCCAAGGAGCGCGTGTTTTCGTTTCGTTCCTCGCAGCATCGCTGGGACCCCAAGAACCAGCGTCCCGAGCTTTGGTCGCTGTACAACGCGCGCAAGAACCGCGGCGAAAGCATCCGCGTATTTCCCTTGTCGAACTGGACGGAGCTCGACGTGTGGCATTACATATACGTGCAGCGGGTTCCCATCGTGCCGCTGTATTTGGCGAAGCACCGGCCGGTGGTGCGCCGCGACGGCCGGCTCATCATGGTCGACGACGACCGGCTGCCGCTGGCCGCGACCGACCGCGTGGAGACGCTGCAGGTGCGCTTCCGCACTCTCGGCGACTACCCGCTTACCGGCGCCACGATCAGTACTGCCGACGACGTACGCGCGGTGATTCGCGAAATGCTGTCGACGACCTCGTCGGAACGCGAAGGGCGCGGCGTGGACAAGGACGGAGCGGCCTCGATGGAGAAGAGGAAGCAGGAGGGCTATTTTTGAGGAGCACGGGCGCGGATGCGGGCGCGGACAGCGGGGCGGGCGCGGATGCCGGCGCGGGCACAGGCGTGAGCGGCGCGGGCGACATCGACGAGTATCTGCGGCGACATCAGCGCAAGGGCTTGCTGCGCTTCATTACCTGCGGCTCGGTGGACGACGGCAAGTCCTCCTTGATCGGACGACTGTTGTACGAATCGAAAATGATATTCGAGGATCAGTTCGCGGCCCTGCGCGATGACTCGAAGAGGATCGGCACCCGCGGCGGCGAGATTGATTTCGCGCTGCTGGTGGACGGCCTGGCCGCGGAGCGGGAACAGGGCATCACCATCGACGTCGCCTATCGATTCTTTACCACGGAGAAGCGCAAATTCATCGTCGCCGATACGCCCGGCCATGAACAGTACACGCGCAATATGGTTACGGGCGCATCGACCGCGGATCTCGCCGTGATATTGATCGACGCACGCAAGGGCGTGCTGATTCAAACGCGGCGGCACAGTTATCTGGCGGCACTGCTGGGAATTCGCCATATCGTGGTGGCGGTGAACAAGATGGATCTGGTGGACTACTCCCAGGAGATATTCGCCAAAATCGAGCGCGACTACCGTGAGTTTGCGCGGCAAATCAAGCTCGAGGCGATCACTTGCATTCCGGTCTCCGCCGTTGCCGGCGACAACGTCACGACCCGCAGCGTGCGCACACCATGGTACGGAGGTCCCGGCCTCTTGGAGCATCTCGAAACCGTCGCTCTGCCCGACCCCGCCGATGGCGCGGCGTTCCGCATGCCGGTGCAATGGGTCAATCGCCCGAATCCGGAGTTCCGTGGCTTTGCCGGCCTCATTGCAAGCGGTGTGGTGCGCCGCGGCGATGCCGTGCGAGTCCTGCCCTCGGGGCGCACCAGCACCGTGGCCCGAGTGTTCACGGCCGAGGGCGAATCACCCCTGGGCGTGGCCGGCGAGTCCGTCACCGTGACGCTCGCCGATGAGATCGATGTGAGCCGCGGGGACGTCCTCAGCGCAGCGGATGCGCCGCCGGCGGTCGCCAATCAGTTCGAGGCCACCATCATCTGGATGCACGATGAGCCCCTGCTGCAGGGACGTGCCTATTTGCTCAAACTCGGCACCAAGACCGTGACCGCGACGGTGGCGCCGATCAAGTACCGCATCAACGTGAATACCATGGAGCACCTGGCGGCGAAGAAACTCGATCTCAACGACATCGGCATCTGCGGGCTCGAGCTCAGCAACGCCATCGCCTTCGAACCCTACCGCGACAGCCGCGTATTGGGCGGTTTCATCCTGATCGACCGGCTCACCAACAATACCGTGGGCGCGGGACTTCTACATTTCGCGCTGCGCCGTTCGCAAAACGTGCACTGGCAGGCGCTGGACGTGAACAAAAGGTCGCGCGCGGTGCTGAGCCATCAGAAGCCCTGCATTCTCTGGTTCACCGGTTTGTCGGGCGCCGGCAAGTCGACGATCGCCAACTTGGTCGAGAAACAGCTGCACGCCGACGGCCGGCAGACGTACCTGCTGGATGGCGACAACGTGCGCCACGGGCTCAACAAGGACCTGGGTTTCACGGATCAGGATCGAGTCGAGAACATCCGCCGTGTCGCCGAAGTGGCGCGCCTCATGGTCGACGCCGGGCTCATCGTCATGGTGTCCTTCATATCGCCGTTTCGATCGGAGCGGCGCATGGCCCGCGGCCTGGTCGAGGCGGGCGAGTTCATCGAAGTGTTCGTCGATACGCCCTTGAGCCTGGCAGAGGCGCGCGACGCAAAGGGACTCTACAAGAAGGCGCGCCGCGGCGAATTAAAGAATTTCACCGGCATCGATTCGCCGTATGAAGCGCCCGAGGCTGCGGAAATCCGCTTGGATACGACCCGTTTGACGCCGGAAGCGGCGGCTTCGCAAGTGATCGAGCATTTGCGCGAAGCCGGCATCATCGATGTCGATCTGACCTGGGAGATTTGAGGCCTTCGGCCGGGCGCTAGACCGCGGCGGCGCGCACTGTCGCTCGGCGCGTCTGCTCGTCGCGTACGTCAGCGTCGGTGAGTCCGGTATTGGCCGCAATGATTTCCACCAGGCGATGCGCCGGGTCGCGCGGCAACGTTACCTCGTGAATGCGTTCCCAGATACGGATCCGTTCTTCGGCCGTCTTGAGCCGCGACGACTGTTCCGCCAAATCCATACGGCGGCGTTCCGCGGCTTCGGCTTGCTGATGCACCAGGCGGGCCCGGAAGTCCATCATCGGATCTTCGCCGGACGGAACCGACGGGCGCCCCATACCGGGGCCTGACTTGTATTGATTCACGCGAGTCTCCTGGGTTAGCCCGTCAAGGTATCACTGTCTTGCCTCGAGCGGTTCGCTTTCCGATCTTCGGCCAGAGCCGAACATAGTCGGCCTGTTCCGCCGTCTGCGGCACTGTGGGCCAAACGGCCGCTCGTTCGCTCTGACGCCAGAGGCGATTCAGAATCTTGAGCGCGGTCTTGCCGTTGGACTCTTCGTCCGCCAGAAAACAGCCAATGACCAGCCCGGTGCGCCCGATGCCGGCGCGGCAATGCACGTATATGCACCGTTCCCGCGCGAGCGCAGCGCGGATAGCGGCGAGCAACTCCAGAGTCTGCTCGACGTTGTTGGGCACCCGGGTATCGGCAATGGCGGAACGCAGGTAGTCCGCATGCTTCGGCAGCAAATGACGGTAAGACGGAAGCTCACCGTCTTCGGTGAGATCGACATAGCTATCGACGCCGGCCTCGTGCAGGCGCCCGAGGCGCCGGCGTGCTTCCGAATCGTCGGCGCCCCCCGGGTATTCACCGGCCAGCAGCCGGCCGGGAATCACCCAATAGGTGTTGGCAAGCGGTCGGTCGATGGTCAAATCTGGCTGGCTTCGTGCACCCACGGCGCGATGTTACCAGCGATTCGCTAGACGCCGGTCACGGTCGGTTGGCTCCCGACATGATCAAATCCCTGGTTTTCCCCGCGGTCCCGCCTGAATCTATCAATTTGGACGGCAACCCGCACGCAGGCGAGGTAATATAACTTTCGTGATTAGCGCCAAATCATTGAAATTGCGGGAATTCCTTGGGTACATGATGTTGTGGTTGGCTGCGATGACCACGGCGCTTCCGGTGTATCCGGCCAGGGCGGAGGAGCCCGCCGCCGCCGCTGCCGTTTCTCCGGACTACCGCATCGGCCCGGGCGACACATTGAAGGTTTCCGTGTTTCAAAACGACGAGTTGACGGCCACGCTTCCGGTGCGGCCCGACGGCAAGATCTCCACGCCGCTG
>Ga0307470_10000957_pt1 | contig 12010 bp, 12 predicted proteins | sample atmos_gasesAM3C__FD_204565 | JGI IMG/M metagenome (GOLD analysis project Ga0307470, IMG submission 204565) | Hardwood forest soil microbial communities from Morgan-Monroe State Forest, Indiana, United States - atmos_gasesAM3C_05 | ecosystem: Environmental > Terrestrial > Soil > Temperate forest... | reverse complement strand
TGGTTCCTCGGCCCGGTCCGCCGCTGGGCCGGCAGCCGCCTCGCGGGAGAAGCTGGAACCACCCTCGGCCGCCTCTTCGCCGACGCTCTCCGCGGCCGGGTGCGCGTCGACGGCCTCACCCTCACCAGCCACCACTTCATGAGCCCGGCGGAGCTGGCGACCGAGACCGGCCGCGCCCGCCTCGCCGCCTGCGTCTTCCGCGTTCCCGTCCACGGCGAGATGGTGCCGATGTGCCGCGTCAACGCCGGCGGAGTGCGCGCGAGCGTCTACGCGGAGATCCAAGCAGCCCGCGGCGAAGCGGCGCGCGTGCCCGTTCCCGCCTGAGCCGCTTCCGCAATCTGCATGAGCACTGTTATCCTCCTCCTCGAACCGCGAGGAAAGGCAGGTGGCTCATGGCGTCCATGACCTTCGATCCCGCGTGGGCCGGCCAGCTCGCGCAGATGGTCGAGACGGCCTACGGCCAGTACGCGACGGGCCTCACCGACCCCAACTACAACGGCGCGATCACCCCGCCCCCGGGGTTCGTCCAGACCGCCGCCTTCAAGGCGCCCGAGGTCGACATCGGCAAGAGCTCGAAGCTCCTGGCGGCTCTCCTCGGGCCGGCCGTGAGCCTGACCGACAAGCTGCTCCTCCAGGGCCTGACGATCGGCTTCCGTGACGTCTGGTACGGCTACGCCCTGGCGCCGGCCGCGGGTGCGAAGAATCCCGCCAACGTGCTCGTCTTCCGCGGCACCCGCACGATCGAGGAGTGGATCGAGGACATCTCCGTCGACCAGGTCGACGTCCCGCTGCTCTGGTTCAACCACGACAAGCTCAAGCTCGCCAAGGCTTCGGTGGGCTTCCTCCTGGTCTACGCCTTCCTCTACGATCAGGTGCTCGCGGCCGCCCAGGCGTTCGACACCTCGATCCCTCTCTACGTGACCGGCCACAGCCTGGGGCACGCCACCGCCGTCTTCGCGGCGCTCACCGCGGACATCGAGGTCTACAGTCTCGGCGGCCTCACCGGTCAGGTCCAGATGTACAGCTTCGCCGGCCCGCGCGTCGGCGATCCCGTCTTCTCCGAGGCGTACGACTCCCTGCTGCCGGCGAGCTTCCGGGTGGTCAACCTGAGCGACGTCGTCCCCGTCCTGCCGCCGGCGAGCATCTTCGGGTACCTCTATGCCCACGTCGGCCAGGAGTGGTCGTATCTCTTCCAGACCGGCGAGGTCGCCGACAACCACTCGCTCGAGGTGAACTACCTCCCCGCCGTCGCCCCGGCGACGGCGAGCCCGGTCGAGACCGACGCCCCCCGCGTCTATCCGAATTCGGGGATCCCGGCGTAGGTCTATTCCGGCCAGGTGCCGAGGAGCTTGCGCAGCAGGACGAGCTGGCCGATGTGGTAGGCGTTGTGGTCGGCGAGCATCAGGGCCTCGCGGAGGAGGGTCTGGCCGTCGCCCCAGGGGAAGGCGGCATAGAGGTCGGCTTCGGCGATCAGGCCCTTCATCGCCGCGAGATCGCGCCGGAAGGAGTCGGCGCTGCGCTCCCACGCGGCGTCATCGGGCGGCGCCTCGCCGTCTGGCCAGTAGCCGGCGGGCCACTTCGGCGAGACGTGCTCGGGGTCGCGGCTGAACTCGAGGATGTCCCACTGGGCGATCCGCAGGTGCTCGAGGAGCTGCCAGGGGGTGTGGGGCGAGCCCGCGGGCCTGGCGCCGCGCAGCTTCGCCGGGAGATCCGCCACCGCGGCGTCGAAGTCGGCGTGAGCGTGGCCGCCGGTCAGCAGCTTCTGCAGGTGGTCGCGAAGGGCCTTGTCATCTTGGCTCATGGCCGAATTCTATGCCCCGCGCGGGAGATAATGGCCGCACCATGGATCCCGTCCACGTCGTCGGCGCCGGCCTCGCGGGCTCGGAGTGCGCCTTCCAGCTCGCGCGGCGCGGGATTCCCGTCGTCCTCTACGAGATGCGGCCCCTCCGGCCGACTCCCGCCCACAAGACCGGCGACTTCGCCGAGCTGGTGTGCAGCAACTCGCTGCGCAGCGACGACCCCCTCCCCGCCGCCGGGCTCCTCAAGCGGGAGATGGAGGAGCTGGGGTCCTTGATCATCGCCGCCGCGCGGCGGACCTCGGTGCCCGCGGGGAGCGCGCTCGCCCTCGACCGCGACCGCTTCGCGCGCGAGGTCACCGCGACCTTCGAGGCCCTCCCCGGCGTCGAGATCCGCCGCCAGGAGGTGACCGAGATCCCGACGGGCGAGACGGTCCTCGCGACCGGCCCGCTCACCTCGCCCGCGATGGCGGCCGCCCTCCAGGGGATCCTGGGGAGCGAGTATCTCTATTTTTATGACGCCATCGCGCCGATCGTCGAGGCCGAGAGCCTCGACCACACGCGGCTCTTCTGGCAGTCGCGCTACGGCAAGGGCGAGGGCGACGACTACTTGAACGCGCCGCTCGACCGCGACCAGTACCTCGCCTTCCACCGGGCGCTGTCGGAGGCCGAGGTGGTCGCCCCGCACGAGTTCGAGCAGGCGATCTTCTTCGAGGGCTGCCTGCCGATCGAGGAGCTGGCGCGCCGCGGCGAGGACACCCTGCGCTACGGGCCGATGAAGCCGGTCGGCCTCCATGGCCCGGACGGCCGCCGCCCCTACGCCGTCGTCCAGCTCCGGCAGGAGAACCTGGCGAAGAGCCAGCTCAACCTGGTGGGCTTCCAGTCGCGCATGAAGTGGGGCGAGCAGCAGCGGGTGCTGCGGATGATCCCCGGCCTCGAGAACGCCCGCTTCGAGCGCTTCGGCCAGATCCACCGCAACACCTTCGTCAACTCGCCCGTCCACCTCGACCGGCTCTACCGGCTGAAGGCGGAGCCGCGCCTGCGTCTCGCCGGCCAGATCACCGGCGTCGAGGGCTATCTCGAGTCGGCGGCGACCGGCCTCGCCATCGGCCTCTACCTGGCCGCGGAGCGCGGGCTGACGCTGGGGCCAGCCGGCCGCGAGCCCGAGCCGCTGCCGCCGACGACGGCGCTGGGCGCCCTCGCCCGCCACCTCACCGAGTCGGATCCCCGGCACTTCCAGCCGGCGAACGTCAACTACGGCCTCTTCCCCGAGCTGCCGGAGCGCTTCCGCAAGGGCGATCGGCGCGCCGCCCACGCCGAGCGCGCCCGCGCCGACCTCGCCGCCTGGGCCGAGCGGCAGGGCGTCGCGCTGGCGGCTCGCGAGCGCGGCGCCGGGGCCCCCGTCACGGTCCCCGTCTCATGACCCTCCGCCGCCTCATCCACCGCTATCTCGAGCACCTGCGCGAGGAACGCAACGCCGCGGCCAACACCGTGCGGGCCTACGAGGGGGACCTCCTGCGCTTCCTCGATTTCCTCGCCGCCGACTTCCTCGCCCGCCCGGCCGAGGCGATCGAGCCCGGCGAGGTCGACCCGCTCGCCGTGCGCTCCTACATGGCGGCGCTCGCCCGCCGCGGCAGCGGCCGCCGCAGCCAGGGCCGCGCCCTCTCCGCCGTCCGCAGCCTCTTCCGCTTCGCCTGCCGGGAGGGTCTCCTCGCCGCCAACCCGGCCCAGGGAGTGCCGACGCCCAAGGTCCCCCAGACCCTCCCCCGCCACCTACGGCCGGGCGAGATCGAGAACCTCCTCGAGGCGCCCGCCGGCGACGAGCCGGTGGCCCGCCGCGACCGCGCCATCCTCGAGCTGCTCTACGCGACGGGCCTGCGGGTGGGCGAGCTGGTGAGCCTCGACTGGCGGGCGGTCGACCTCTCCGGGCGCGCCCTGCGGGTGGTCGGCAAAGGGAGCAAGGAGCGGATGGTGCCCTTCGGGCGGCCGGCGGCGGACGCCCTCCGCGCCTGGCTGGAGGTCTGGGAGGGGGTCCGCGGGACGGCGCTGGAGGGTCCGGAGAGCCAGAGCGAGGAGCCCGTCTTCCTCAACCTCCGGGGGGGGCGCCTGACCGACCGCTCGGTGCGGCGGGTCCTCGACCGCTACGTCGGCGAGGCGGCGATCGCCGCCGGGGTCCACCCCCACACGCTGCGCCACACCTTCGCCACCCATCTGCTCGAGAACGGCGCCGACCTGCGGGCCATCCAGGAGCTGCTGGGCCACAGCTCGCTCTCGACCACCCAGAAGTACACCCATCTCGAGATCGACCGGCTGCTCGCGGTCTATCGTGGGGCGCACCCGCGGGCGCGCGGCGGCGCCGCCAAGATGGAAACCAGCTGAGACGAATGGCTGAGATCCGCTTCCCCTGCACCGCGTGGGGCGCCATCCGCCGCGGGCGGCGGCGCCTGGCCGCCCTCCTCGGCGGCTGCGCCATCCTCCTCCTCGCGACCGCCGCGGCGGCATGGGCGAGCGGCCGGCGGTGGCCGGCGCTCCTCGCCCTCGCGGTCGCCCTGGTGCCGTGGACGGCGTGGCGGATGAGCGGCGACCTCGATCCCCTCTGGCTGGAGGTCGACGGCGCGGTCTTGACCCTCCAGCTCCGCCGCCGGCGCGAGCGCCGCGACCTCATCGGCGCCCGCGCCCGCCGCCTCGCGCCCGAGGAGGTCGCCCATCTCGAGCGCCTGGCGAGCGCCGGCGGGGTGGCGGCGGGGACCGGCGGCTTCGATTCGAGCCTCCTCGGCGAGTTCGACCTCGCGGCGAGCGACTTTTCCCATGCCGTCCTCCTCGACTGGGGCGAGAGCCGCCTCATCGTCACGCCGGACGAGCCGGAAGCCTTCCTCGCGGCGCTCCCGGCGATCGGTGGTGGTTCGGTTTGATCCGCTGTCCTCGGGATCAAACCAAACCACTATCTGGCGGACGCTTGAGGCCGCGCCGGCTCGCCCCGCAGGCTCCTGCTACAATCGCTCGCCCATGGATACCCTCTCCTCGACCACGGTCCTGCTCGTCCGTCGCGACGGCAAGGTCGCGATGGGCAGCGACGGCCAGGTGACGATGAACAACTCGACCGTGGTCAAGGGCGGGGCGCGCAAGGTCCGCCGCGCTGGTAAGGGGAAGGTGCTGGTCGGTTTCGCCGGCGGCGGGGCCGACGCCCTCGCCCTCTTCACCCGCCTCGAGGCCAAGCTCGACGAGTACGGCGGCAACCTCGAGCGCTCGGTGGTCGAGCTCGCCAAGGACTGGCGGACGGACCGCGCCCTGCGCCAGCTCCAGGCGGTGATGGTCGTCACCGACCAGGCGCAGAGCTTCTTCGTCTCCGGCGCCGGCGAGCTGCTGCAGCCCGACGACGAGGACGGCATCCTGGCAGTCGGCTCGGGGGCCAACTTCGCCCTCGCCGCGGCGCGCGCCCTCCTGCGGCACACCGAGCTCTCCGCCGCCGACGTCGTCCGCGCGGCGATGAAGATCGCGGCCGAGATCTGCGTCTTCACCAACGACCGCCTGACGCTCGAGGAGCTGTAGGCCAGCCATGTCCACCTCCCTCACCGGCCCGGCTCCCGGGCCCCTGTCGGCGCCGGCCCCGGGCGAGCTCGGCCCGGCCCTCGAGAACATGACCCCGCGGCAGGTCGTCGCGGAGCTCGACAAGTACGTCGTCGGGCAGCACCAGGCCAAGCGCGCCGTCGCCATCGCGCTGCGCAACCGCTGGCGGCGCCAGCAGCTCCCGCCCGAGATCGCCGACGAGATCGCACCCAAGAACATCCTGATGATCGGACCCACCGGCGTCGGCAAGACCGAGATCGCCCGCCGCCTCGCCCGCCTCGCCAAGGCGCCGTTCCTCAAGGTCGAGGCGAGCAAGTTCACCGAGGTGGGCTACGTCGGGCGGGACGTCGAGTCGATGATCCGCGACCTGGTCGAGATCGCCGTCGGCATGGTGAAGGAGGAGAAGCGCGACGCGGTGCGCGAGGCGGCAATGGCCCGCGCCGAGGATCGCCTGCTCCAGCTCCTGGTGCCGCCGCGGCCGATCGCCTCCTACCTGCGCCACGACCAGCCCGCCGACGACGACGAGGAGGACGACCTCGCCGGCACGCGCGAGAAGTTCCGCGACAAGCTGCGCTCGGGCGCCCTCGACAACCGCATGGTCGAGATCGAGGTCGACGAGGCCTCCTACCCCAGCCTCGAGATGTTCACCCCGCAGGGAGTCGAGGAGGTCGGCATCAACATCAAGGACATGCTGCCGGGCCTCTTCGGCCGCAAGAAGAAGCAGCAGGTGCGGGTCGTCGAGGCGCGCGAGATCCTCGTCCAGCAGGAGGCCGAGAAGCTGATCGACCGCGCCGCGGTGGCGCGCGAGGCGCGGCACCGGGTGGAGGAGGGCGGGATGATCTTCCTCGACGAGATCGACAAGATCGCCGGCCGCGAGGGGAGCCGCGGCCCCGACGTCTCGCGCGAGGGGGTGCAGCGCGACCTGCTGCCCATCGTCGAGGGCACCAACGTCTCCTCGAAGTACGGGATGGTCAAGACCGACCACATCCTGTTCATCGCCGCCGGCGCCTTCCATGTCAGCAAGCCCTCGGACATGATCCCCGAGCTCCAGGGCCGCTTCCCCATCCGCGTCGAGCTCGATCCGCTGACCGAGCAGGACTTCGTGCGCATCCTGACCGAGCCGGAGACGGCGCTCACCAAGCAGTATTCGGCCCTCCTCTCGACCGAGAGCGTCACCGTCGAGTTCACCGAGGACTCGGTGACCGAGCTCGCCCGCCTGGCGGTCGAGGTCAACTCGTCGACCGAGAACATCGGCGCCCGGCGGCTCTCGACCCTGATGGAGCGCCTGCTCGACGAGGTCTCCTTCGACGCCCCCGACATGGCCGGCGTCGTCGTCAAGGTGGACGGCGAGTACGTCCGCCGCACTCTCTCGGGGATCGTCCAGGACCAGGATCTCTCGCGCTATGTCCTCTAGAGGTCCGGCGCGGCGCCTCGCCTCCGCGGTCCTCCTCGCGTCGGCCGCCCTCGCCGCGGCCGCGAGCCTCGGGTGCGGCAAGAAGGGTCCGCCGCTGCCGCCGCTGCGCTTCGTCCCGGCGCCGACCAAGGACCTGGCCGTCGAGCAGCGCGGCGCGCAGGTCCTGCTCAGCTTCACCTATCCGAAGACGACGCCGTCGGGGGCGGCCTTGAACGGCGTCAACTCGGTCGAGGTCTGGGAGCTGTTGCGGATGGTGGCCCCGCGATCGGCCGCCCTGCCTCCGGCCGCCGCGCCGCCTTCCGCGACCGCTCCGGGCGCTCCCAGGCCCGCGGCCGCGGCTCCCCCGACGGCTCCCCCGGCCGCGCCCTCCCCCGCGCCGACGTCCGCGCCCGCTGGGGCGACGCCGCCTCCGCCCGCTGCGCCCCCGGCCGCTCCGGCGCCTGCCCCACCGCCGGCGCCGACCGTGCCGCCGACGCCGCCCGTGGGCGCGGCGACCGTTCCGCCGCCGCCGGCCGATCTGCCCGGCGGTTTCCCGGCGGTCGATCCGCGGGAGCTCGCCGGCCAGGCGAAGCTCAGAGTCAAGCTCCAGGGAGCGGAGATCGGGGCGGCCACGCTCGGCGACAAGTTGGTGATCGCCCTCCCCCTGCCCGAGCCGCTCCCGGCGTCCGCGACTCCGGCCGGTGCTCCGATCGGCGCTCAGGTCACTGGGAGCGCGGCGGGCGCAAAGCCGGTCGCGGGCGCGCCGACGGTTCCGCCGCCCGGCTCGGAGCAGGTCCACTACTACGTCGTCCGCACCACCGGCCCGAAGGACGACCGCTCGGCGTTCTCGAACCAGGTTGCCCTGGTGCCCAAGACGCCGCCCTCGCCGCCGGGCGAGGTCAAGCTCAAGGGCGCCGCCGAGGGCGTTGAGGTCGCCTGGACCGATCCGGCGCCGCCGCCGCCCGCCGGCGCCAAGCCGATCCTCGGCTTCAACATCTACCGGCGGGACGCCAAGGCGAAGAGCTTCGGGCCGCCGCTGCGCGCCGCCATCGCCAGCGCCCGCTCCGTCGTCGACGGCACGGCGCGCTTCGGCGAGAGCTACATCTACAGCGTGACGACCATCGCGGAGCCCAACCCGCTCGTCGAGAGCGCGATCAAGAGCGAGGTCGAGATCAAGTACGTCGACCGTTTCCCGCCGCCCGCCCCGGGCGAGGTGGTGGCGCTCGCCGAGGCGGGCACGGTGCGGGTCGTCTGGCGCGCCTCGGGCGCTCCCGACCTCGCCGGCTACCTCGTCTACCGGCGCCAGGGGGCGGCGGGGCCGTTCCAGAAGCTCATCGCGGCGCCGGTCTCGGATCTCCAGTACCTCGACGGCTCGGTCGCCACCGGCGCCACCTACACCTATCGCGTCACCGCCGTCGACCAGTCGGGCAACGAGAGCCCGCCAGGCGAGGCGCAGACCAAGGTCCAGTGACCGCGTTCTACAAGCTCTCGGGGAGCGGCAACGACTTCGTCGCGCTGGTCGAATCGGTTCCCGAGCCCGATCCCGATAGCGAGCAGATCCGTGCCTGGTGCCGGCGCGGCGTCTCGCTCGGCGCCGACGGCCTCTTCGCCCTCCGCCGCCGCGGGGACGGGGTCGAGATGGCGTACTGGAACGCCGACGGGCTCCCCGCCGATCTCTGCCTGAACGGCACCCGCTGCGCGGCGCAGCTCGCCTTCCACCTCGGCTGGGCGACGGAGCGCGTGCGGATCGCGACCGCCGCGGAGAGCGTCGAGGCGCGCCGCCTCGACGCCTCGCGGGTGGCCCTCGAGCTGCCGGCGCCGCCGGCGCCGAGCGCGCGGACGGTCGCCGCCGGCGGCTCCTGGTCCGGCTGGTCGGTCCTCGTCGGCGTGCCGCACTTCGTCCTCGCGTGGCCGGAGAGCCTGGCGCGGGCGCCGGTCCGCGAGCTCGGCCGGGCGCTGCGTTACGCTCCAGATTTCGCTCCCGCCGGCACCAACGTCGACTTCGTCCGCTTCCCCGACCCCGGCACCGTCGAGATCCGCACCTACGAGCGCGGCGTCGAGGACGAGACCCTCTCCTGCGGCAGCGGCGTCCTCGCCGCCGCCGCCGTCGGTCTCGCCCTCGGCCGCTCGCGCCCGGCGCCCGGCTCCCCGCTCCTCGTGCGCACGCAGGGGGGCTTCACGCTCGAGGTCGGGATGGGAGAGCCCGAGTCCGGCGCGCCCGCCCCCCGCTGGACACTCGGCGGCGACGCCCGGGTGGTCGCCGAGGGCGAGCTGCTGCCGGGCGCCGCCAGCCCTGCCCCGCCGCCGGCCTGGTCCTAGGGCGGCCGGACGGATCCGATAGTATCGGCGCGATGCCCAGCACAACCCGGCGGGTCGCGGCGATCGTGCCGGCGTACAACGAGCAGGAGACGCTCGCCGAGGTCCTCGCCGTCCTCAGATCGATCTCCCTCATCGACGAGGTGCTGGTGGTCTCCGACGGCTCGACCGACGAGACGGTCGCCATCGCCCGCGGCATGAAGCTCAAGACCATCCACCTGCGCGAGAACCACGGCAAGGGGACGGCGATGGCGGTGGGGGTGGCGCACGCCGACGCCGACGTCCTCGTCTTCGTCGACGGCGACATCCTGAACCTGACCGCGGCGATGCTCGAGGAGCTGATCCGGCCGGTCCTCGACGGCCGCTCCGACATGAACGTCGGCATCCGCAACCGCGGCTGGATCCTCAACGCCATCCACCGCACCTGCGGTCCGCTCCTCTCCGGCATCCGCTGCCTCAAGCGCGAGGTGTTCGAGGCGGTGCCCGAGGAGCAGATCGAAGGCTTCGCCATCGAGACCGGCCTCAACTGGTCCTGTCGCCAGCTCGGGATGCGCACCACGACGACCGTCTTCTATCACCTCAAGCACCTGGTCAAGGAGAAGAAGCGCGGCTTCTGGCGCGGCTCCCGCGCGCGGGTCGAGATGTTCGTCGCCGTCTTCCGCGCCTACCTCTCGCTGGTGATGACGCACCCCGTCCTGCGCCGTCCCGACAGTTCGCGGCCCCTCGCCGCGGAGCGCGAATACGTGGTCTATTGAGGTAGACTTTGCCAGGAGATGCCCAGCAGTGGGCAGAGGGAGTATCTATGGACAGGAACTACGCGCAGCGCGGGGGGAATGATCTGATCCAGGAACGGGAGCGGCTCGAGAAGTCCAATCCGGGCCTCGTCCGGTCCTATGCGGCTTTCTTGGTATCTTTCTCGAAGTACCGTCGAGTGGAACGGAATCAGACTCAGCGCTCCGGGATCAAGGAATCGGTTGCCGCGAGGCGCTGACTGGAATGTCTGGGGGGGAGGGCGGCCCGTCTGGAGGAGTTGACCATGGACGATCGCCGCTTTACGAAGCCCTCAATGCTCGCCGCTATCAACGCCAGAATCTAATCCGTGACATCGAATCGTTGACCGATCGGCGGCTTGCCGTCTACTTCGCCAACGTCAACCACCCTTCCTCCGGCATCTCTCAGCCGGATGTTGCCCCCTTCCAAGACCTGCTGTTCGACTGCGAGCCGCATTGCAGCCTGGACCTTCTTCTCCAGAGCCCGGGTGGAGACATCGACATCGCCGAGAAGCTTGTCTACATGCTCCGCCAGCGCGCCTCCAGTTTGCGCGTCGTCGTCGTAGAACGAGCCAAGAGCGCAGCGACACTCATTGCGCTCGCCGCCGATGAGATCCTCATGAGCTCGACGTCCGAGTTGGGGCCCATCGATCCACAGGTTACTATTTTCACTGCGGACGGAAGACCGCTGCAAAGACCGGCGCGGTCCTTTCTCGATGGCCTCGACCAAATCAAGAAGAGCGTCAGTGATGACGGGGAGCTCAATCCGGCCTATTTCCCGCTGCTTTCTCAACTAGACCCAGCTCTCCTCGACTTCTGTCAGAAAGCGATTGCGCGCTCGGAACAATTCGCCGAAAAGTGGCTCAGCCGCTACATGCTAGTTGATCGTCCTGAAAGCGCACGCGACATCGCGGCGAGGCTTACCGACGTGGAAAAATACCGCTCACATGGAATGGTAATCGACTCGCAAGAGGCGGCTCAACTGGGTCTTAGAGTGACGGTGATGCCACCCGATGATCCGCTCTGGAAGCAACTTTGGCGCCTTCACCTGCTCTACGAGGTCGAGAACTACGAGCACAATGGAGCAAAGGTCTTCGAGTCCAGAAAGGTGTCGATTTCGTTCTGAGCCTCACCGTGCCCGACTTCCCTCCCGTCGACGAGCAGCTCGCGCTCTTGAAGCGCGGCGCGGTCGACCTCGTCGACGAGGCGCAGCTCCGCGCCAAGCTCGAGCGCTCGCGGCGGACCGGCACGCCGCTCACCGTCAAGACCGGCTTCGATCCCTCCTCGCCCGACCTCCACCTCGGGCACACGGTGCTGCTGCGCAAGATGCGCCACTTCCAGCAGCTCGGCCACCGGGTGGTCTTCCTGATCGGCGACTTCACCGCCCGGATCGGCGATCCGACGGGTAAGAAGGCGACCCGCCCGCAGCTCACCGAGGAGCAGGTGAAGGCCAACGCCGAGACCTACCAGCGCCAGGTCTTCCACGTGCTCGACCGCGAGCGGACGGTGGTCGACTGGAACGGCCGCTGGCTGGGCCAGCTCGGCTCGGCCGGCCTGGTGCGCCTCGCCGGCCGCTACACGCTGGCGCGGATGATGGAGCGCGAGGACTTCCGCACCCGCTACCAGGAGAAGCAGCCGATCCACCTCCACGAGCTGCTCTACCCGCTCACCCAGGCGTACGACTCGATCGCCTTGAAAGCCGACGTCGAGCTCGGCGGCCACGACCAGATCTTCAACCTCCTGGTCGGCCGCGACCTCATGAAGGAGGAGGGCATGGAGCCACAGGTGGTCCTCACCGTGCCCCTCCTCGTCGGTCTCGACAGCAGCGAGAAGATGTCGAAGAGCCTGGGCAACGCGATCGCCGTCGAGGACGCGCCGAAGGAGATGTACGGCAAGACGATGTCGATCCCCGACGCCCTGATGTGGGACTGGTACCTGCTGCTGACCGACCTGCCGGAGGCGGAGATCGCGCACCGGCGAAGCGACCTCGAGGCCGGCCGGCTCCATCCCAAGGCGGCGAAGGGCGAGCTGGCGCGCCGCCTGGTCGCCCAGTACCACGGCGAGGCGGCTTCGACCGAGGCCGCGGCCGAGTTCGAGCGCGTCTTCGCCGGCGGCGGGGTGCCGGACGCCGTCGAGGAGCGCGAGCTCGCGGGCGGGATGCAGCTCCG
>Ga0307470_10000956_pt1 | contig 12014 bp, 8 predicted proteins | sample atmos_gasesAM3C__FD_204565 | JGI IMG/M metagenome (GOLD analysis project Ga0307470, IMG submission 204565) | Hardwood forest soil microbial communities from Morgan-Monroe State Forest, Indiana, United States - atmos_gasesAM3C_05 | ecosystem: Environmental > Terrestrial > Soil > Temperate forest... | reverse complement strand
AAAACACCTGCCCTTGCCTGCATAACTCCAAGACCGATACGATGAACTCTACGCGACGTGGAAAGAAACCAAAAACTTTCCAAAACGACTCGAGGTCGTGACAATCGACGGAACCGATTACTATCTTGGATATCTTTCTCAACAAGGCCTGGGCGACAGCGGCCATTCAGGGAAAGCGGCGTATCTCTTTCCGGCCGCGCTCATCGACACAAAAGCATAACTGAGCGATTTTGATATCATTTGGATGAATAATATCTAGGAGGGGGAATAACCAAAACCCCTCCTTATTTTTATATTCTATCTGTCGCACAATAAGTGTTTTACGACAGATATATGCCACTAATAAAGGCCCTCGCAATTTCTGCTAAGGGCCTTCTACTTATTACCGACCATCTCTCACGAAAATCATACGGGCGGCTATGAATGGTACAACATCCACGCAACCTTACCCAGGACAATTGCAACGCCAAGGGCAAGCGCGCCAAGCAGGTAGAAAACCGGCCGCCAGGGAGATTTCTTAACCTCCTTATTCATTCTTGTTTCCATTTGTCGCAGTTCTTCCGCGCTATATTCCGAAGCTTGTCTTATGTTCAAAGACAGCATAGGCCGAGGCCTCCTTTCTCTAAATATTGTTTAACACAAATCTTATTTGTCGTAAAGTGTTTGCCACTTCCCCGCCAGGGTAAAAAATATCCCGCCTTGAGGGCGGGATATTCATGCGAAATGTTTTTCGCGAACCGATCGATGCGGCGATCCGTTTTACCAATTACGGAAGCTGCGGGATCGGAATGTTCAAACCTTCGCAGTTCAAGAGATCAATCCATCGAAGGGTCGTCTTATAAACGTAACCGGTCGGCGGCAAATTGTTCGAAAGGCCGTACGGTACCCAGGGCGCAAGAACGTCCTTGCCGTAGGTCTTCTGGAACAATTTCACCGCGGCGAACGTCGGTTTGTCGAACGTGCCGTTTACCGTAAGGTTGAGGTGTAAAATGTTGTTCAAGAATTTCTGAAGCAACGTTACGTACGCCGAATTGTTCTTGCGGCCATAACCCATGTAGGCGTTAAGGGGCAGGTACAAGTCGCTGCACATCGCGGTCGTCGAAGCGCCGAGCACGTAGCCGGAGGTTGAAGTGCTCGAGGTGCTTGCACCAAGGACTTCCCCACCGACGGTGATCGTCGCGGTCGAGGTATCGTTACCCGAGAGCGGGTCGACGACACTCGATGACTCGGAGACGGTCGCCAGGTTCGCGATTTTCGTTCCCGAAGCACCCGTCACTTTCGCTACGATCGTAAGCGTCGTCGAAGTGTTCTGGAACATCGTACCGATCGTCCAGATTCCGGTCGAGCTCGCGTATGAACCCGTCTGCGCGTTTGCAGAGACAAAGCTCAATCCTGCCGGCAAGAGATCTTTCGCGGTCACGCCGAGCGAGATGTACGGGCCAAGCGCCGATACGGTGATCGTGTAAGTCACGTTCGAACCGTAGGCGGGCGTCGTGTTGCTGACCGATTTCGTGATCGCAACTTCAGCGCTCTGCGAACCACCGCCGCCAATCGGCGTATCACCGCCGCCCGGAGGCGCAATATTATTCGAAGTTACCGTGATTTTTGCCGAAGCACTGTCGTTAGAAGAGTTCGTATCGGTAATGCCGTAGGACTCATCCACGTTCGCGGTGTTCGTAATCACCGTACCGATTTCATCCGCAGCATCCACGTTAGCCGTGATTGTAAGCACAACCGATGAATCTGCGGGCAAGGTACCGATCGTCCAAACGCCGGTGCTCGAAGAGTAGGAAGTGCCTTCCGGAGCAACCGAGCTCACGAAGGTCAATCCGTCGGGCAATTCGTCATTCACAAGAACGCCGGTCGCGTCAGCGGGGCCGCTGTTCGTGACGGTGAGCGTGTAGGTAACGTTCGCACCGCCAATGGGCGCGGTGTTATCCACGGTCTTCGTTATCGAAAAATCATTAGTAGAAGGACAGATCTCGTTCATCACAAGAATGACTTTGCCCGAAGTGATTCCCGTAAACTGCGGAGCGGTCGGGCTCAAGTCGCCGGCAAGCGCCGACGCAACGTCGTCGCCCGATTTGTATCCATCGAGGCGGAATGCGCCCGGGGTGCAGGTCGCACCTTCAGGAAGTACATTGCTCTCCCCTCCCGTAATTTCGGAAGCGGTGTAGTTGGCGGGGGCGCTCATGAACGAAGTGTCGGCTTCGTACGCGCTCGTCGCGTTGAAACCAACCGGACCGATCGAGAACGGAACGTCTGTTCCGGAGCCGATGTTCGCGGCGCTGTACGTCGTGATCATCGGGAAGGAAGCGCTGTTCGCCGTGGCAGCGCTCGCCTGGATGCCGTTAATAAACTTAAAAATCTTTACCTGAAACTGCGGTGCCGGAGGCGCCGGAGGGCAAGGCATGTTGTAGACAACGATCGTCTTGTCGGTCGTAATGCCCGTGAATGCGATCGGGGTCGAGGTTACGCCCGAAGTGAGCGCACCCGCAAGGTCATTGCCAGATCCGTATCCAAGCAACTGGTAGTCGCCCGGAGTGCAAACCTCGGAACCGATCGGAAGCACTTTGCTCGTGCCGCCTGTTACTTCGGAGGTCGTATAGTCCGAAGGCTGCGCCATCGGCGAAGTGTCGGCTTCATATTGTACCGGAGCGCCGCCGTAGTTATCGCCCAATTCGTAGTTGCCGCTCGTCGAGACGCCGCCGTTCAAGTTTGCGGTCTTCCACGTTGATACCATCGGGAACAAATATCCGTTCGCGTTATCGGCAGTAGCCTGAACAGGATCCGTGCCGCTCGCGTTCGTCAAAAACTTATAGATGTGGACTTTGATCTGCTGTGCAACGCTGCCCGAGCAGTCGGTTACGATATGGAGGTCGTAGCGCAAACCTGCGGGGTTCGACGTCGGGTCGGAACCCGGAACGCCAAGATTCGTCACGTCAACCGAGATCGTGTTCGTTCCCGGGTGCAAGAGCGAAGCGACATCGTAGTGTCCTTCGTTGTTTACGTCGAAGCTGTTGCCGTTCACCGTTTCGGAACCAACCTGCGTGCCGTTTACGCGGACAACGTAGAAGTTGTCGGCGGCGATGTCGAGCGTCGCGCTCGCCACGTTGCCGTTAACCGTAAAGGTTTTGTCGAAGGTGTGGGTTTCGTTATTCTGCGTCTGGTCGACAGGATCCAGGTTCCAGATCCAGCTCGAAAGGTTCGTGGGATCGTTCGGGAACGTCGCCGTCCACGCCGGGTGGATAAAGGTGAGCGTCGTTGCCGTGGCGTTCGTGCCGTCAACCATGTTCGTGACATCGCTTACGATGTCCGTCGGCAAACAGGCTGGTGCAACCGGCGGAACAAAAGTGTTCGTCATCGTACAGTATTTCACCTGACCGATACCAAGCGTCACCAAGCCGTCAGCGCAGTCGCCACTGAAGGTTGCGATGTAAGCGTGATCGTCGTTGCCGTTTTCGTGGACATAGTAGCTGCCTGCATTAATGCCGGCCGCGTGACCCGAAGTGACGGAGGTCGTTCCCACGAAAAGCGGGAAGTCGCTCACCTGCTTCGTGCCGCCGCCGGTGTTATCGACTACTTTCGTGACGATAATCTGCGGCTGGATGTCGTTGTTCGTGATCGTGCAGGTCTTCACATCGCTGCCATGAAGGGTGACGTGTCCGGTTGCATCACAATCGCCGCCAAAGGTGGCTGCGTAACCGGCGCTTGCCGTCTCCGTCACTGCATACGTGCCGGCCGTAAACGTTTTCTGGATGGTCGAGCTTACCGAAGTGGTTCCCACAAAAAGCGGGAAGTCGCTCACCTGCTTCGTGCCGCCATTGTCGTTGATAACCGTTTTTACCACCGTCAATTTTGCCGGGCAAATAACCGCCGGTGCATTGTGGTTGCTGTCATCGTCGTGACCCTCGTCATCCGAAGAGTTCAACTGCGTGCTCGTCGAGAAACAAAGATCAAGCGCGGAGCGCTGGTTCAAAACAATGAGCGTCGCATCGGGGTGGCTCGGAGAAATTACCAGTGATCCATCGGCGTGCGAATTGCCAAAAGAAGAAAGGTTGGAATCATCGTGCGGATGATTATCGCTGTAGAGCGGCGCAAGCCAGCCCGTCGACGAAGATATCGTCTCCTGCAAATAGTGATACGTGGTGTTGCCGCCATGAGCGGTATCGAGCGCAAGCCCGGACTGCGTGACGCATTGCGCGTTCTGCGCATTCGAGCCGCTGAAGGCTGCTCCATTAAAAGAGGTCGGCGTCGTGAACGTTGCGTTCTTGACTGGACTCGTTCCCGGAACGACGAATGTTATTCCCGGAAATTGCGAACCGTTGATAATGTTTCCGTTCGCATCTTCGATCACTTTACAAATCGTGATCGAACCCGTTTGAGGCGGAGGCGGCGTGTGGTGATCGTTATCCGCATGCGCCGTCGCAACGTTTGAGTTTATAAAGGGAACGACTAACAAGACCATGAGGAGCGGGAGTATCGACTTTAAGAACGCCCGGCTCGACAAAGCCTTTTTTAAGGTTTTTTTCATACGTCAAGAGTACCTTATATGTTACACCTTGTCTAGGGGGCAGATTTGTGGCGCAATATTAAACAAAGATTAAAAAAATATTAAAAAATAATCGACAAAAAATTTTGCTTTAAAAAAGCGAGAGCAGCCAATCAACGAGTTGTTTCAAAACGCCGAGCACCCACGAAAAAATGTTCAGGAAAATATGAAGCGCTTCCGAGGGGCGGAATCCTACGGTCGCATACACCCAATCGTCGAACTGCCGAAAAATATTTTCCGGCGCGTTCATGCCGAAATTATTTTGAGAGACAGGAAGCGAAACGGACTGATCCCCTGTCGCCCGCATCGATTGAATAAAATTATTAAAAGGAGAGAGTAAATTTTGAAATGAGGATCCAAAATCAAACGCGGGAACGGCGACGGGCGCCGGTTCCGCGGGGCTCGTTCCGGGCAGCGCGTACGCATGCGCGGTTGCAGCCGATAAGAAAATAAAAACGGCAACTACGCAATAGGCAGAAGCCGCAGGCAGAATAGGGTTGCCTTTCATGGGGATACCTAAATTTTAAAATAGGTACCCGTAAGGGTCAAGGTCGCCGCCAACCGGCAGCGGGCCGCACGATTTTGAGCTGGTTATCTGAAACGTCGACTGAGCAAAAACGGTGAAGTGAAGATGCGGACCCGTTGCGTAGCCGGTCCGACCGGAGTAGCCGATGATCTGTCCCCGCTTCACGGTCTCACCTTTCGTAACGAGCTGTTTTGAAAGATGGCCATAGAGCGTCGTAAGTCCGTTCGGATGATTGATCGCGATAAATTTCCCATACGCGCCTTTCGGGCAATACAGATCTTCATTCGCGACGCCCATAATTACGCCATCATCGGCGGCGAGCACCGGAGTGCCGACCGACGCCGCAAGGTCGAGGCCGTTGTGCCAATGTCCGGCATATCCGTTCTTCGCGAAACTGGTCGAGCCGTATCCCTGAGTGATGTCGTCCGGCGTGTCGCCGTGGATCGGGACGAGTAGCACTCCCGGCTGCACCGTTGGCAGCGCCGAAGGATCCACTTTCGTACGCAAAATCGCGTCGAGCGATTCGATGTCGCTTGCGATCTGCTGCTGTTGTTTCTGCAGATCGGCAACCTGTTTTTGATAAATACTTTCCTGGCCTTTCGTCGAAGCCAATAAAATTTGTTTTTGCTGCTGCTCGTCTTGCACGATGGCAATTTTATTCTGAAGATCCTGCTGATGCGCGGCGATCTGATCTTTCTTTGCGGCGCTCTCCTGAATTTTATTATCGTAGGTCTCGTGAAGATCTTTTAAATTATTAATATCGTCTGTGAGCTGCGCCTGCAAGTTATGCAACGTCTGCGCTTCGAGCACGCCGTCGGCGAGCGTCCCTTGTTTCAAAAAGACAACGAGCAGATTTCCATTCGATGCGTCGTTGCGCTCCAATTGTTTGAGCAGACTTTCAATCGCCGCCTGCTTAACACTCACGGATGAAACGATATCGCCGAGATCGCCGTTTAACTGCTCGATTTCCAATTGCAGCTGCTGCGCAGTTATCGTATCGGATTGAATGCTTAAATTAAGCGCTTTCACATTTCCATCGAGGCTGTTCACCTGGCTCTGCAGCGTCGTTTTTTGCGCACGCGTTGCCTTGAGCGTTTCCTGCGTCGACTGCAACTGATTATTAATATCCTGAAGCTGTTTATTTTTTGCGTCGATCTGCGCCTTCAAATCGACTGCGGTCGTCGCGGGCGTAGTCGTCGTTGTCACCGCTTCATCCGCAGCACGAACCGCGCGCAAACATATTCCGCCCACAAGAAAAAGCGCTATAGCAAGCGCGGACGATATAAAGATGATTCGCTTCATGATTCAAACTTTTTCTGTGCCAACGCTATGCGCACAAGAGATTCTTTCTTTCCGATCACTTCCATGATCTCCGTCGGATCGGGGGATGATTTTTGACCTGAAAGCGCAACGCGCAGCGGCCAAAGCACGACACCGCGATTCCTCTCTCCTATAGCAAACGATAGCTCGCGCGATAAGGTTTCGCGGTTAAATCCCCCCTCGGAAACCTTTGTAACCGCGGCCGCCGCGTCCTTAAGCGCTTTCATGATTTCTTCTTTCGGAGACTCTTTCCATATAAGAAGCGACGCCTCGTATTCCGGAAGCTTAAAGAAAAACTCGCCGAGCGTCGCGAAGTCGCGCAGCGTGACGGCACGGCTGCGCTCGACGGAAACAATCTTCGCGAGCAAAGAAACATCGGGCGTACTGCCCGCGAATGGCGATGGCGCCAAAGAAAGTACTGCTTTCGCAATTTCCTCGTCGCTCATTTTTTTCATATGTTCACGATTCAGCCAGTCGAGTTTTTCCTGATTGAATACCGCTCCCGCTTTCTGCACGCGACGCAGATCGAATACTTTTATAAGTTCCTCTTTGGAAAAAATTTCATCGTTGCCGGAAGGATGCCAGCCAAGCAGCGCCAAAAAATTGAGCATCACCGCCGGCAAATATCCTTTGTCGCGATAATCAAGGAGCGCCGTGTCCGCTTCGCGTTTGGAAAGTTTCCCACGATTCGCATTCAAAATAAGCGGCAAGTGCGCGTACGTCGGTTCCGGCAATCCGAGCGCCCGTTGGATGGCGATCTGCTTCGGCGTGTTTCCAAGATGTTCTTCGCCGCGGATCACGTGGGTGATTTCCATCTGATAGTCATCAATTGTGACCGCAAAATGATAGAGCGGCATCTCCCCCGGCTTTCGGCCGATCGCAAAATCACCGATTAATTTTCCATCAAAGACGACGTGTTCACGCACGATGTCGTCAAATTCGATTTTTCCATCGGGCATACGGAAACGGATCACTTGCGGCTCTTTTCCGACTGGGGGCGCTTCAAGATTGCGACAGCGGCCGACGTACACTTGCGGCAGATTTTTTTTGACAAGCTCGGTTTTATCCGCTTCCAATTCTTCTTTCGTGCAATAGCAGTAGTATGCTTTTTTTTCGGCGAGAAGCTGCGCAAGGTATTTATCGTAAATATCCACGCGTTCGCTCTGGCGATACTTCATGCCGGGCTTGCCCCTTCCCTCCTTGCCAATCCCCTCGTCCCAATCGAGCCCAATCCAATTCAGCGCCTCGATAATTGACGCCTCGTATTCCGGCTTCGAACGTTCTTTATCGGTATCCTCGATGCGGAACAAAAAAACGCCGCCGTTTTGGCGCGCAAAAAGCCAGTTATAAAGAGCGGTGCGGATATTGCCCAAATGCAACCGCCCGGTTGGGCTGGGAGGAAACCGCACCCGAATATTCTTACCTTGAGCCTCTGCCATATCCCTCAGTTTAACAGGATTTTGGGGCGATTTCCAGGAGAAAAAACCGCCCTCGAAAAGATTATTCCGAAGTAAGAATTGTTTTCCCTTGAGGCGTCGTCCAATCCGTAAATCGCCACCACGTGGGAATAAATTTGAAAAATACGAATTTGGGATCTTCTGCTTTCTTTTTTTTCTCGGGAAACTTACCAAGATAGATCGAGTCGAACATTTCTTTTTCTTCCGGTTTCAACAACTGAACAGTTCCATCCAGCTGGAATGTTTTCATATTCTTTTCGTCTGCCCCCACGACAAACGAGGCTCTCGTCACATCTCTCCCATAAAGCGGTTCTGCTTTTCGATAATCGCGATAGGTTTCAAAATAAAAAACAAAGGGGTCATCGCCGTGAGCAAAGTGCACGGTGGCGGCATGAGGAGACCCGTCAAGCATCTCGACGGCAAGCACTCCGACGCGCTGGGTTTTAAGATAATCGAGAATTTCCTGCTGCATAGCTTTTATTATATACCCCCAAGATCAGAGCTGCCTCAAGGTGCCCAAATAGATCTTACTATTTGTCTCACATTTTGTACCTCCGAAAGAGAGAAGTTTTTCTTTCCGCAGAAGAGAGGCTCTCGGACGAACGTAGGTGAGGAAAGGGAGGGCGATTTCAGTAGAAATAGACCCGACTCTCTTCTGCGGAAAGAAAAACTTCACCCTGCCGCCATCGTGATGATCGCGTCCGCGATGTGGTCGGCGCCGCCCGGCGCGAAAAACTTACCTGCCATTTCGCCCATCTTTGCCCGTGCGTCCGCGTTGTCGAGCAATATTTTCAACTGGTTCAAAAATATTCCGGGCAAAAGGTTGGATTCGTCGATCACGGTCGCACCGCCATCTTTTGAAAATTCGTACGCATTCACGCGCTGGTGATCGTTCGCCGCTTCGCCAAGCGGAATCAAGATCGAAGGGATGGCAAACGACGCAAGTTCGAAAATTGTTCCACTGCCCGCACGCGCAACACAAACGTCCGCGGCAGCAAGCGCGGCGGCAATATTGTCGTTGAAATAATCGACGGCGTGATAGCGGCTTGCGGTCGTGCCATCGATGAGCGCGGCACGGGAAAGTTTTTGCGCTTCAAGAAAATTCGCGACGCCCGTCTGATGAAGCACCTGCGTTAAAGGAATAATCGCCGCAAGGTTTTCCAAAATAAATTCATTGATGCGCACCGACCCCTGCGAGCCGCCAATCACGAGAAGAAGTGGCGCCTTCGCATCAAAGCCAAGCGTTTCTTTGGCGAGCTCTTTCGTGGTTCGTCCTTCGAGCAATTCCGCGCGCACCGGCGGCCCGGAAATCTCGACTTTATTTTTATTGAAAAACTGCGTGGCACGCGGGAAGCTGACAAATATTTTTTTTGCGAAGCGGCTCGAGGCAAGATTCGTAAGGCCAGGCTGCGCATCGGATTCGTGAATCACGACGGGAATGCGGTAGAACCATCCGGCGACGACAACCGGCAACGCGCCCGTACCGCCTTTCGAAAAAATAACGTCGGGCATCATAAAATATAATTCGAAGAGCGCCTGAATAAATCCAATGAAAAATTTCGGCACATCCAGAATATTTTCCGCGGAAAAATAGCGGCGCAATTTTCCGGAAGCGATCACGACGCACGTCATGCCGCGGCTTTCAAGAAGCGCACTGTACGCATCTTTCGGTCCCATATAAATAAATTCGGTCGGCGCGTTCAGCGCGAGCACTTTTTTTTGCAGCGCTTCCGCGACGGCGATTAATGGATACACGTGTCCCCCGCTGCCGCCGCCGGTGAAAACCACCCTGAATCGATCTGCGTTGCTGTTCGTTTGGCTCATTATTTTGCTTTAGCTTAATTATGCATAGCGCGACACGTTAAGCGCAATCCCGCTCATCGTAAGGAAAACGGCGAAAGCGGTGCCGCCATAACTTACGAAGGGCAACGGCACGCCGGTCAAGGGAATCAGTCCGGAAATCGAAGCCATGTTCACGAATGCCTGGAGCGCAATCACCGTGCCGAAACCGATGAGCAGCAGCCTGCCAAACTGATCGCCGGTTTTTTTTGCGAGCCAGAACATGCGGAACGTGAGTATGCCAAAGAGCGCAAGGAGCGACATCGCGCCCACAAATCCCAGTTCTTCTCCGGTCACGGCGAAAATCGAATCGTCGATCGGCGTCGGCAGATAACTCGCCTTCGTCGCGGAATTTCCATATCCCACGCCCATGAGCCCGCCCGAGCCGATCGCGATAAGCCCTTGGTTCACCTGATAATTTTGCCCCTGCACGTTTTGACTTTTATTGAGATACCCCAAAATGCGTGCGCGGCGATACGGCGTGACGTACACGACGAGCACGAGTGCGATAAGACCGAACGCAACGATGCCGGCGATATATTTAATCGGTGCGCCGCTCACAAAATAAATGACCAGTCCCGCCGCAAGAAGAATCACAACGGTGCTCGTCGCAGGCTGCAAAACAAGCAGCGTCGCGATAAGTCCCGCGACCAAAACAAATGGCAGGAGCCCCGATTGAAAATCCGTCGTGCGCTTGAACTTTGGATTCGAAAGCCACGCGGCTAAATAGAGAATGAATGTGAGTTTCATAAGTTCCGCCGGTTGGAAACTGACCGGACCGAAACGAAGCCAGCGGTTCGTGTTATTCACGACGGAACCGAGCGGCGTAAATACAAGAATAAGGCCAATGAGGCTCGCAAGAAGAAGGATAAACGCGATTTTTTTCCAGCGCTGATAATCCACGAAATAACCGACGAGAAATCCGATGGCGCCGATCGTAAGGCCGTAGAGAAGCTGGTGCTCCAAATAATAATAGCTGTTGTTGAATTGCGTTTTCCCGAGATCGGAAGAAGCCGACGCGAGCATCGCAAGACCGAAGAGCGTCAGAAGCGCGATCGTCGCCATCAAAAAATAATCCGGCGGCCCTCCTCTTTTATTTGCCCGTTTCGCCATAATTATTTGCTGCCGGTTCGGCGAAGCGCCTTGCCGGGAAATTTTTTCTGGAATTCATCTCCTTTATATACGAGCATGCCGTTCACGACGGTGAACTTCACCTCCCCTCCTTTCAAGCCGACGAGGTCGGCAAAATTTCCTTCTTTTATTTGTCCCCGGCCCTTCAGGCCAAAAAATTGCGCGGGCTCTAGCGTAATTTTACGGATGGCATCTTCAAAGGGCATCAACTGGCCGGCGCGGACAAGCGATAAAAATTTAAGGAATGTTGAGGTGGTCCGCTCCGACTTGAATTGTTTTTCTTTGGTATCCGCCGCAAAGCTTGGCGCGTTCGTCGCGATGAAGCTCCGCTTGGCAAGAAACGCTTTCTCGATCATTGCTCCGTCGATGCTCTTATAGAGAATCGTCGCACGGAGTTTGACGGCGATCATGAAACGGATCAGTGCCTCGCGCTCGTCGGTCACGCCGTAAATACCCTGAATGTCTCCGAGCGTTTTTCCCACCAAAAAATCATTTCCCGGCGCGTGCGCCACCACAAAATGATTCAAATCGATATGCGGAATTTCTTTTTGCAATTTCGAAATCATCCATTCGTCCTTAATATTCGCAAGCATCACTTCAAGCGGCCCCGTCTGCGCCCAGATCGGCAGGAACGTATACACCGGCAGCAGCGTGCTGTCGGAAGTATACATGTCGAAGCGCACCTTCGATGCCTCCGGCAGATGTTCAATCGCGGCGAGTGCTTCTTCATATTCTTTTTCGGTGCCCGCGAGCGGCATGAAGTGGCTCACGAGCGTGGTGACGCCGGTTTCCTTCGCAAGCTTCAATGTTTCTTCGACGGAAACTTTCACGCCGTCGCCTGGATACCGAAGATGCGTCGCGTAAATTCCGCCATACTGCTTAACCACTTCCGCAAGCGCCTTCAACTCCGAATAACTGGTTTTCCGCGAATGGACATATTCAAGGCCGGTCGAAAGCCCGAAGCCACCTTCCTCAAGCGACTGCCGTAACGTATTCTCAAAAACATTTAATTCATTTTTTGTGAGATCGCGCAACGCGTCGCCGAGAATCGCGCGGCGAATCGTCGAATGCCCGACGAGCGTTCCGAAATTAACCGCAAGCGGCTGCTTATCAAGCGTGCTCAAAAACTCCGCCATCGTGTGCCAATTGACATTCACCTTATTCGGATCGGTCCATTTGCGGATCGACT
>Ga0307470_10000955_pt1 | contig 12015 bp, 10 predicted proteins | sample atmos_gasesAM3C__FD_204565 | JGI IMG/M metagenome (GOLD analysis project Ga0307470, IMG submission 204565) | Hardwood forest soil microbial communities from Morgan-Monroe State Forest, Indiana, United States - atmos_gasesAM3C_05 | ecosystem: Environmental > Terrestrial > Soil > Temperate forest... | reverse complement strand
ATAGTATCAATACAGTATTAATCCTGCTCGGTCGGCCACCAGAGCAGCGCTTTGACATCGACACGATAATCATCAGATACAGCCACACCTTCAGCCTCCAGAACCTGTTTGTGGCCGCTGCGACCGCCCGGGTAGCCGGCTGCCAGACCACCACTCTTATTGACGACCCTTTGCCACGGCAGGGCCGGATCACCGAAGTGGGCGATGCCGCCGACGATCCGGGCGGCCCGCGCGTTGCCGCACAGTGCCGCGATCTGCCCATAGGTCATCACCCGTCCTGACGGAATCTGTGCCACCACGGCCTCCACCCTTTGGCGGAAGGCCTTATCCATTCAAAGAAGTCTTATTGACCCGCGTCGCGGCCTCGTTGGCCACGGTCTTGAGGAATTCCTCGAGGCTTACAGCCTGGTCCTCGCCTTGCACCGACATATCCTTGCGGACACGTGGTGTGATGAGGCCTTCGGCCACCTCTTTTTCGCCGACTACCACTGTGTATGGTACTTTCATAAGTTCGGCGGCGCGGATCTTTTTGCCGACCGATTCGTTAGCGTTATCGACGACGACCCGTAGCCCTAGCCGGCGAGCCTGTTCCACCAGTTTAGTGGCAAACTCCAGTGTGGGCGGCTCTTGGTTAACCGTCACTACCCGGATCTGTTCCGGCGCTAACCAGACCGGAAACCGGCCGGCCGTATGCTCTATATAAACACTCAGGAAACGCTCGATTGATCCCAGGAGCGCGCAATGGATCATGACCGGCTTCTGCTTGCCGCCGTCTTCGGCCGTATATTCTAAGCCGAGCCGTTCCGGCTGCACAAAGTCCAGCTGCACAGTCGCTACCTGGTGCTCGCGGCCGATGGCATCCGTCGCCATGAAATCGATCTTAGGCCCGTAGAAGGCTGCCTCGCCGTCGGCCTCAAAGTAATCCAATCCATTGTCAGTGACTGCAGTCTTGAGCTGCTCCTGAGCCTGTTGCCATAATTCTGCTGCGCCCAGATAGCCGTCGCCATCATCACGGTAGCTCAGCCGCACCCGCAGCTTCATATCCACCGTGTCATACAATTGTCGGGCGGCCGCCAGCAGGTTATCGATCTCCGGTTTGATCTGGTCCGGCCGGCAGAACACATGGCTGTCGTCCTGGGTCAGGGCCCGCACCCGGTTCAGTCCCCCCAGTTCCCCGCTCTTCTCATCACGATAATCAGTCGTTGTCTCGAGGTAACGCACCGGCAGATCGCGGTAACTCCGGGGCAGGGCGGAGTATATACGGGTGTGGTGCGGGCAGTTCATCGGCTTAAGCACCAGCTGGTCACTTGTCTCCTGGCTCTTTACCAGGAACAGCTCATCGCCGAACTTGTCCCAGTGGCCGCTGGCCTCATATAACGCCCGCTTGGTGATATGCGGTGTCCAGACCTTTTCGAAGTGATAGGCCTCACGCAGCTCATTGGAGAACCTGGCCAGCTCGTCACGCAGTACCGTGCCGCGCGGCGTGAACAGCGGTAAGCCGGCTCCGACCATATCGGAAAAGACGAACAGGTCCAGCTCTTGCCCTAACCGCCGATGGTCACGCCGCCGCGCCTCCTCCAGCATGGTCAGGTGCCGCTTAAGCTCGTCCTCGGTAGCGAACGCCACCCCATATAGCCGCTGCATCTGGGCATTGGTGTCTTTGCCGCGCCAGTAAGCCCCGGAGACACGCAACAGCTTGAAAAGCCCGACCTTGCCGGTCGACTCGACATGCGGCCCGCGGCACAAGTCCGTAAAGTCACCGTTCGTATAGAACGAAACGTTCTCGACCTGGGCCGTGCCGTCACCGATGGTGCCCAGTTCGGCCGGGTCGAGGTCCTTGGCTACGGTGGTACCAGCCCGTTTAAGGTCGTTCAATAGTTCTTCTTTATAGGGTTGGCCGCTATTTTTGGCCCAGGCGATGGCTCCGTCAATCGGCTTTTCAGACCGCACAAAGGGCTGGTCCTCAGCGATAATCTTGTGCATCTCGGCCTCAATCTTAGCGAAGTCCTCCTCTGATAGCTTGATGTCACCTAGGTCGATATCATAATAAAAACCATTTTCGACGGCCGGGCCGACACCGAACTTAGCCTCCGGCCACAGGCGTTGCACGGCCGCCGCCATGATATGCGCCAGCGAATGCCTCATAACCTGCAGCTGCTCACCCTGTTCCATATCTGTCAGTATAACACCCTGGTAATTAAAAAGGTCGAATGATCTCGCATGTCATTCGACCTTTCTCGTTTGTCGAGGCAAAACATTCTCGGCAAAACTTCACCTAGGAATTATCTTAGCAGGGTTAGTATTATATGGCTAGCCTATTTATGCTGTAATTCTCACATTTCCACCTGGGGATAACCCATTGCCTCTTAACGTCATGGCTGACATATTCGGAGGTAGCGTTTTTGTCATTGGATAATAATTTTGCATTTCTTGGCGTGAATTGCTATGATTACCCCTGTTACATGACTTACGGGCGATTAGCTCAGTTGGCTAGAGCGCTTCCTTGACGTGGAAGAGGTCAGAGGTTCGAGTCCTCTATCGCCCACCATTAACCTTGTTATAAGCAGTAGCGTTTAGGGCTGTATGATTGACTGGTATGTTTATTTCTGCTAACATAGTCAGGTTAAACAGAGGTGTTTAAGTATTCGTAAGCAAAGTTCTTTAGACGACTTCGAGTTGTTTTATGAGGAGCTGTTAGCTCCCAAGGTCATCAGCGCTCGGATCCGTCGGCCCCGCCTAGTCGCGGCCAAATAGGTAAACAGGTCCTTGGAGTGGCTCCGGGGGCTTTTTATTTGGACTGGTTATTTTAATAGCTGTATGTCAATATGTTGACATGGTTTGTGTACGGTGCGGTCACAAGACAGCAGTGACGAACTCCCGTCACCAGCGACGGAGTAACAGCGTTTGGCGGCGACGTAGTTGTCCGGCCTGTGATTCCCTGTTTACGACGACCGAACGGGCTGATTATGAGACATTATGGTCAGTGAGGGGAGCCAAAGGCCGCTTACAGCCCTTCTCACGCGATGAATTACTCTTAAGCCTGTATGAGGCGGTCCGGCACCGGCCGACGGCCCTGAAGGATGCTGGAGGCCTGGCGGACACGATTATCAATAAGCTTGGCGCGCAGGTGGTGGACGGTGTGCTGGACAGCCGAGCCATCACCCGGACGGCACAGGTGGCGCTTAACCGTTTCGACCACGCCGCCAGCGTAGCCTACCAAGCCTTCCACGACGCTTGATCTTACTGGGGTCGGCCTCTGTCGTAACGGTGCCTTCGGCGGTGCGGACGGCTTTTTCGGTGACATCGAAACTGCTCAGGTACTTCTTAAAGATAAGCCGGGTCTGGGAGTTGAAGGCCGCCAGCGAGCCGAAACAAAAGCCGGTAACAGGGGCCAGCGCCCATTCCAGCGTCATGATGACCGAACGGTGACGTTTGTAACGGCTGGGGCGTGGCGGCAACGTCACCAGACAGACATAACCGGTGATGAAAGCCGTCGCCAGACCGAGCTTTTGGACCCGGCTGACCAGCAGCGGCAAGGAGTCGGCAGCGATACTTTGCGGATGTAACAGGGGCGGGATGAAGCCGGCCGCAAACACCAGCACGACACCTGTGGCCCAGGTGACATGGTTCTCGAGGGTACGCAGGAACTTGGCGACGACGTCAGCCTTGGGCGCCTGGTTCTTATGATAGAAACCCTTATCAGCGATGTAGGCGATGTCGGAGGCGCCGTAGGTCCAGCGGCGTAGCTGGTAGAACTGGGCCTTGATTGTCCGCATGTAGCCGTCGGCCAGCACGGCGTCCTGATATATAGGGATGCTGAACGGATAGACGCGATAGTCACCGTCATAGCGGAAATAGCTGCGCCAGAACTGGTGGCCGTCCTCGACGACGGTGCGGGTACTCCAGAAATCAGTGTCAATCAGCGATTGCATCGGCTGGGCGTGGGCTGAGAAGTTGCGTGACAGGTGTTGGCGCTGGGTGCCGACGATGTAGAACAGGTTATTACCGGTGGCGATGACACGCATCAGGGTCGGCGCGTCCCATATGTTATTGGTATACATGGCCAGCGGCTGGTAAGAGGCCCGCAGCGGCTTGGGTACTACACAGTACAGATAGCTCAAGGCCGCAAAGTAACGCTTGTCAGGGCGGTTATCGGAATCCAGTGTGGTCACCAGCACTGTCTTGGGGTCGATGTCAGCCTGCACGAGGTATTTTTGCAGGGCGCGGCCTGCGTAGGTGATGTTGGCGCCCTTGCCGACGATCTCGTTGGCGCGACCGGCCGGGTGTTTGACGGCCATGGCGTGGCCGAAACGGTCACCATAGAGCTCAAGTAACTCCTTGACGCGCTGTTCGGCCGGCCGCCCCGCCCTGCCTTCGTAGGCAAACACCAGGATGATCTTCTTGGGGTCATAATCGGCATCGAGGATGGCCTGGATGGTCGGTTCCAGCACTTCGCGGCTCTCATTGACGGTGGCCACGATAACTGCTTGGGTCAGCTGGCTGGGCGTGAACTGATATTCGCGGGTGTGTAGCAGACGCAGGTTCTTGAGGTGCCATTTAGGCCGTTCAATGTTATTCTGGCCGGCCTCGCCATGATCGATATCAGCACAAAGGCCGTTCCAGTCCAGCCGCATATGGCGCTTCATGATGCGGTAACCGTCGATAGCCCGTAACGAGTAGCCAAGACCGCGGATCAGAAAGATTAACAGATACAACAACACAAACAGCACGGCGGCTTCGACGTTTATGAAACTGAGTATGATGGGCGTGAACACCAACGTCCAACTCAGGACGCCAGGCAGAATCTCGAAGAACCGGTAGTGACCGTGGCGGTCTTTTTCCAGGGGTATCTCAAGGTCGGTCATCGCTAGCGCAGCACGAGCAAGGCGTTACTGACTATGATCATCAAGGTCAGCAGAAGTACGCCGAGCGCCAGAATGGCCACGGCCAATTGCCGATGAATTCGGTAAGCACGGTAGCTCAGCGCTGAGTGAACCGCCAGAACCAACGCGCCGAACAACACGAAACTCAACAGGCCACCGACACTGCCGTTGGTGAACTTATTGACCGCTGTCGGATTGGAGCAGTCACGGCACTGCACGATGTAACCGTTACTGTGTCCGCTGCCCAGGCTGATCAATAAGAATAGCGCCCCGCCCAGCGCCAGAAAGGCGTTGATGCTGAGCAACAACATCACCAAATGATCATGAAAATACGTCTTTGCCTGCGCCATCGTTACCGCTTATTGTACCACTTCTGGTTGGTGCGGGTAGAGGGAGTCGAACCCTCATCTCGGCCTTGGGAAGGCCACATAATAGCCGCTATACGATACCCGCGAATTTCTTATGGAGCCACCTCGGGGATTCGAACCCCGGACCCCCACTTTACGAAAGTGGTGCTCTAGCCAACTGAGCTAAGGTGGCGAATCACCGTATTATAGCAAGGCTTATAGATAGGTTATAGTGTTATAACTATGCCCTTACCCACCGGCCAGCTACCGATTTTCGAAGTGAAAACCAAAACGCCGTTTGATCCAGAATGGCATCCGGGTAAATCCTGGGAAGAGCTGTTTGAGTCCGCGCATGAGTTGGCGATACGCTACGGCGGCTGGCTTTCAATTCATCATGAAGCAGCCTGGGGCGGGTCCGGAGCGCTTATCGACCGAGCAGTACACCAATCCCAAGTACCCGTCCTGGCCAAAGGTTTGCACCGGAGGGATCCTGCTTTGGTAGAAGCTTTCGGGCTAGGTGCTGATTTCGCATTGGTAGCAAATCGTGAACCTGCAGTTTTTCGTGATAAATGCCTGCTGGAACCTTTGACACTGGACGGGCTTGCCTCACTTACAGGGAGAGATAGAGCTGTTTGGAACGCCCGCAATCCTTTTACTGGCGAGACCAAACTAGAAAGCTTCGACCAAGCGCGGGAGGTCCGGCCTGAAGGTATCCTGATTCAGGCCAGTAAGCTCCGTACGATTGAGGATGTACATCCGGAGGCCAGCGGCATTATCATTGCTACCTATATTGATGAATTCGCTGCCAGTCTCCGTTAGCGAGATGCGGTCCAGATAAATCAGGGGAAGACCAGGGCGTAGATGGCAGCGAGGCCGGAGACCGACATCAGCAGTGTCAGCAGCCAACCGAAAGTGGTCGAGAGCCGTCTGTTTTTCCATTCGCCCATGACCTTGCCGTTGCTGGCGATGAGGACGATGAGTACCAGGATGATGGGTGCCACCACGCCGTTCAGGACGGCTGAATAAATCAGCGCACGGATCGGGTTGAGACCGATAAAGTTGAGGCTGAGGCCGAAGAGCATGGAGATGATGATGACGCCGTAAAAGGCGTAGGCTTGCTTGAGTTTATTGTTCAGGCCCTGGCGCCTACCGCCCAGGCTCTCGCTGATAGCGTAGGCACTGGCGCCGGCCAGTACCGGAATGGCCAACAGTCCCATGCCGATGATGCCGATGGCGAACAGCCAATAGGTGGCAGCACCGGCGAACGGTCGCAGCGCCTCGGCCGCTTGGGAGGCCGAAGTGATGTTCATGATGCCGTGCGTGAACAGCACGCTGGCACAAGCCGCAATGATAAAGAACATCACTACATTACTCAGGAACATGCCCGACCAGACGTCGATGCGCATTTTGCGGATCGCTTTCTTATCGGTACCGGCTCGCTGTTTGATAGTGGTCTGGCCCGCGGCTATCTCTTCTTCGACCTCCTGTGAAGTCTGCCAGAAGAACAGGTACGGTGTGATGGTCGTACCGAGAATGGCACAGATAAGCAGCAGCTCTTGTTTATCGAAGTGTAGGTGTGGTGTCAGGCCCTGGGTTACGACGGTGTGCCAGTCGGGCTTAGCTAGGACAGCCGATAGGATATAGGCAAATAGGACGAGCGCCAGCCACTTTAGGTAACGGGCATATCTAACATAGGGCGTGAAAATCTGCAGTAGCAAGATAAAGATAGTAAAGCCGACGACCAATACGCCGAAACTGGCCTGAGGCCGGAGCAGTTGGGTGGCATTGGCCATGGCTCCGATGTCAGCGCCGATATTGAACGTGTTGGCAGCGAACAGGAACAGCGTACTTATATATAGGACTCTTTTGCCGAAATGGGTGCGGATGTTGCCGGCCAGCCCCCGGCCGGTCACCAGGCCGATGCGGGCGCACATCTCCTGGACGATAGCCATCAAGGGAAAGGTGAAAGCCGACAGCCATAGCAGGCCGAAACCGTACTGCGCGCCGGCCTGGGAGTAGGTCGCGATGCCGGAGGGATCATCGTCAGAGGCGCCGGTCGTCAGACCGGGTCCTAACAGATACCAGTAGTCCTTAGCCCGTTGAAAAGGCCGTTCACCGGTCAACGGGATGGTCTTGGCGATTTTCTGGCCGCCTTCGATGCCGCGGTCCAGGGCGATAGCCGGCGCTTCGACGGTTCTTTCTACGATATTTTTTTTCATGCCAGTGCCTGAATCATATCAGTTTTTGTACCTCGGCTCAATCTCTGCTATGCTTAGCCCAAAGTTAAGGGGGCAGTCATGGCACAGCGCCAATTATCAAGACATTCCGAAAACAAGTGGGTCATCCTAGGGCTGTTGGCCCTGGCACAGTTCATGGTGGTGCTCGATGTAGCCATCGTCAACGTCGCCCTGCCCTCCATCTCGCGCAAGCTGCACTTTGCACCGAACGACCTGCAGTGGGTGGTCACGGCCTATACGCTGACTTTCGGCGGCTTTCTGCTGCTTGGCGGGCGGGCCTCTGACCTGTTCGGACGACGCAAGATCTTTATCGGCTCGGTCAGCCTGTTCGCGACCTTATCGCTGATCTGCGGTCTGGCCCAGACCGAGCATCAACTAATCTTCGCCCGGGCGGCCCAGGGTTTGGCAGCTGCCATCATGTCACCGGCGGCCTTGTCCATCGTGCTAGCTGAGTTCAAAGAGGGCAAGGAGCGCAACACAGCTATGGGCGTCTGGGCTGGCGTAGCAGCCGGCGGCGCCGCGGCTGGCGTATTACTGGGCGGCATCATAACTCAGTACTTAGGCTGGCGCTGGAACTTCTTTGTCAATGTGCCGGTCGGCATCATCGTGGTACTAGGCGCTACCCGCCTGCTGCCGCACCGTATCGGTGAGGAAACCAAGCGGCCCAAGCTTGATCTGCCCGGCGCCGTGCTAGCCACCACCGGCCTGATATCCCTGGTCTATGGCCTGTCCAGGGCGCCTGTCCTGACCTGGAGCTCGGCCGAAGTCTGGGAGTTCATCGCCGTCGGCATCGCCCTACTGATTGCTTTTGTCTGGAATGAAAGCCGGACTGAGCAACCGCTGATGCCGCTAAGTATCTTCAAAATCAGGAATGTCGCCGGCGGTAACGCAGCCTTCTTAGCGATCGCTTGCACACTATTCTCGATGTTCTTCTTCCTGACCCTCTATCTTCAGAATGTGCTCGGTTATTCACCGGTTAAAACCGGCCTTTGCTTCTTGCCGATAACTATAATCGTCGGTATTACTTCCGGAATCGTGTCCAACTTGGTAGGCAAAATCGGTTACAAGCCACCGCTGGTTGCCGGACCGCTAGTCATCGCGATCGGCCTTTACATCCTAAGCCACATCATGAAAGTCGGCGGCAATTACTGGCATAATGTCTTTCCTGGTCTGGCAATTTTCGCCTTCGGCATGGGATTGACGTTCGTATCAGGTACCTTGACAGCTACCTCGGGTGTACCCAAACACTTTGCTGGCCTGGCCTCGGGTATTCTTAATACTTCGCAACAAGTCGGTGGCGCCATCGGGCTGGCCATTCTGTCAGCAGTAGCCTTTTCGACCGTAAAATCCGACCTTTTAACCAGCCATGTGAACCCTGCCGCAGCCGCCGTGCATGGTTATCAAAGCGGCATGCGTGTTGGGGTGGGCCTGGCTTTGTTCGCAGTCTTGATAGTAGCCGTAGTGGTCAAGAACCAGAAGGTCGACGCTAAAGAGGCGCTAGCGGTCGGCGTCTAAGCCTGGTTCTTTAATCTAGCTACAAGTAATTGCCTGTAAGCAGCAGAGCCGACCAGGCTGGCACCTAAGAATACCGCCACGACGTTACCCGGACCGGTGTCGGCTAAGCCCGAACTCGGGGCCGGAGCCGTCGGGGTCTGGGTTGCTGGTTGCGGTTTTGGAACCGAAGCCACCGCTGGATGAGGCGTAGTCGGACGCGTCGGCGTCGACTTGTTTGATGTTAAGGAATGCGTGATAACACCGGCCAATACGATAACTGCCGCGAAATAGACCAGGTACAGAAATACTTTACCAGCTCGAGCCATACTTCCCCCTCTCACCCACTATTATAACCTGTTTTGCAAACTAATCCGGTTGGCTCAAGGCTTCTACTATCGACTTAGCTGTTTTTGTCAGCTTTTCCTGTTTCGTATGGCCAAAGACAAACGTCATGCACTCACCAGCCGGGCCAAGTCTTTCATTGATATAGCTGATACCCATTATTCCAAGACCGTGTATGATTTCCCTGCCTTCTTCATCAGGTGGAGGTCGCATCTCAATAGAACCATGGCCTTGTGTTTCATCAAAATGGGTTACTATTTCTGGCGTCATGACACTTTAAATTAACATTTAATTATTATCTTATAGGTATATACTCCTGATGATTATTTGTCAACAGATACAGAACAATTATGTTTGCGCGTGCGGGGCATCAGGTCAGCGTGAAAAATCACATAGAAAATAGCTCCAATCCTCATTAAAATTGTTCCTTTCATCTACTAATAAATATTGGAGTGGTTTGGATAGAGAACGAGACCCAGCTAGCAGTAATGACAAGCCGGAGAACGATCAAGCTATCGTTCAGTCATTTCTTGAAACGCAGGAACTCGTAGAAAAGCACTACCAGAGCTTGCCTCCAGCGCAACAGAGGACTGACGCCAGGATTTTATATTTACTTGAGGAGGTCAATTATTTCGGTCAGCACGCTGCTACCGGACAAATTATCTATACCAGGAGACAGGAACCGATAGTAGCAAGTTCGGAGATACTCCAATATCTGACCGGGTTTTGGCGTGATACGCTTGATGCAGCCAAGCAATCAGCCCGCAAGTAAAAGTCATGACAGACCATTTAGTAAGGGTCTAGGACTCAACTACCCTGCAGCTGAATAGTGCGGCTTAACTTCCGGTGTTATTTTGATCTTCTACTAGCTGGGCTAGTTCACCTTCTAACCCATCAGTATTTACCTCGAGAGTTGCGGCTGCACGTACATCATCTGCTAGTTGCAATGCCATTTTGCCAAGCATATACCTCTTATGTATGTGCTCATTCGCATAAGCAGGTACTGCTGTCACTTCCGTTATTTCAGCAATAGCTTCATCTGTATTTTCATGAAATTCATCCAGACGCTCTGTTATATCGACAAAGTTTTGAATTATTACAGCTCTATCGCCCCCTTCTTCCCAGCCGGCTACGACAGTTTCATATTCTGAAATGGAACCTGTATTGCCTCTGCTTGCTAAGTTGTGTATCAGCTCTCTATAAGCTGCTCGTACGACATCTACTTCATCGCCTTCAAAAGTTATTCTGAACGGTCGTTCTGGGTCGCCGCTTTTGCCAAATTGCATAGATAGATTTTGCTATGACTAACCGTAAATTGCAAGCTCAAGCACCTTGACTGGTCGTGGCGGAGAGGTCTGGGATTATTTTTGGTTAGGGTCATTAAAGATTTAACTATTACTCTACGTTTGCTTTAAAGACCTTGTGGAAACTGGTACGTAATGGGGATAGTAGGCTGCTGTTGTGGTGTTCCATATGATATAGCAATTTCTTCATGGGCCTTAAAGGGTAGGTTCATAGGATCTTTGACTTCCTTACCGTTACTAAAGACAACCATTTTAGAGGTATCGTTATCTTCATAGCTGCCTAAACTATTGTCAGTGAACTTAACACCCCATATATCAAAAAGCTGCCCCAGCGTATAAGTTGCGTGTGCATCAGGTGATTCTACATGGATAATTCCTGTCGTGTCGTGCGTATGAACCGGTGTGATGCCTCCTGAAGGCGGAATACCGATGCTTGCAGGAACAGTGACAACCCTGCCGTTAACATATATATCAAGATGCACATGTATGTGCAGAGCAGTGCCCTCAGCACCAAGCAAGGGTAGGTTAATTGCCTTTAGTCTACTTGTTAAATGCTGGTATTCGGGTGCCCACGGAGCCGGATCCGTGCTAAGACTAGCCAGGCTAGCGGCAGGTTGTACCGCAGTTGATGATTTTGCCTTATTAGTTGCCAAGTAGATCCCTGCTATAACAACCACTATAACCAGAAAACCGTAGAAAAACTTGTTTGACATAGACGCCTTACTAATATTAAGTATAGCAAAAGAGGTCTGGAACTACTTCGTTAGGGTCGGCACCTGTCGTGGCCCTGCTGCTGACTCTTCCTCGAGCCAGTCTAGAATTCCTTGATAGTTTAACTGATTCAGAGACTTGAAAAGACCATCTGCGACAGTAGCTATTGAAATACTGCCTAGTAGTTCAAGTGGCTCATCACAAGTTCCCGGTAAGGCAAGCCGCCAGTCACCCTGTTCACATACGATAAATGAAGATAGTTGAAGGCTTCCTTTGACCTCTGTAACAACAGAGGGCATGTCGCGACCTTCTTCCCTGACAATGTCGCCGATATTAACATCTATCTCATAGGGATTTGTCATAAGATTAAACTACCATAAAAGAGAAGCTTTGTCTAATTGGCGGGACGTGGCAGCGCAGACCTGGGACTATTACGGGCCAATTGTGAAGGAAGCGCCCCCGCTGCCGATCGCTGACGGCACTGCTATGGCTTGGCCGCTGTTATTGACCATGATAACCGGCTGAGCAGTGCTGGCAGCTATAGTGACGCTCACGCCATTAGCCATAGCCGATCCGGCCGTAAAAAAGGCTTCGTGAAAATTATCAAAAGGTATTTGCCTTCCAAACGAGAAGCTGGGATCTTCTTCTATCCATTCAGCCGAGGACAGCGACGAGGCGTACGAAACGGAAAAAGTGG
>Ga0307470_10000954_pt1 | contig 12024 bp, 13 predicted proteins | sample atmos_gasesAM3C__FD_204565 | JGI IMG/M metagenome (GOLD analysis project Ga0307470, IMG submission 204565) | Hardwood forest soil microbial communities from Morgan-Monroe State Forest, Indiana, United States - atmos_gasesAM3C_05 | ecosystem: Environmental > Terrestrial > Soil > Temperate forest... | reverse complement strand
CGAGCGTAGACGCACCCTCAAGGTAGTCGAAGAGATTCTTTACGGGCACTCGCGTACCCTTGAAACATAGCGCCCCACTCATGACCTCGGGGTCACGGCTTACCAGCGATGTGTCCATAGTTCCCTCGAGTACGCGTAGTTTACACGACCCATCGGATGTTGGGCGCCATTGCAGCCGGAGGGCCTAACGATGAGGTTGAGCGACGCGAGGTGGCGCCGACGACAAACGAAACTGGTTTATCCCAATCATCGACCCACTCCTTGGCTCATCGAAGACGTGACCTCGCGATCGCTCGAACCGATTGTTAGGTGCTACGCGCGCGACTTTAGCACCCAGCCAATACTCAATACATACCGAGACCCACCTACGACTCGGGTAACCGAATGAATCGATTGATCAGAACGAAAGAACTTGAGGCGCCCCCAATCCAGCATCGGATCGGCGCAAACGAAGTCGCCGCCTGAGGGGGCTCGCTTCACCACGACGTTCAGTCGATAGTGGCGACCAGTCGTAACAGGATCGCGGTGCGGAGGAATCTCTGTGCCCTCTGGAAAGCGTAGCAGGTAGCAATCAAACGGAACGGGAAAGGGACTTGCGAGGATGAGGCACTTGTCGTAACCAGTGCCCTGGCGTCCCGGCTCCCACCGGAGCCACTTGTGCCAATAGTCACGCGTCTTTGACACGGCTGCGACGTTACTCGTGGTGCCTAACGATGAGGTTGAGCGACGCGAGGTGGCGCCGACGACAAACGAAACTGGTTTATCCCAATCATCGACCCACTCCTTGTCCCGACGAAGACGCGACCCGCGATCGCTCGAACCGTTTGTTAGACGACTTGCGGTGAGGCGGATAGATTCGAAGGCACCCGCGGCCATTGATGTAGCGACTACCACTACAAGACCCCAGGCGCCCACTCCCTGCGACGGGGCGTTCAGAACACGAAGGCCCAAAAAGAAACCCAGCAACGACAGCGGCAATGCCCCGTAGAACCAGGCCAAGCCCCAGCCTCGCGCGATCCGAGGGTGGCTGACGATTAGCGGTTTCACGGCCAGAGTGACGAATACGCGCATAACCAGATAGCTGGCTGCAATTGTCACCGCAATAAAGGCAACACTACCAATAGGGCCGACGGTGAGCCCTGATGGTGCGAAAAGGACGACGCCCGTGCCAGCGATTAGCAACAGCACTAAGAGATGAGGTCGGAATCGAAAGCCCAATTCGTGCGGGAGGCTCATGGGTTGTCTAACGATGAGGTTGAGCGACGCGGGGTTGCGTCCACGCAGATCGAAGGCAGTTTATCCAGATCATCGACTCCCTCCTTGGCCCACCGAAGATGCGACCCCGTGATCGCTCGAACCGATTGTTAGGCGTACTGAGACGACCACGCCAGATTGTCCTCCAGGTAAGCGGCAATTTCGGACGTATCGGAATGAATGAGCAATGCGCCAAGCTTAATGTCGCCACGACCCAAAGCTACGACACTCAGAGCACTCCGCAAAGTCAATTCGTCAGGTTTGCCGGCAAGATCGGAGAGCGCGAGTTTTACTAGACCTTCCCAAGCAACCTTGTAGGAGAAGGCAAGCCAATCCGGCAGCGGCGGGTTGCTCTTGCGATGGCGTTCAACCTCAACGGTCGCCGCAAACGCGTAGAGATTCCAATCCGACCCGCGCCGCCCTTCCGAAATGCGAACGAGCTGCGGGATCGCCGCGTAGGACGCTACCCCAACGTCCCCTTGATGGTGAAGCTCGTTCCAGAATTCATTCCAAACCGATTCGCCGCGTTCCATTTGCGCCAGGGCTTTGGAGGCGTCATATGGCACGCGATAGCCGCCCTCGAGTTCCTGCCAAATGGGATCAGTAAGCGAGAGCATGACGTGCGCCTAACGATGAGGTTGAGCGACGCGGGGCTTCGCCAGCGTCAAACGAAGGCACTTTATCTCAATCATCGACCCCCTCCTGGGCTCACCGACGCCGCCGCCCCGCGATCGCTCGAACCGATTGTTAGGGGCTTGCGCTGGAGTGAACAATAGCGATCAATCGTGGCAAGAAAAAGGCTATGCACAAAAGAAATGGAGCGGCGCACAGCGCAAAGAGCGAAAGCGCTTTGATTGAAACCGCGAGCCAGAATTTTGACGGATTTTCCCCACGCTTGTGGAGAGTTGGGTTACCAAACCGATACCCCGTGCAAATGCTACCGCTACGCACAGACTGGCGAATATTCTGAACAAGAATGATCACGCCGATCAGCGGGAGTACGCCAAAAACAACGCACTTTGCGGCTGCGTCGAAAAAGTCGGGTGTCAACAAGGTGGTCACTGAAACTTGCACCTAACAATTTATTCGAAGACAAAAGCGGCTGATGAATTGCGTCGAAGGCGGCACATAGTGCGCTGGACGTTCTAACATCTTCCTGATTTCCTTGGGGTCAGATTGCGGTGGTGTCGCGTAGCACTTCTACGGTAATTATATGCCTGAGGGGCGGGGGTTGTTCGAGGTGGCGCGCGAAAAGATTCGCACACGCCATCTGGCGTATCGCACTGAACAAGCATATCTGCAGTGGATGCGGCGATATGTGAAATTTCATGGTCGAAGGCATCCGCGCGACATGGGTTCGGCGGAGGTAGAGGCTTTCTTGACTCATTTGGCCGTTGAGGCCAAGGTCGCCGCATCTACTCAAAACCAGGCGCTGCAGGCTCTACTGTTTCTTTACCGGCAAGTGCTTGACGTTGACCTGCCGTGGCTTGAGAACGTCACGAGAGCGTCTCGGCCGAAGCGGCTTCCCGTGGTGCTAAGCAACGCCGAGGTGCGTTCGGTGTTAGCTCAGCTCGACGGTACGTGCTGGCTGATGGCGAATATGCTCTACGGCAGCGGGCTGCGGTTGATGGAGGCGCATCGGCTTCGCGTCAAGGACCTCCTCCTCGATCGCGGGGAACTTATCGTGCGCGACGCGAAGGGTGGTAAGGATCGCGTGACGGTATTGCCGGCCGCGATCATCGCGCCGATCCGCGAACATCTCGCGAAGTTGTTCGATCGATTTCGGCGGCAGCGCAAACTGAGAGAGCCGGGTGTCTCGTTGCCGACGGCCATTGCGCGTAAATATCCCAAGGCGGCAAATGCGTGGGGATGGCAGTGGGTATTTCCCGCGAGCTCGCTCTGCCGGGATGTGTATACCGGCTTGCCGACTCGCCGTCATCAACATGAAAAGATCTTGCAACGAGCAGTGCAAGCGGCTGTGCACAAAGCGAGAATCCTGCAGCCGGCGAGCTGCCATACCTTTCGTCATTGCTTTGCCACGCATTTGCTCGAGGCCGGCTACGACATCCGCACCGTGCAGGAATTGTTGGGACACGCCGATGTGAAGGCCACGATGATTTACACGCATGTCATGGGAAAGGGTGCGATGGGCGTAAAAAGTCCCTTGGACCGGCAACTTTGAGTCATTTCCCGCATCCCACCGCATCACCGGCTATTCCGTGATTCGCCGGGTGTGGCTATACTATGCCGGTTCCCCTGGCGTTTTTTCATTTAATTTCAGTGAGTTACTGTGGCCAACACCGCATCATCAGATACGCACTTCTTCAATTCCTTCAGTTTGGTGCTGGGCATCCTCATCCTTTTCGCGATCATCTTGTTCGGTGTCGCGCGCTCCATCGGCGAGGATACTCAAGAGAAAGACGTGCTGATGGACCCGATGCACCTCAAGGATGTGCAGAAGAACATCGCGCCATTCGCGCATGTCGCCGTCGCGGGCAAGGACAATTCGGCTCTGACCATCGTGACTCCACCGGCGGCCGCTGCGAACGTGCCGACCACGGGTGAACAGGCCTTCAACACGGTTTGTTCTGCATGCCACTCCACGGGGGTCAATGGTGCACCGAAAATCGGCGATCATGCGGCTTGGGGCCCGCGCATCGCGCAGGGCAAGGAGACGCTGTACAAAGATGCGATCGCCGGGAAGGGCAATATGCCGCCCAAGGGTGGGACGGCGTGGCCGGATGCGACGATTCGCATGACGGTCGACTATATGGTGTCGCTCAACAAGTAAACCGTGCCGCTCAGCCGGTAAGCTTGTCGAGCGCGCGGAGCTTGACGGCTTCCGCCACGTCGGTTCTGCGAATCTTGGGCTCGCCCGCCAAATCGGCGCACGTTCGAGCGAGCTTCAGTACGCGATGACACGCCCGGGCGGAAAGTCCCAGTCGCGATATGGCGGTGCCGAGCAAGACTCGCGATTCGCGTTGCAGGCCGCAGAATCGAGTCAACTCGGACGGCGTCAAACGCGCGTTGAGTTTGCCTTGACGCTGCATTTGAAGTTGCCGCGCGGCGACGACGCGCAGGGAGACCGTGGCTGAATTCTCTGCCTCTGCGGACGCGTTGCCGAGAAGGTGCTCGACCGGCAGCGCCATCAGTTCCACGTGCATGTCGATGCGGTCGATCAACGGCCCTGAGATTCGGTGGCGATATCGGCCGACCTGTTCCGCCGTGCAATGGCACCGTCCGCCCGGATCGCCGGCGTATCCGCAGGGACAGGGATTCATCGCCGCCACCAATTGAAATCTCGCTGGAAACTCGCAGCGGCGTTTGACGCGCACAAGAGTTACAACCCCGCTCTCCAGAGGTTCGCGCAGTGCCTCTACGGCGTCGCGCGAGAACTCCGGAAGCTCGTCCAGGAACAGCACGCCTAGATGAGCGAGAGATAACTCGCCGGGCATTAGGCCGCCACCGCTGATGAGCGCCGCGCCGGTGGCCGTGTGTTGCGGATTGCGAAATGGCCGGCGATCGCCGAGGCTGGGTCTGCGTCCTGCGGCCGATTCCACGCGGGCGACTTCCAGCGCTTCGCTCTTGTTGAGCGGGGGCAGCAGCCCGGGTAGTCGCTGCGCCAGCAGTGTTTTGCCCGCGCCCGGCGGCCCGACCATCAGCAGGCCGTGTTCGCCGGCGGCCGCAATTTCCAATGCACGCTTTGCGGCGAACTGGCCGCGGACATCGGCCAAATCCGGGGCTGGTTTATCGGTAAGTCTGGAACGCTCCGAAGAACTCGCGCGATAGGCGGCAATGAGAGGGACTGAGGGATCCGAGGCATCAGTGAGATTCGCGAATTCGGCGGTGTCCGCATGGCCTGCAGTGTCCGCGAGGTCCGAGGGACACGGAACCTCTGACAATACCGCTCTGCCATTGAGGGCATCACACACCTGCTGCAAACTGTTGGCGAGCTTGAGCTTTGCGTGGCGGACTAGACTTGCTTCGAGCGCATTGGCGAAGGGCAAAATCATCTCCCTTGGCGAGCGCGATCCTTCGATGAGCGCCGGCAAGAGCTTGGGGGTCTCACGTAGCTCGCCTCCCAGCGATAGCTCGCCGTAGAATTCGCGGTGCTCGAGCTCGCGCGGCGGTATTTTCCCGCAGGCAGCGAGGATGCCGACGGCGATGGGCAGATCGAAGCGCCCGCCCTCCTTCGGCAAATCGGCGGGCGATAAGTTGACGGTGATTCGGCGCGTGGGAAATTCGAAGCCACTGTTCAACAGCGCCGAACGAACTCGTTCCTTGCTCTCGCGAACCACCGTCTCTGGCAGACCGACCATGGCAAAAGTGGGCAGCCCGGTTCCCAAATGGACTTCCACGCGAACCAACGGCGCGTGGAGCCCCAGGGGTGCCCGGCTAAAGACTGTGCTCACGTCCTTGCGGGTCTTAACTCGCTTCCGCGTGCGCCCATTTTTGGAAGGGCCCGCATCCTTCGGTGTACTGGGATGCTTGCGAGTGCTCGCATCCTTGGGGGTGCTCTCATCCTTGCGGGTCCTGCGATGCTTCCGAGCGCCCGCGTCCTTGTGCGGCTTGGCATCCCCAGGGTCGCTCGCATCCTTGTGAGCGCTGACACGCTTCCGAGTCCCCACGTCCATGTGATCGCCGCTGCGGGCCGTCGACGCTTGCTCGGGCCTACTGGGGCGTGAGGCGGGCTTCGATCTCTTTGAGGCGCGCTTCCATGGCGGTCAGCTTGGACTGGGTTCGCTCCAGAATGGCGGCCTGGACGTCGAATTCCTGCCGGCTGACCAAATCGAGCTTGCTCAGTTGAGCTTGCAGCACGGCCTTGAAATTGCCCTCTAAATCGCGGCCGAAGGCCCGCACGGACTCCGGCACTGAATCCGCCAGGCGGCGCGCCAGTTCGTCTAGTCGGCTCGAATCGATAAAGCTCATGGGACCTCCTGAATTTGCCCGCGCCTTGCACTCCCGTAACGCGCAACGCCCAGGGGTCGCGCCATGTCGGTGCATCACACCGCCGGTAGGGCGCCCAACCCCTTGATTTCACGCGCGCCTGGGCTGGCACGGAAGCTGCAAAGCTCAGGATGAATAGTACGCGGAAGCAGTGCCGGAGGCGTTGTCATTAACGGGTGAAAGCAGGGATAAATGCATGAAGCTGATCACCGCCGTCATCAAACCGATCACGTTGGACGAGGTTCGGCAAGCGGTGGCGGATATCGGCATTCAAGGGGTCACCGTGACCGAAGTGCAGGGATATGGGCGACAACACGGGCATGCGGAGTTCTATCGCGGCGCTGAATACCGGATCGACTTTCTGCCCAAGGCGAAGATTGAACTGGCGGTGGACGATTCGATTGCGGAACAGGTGATGGAGGCGATTTGTAACGTGGCTAGGACCGGGAAAACCGGCGACGGGAAGGTGTGGATACTGGATCTGGAGCAGGCGCTGCGCGTCCGCACGGGTGAAACCGGTCCGGACGCCATTTAGGAGCGCTTATGGGCATGAACACTGAATACACGGTTATTCGCGAGGAATTGAAGGGCCTCGCTCGCGCGAGCGAGGCCGAACTTCTGACGTTTTAGGAGCATCTCGCGCCGGCAAGCCAGCCAACTCCCCCGTCGGTGCGATATCCCGGCGGCACGGATCTCCAAAAGATCCGTGCCGTTTTTTATATTCGCGCGCCCGGCGCAAGACACTCGTGAGTTTATACAATAGAAAACTGCAATACTCCATGCTGTGTTGCAGCATTTTCTATCAGTTTGCCGCTGATAGACTGGGTGTTTATTCGAAATGAGGAGTGCGCCCGCATGAAAATGGTCATCGCCATTATCAAACCGTTCAAACTTGACGATGTCCGCGCCGCCTTGGCGGATGTGGGGGTACAAGGCATTACCGTGACAGAGGTCAAAGGCTTTGGGCGGCAAAAAGGCCACACTGAGCTTTATCGAGGAGCAGAATACGTCGTCGACTTTCTGCCGAAAGTGAAACTTGAGCTGGCGGTGGATGACGAACAAGTCGATCGAGTGGTGGAAGCCATCATTGAGACGGCGCGCACGGGGAAGATCGGCGACGGCAAGATCTTCGTCGCGGAGCTGGGCCAAGCGGTGCGCATTCGCACCGGTGAAGCCGGTTCGCGCGCGCTGTAGCGTGGTTGCGTCGTAGCTCTCAAACGAGGATCGGACAATGAAACGCCTTCTGTTGTTCGCAGCCCTGGTCGCCTGGTCAGGCATGGCCGGAGCTGTGGTCTATAAGTGGGTCGACGCACAGGGCAAAGTGCAATACGGCGACCGGCCCCCGGATGGTGTGCATGCGGAAGTGGTGGAGCTGCTGGGCACTCACGTGGCTCGCGGCGCATCAGCGCGGGCATCCGAGTCTGCGCCGGCCGTCAAATCCGGCAACCAACAGAAAAATCAAGACGATGCCAGTGTCAGGAAGGCTGTGGACAACGACGTGGCACAAACCCGCGAGAAGCAATGTGCGGACGCACAGGAGCGCTACAAGAAACTGATCGAGGGCCGGCGTCTATACAAGACCGGCGCCGACGGCGAGCGCCAGTATCTCACGTCCGAGGAAATCGATTCTGAACGGTTGATTGCAAAGCGCGAGATCGACGCGGCTTGCAACGGCCCCACCTGATCCCTTAGGCGTCGCTCGAAGAGCGACCTCGAGAAAGCCGCCTCTCACTGTGCGGCACAATCCGTTTTCGCGCTCGCTTTGCCGCCCGCTCTGCAAAGCCTTAGGCTACGGTTCCACTGATACAGAGCGGGAACGCGTATGCAAACAGGTTTCGTCGGATTGGGTGCCATGGGCGCGCACATGGCGCGCAGTCTGCATCGTGCGGGTCTGCTGACAGGCGTATGGAATCGGACGGCCGACAAAGCCACGGCGCTCGCCAAGGAGCTCCGCTGTCACGCCTTCGCCAGCTTGACGGAGCTCGCCGGGAACTGCGAGGCCGTGGTGATCTGCGTGTCCGCCGACGACGATGTGCGCGGCGTGATCGCGGGTCTCGAGCCGGGATTGAATCCCAATATGATCGTGATGGACTGCTCCACGGTGGCCGCGGGCACGGCGCGCGACATGCACGCCGGGCTCGCCGCGCTCGGCGTCGGCTTTCTCGACTGTCCGGTGAGCGGCGGCGTCGAAGGCGCGCGCAATGCGACGCTTGCCATCATGGTGGGCGGCGACGAACCGGTATTCACGCGCGCGCAGCCGATCTTGTCGGCGATGGGCAAGACCGTCGCCTATCTCGGATCGAGCGGCGCCGGCCAAGCGGCAAAAGCCACCAACCAAATCATGTGCGCCGGCATCATCCAAGCCGTCGGCGAGGCGATGGCCTTCGCGCACGCGGAAGGCCTGCCGCTCGATCGCTTGATCGAGATCTTGGGCCAGGGCGCGGGGTCGAGCTGGTACTTTGTCAATCGCGCCCCCTTCATGGCGCACGACAATTACCCCGCGGGTTTTCGGGTGCGGCTGCATGCCAAGGATTTGCGGATCTGCCGCGAGATGGCGGCACAGCACGGCGCGCAACTGCCGGTGGTGGAATCGACTCTCGCGCAGTATGGGCAGTTGATCGTCCAGGGCTTTGGCGATGAGGATATCTCGGCCATCTACCGCTTGAAGTCCGCGCTGTTTCCGGCCAAGAGCGATCCCGCATGACGGATTCCTTGGGCAAGCCGCTGCGGATCGCGACTCGCAAGAGCCAGCTGGCGCTCTGGCAAGCCGAGCATGTCGCGGGGCTGCTGCGCCGGGCACATGCCGGACTCGAGGTTGAGCTCGTGCCCATGGTGACTCAGGGTGACCGCATTCAAGATCGAAGCCTGGCCGCCATCGGCGGTAAGGGCTTGTTCATCAGGGAACTCGAAGTGGCTCTGGAAGAGCGACGGGCGGATATCGCCGTGCATTCGATGAAGGATTTGCCGGGCGATCTTCCCGCGGACCTGACCATCGCGGCGGTGCTCGAGCGGGCGGATGCCCGGGATGCGCTGCTGACGGCATCGGCCGGGCGCCTCGAGGATTTGCCGCGCGGTGCCCGCGTGGGGACCTCGAGTCCGCGGCGGCAGGCGCAGTTGTTGGCGGCGCGGCCGGACTTGAAGATAGAAGCTCTGCGCGGCAACGTGGATACGCGGCTGCGGCGGCTCGATGGCGGCGACATGGATGCCATCGTGCTGGCCTGCGCGGGCTTGATTCGACTGGGCTTGGAGTCGCGCATCACTGCGCGCCTCGATCCCAAGATGTTCTTGCCGGCGGTCGCTCAGGGGGTGATCGGTATCGAGTGCCGCGGCGCCGACTCGCGCACCGTGGGACTCGTCACCGTGCTTGAATCTCGGGAGACGCGGATTGCCGTGGACGCGGAGCGGGCGTTTGCGCATCGGCTCGGCGGCAGCTGTCAGTCGCCGATCGCGGCGCATGCCCGGCTCGACGGAGGGACCCTGCTGCTCGACGGCCTAGTGGCGGAACCGGACGGTTCACGGCTGGTGCGCGACAGCGCATCCGGCGGCATCGGCGATCCGGCCGGGTTGGGCCGGCTGCTGGCGCAGCGAATTCTGGACGCGGGCGCGGGCCCTCTGCTCGAGCGCCTGCGCGCCGGCTGAACATGCTCGCGCTGCAGGGTGTCGGCGTCCTAGTCACTCGGCCCGAGCAGCAGGCGATGCCGCTGTGCCGGCTGTTGGAAATGCAAGGCGCGAGCACCCTGCGCTTGCCGGCCGTGGAAATCAGGCCCATCGGCAATCGGCGGGAAACGGCGGCGCAGCTGGGCGCTCTCGCGGATTTCGACGTCATCATTTTCACCAGCAGCAACGCGGTGCGGTTCGGCGCTTCGCTGCTCGACCAACAGCGCGATCTGACTCTGGCCGCGATCGGTCCCGCGACGGCTCGCGCCCTCAATCATGCGGGCTACCGGGTGGCGGTGCAGCCGCAGAATGGAACCTTCGACTCGGAAAGCCTGCTCCAACACCCGCGTCTCGAACATCCGGCGGGCTGCCGCATACTCATCATCAAAGGCAGCGACGGCCGGCCATTGCTCGAACAAGAACTTGCGCGCCGCGGCGCGCAAGTGGTGGCCGCCGATGTTTATCAGCGTGTGCCGGCCGCTCCGAGTCACGCGGTTCTCGCGGCGATACTGAACGGCTTCACCGCGGGGGAGGTGCAGGTAATCACTGCCACCAGTTTGGAAATTGCCGCCAACCTGCTCGCGATGGCGACGCCCGCGCTGCGCGACGAATTCGAGCGGGCGCACTGGCTGGTGCCCGGCGAGCGCATTGCGGCGGCGTTGCGCGAACGGGGACTACTGTCGCCGCTGGTGCAGGCTTCATCGGCGGAAGATCACGATTTGGTCTCGGCGCTCATCCGTTGGCGATCGAGCGTATCGGGCGCGTAATCGAAGGAATCGAAAAACAACCGGTTCGCGGCGACCCCGCGCCGGCCGAATTCGCGCCGTACCGCCGCGATCATGGCGGGCGGGCCGGCCGCATACACATCGTATCTTGCGAGGTCATCGATGTCCTCGAGCACTGCCTCGTGCACGAATCCGCGCGAGCCGCGCCAATCGGGCGAGGGCTCGGAGAGCACCGGCGCGTAACGCAGCCGGGCGGGGCGACCCTCCGCCGGGCACCGCTGCGCGAGGCTCTCGAGTACGGCGTGCGCATACAAATCGCGCTCGCTGCGCACGCCCCAGTACAGGATCATGTCTCGCTCGATGCCGTTTTCGATCACGTGCCGCAGAATGCTGAGCAGCGGCGCGAGTCCCGTGCCGCCGCCGATCAGCAGCATCGGCGCGACGCCCGGCTTGGGCGTGCCCGCAAAGTCCGGAGTAACGGCGCGGCCCAGCGTCGCGACGTGTGGTTGATACACGAACTGCCCTAGAGGCCCCTCGATGGTCAGCAGCGCGCTTTGCGGGTCTTGACCGAACAGCCGTTCGGAGAATTCCCCGCCGGCGGCCCGGCGCACGTGCAGCTCGAGCAATCGTGCATCATGCGGCGGCGAGGCGATCGAAAAGCTGCGGCGCCGGCCGCCGGACAGCATGATGTCGATGTACTGTCCGGCCTCGAATCGGAATGGCTCCGCCGCCGGGAGCCTCAGGGAAAGGCCCATGACGTCGTGCGACAGGGGCAGCGCACGCTCGATGCGAGCCGGCAGGCGCTTGATGCGGGCTTGGTCGGGCGTGGTGATTTGACGGGTTTCGATGCAAAGATCGCTGCGCGCGCGCGCCTGACACAGCAGCACGAATCCGTCGGCGGTCTCCGTCTCGGACAATCCGAGCGGCGGGCCGTTGGGATAGTGAATCTCGCCTTGCAGCAGGCGGGCTCGGCAGGAGCCGCAATTGCCGCTCTTGCAGCTGTGCGGCAAATTCAAGGACGCGCCGAGCGCCGCGTCGAGCAGCGACTGATCCGGCGCGACGGTGAAGCTCAGATCGGATTTGGAAAAGCTGATGCGCACGCGTATTCCTGATCGGACACCTTAGCACCGTTTCCTGCACAGTGATGTTGACCGGCCCAGCGCCAACGGCGCGGGGGGATGGGAAGCGTGAGGGCAACTGCTCCCCCCGTTGCCCTCACGCTTCCCATCCCCCCACGCCCTGCGCACCGGTCAAATTTACTGTGCCGAGGTCCTAGCCCGTAGGCTGGCTGCGCTTGCTATCCAGCCATTCGCCGATCGGTTCCCACTGCTTCCAATCCGGCCATGCGAGATATTCAGGCAGTTCCAGCACGCCCATTCCGCGCGCGTAGGCGCGCACGTAATTCTGAGCCTCCCGCAGGCTGCCCAGATAGGGCACCTTG
>Ga0307470_10000953_pt1 | contig 12040 bp, 10 predicted proteins | sample atmos_gasesAM3C__FD_204565 | JGI IMG/M metagenome (GOLD analysis project Ga0307470, IMG submission 204565) | Hardwood forest soil microbial communities from Morgan-Monroe State Forest, Indiana, United States - atmos_gasesAM3C_05 | ecosystem: Environmental > Terrestrial > Soil > Temperate forest... | reverse complement strand
GTCCTGTTGCAGATGGCCGGCGCGGCCAAGCGGCCAGAGCACGGCAAAAACCGCCGCGGCCGTCATCAGCGCGAACACAAACCACAGCGTCATCAAGCGGGTTCCGGTGGAGCGGCGCGAACCAATGTGGGCGCCTCCATGGCCGCTTTACACCACAGGCATTGGGAGCGGGCAATTGACAAATATCAATTTGACGTGGTTGGTGTAAGATATTGATATTTTGATAAAAAATATGACTTCCTAAACCAGGATGTGAGGTTCTGAAAATCCAATCCCGCGGAGCTGGATCAAGCCGTGCGGGACGATTTGCGCTCGCCCGTCAGTGCGTTTTCGGCCGCCCGGCTCATCAGCGACGCATAGTCGGCGCCAAACAGCACGTCGCAAAAGCGGATGGCGGCGGCCACCTGTGCCTGGCGGTAGACCCGGCCTTTGCCTTCGCTGCCGCGGAGCGACTGCACCAACGCCTCGGTCGACTGCTCGACATAGTGCTGGAGGTCGGAATAGGTCCGCATGGTCACTTCGTTGATCGCGAGTTCGCCGGCATAGGTGCGGCACACCGCGACGAATTCGATCAAAGCGGCGGTCTCATCCACATCGCCCGAGTTGATCGCGGCCGCCGCTGCAATGTCCTTGTCGGTGCGCTGGCGCAGTAAGCGCCTGACGCGGCCGGGAACGCTGTCGATTTCCGATTGCAGGGCGCTCGATATGTCGGCGCGGATCGACGCGAGCTGCCGGCCCCAGGATGAATCGTTTCGCAGATCGAGTTCGGTCCTCAAGCCCCGCACGCCGTCATGAAGGGTTTTCAGGTGCTCGGAGACTTCGGCGAACCGGCCGCGCTTGATATCGGCCCGCAGCGTTGCCGCAAGGCAGGACAGATCATGCAGGGCGATGGAAACGGCCATGCCATAGGGGGTCGAAGCGACCCGCACCTCGTCGTCGGAAGCCGCCATGCGGATCGCGAGGCGAATGATCTGCCATGGGGCGGCCAGCCGCTGGATTACCATCGAGAGGGCAAAGGGCAGCATTTGCGGCGTCTGCAAGGATGGGACGTTAAGTGCGTTGATCACCGCCTCGAGCTGCCCATCATTGAAGACCCGCATGTAGCCGGAAAGCCGGCCACTAAGCGTGTCGACGGCTTCGCGCGCCTGCAACACGGTGGCAATCGACGGCAAATCCTCGACTACCTCACCCGCACCGACCCGCGACAGTGCACGGCGATCACCTGCTGCGAGGATGGCCAGCAACGCTTCTGCCGCGGTACGCTGCAGCTTTCGCGCCGCCGCCTCGACCTCCGGCGAAGTGCCATTCTCCGGACTGCGCGAGAGCGCGGCTTCGAACTGGCGCGCAAGATCGGGGGCTCCTTCGCGGGCCAGCCACTGCCAGACCGGCAGCAGCGAAGCGCGGCGAATCTGGCCGGGTCGTACCGGCACATTGCTCTCGATCAGAAACGGTTCCAGAGGCCGGAACACGAAGCGCGCCGGATTTTCCGTGCGTGGCCGCGCCTCATCATCGCCCTCGCGCACAATCTTGCGCAGTTGCTCCAGCACAAAGTTGGCGACCGTGATTTCCTCACCGCGTTCGATGGCGCGCTCAAACTCCCGCATCAGCAACGCCTGCGACCGCGGCGAAAGCTGGGCGAGATAGTTTCTCAGCCGGTCGGTGGATGTCTGGCTCATGCGCGCGGAATGCAAGCTTGTGTGGCGCGGCAAAAATAGGCCCGCGGGGCATAGTAGGAGCTACCGCGTTAAGAAGTCGTTTAGGATGTCAAACGCACAGGATGGTTTCGACGGCCGAAATCTACCGAAGGTTGCGTCCTTCTATGCGGCCGGCAGCACAAGTTCCGCCCGCAGCCCTCCGATCGGGGCATGGCCGAGGGTCAGGCTGCCGCCATAGAGGCCGGCCAGATCGGTCACAATCGACAGGCCCAAGCCCGAGCCGGGCTTGGATTCGTCGAGCCTTTGACCCCTGCGAGATACCTGGGCCCTCTCCGTTTCCGACAGGCCACGCCCGTCGTCATCGACCAGGATGCGCAGCATGGGGACCGCGCCCGGATCCGATGCCTGGTCAAGCAGAATCTCGATGAAGACGCGCGAGGCCGCCCATTTGCAGGCGTTGTCGACGAGGTTGCCGACCATCTCCTCAAGGTCCTGGCGCTCGCCGCGAAACTTCGCCTTAGACGCGGCGGAAACGTCGATGGCAACGTCGCGGTCGCGATGAATTTTCTCCATGGTCCGGCGCAAGGCATCCACCACGGGTTCGACCTCCGTCACGGTGCCGACGATGGTGACGCGCGCCGCGATCCGCGCCCGTTCAAGATGATGAGCGACCTGATCGCGCATGACGTCCGCTTGTTCGAGAACCTTTGCGGCAAACAGGTCGGAAGAATGGGCTGTCGCCTCGTTGACGATCACCGACAGCGGCGTCTTGATCGCATGGGCGAGATTGCCGACATGGGTACGGGCACGTTCGACGATTTCCCGATTGGCATCGATCAGCGCATTGGTCTCGCGCGCCAGCGGCGCGATCTCGACGGGAAATTCACCCTCGAGCCTTTCGGCGCGGCCGGATCTGATATCAGCAATTGCATCGGAAATGCGTTTCAGCGGCGCCAATCCGAAGCGAACCTGGAAAATCGTGGTCAGGACCAGCACGATCGAGAGGGCGACAAACGTCCCGCCGAGATAGTAGTCGAAATTGCGGGTCTCGTCGAAAATCTCCGAGGCATCGCCGGCGACATCGACCAGGAATTTGCCGTCAGCGCCAAGGTCAACCGGCCGCTCGACCATCCGCAGCGTCTGCCCCTCCGGCCCCTCGACATAGCCGAGACGGATGCCTGCCGTACTCAGCTCGGCGCCGTGATCCTCCAGCTTCGGCAGCTTCTTGTCCCACAGCGAACGGGACGCGCGCGCATCGTCTTTTTCGGCATCGGTACGGGTGATCTGCCAGTACCAGCCGGACAACGGCAACTCGAACAGCGGTTCGCCCAGCGACTGGAACTGATGGTCGGGCGGCTCGTCGGGCGTCGCCACTTCGGCGACCAGCGTTCGAAGATAAAGATTGAGACGGCGATCGAAGGCACGCTCGGTGGCGTCCCGGTAGACGGACGACAGGATGACGCCGGTGATCAATAGAATGACCACCACCCAAGCGGTCGCAGACAGAAACAGCCGGGTCGCAAGCGAGCTGCGGTGCATCAGGGCATCATCCTGAACGATCTCCCGCCGTGTTATGTCCGCTTGCTGGCAGGGACCCTAGTGTCCCGGTTCTGACATTCGTACGATATCGCGGCGGGCACTTCTACGAATGTCAGAACCAAAGGGACACTAGCAACTATATATTTTTAGTGTGGCTTTGACTCTGACGTTCCTTCAAAGAACTCGCGGCGAAGCTGAAAGGAACGTCAGAGTCACCACACTAGACGGCCATGCGGGAACAGAGCACAGGAAGAGACGTTCGATCAACGGCCCGGCGCCGGCGGCGTCAGCAGATAGCCAAGCCCCCTGACGGTCTGGATGATGTCGACATCGAGCTTTTTTCGGATGCGGCCCACGAAGACCTCGATCGTATTCGAGTCACGGTCGAAATCCTGATCGTAGAGATGCTCGACCAGTTCGGTTCGCGATACCACGCGCCCGGTATGGTGCATGAGATAGGCCAGCAGCCGATACTCGTGTGACGTCATCTTGATCGGGTTGCCGGACACGCTGACGCGGCCGGTGCGGGTATCGAGCGAGACGGGACCGCAGGTCAGTTCAGACTGCGCATGACCGGTTGAACGGCGCAGCAGCGCGCGAATCCGCGCCAGGATTTCCTCAAGGTGAAAAGGCTTGGCCACGTAGTCGTCGGCGCCGGCATCGAAGCCTTGAACCTTGTCGCTCCAGCGGTCACGCGCGGTCAGGATGAGGACCGGCATCGAACGGCCGTTGCGACGCCAAGCCTCCAGCACCGAGATGCCGTCCATTTTCGGCAGGCCGATATCGAGCACGACCGCATCATACGGTTCGCTGTCACCGAGGAAGTGCCCCTCTTCACCGTCGAAGGCGCGATCGACCACGTACCCGGCATCGGTCAGCGCCGTGGTAAGCTGGCGATTGAGGTCCGGATCATCCTCGACGACGAGCAGGCGCACGTGGGTCTCCAAATGTGGTTATCACCTTAAGGCCCAAGATGAGCGCGGCCGTCGTGAACGGGTTATGAACAGCGGTGACGGCCAAGATTACTTTTTCTTCACAACGGCTTTCAACGAGATTCGCCCGTAAATCCCCGGAGCGTTAACGCTTGGCCGGAGCGCCGTTGACGACGATGAAGTCGATGGGGCCGCCCGGCCTGTCGTCGTCGAAGACACCGATCGTCAATCTCCCGGTTCGCCAGGCGAGCGTGTCGAGATTGGTTCGGCCCCGGTAGAGCAGCGGACCGTCGGGATCGTTGTCGTGGCCGTGGACGACATGCAGATCGCCGAAGCCCTCGGAATATCCCCTGGGATAGCGCTTCCACAACAGCGTCTCCTCGCGCTGGCGGTCGAGGGGCGTTGCGGGATCAACGCCCGCGTGCACATACAGGCGGTGGCGATCGGCGTGGAACAACCGCAGGCCATCGAGCCAGTCGATGTCTGACCGCGGGACGTGGGCGGGATCGCCACCGTAGGAAGCAAGCGCGGTGTCACCGCCCTTCCTCAGCCAATCCGTCATTTTTGAGTGGTCCCGTAACGCATCGACCATCATAGCGTCGTGGTTACCCTTCAACGTCACCAGCTCAAACCCGCCGACGCCCGATCGCAGCCGGTCGATTACCTCTTTGCTCGCGGGCCCTTTGTCGACGTAGTCGCCGATCGTCACAACGGTGTTCCCGCGACCGTTGGATCGCGCGCCAATTTCAGCGAGGCCGGCTTCCAGCAAATCCAGCCGGCCGTGGATATCCGGAATAACGAAGGTATTGCTCATGGCTAACGCCGCGTCCGCTGGCTCGAGATCAATGCGCGCTTGCGTGTAACGCGCTAGCCCTTCAAACGTCAGAAGTCAGGGAACCACCGGAAAACACGGCATTTCAAGCATAGCGCGCATTTACCAAACCTGCCGTCCCACCCGAAGCTCTATAGCTTAACGCCGAAGCGACGCTTCAAACAGGTTGAGATCAAACCCGTTGTGGCTTAACAAACGGACATGATTCACAGACTGTCCGTCGTCATTGGCTGGCTGGCGCTCGCCTTCGTTGTCTTCGTGACGTTGTCGCCGGTAGGAACCCGCCCCTCGGTCGCGAGCCCGCATCTGGAACATTTTGCCGCTTTTGCGCTGATCGGCCTCGCCTTCGCGGTGGCTTATCCCAACCGTGTATTGCTGGTTTTCGCGATTGTGGTTGGGGCTGCACTTGGCCTGGAGGCGCTTCAACTATTGACGCTGGATCGCCACGGCCGCGCGGCCGACGCCTTGGTGAAGGCGCTCGGCGGCATCAGTGGAATCTGTGTCGGGCAGCTGGCGTCGTTCCTGCTGCGCCTCAAGCCAGTTCAGTCGGATCACTCGATCTGAATCGACGGCACCCGCGGCGCCGTTCGATTTCTCGGCATGCCCTGCGACTGCAGCGCTAGAACGCGCGGCGGGGATGCCCGAACATCGAGATGCGCGTTGCAAATTGTTCCCGGCGCCGCTGCCAGCGCCACGCGCAAGCGACATATCCGACGACAAAGCCAGCGACGAAGATCGACGACTGAAGGAGAAGAGTAAGCATCGAATGCATCCCGTTATCCCCCCGCGCTTCTTGATCGCCCCGGATAGGGGCAACATCATGATTTGCATTGTCGAGGACTTGGCCCCGCCCCCGACTTGCGATGAGAGCGCAAGCGGTCCGGGCAAGTCCCCGTCGTGGGATCATGCGCGATTCTTGGTCGCCGAAAAACCGGAATAGCACGGGCACCGGAATAGCACGGATAGCGTCCGCCTAACGGCCGGCGCGAACAGGACCAGGCGGCTGTTCCACGGACGCGCGTTCGTTCTCAGGTGCGGAAGAACGCGAACCAGACAACACCCAGGATCAAAACGGCAAGGCCGGTGGAGACCGCCAATAGCGCAAGCACCGACGGTCCGGGCTCGGCCTGGCGCGCCTCGGTCGGGGTTTCAACGATTTGACGTTCCCGTTGCATTGCCATGGTAGCCTCAATCTACTTTCAGGCTGCGCCGTTCACTGGCGCGGCGCGTGAGGGCAACGCCTAATTTCCCATCATGTTCCGGCCTTTATGTTCCGGCCTTTGCCGATGGCGATCGGTCATCCGAAAGTTGGATGATTGCGACCCTGCGTCGCGTGGCTCCCCCACCCGCAACTCTGGAGCAACTCTGGCCCGGTTAACGCCGTTATGAGATTCCCGCCCCGGCTCGTTCAAAAACGAGCCATACGGTGATATCATTGGGCTTTTCGCCTGTTGCGTCTGAGGAGTATCCCATGGCCCCCCGCGCCAATTGGAAAGGTTTCCTGCGCCTTTCACTGGTGACCTGCCCTGTCGCGCTTTATCCCGCGACGTCCGACACCGAAAAGGTCAGCTTCAATCAGATCAACCGGAAGACGGGCCATCGTATCAAGTATGCCAAGGTGGACGCCGACACCGGCGAAGAAGTCCCCTCCGAGGACATCGTCAAGGGCTACAAGGTCGATACCGACACCTACATCGAGGTTTCGAAGGACGAACTCGAGGACATCGCGCTCGAATCCACGCACACGATCGAGATCGACGAGTTCGTTCCCAAAACCGATATCGACAGCCGCTACCTGATCCGTCCCTACTATCTCGTGCCCGACGGCAAGGTCGGCCACGACGCGTTTGCCGTGATCCGCGAAACCATCCGCAGCATGAACAAGGTCGCGATCGGCCGCGTGGTGCTGACCAATCGCGAGCACATCGTTGCGCTGGAACCCCTCGGCCAGGGCCTGATGGGAACGCTGTTGCGCTACCCCTATGAGGTGCGGAGCGAGAAGGAATATTTTGACGACATCCAGAACGTCAAAGTCACGAAGGACATGCTGGATCTCGCCAAGCACATCGTCGAGAAGAAATCCGCGTCATTCGAGCCCGACCGGTTCGAGGATCACTACGAAACCGCGCTGATCGATCTGATCAACAAGAAGCGCGCAGGCATTCGCCCCACAGCCAAGGCTGCGCCCAAGACCGGCGGCAATGTCATCAACCTGATGGATGCGCTCAAACGCAGCCTCGCCAGCGAGCGGCAGGCGCCTGCCCCTGCTACGAAGGCCAAAGGCAAGAAGCAGAAAAAGCGCATCGAAGGCCAGCGCGAGATGCTGCTGCCGATCAGCGGCAAGCGTGCGAAGGAAGAAACCAAGGCCGAAACCAAAGCTCCGGCCGCAAAAAAGCCCGCGCGTAGTTCCGCACGGGCCAGGAAAGCGGGATAGCTAGTGGGGTGGATTTGACGTTCGTTACCCGCCTAGCCGCGAGTTCGAGAAGCGAATGTCAAATCCAAAACTCCACTAGAAACTATATTTGCTAGTGGTCCTTCTAATTCTAACATTCGCAACAGCGGCTGCTGAGAAGCGATGCGAATGTTAGAATTGGACCACTAGGACGCCGTTACTTCAGCGACGAATTGACCGCCGTGAATTTCGTGCTCAGCGTGCTGCCGATGCCGTTGACGGCCGTGACAATCACGATGCTGAGACCAGCTGCAATGAGGCAATATTCAATTGCCGTTGCGCCGCTCTCATCCTGCAGGAACCGTAAAACTAGCTGTGACATCCGAAACTCCTGCTCGCTCGACCCGAGCGCCAGCATGCATCGCCTCTCAACTGGCGTTGAAATGTAAATTCCATTGGTTACGGGTGCCTTGAGGAAGAGCCTGAATGGCCGATTAATCGTAACGGCCTTAAGTGCTCGATTTTCCGATAACCCATTGCCTGATCTGGAAAATCGGAAACGTCATTTTCAGCCCCGGCTCAACCTACTCCATCAATTCGGCCGATTGCGCGGGGCCGGCCAGCGGCCGCTCTTCCATCAAGGCCATGCAGACCGACGCGACGATCATCATGACCGCGGCGGCGCCGAACACATAGCGGAACGCGGTGATCATATCGGTCGCGGAACTCACCGTGCCGCGATGCTCGCCGGAGAGCGAAATGTCCGGGCCGAGCGCCGTCAGCAGAATGGCCGAAAACATCGCAACCGTGAACGAGGCCATCAGCGCGCGAAAGAAGTTTGTCGCACCGGTGATGGTGCCGACCTGCGATCGGGCGACTGAGTTCTGCGCCGAGACGGTTGAAACCGGAAACGCCGTGCCCAGTCCGAGCGCGAATGTCGACAGCAGCACCAGCAGGAGCCACAGCGGCATCGGCGCGAACATCATCGCCGCCGCGGTGACGGCAGCCACGATGGTTCCGGTGATCGCAACCCACTTGTAGTGCTTTGCCCGCGCCATCGTGCGACCGGCAATCGCGGCACCGAGGGTCGAAATCGCGGCAAGCGGAATCAATGCCATGCCCGCTTCGCTGGAGCTTAGGTGATAGACCCCCTCGTAATAGAGCGGCAGGTAAACCGTGAGCCCGAGCATCGCGCCCATGGCACAGCCGCCGCACATCATCGCGTAAGGCACGACCGTGCCCCCCATCAACGACAACGGCAGGAACGGCTCGTCAGCACGCGAGGCGTGCCACACGAAGGCAAACGTGAGCGCAACCGAGGCGCCAATCATCGCCACGATGGTGGGCGACAGCCAGAGATACCGGTTGCCGCCCCAGGTCAGCACCAGCATCACCATGACGGCGGCCGCCATCAGTAACACGCCGCCGAGCCAGTCGACCTTGCGGCGCCGGTGAAAAACCGGGATGCGGCCCATCTTCGGCAGCAGCATGGCCATCGAGACGAGCCCAAGCGGGACGTTGATCCAGAAAATCATCGACCAGTGCAGATGTTCGGCAAAAACGCCACCGAGGATCGGCCCGCCGATTCCCGCCGCCATCCAGACGCCGCTGAAATAGGCCTGATACTGGCCGCGCTCGCGCGGCGTCACAACGTCGGCAATCACGGTCTGCACGATCGGCAGAATGCCCCCGCCGCCGAGGCCTTGGAGGCCGCGCGCAATAATCAGAATCGGCATATTGGGCGCGATCGCACACAGAACGGAGCCGACGATGAACAGGCTCATCGAGGTGACGATCATGGCGCGGCGGCCATAGATGTCGCTCAGCGTGCCGAACACCGGCGCCACCGCCGTCGATGCCAGGAGGTAGGCGGTAATGACCCATGACAGGCTGGAAACGTCGCCGAATTGCCGCCCGATCGTCGGCAACGCCGTCGCGACGATGGTCTGGACGAGCGCGGCCAGAAACATCGTGAGCATCAGGCTCGTCAAAATGGTGCGAATTTCGCTCTGCGTCAGCGGTGCCGGCGGCGCGATCGGCGGCGCGTCGCTGACGGCAGGGATGTCCACAGGCGCCACCGTCGGTTCGGCGGCGAGGCTTTCGGACAATGTTTGCAGATCGGCCGGTGGACGGCCCTGCCGTTCGAACTTGTTCATGAGGAGGTCAGGCTGGAAGCAACCGGGAATTTGATCCGCTATTTAGGCCGCGAATCGTAGCAGCGGCAGCGGTTTGGGCGCATGGGTGCGTCCCGGTGGACGCGCGAACACATCACCGCGAGGATGACGGGCGCTTTTTCAACCGGGCGCGCTTGGGCAGAAGCGCGGGCCAGCTCACGATGTGGTCTTCGAGATCTTCGTCCGCGACCTCGTTCTCGGTTCCCTGCACGCGTCCGCGCACGGAAACGCCGGCTTCATGAACCGTATTGGGATCGCCTGAAATCAGCGGGTGCCACCAATAGAGATCACGGCCTTCCGCGACCAGACGGTAGCCGCAGCTTGGCGGCAGCCAGTTCAGTGTTCGCACATTGGCGGGCGTCAGTCTGACGCAGTCCGGAACTCGGTCCGAACGGTGCTCATAATCCTTGCACGCACAAAGGCCTGCATCGAGAAGTTTGCAGGAAACGTGAGTGAAGTAGATCTTGCCGGTGTCTTCGTCCTCAAGCTTTTCGAGGCAGCAGCGGGCGCAGCCGTCGCAGAGGCTCTCCCATTCCGCATCCGACATCTCCTCCAACGCCTTGGTTTTCCAGAAGAATCCCTCCTGTCCGGAAGGCGGCTTGGGTTTTGTGGTCATGATTTGCGCGCTTCTCAGACGGATTGTGCTTTCGCCCGTTCTAGGGGCTGGCCCCATACCCGTGCAAGTGGTGAGGATGTCAGACCTTCGCAAAGCCAGGCGGCGTTATCCCTCCCCGTGGAAATGTGAGCCCGGCCATTGGTTTATCGCGCTTGCTCGGCTAGATAGAAGTACGGCACCCACGGCACCGACATGCCTTGGGTTTGCCGCAACATTCCTTAAAGATTTGAGGCTCCTGCACCCTTCGCGGTGAAACGACTTCAAATCGAAAAGACAGCGGAATTTTCGTTTCAGGTAACGCCCGCCCGTGCGCAAGATCGATCTCACCGAATGGAGAAAGAAGATCCGGCACTGGATGCTGGATCTGGACGCGCGCATCGATTCGACGCTGTTCTCGACCGGCAAGGGCGCCCGCGAGCTTTATGAGCGGTACTCGGCCTTCATGGACCGCTTTTATGTCGGCCGCTGGAAGCGCTGGGTTTTCATCGAGCCGTTGTCGGAAGCTGCAACGCTCGGTCTCGGCGGGCTGATCCTGATGCTGGCGCTGGCAGTGCCGGCTTTCCGCGAGACCGCCGACGAAGACTGGCTGAAGAAATCCGATCTCGCGGTGAGCTTCCTCGATCGTTACGGCAATCCGATCGGCAGCCGCGGCATCAAGCATAACGATTCGATTCCGCTCGAGGATTTCCCGGACGTCCTGATCAAGGCGACGCTCGCGACCGAGGACCGCCGTTTCTACGACCACTTCGGCATCGACGTCGCCGGCACGCTGCGCGCCGTCGTGACCAACGCCCAGGCCGGCGGCGTCCGCCAGGGCGGCTCGTCGATCACCCAGCAGCTCGCCAAGAACCTGTTCCTGAGCAACGAGCGCACCATCGAGCGCAAGGTGAACGAAGCATTCCTCGCGATCTGGCTGGAAACGCGGCTCACCAAGAACGAAATCCTGAAGCTTTATCTCGACCGCGCCTACATGGGCGGCGGCACTTTCGGCGTCGACGGCGCGGCGCATTTCTATTTCAACAAGTCGGCGCGCGACGTGAACCTCGCGGAAGCCGCGATGCTCGCCGGCCTGTTCAAGGCGCCGACCAAATATGCGCCCCATATCAACCTGCCCGCGGCGCGCGCCCGCGCCAACGTCGTGCTCGACAATCTCGTCGATGCCGGCTTCATGACCGAAGGCCAGGTGTTCGGTGCACGGCGCAATCCGGCGACCGCGGTCGACCGGCGCGACGAGAATTCGCCGAACTACTATCTCGATTGGGCTTTCGACGAGATGCGCAAACTCGTCGACACCTTCCCGAAATCCTACAATGAGCGCGTCTTCGTCGTGCGCACCGCGATCGACATGAACGTGCAGCGCGCGGCCGAAGAAGCGATCGAAAACCAGTTGCGCCAGTTCGGCCGCGACTATCACGCCACGCAGGCGGCAACCGTTGTCTCCGACCTTGATGGTGGCATTCGCGCGATGGTCGGCGGCCGCGACTATGGCGCGAGCCAGTTCAACCGCGCGACCGACGCCTACCGGCAGCCCGGCTCCTCGTTCAAGCCCTACGTCTATACGACCGCGCTTCTCAACGGCTTCAAGCCGACCTCGATCGTGGTCGACGGGCCGGTCTGCATCGGCAACTGGTGCCCGCAAAACTATGGCCACTCCTATTCTGGTGCGGTGACGCTGACCCAGGCGATCACCCGCTCGATCAACGTCGTTCCGGTGAAGCTGTCGATCGCGCTCGGCGGCAAGGCGCAGAATCCGGCCAAGGTCGGCCGCGCCAAGATCGTGGAAGTTGCCCGCCGTTTCGGCATCAAGGCGCCGCTGCCGGATACGCCGTCACTGCCGATCGGCTCTGACGAAGTCACGGTCGTCGAGCATGCGGTCGCCTACGCCACTTTCCCGAACAAG
>Ga0307470_10000951_pt1 | contig 12051 bp, 14 predicted proteins | sample atmos_gasesAM3C__FD_204565 | JGI IMG/M metagenome (GOLD analysis project Ga0307470, IMG submission 204565) | Hardwood forest soil microbial communities from Morgan-Monroe State Forest, Indiana, United States - atmos_gasesAM3C_05 | ecosystem: Environmental > Terrestrial > Soil > Temperate forest... | reverse complement strand
TCGGCCACGCCGCGGCGGGGACCGCGAACGAGTTCGAGCTGCCGAGCTCGTCGACCTTTTTCATGGCAGGGGGAGGATCGAGCCGGGGGATCTGTGCACAGCCGCTGGCCAGGACCAGGCTGACGGCAAGCAGCAGAGTGAGGTAGCAAGGCTGCCGGGTGAGGCGGGGACTCTTCATTGTTTCCATCGGATTTAAGCTCCTTTAAGTGAACCGTACGGTACAGTACCTTGACTTTGCGAGCGATGTCAACAAAAATGTACTGAGTGGTACAGTACCGTTCAGGAAACGACTCGGTTATGAGCAAAAGCGACAGCAAACGACAGGCAATTCTCGAAAACGCCTATCGACTCTTCCGTGCGCAGGGGTTCGACGGGACCTCGATGGCGCATATCACTTCTGAAGTCGGCGGGTCGAAGGCGACCCTCTACAGTCACTTCCCGTCGAAGGAAGAACTCTTCGTGGAGTGCATGATGGCGGCGCTGGAGAACTATATGTCGGACACGCTTAAGCACCTCGACGCCTCCCGAAGCGATCCTGAGACTGCGCTTCGCAACTTTGGCACGAGCGTCCTCAATTTCATTTGCTCACCGGAACAAGTAGAGGTGCGTCGCTTGATGATCGCGGAGGCGGCGCGCTCCGGCACCGGGAAGCTCTTCTTTGACAAGATCGCCGCGTTGCGTTCGCAAATCTCTTCATTCCTGGCCGCATGCATGGCATCGGGGCTGCTCCGCCGGGACGACCCCGATCTCGCCGCCGATCATCTCGGTGCACTGCTTGAGGCTGAAATCCTTGAACCGTTGCTCTTGCACGTGCGAGAAGCAGCACCGGACGAGGAGGAGACTGCGCTCGCGGCCCGACGTGCGGTAGCCGCCTTCTTAAGGGCCTACGCGCCAACCACCGCACGGATGAAAGCCCCTGCAGGGCCCAATGCCCCTGTGCGAAGGCTCCCCCCGCATGAACTGTGAGAGGTCCATCCGATCAGGTCAGGAACGGGCGCTGCTCCGAATTGCTCGTCGCGCTAAACTGGACCTACCGGTTCTGTTAATACCACCCATGAAGAGCCATGAAGACCAAAACTGAATCAAAACGCCAGGCCATCATCCAAGCCGCCGCCGAAGTTTTTCGCGAGGTCGGTTTCGATCGCGCCTCCATGTCGGATATCCGTGAGCGGGTCGGCGGCTCCAAAGCGACGCTCTACAACTATTTTCCCTCCAAGGAGAAGTTGTTTTTCGAGGTCATGCACCACGCTAAGGAAGTTGAGCTGGAAGCGATTACGGGCGAGCTTAACGCGGATGCAGGTGACTTGAAGCGCGAGTTGGTTCGTTTCGGGCAGAAGTTTTTGGCTGTACTGTATTCGGCCGATGCGATTGCCGTGAGACGCTTATCGATTGCCGAGTCGCGACACTCGGACATCGGGAGATTGTCATTCGAGCAAGCGGTCGCTCCCATCGAAAAGCAGGTCACTGAATTCTTACGAAGGGTAATGAAGCGGGAGGCTCTGCGAACTGCCGATCCCAAGATTGCCGCCATGCACCTCCTAAGCTTGCTTGAATCAGAACTGTTGCAACGTGTCCTTTTAGGCGTGATTGATGGCGTGAAGCCGGAGGCTATCAATGGCGCCGTGCGGCGCGCGGTGGATGTATTCCTCTCTGGGTACGAGCGACGGTAGTAAGGCCCAGGCATCTTGCGTACGTTCCGCGCTGAGTATGGCAAGAAGGCGCGCGCTGGGCTGCTATCCTGCTCGCAGTGTGCCGGTACCCCCGCAAGAATGACAGCGTATGCGGCCGCTGGTCATACACGCATTACACGTCCGCAATTGGGCGACGCCGTGCTCGCCCATTGGCGGGTCGTACCAGCTGCCCCGGCCCTGGCACTGCGAACAGCTTTCGGAGCCGGAGCCGCCGCAGCTGGTGCATTGCACAGTCCCGGACGACGGAGAGTCGCGCGGCATGCCCGGCCCCGGAGTAGTAGCCCCGGAGCCCAAGCCCGCCAGTTTTTTCCCGTAACGGAGGACAAACCAAGCAACGGGGTTGTAGCCGAAGGCGTTGGCGAGCATGAGGAACCAAACGACTACGGTCCAGCCCAGGAGGAGATTGAAAACGAGTATTTGGCCGATGGAACCGAAAACGGGCCGTCCTTGCTTCTTCCGGTACCAGGCGATCAATGTCGGCGCTAGGTAAAGCGCCCACTCAAAAAGAGCTTTGATGGGACCCACGGTTTGTACCCCCGCTTGGTCTAGTTCAAGTCAGGCTACTCCTGCCTCGCTCCGGGGGCTAGAGAAATTTGCAAGCTGGGTGAGAAAGGTGAGGCCCGGCGCCACGTACGCGCGAGTGGCAGCGCGTTGTCAGCAAAGGCGACACGTGGTCCCAGCTTCGGTACGGTCCCAGCCACCCAAATCGAATCCCTTGAGGTCGGCGACTACATCGCGCTCGACAATCCTAGGCGCGCTGTCTCGTTCATTCGCGAGATTCGACACCGTGAGCGACCATCTGCTTTGCCTTTACATAACCAAAATTGGGCTGCGACCATGAACACAGACCACTTGAATCCCATATGCAATAGTGCAGCCGTATTGGAGCCTAACCAAAAGTGATCCAGAGTCATGATTAGATTGGTTGCAGCCCTGTTGTTTTCGGTATCTGGAATTGCAGTTGCCGCAGCTGGCCACGGGCCTGGCAGGTCTTCGGGCGACTGGGATGACCACAAAGGATTTTCCGAGCATCGTGTCAGAGCGCCGGAAATCGATCCCGCATCGGCCATGTCAGCCCTAACGCTGCTAGCAGGTGGTCTTGTCTTGCTGCGCGGACGCAAATCGGGCAAATAGTCTCAAGCCCGCCGCTTTGCCTTGAGCATACGAAGGCGTAGGATCTCCGCGATTATGCGAGTCGGGCTATTTGAACATTGCCGTATATCGGCGCTGCATTTCCTCTTGTGTCACGCTTTCAATATGGGCACCAAGTAGCCATTCGTGGCCGAAAGGATCGCGGACCGTGCCCGAGCGTTCGCCATAGAACTGATTTTGGAGCGGGCGGATGACAGTGGCGCCGGCTTTAATCGCCTGTTCGAAGGCGTCGTCGACGTTGTCAACGTGCAGATGAATCGAGAACGTGGTGCCGCCCAAAGATTGAGGTCCGCGAATGCCGTGTTCAGGATATTCGTCCGACAGCATGAGCGTTGCGGCCCCGATTTTGATCTCTGCGTGACCGATCCGGCCACTCGGTTCAGTCAAGCGAAATAGCTCCGTGGCGCCAAAGGCGCGCCCATAAAAATCGATTGCGTCAGCGGTGCTGTGGACCCGCAGGTACGGATAGACCTCTTGAACGGTCGCCATGGTAGCCTCCTTAAGTGAGTCCGCTGTATGTCACGACGGGCCAGTGCATTGCCCGGCCAATGTTCCACGTTAAACTCATGAAGGTCTTGAAGAATTCTTACCTGGCCTCGAAGGCCCGGGAATCAGGCCGTCGGATCGGTGATGCAGGATACTGCCGGGGTCTCTGGGTCGGTATAGGGTGGGGGTGACGCCGGCGAACTCACGGAATTCCCGCGTCAGGTGCGATTGGTCCGAATATCCAGTCGACGCGGCCAGATCAGCCAGACGCTCATCGGCATTCGCGGCGATACGCCGCAAAACGGCGTTGAAGCGTTTCACCCGATAGTAGTGCTTGGGTGTCAGGCCAACCGCCGCGCGGAAAAGTGCAATAAAATGTTTAGGGCTATAGCCAACATCCCGTTGAATGTCCGCAACGCGCGAGTGTTCCCACGCGCTTGAGTGCACCGTGAGGGCCTGAGCAATTGCCGGATGAATCAACAGCGGACGCTCAAGGCGTGCGGTCAGCTCTCCCTCCAAGACGCGAAAGACGTTGCTTGGGCTTCCGGCCGCTATCAATTGTTCACGCAAATCGTTGCCGCGAGTACCCCACAATGCGTCAATCGGTATGTGGCGATCGGTCAGTTCAGCAATTGGAACCCCTAGAATTGCGCCGGCAACGCCTGGCCGGAACGCAACACCGGCCACAACGCCTGGTGGCTTTGCGCCGGATTGATAGTAACTCCATTGCGGACCATGCACGATGCCGCGCGACCAGACTGTCGAGCGCGGCGATGCCGCATTGGGTCGACAAGTGATCGGCGCTTCATGCAGAGCAAGAATGAGCTGCGCACTACCGGACGGCAGCATGTGTTCGCCAGAATTCTCTGCTTGGTCTCGCCGGGACCACCAAATCCACTCGATATAGGCGTCGAGCGGTGCCCCGGGACGGTGGCGAATCAGTTGCATCGTTAGAGCCTATCTGGATTCACGCACGTATTCCATTGGCATGGTTTGCCCCGGCGCACCTGGTTAGTGGTTCCCACAGTCCAAAGGCGTAACCTGCGCAGCATAGAAACTTCGCTGGTCTCTCAGATTACAGCTCCTATGAAATACCGCCATCGTGTCCTCACTCTTCTAGCTGCGCTGTCGGTCATCACTTATCTCGACCGCGTCTGCATATCCGTTGCCGGACCCCGGATTCACAGTGAATTGCACCTCAGTCCGCAGGATTGGGGTCTTGTGACCGGTGCGTTCGCGGTGGCCTACGCTCTGTTCGAAATCCCGAGCGGTTACCTGGCTGATCGATTCGGCGCACGTGCGATGTTGACCAGGATCGTGCTTTGGTGGTCGGCGTTCACCACCCTGGGGCCACCTGCGTCGACATCGGGAAGAGGTACGCTGGGGCCGTCGCAGGTTGCATGAATACGGCGGGTGCATTGGGTGGCGTCGCTTCATCTTTGATCTTCGGATATTTGGTTGAGAGCATTGGAAGCTACGACGCTGTGCTCCGGTCAATGGCGGGGATGCTCATTCTTGGCGCCGGGCTCTGGTTCCGGATTGACGCGACGGAGACACTGTCATCACAGCGATCAAAGCGTATGGAACTTATATGAGCGTTAAAGGTAATCGATCTGCACTGCCTCCAATCCGTCAGGTAAGCTAGGGAAGCGGTATACTCAATTCACGAGCCGCAAGCTGCGGCCACAGGGAGATCACATGCAGCCGGCGACAGGCGCCTACGGCGATGGCCTGGCGAGATACTTCCGGGCCGACGCGAGCTCACATCTCATCACCAGCGCTCTACGAAAGTCGAAGCTGGCGGTGACGCGCGTCCGGCGCGACACGCCGGGACATGGCCTGACATCCCCGTTGCCGGCAGAAGCCGCGTTTTCGGTTCTCCTGCAACTGAGAGACTCGCCCAAACGCGAGCTGTTCATTGGCGGGCGGTCCGTCTATCGCGGGGGCTATGGCGCGAGAACCACCAGCATCGTTGATCTTGAACAGGAGCCGACCGCCAATCTGGAGAGCCCTTTCGATGTGATGCACTTTTACGTGTCGCGCGCCGCACTCAACGAAATCGCCGACGATCAAGGCGCGCCGCGAATCGATACGCTCACCTGCGAACGCGGTGTCTTCAATCCGACGGTCTGGCATCTCGGCGAAGCACTGCTGCCGGCGCTCGAGCGTCCCGAGGAAATCGGAGCGATGTATGCGGATCACCTGCTGCTGGCAACGCACACCTATTTTGCCGTCGCCTTCGGCGGCATGCGCCAGCCGGAACACAGCAGGCGCGGCGCCCTGGCTCCCTGGCAGGTTCGCTGCGCCACCGACCTCATGATAGAGCGACTGGGCGAGGACATGTCGCTGTCCGAGCCCGCCGGCGCGTGCGGGCTTTCCCCAAACTACTTCGCCCGGGCCTTCAAAAAGAGCGTGGGTACGCCGCCCCATCGCTGGCTGCTGCTGCAACGCGTGCTGCGCGCCAAGTCGTTGCTGCGGGACGCCGATTTTTCGCTCATCGACGTCGCCGCCGCGTGCGGCTTCGCGGACCAGAGCCATTTCACGCGCGTCTTCACGAGCATCGTCGGCGCGAGCCCCGGCGCCTGGCGCAAGCAAGTTCAGTGAACGTTACGGCGGTTTTCGCGAAAAGCCGCTAGAAATCGGCAAGACCTCCCCGACGCCGACGGCCAGACTTGCGCCGGCACTTTAGTCTTCAGGGGAGCGACCTCCGTGGGAATACACAATCCGGTCCGGGCTTTCATTTGGGTTTTCGCAGCGTTGCCGGTGTCCGCCGCGCCGGCGCCAGCCGACGCCTTCGACGTCCCTCCCGGCTTCCGCACGCAGGAAATCGAAACAAACGGGACAATCCTGCATGTTCGCATCGGCGGAATGGGTCCGGCCGTCGTGCTCATCCATGGCTATGGCGATACCGGCGACATGTGGGCGCCCCTGGCGGCGGATCTCATGCGTGACCACACCGTCATCGCGCCGGACCTGCGTGGCATGGGGCTTTCGGCGGGCGCCGCGGACGGCTTCACTAAGAAGAACCAGGCGGAAGACATCGCCGGTGTGATGAACGCGCTGCACATCGAGCGCGCCGACGTCGTCGGCCACGACATCGGCAACATGGTCGCGTTTGCGTTCGCCGAAGCTCACCAGGACCGCACGATACGGCTCGTGATGATGGACGCGCCTGTTCCCGGGATCGGCCCATGGGAAGAGATTCTCAAGAACCCGCTGCTCTGGCACTTCCGCTTCGGCGGGCCCGATATGGAGCGCCTCGTCGCAGGGCGCGAGCGTATCTATCTAGACCGGTTCTGGAACGAGTTTTCAGCCAAGCCGGCGCATTTCCCCGAGACCTCGCGCCGTCACTACGCGGCGCTTTATGCACAGCCCGGCCGAATGCACGCTGGATTTTTGCAATTCGCGGCTTTTGATCAGGACGCGATCGACAACCGCACGTCCTCGGCACTCGGCCGCCTGCGAATGCCTGTGCTCGCTATCGGCGGCGACCATTCGTTCGGGACAACCATGGCGTTCGTGATGAGGTTCGCCGCTGACGATGTGCACCAGGTGGTGATCACCGATTCCGGGCACTGGCTGATGGAAGAACAGCCGCAAGCGACAGTCGCAGCCATTCGCGCCTTCATGGACGCCGGCGCCCCGCTCGCGCAAGCCCGGCGCACGTCAGCCGAGATCGACGCGCTGCCGCGGGAGGGCGCGGGTGCGGGCACGTCCGGACTGAGCGGCATCCAGACGACGGTCCTCTCGGGCGATCCGAACGCGCCTGGGCCGTACGCGTTCGAGATCCGCGTCCCCGCCCACACTCGAATCGCCGCACACCGCCATCGCGACAATCGGACCGCGCTCGTCGTTTCTGGCGTCTGGCATTTCGGATATGGTGAGCAGGCCAATGAGGCCGCGACCCAGACGCTCGGGCCGGGCGGCTTCTACACCGAGCCCGCTGGTCAGCCGCATTTCGCCTTCACCGGCGATCTGCCTACAGTCGTCTACATCACCGGTCAGGGCCCGACGGATACGACATACGTCGTCCCCACCGGCGCGGCTTCCCACAACTAGGGAAAAAATCATGGCATCGTTCAAAACGATTCGCGATCCACTCACCGATCATCTGCTCACGCCGCAAAACGCCGCGCTGGTGATAATCGATTTCCAGCCGGTGCAGGTCGGGTCGATCCAGTCCCGCCCGAAGCGTGAACTGGTCGCCAACATCACCGCGCTTGCGCGCATCGGGAAGCTCTATGCACTACCGGTCGTGCTTTCCACGGTGAATGTGAAGACCGGGCGCAATCAGCCAACTATTCACCAGATCGTGGACGTGCTGAACGAAGTCGATCCCATCGACCGCACTTCGATCAATGCCTGGGAGGACGAAGATTTCGTGCGGGCTGTGAAAGCCACGGGCCGAAAGAAGCTCATCATGGCTGCGCTCTGGACCGAGGTTTGCCTCGTCCACCCCGCGCTTGACGCCATCAAGGAGGGTTTCGAGGTCTATCCGGTCATTGATTGCGTCGGCGGTACTTCGCCCGAAGCGCATGAACTCGGCGTACAGCGTCTCGTCCAGGCAGGCGGCAAACCGGTGGGCTGGGTGCAGCTCATCTGCGAACTGCAGCGCGATTGGAACCGCGAGAGGACCACGCCCGGTTTCGCAGAGATTCTCTTCGCGGTCGAGGGCCACTGACCCGGCGACATTCAAGTGCTACGAGGGCTAAAATTGAGTTGGCGTGAAGAGAAGTCAAGGATTTTCTATTGGTTACGAGTGCTGGAAACATCGGCGAGGTATTCCTTGGAACTTTCCGCCTATTTGCATCGCATACGTTATGACGGCAGCGTGCGGCCGGATCTCGCGACGCTCAGAGCCATACATCGAGCTCATCAATACGCGATCCCATTCGAAAATCTCGACGTGCAGCTGCGTCGTCCCATCATCCTGGATCCGGAGGCGAACTACGACAAGATCGTCTCCCGGCGACGCGGCGGCTGGTGCTATGAACTGAACGGTGTGATGGGATGGGCACTGAAAGAAATAGGCTTCGAAGTAATGCGCATGAGCGCCGGTGTCATGCGAGTGCGGGCAGGTGATGCGCAGCTGGGCAATCACTTGTGTCTGCTGGTCTGCCTCGATCAACGTTACCTCGTCGACGTCGGATTTGGAGGAAGTCTGGTGGAGCCGTTATCGCTGAGAGCATCGGAACGCGAGGATCCCCCGTACCGGCTCGGGCTGAGCGAGCTGGACGACGGCTACTGGCGATTTGCTGAAATTGCGCACGGCGATGGCGACCCTTTCAGCTTCGACTTCCGCGTCGCTCACGCCGACGAAGCGCTACTCGCGCGGAAATGCCGGTTCCTTCAAACCGATCCGGCTTCCCCGTTCATCGAGAATCTTGTCGTCCAACGCCGCACAGCCGATACGCACCTCTCCTTGCGCGGCCGCGTTCTGCGGACCATTCATGCGACGCGTGTCGACAAGAAGTTGCTAAACTCGGCGGACGAACTCGTCGCGACCCTGCGGGACAGTTTCGATCTCGACGCCCCCGAAGCAGCAGCCCTCTGGCCTTCAGTCTGCGCCCGCCACGAGGCTCTCTTCGCCGGCACTTCTGATTAGGTCACCCTGATCTCGCGGAGCGACATCGCGTGGGAGTGAGGGGACAAAATCGTTGAATGGTTTAGCTGAGCCAGAATTTGGTTTCGCGTGTGACGATAAATGCCTTGACAGTTATATAACCATATGCGAATATACATCGCATGAGCCCGTTTGAAGCCATAGCCGAACCGAACCGCCGTCGCCTGCTCGAGCTTCTGCGAAGCGGGGAACGGGCGGCGGGTGATCTTGTGGAGGCTATGGGCCTCAGTCAGCCGGGGGTGTCCAAGCACCTCAAACAGTTGCGCGAGGCCGGCTTAGTCAGCGTGCGGGCGGAAGGCCAAAGGCGGCTCTATCGCTTGGAAGCCGGCGAATTTGCCGGCCTTGATTCCTGGCTCCAACAGTTCCGGCAATTTTGGACGGATCGTCTCGACGCCCTCGATGATCACTTGGATAAGGAGCAATGATGGACACGCAAAATCTTCTGCGCGACGCGCCGAAAGGCGAAGTTACGGTGAAAGATGACCGCATGCAGGTCGTCTTTCGCCGCCGCTATACGAAGCCCGTTGCGAAGGTGTGGGCCGCTCTAACCACCCCGGAGCGCCTGGAGGACTGGCTAGGAGCGGCAAACATCGATCTCCGTGTCGGCGGAAAGCTGCACCTTACCTTCGCGAAGGGACGTTCGACCGAGCTCCGCATTACACGGGTCGATGCACCGCATGTCCTGGGCTGGTCATGGATGATCGACGGCGTAAACACGTCGGTCTTATTCGAGCTCACGCCGGACGGCGACGGTTGCCGGCTCACGCTGACACATAGCGGGCTCAGCGCGCGCAACGGCCGGGGCGCGGGGGTGCGCGCCGGGTGGCACGCCCATTTGGAAGGGTTGGCGGATTCGCTTGACGGGCGGACTACGCCTTGGGCCGTGAAGGAACAGCGCGAGAGCGCCGTTGCGCCGCTCTATCCGCCGCTGCCAACTTGACTCCCGAATGAGCACTTGCCGTTTGGCGGCATTCGGGGACGAAGGCGAGCAGGTGGTCGGTGGACTTGCATTACCCTCTGGAGGAAAGCAAGTATGGCGAAGGTAATTTTTGGAAATCATACGGCGGTTTTTGCCGCGCGATCAGAACAGGACAGGATTCGTCGATTTTATTGCGATGTCCTGGGCTGCAAAGCCAGAGTGAAATCCGATGAAGTGGACCGCTTTCAATTGGATGACCTCCATTTCTGCTTTGTGTACCAGAGCACTGCATTGGATGAGAGCGACTTTTTGAAGGCAATCTACCTGGAACTCAAGACCGATAACACCGAGGAAATGAAACAGAAAATTCTCGCCTTCGGCGTCAAGAAGCTCGATGTGCCCGATGCGCACCTTTATTTCCAGGCTCCAGGCGGGCAGGTGTTTCGGCTCGCGGGTATCAACGAAGACCTCTCTCTGTACGAGGTGTCACCCTCGTCAAGACCCGGATCGTCCGCGTCGGCATCGCACGGCGGAACCGGCGGACCGCGAACTATGTCTTGAATATTGAGCAGTGATCGCTCGATATTCTCAGCGAAAAATCGGTTGATATGAACTTGAATTCGGGCGCATATTCCAGCTGTGCGGATAACCAATAAACACGCGGACATCTGAAGTAAGCGTGGCGACCTTATCCCCCGAGCCCGACGACCGCAGGCAACTCAGGCGGGCGGTTATTGCAAGCACCGTAGGCACCACGATCGAGTGGTATGACTTCTTTCTGTACAGCACAGTCACCGGGTTGGCGTTCGCCCAGCTTTATTTCCCGAAATCCGATCCGCTCGTCGGAACGCTGCAAGCATTCGCGATCTATGCGGTCGGATTCGTGGCCCGGCCGGTCGGCGCCGCGATCTTCGGACACTACGGCGATCGGATTGGCCGCAAATCGACCCTCATCGCGACACTGCTGCTGATGGGCGTCGCCACTTTCTTGGTCGCATTCGTGCCCACTTATGAACAGATCGGTATCTGGGGTGCGGTAGTGCTCACAGCGTTGCGCTTCATCCAAGGCGTCGGGGTCGGGGGCGAATGGGGAGGTTCGGTCCTCATGTCGATGGAGTGGACCAAGACCAACGCTCATCGCGGTTTCGTGGCCTCCTGGCCGCAGTTCGGCGTCCCGGCCGGACTATTCCTGGCCAACTTGGCCGTTCTGGCGTTCAGCGAGATCTCCGGCGGCAAGTTCCTCGTATGGGGATGGCGAGTCCCATTTCTTCTCAGCATTTTCCTGGTGGCGATCGGACTCTATATTCGACTCAACGTCCTGGAGACACCGGTCTTCTCGCGCCTGGTGTCCGAGAACAAGATTGAGCGCACCCCCATGCTCGAGGTGCTCAAGCGACAGCCCAGGGAGATCCTCCTGTCGGCGCTCGCACGTATGGGAGAGCAGGCGCCCTTCTACATCTATACTGCGTTCGTATTTACGTACGGGATCAAGGTCGTGGGTGTCTCACGCGACCTGCTGCTCACCGCCGTTCTGACCGCCTCGGTGCTGTCCTTCTTCACCATTCCGTTCTCCGGGTACCTGTCGGACAGGATCGGCCGCAAGCGCATGTACATGATCGGAGCCGCTTTCACCGGTGTGTTCGGTTTCATCTACTTTGCGCTGCTGAATACCGCGATTCCCGGGTGGGTTTTTCTCGCCGTAGTTCTTTCCCTGATCCCGCACAATATGATGTACGGGCCGCAGGCCGCGCTGATCGCCGAATCATTTACCGGGCGGCTGCGCTACAGCGGGGCTTCTCTGGGCTATCAGCTGGCGTCCATAATCGCCGGTGGTCCGGCCCCGCTGATCGCCGCGTGGCTTTTCGCGCGATACGGTTCGGGCTATGCGATCGCTGCGTACATTCTCTGCTGCGCGATTCTAAGCTTGATCTCGACCGCGATGCTCAGGGACTACACCAACCGTGATATCTCGCAGGAATACGACCGCACATTGAAACGGAGTCGCGCGGGATAGCTCCCGGTATACGGGCCACTCAGCTCTTGCCGCCGAGGCCGTCATCGACCTTTTTGTTCTCGGATTTGAGGTCGAGCCCGGCGGCTTTCGCTTCCATCTCCAGCAGCGCGCCGAAATCGACATCTTCGTAACCGTTGCCGATCATGATTTGCACGTTCTCACGGGT
>Ga0307470_10000950_pt1 | contig 12056 bp, 8 predicted proteins | sample atmos_gasesAM3C__FD_204565 | JGI IMG/M metagenome (GOLD analysis project Ga0307470, IMG submission 204565) | Hardwood forest soil microbial communities from Morgan-Monroe State Forest, Indiana, United States - atmos_gasesAM3C_05 | ecosystem: Environmental > Terrestrial > Soil > Temperate forest... | reverse complement strand
ATCATGTCCGAGCAAAGCCCGATCAGCAGCGTAAACGACTTCGTCGTTCGCTTCGCCAACGTCAACGGCTCGGGTTCGGCAAGCGCCAACGAACTGTTCGCCCGCGCCATCCTCCGCCACGGCGTGCCGGTCTCCCCGCGCAACATCTTCCCCTCCAACATTCAGGGCCTGCCGACCTGGTATGAAGTGCGGGTGACGGAAGATGGCCATCTCGGCGCACGCGGCGGCGTCGACTTGATGGTGGCGATGAACCCACAGACCTGGGACAAGGACGTCGCCGGAATCGAGCCCGGCGGTTACCTGTTCTACGATTCGACCAAGCCGCTGCCGCAGTCGAAATTCCGCGCCGACATCAACGTGATCGGCGTGCCGCTGACGGCGATCACCAACTCAACCTATACCGATCCGCGCCAGCGCCAGCTCTTCAAGAACATCATCTATCTGGGCAGCCTGTGCGCGCTCCTCGACCTGGACCCGAAGCTGATCGAGCAACTGATCGGCGAGCAATACAAGGGCAAGGAAAAGCTCTTGTCGTCGAACGTCCATGCGCTGCATCTGGGGCGCGACTGGGCGCTGCAGAATCTCAAATGCCCGATCGGCTTGCGCGTCAAGAAAGCCGACAAGGTCGGCGACCGCATCTTCATCGAGGGCAATAGCGCGGCAGCACTCGGCGCGGTCTATGGCGGCGCCACCGTCTGCGCCTGGTATCCGATCACGCCATCGTCGTCGCTGGCGGATGCCTTCGCCAGCCACTGCAAAAAGCTACGGCACGATCCCGCGACCGGCAAAGCCAACTATGCGATCGTGCAAGGCGAGGACGAACTCGCCTCCATCGGCATCGTGGTCGGCGCGGGCTGGAACGGCGCGCGCGCGTTTACCGCGACCTCCGGCCCCGGCATTTCGCTGATGCAGGAATTCATCGGCCTTTCGTATTTCGCCGAAATTCCGGCCGTGATCATGAATGTGCAGCGCGCCGGCCCGTCCACGGGCATGCCGACCCGCACGCAGCAATGCGACATCCTTGCCTGCGCCTATGCTTCGCATGGCGACACCAAGCATGTGCTGCTGTTCCCGGAAGACCCCGCGGAAGCGTTCGAGTTCGCCGCGCAGGCCTTCGATCTCGCCGAGCGACTCCAGACCACGATCTTCGTGATGCTCGATCTCGATATCGGCATGAACCACCGACTCTGCCGCCCGCTGAAGTGGGATGACGCCCGGCAATATGACCGCGGCAAGGTGATGACGGCCGAGATGCTGGATGAGGGCCGCGACTTCGGCCGCTATCTCGACGTCGACGGCGACGGCATTCCCTTCCGCACCTATCCGGGCACGCACCCGACCAAAGGCTCCTACTTCACCCGTGGCACCTCGCGCGACCGCTACGCGCGCTACTCGGAAGAAGGCGCGGTCTACGCCGACAACATGCAGCGCCTGGTGCGCAAGTTCGAGACCGCGCAGGACATGGTGCCGCGGCCGTTGCAGGCCAACGCGGCCAAACCGACCAAATACGGCGTGATCTATTTCGGCTCGACAGCGCCCGCGATGGACGAGGCGATCCAGATCCTGGAGGCGAAGGGCCACACGCTCGACCGCATGCGCATCCGCGCCTTCCCGTTCCATTCCTCCGTCGCGAGCTTCATCGCCGACCACGACTTCGTGTATGTGGTCGAGCAGAACCGCGACGCCCAGCTTCGTTCGCTGATCGTCAACGAGAACGGCATCGACCCGGTGCGGCTGGTGCCGATCCGCCACTACGACGGCACGCCGATCACCGCGCGTTTTATCGCCAACGCGATCGGCGAACATCAGGATCAGCTCAAGCTGACTCCGCTGCGCAAGGTGAAGTCATGACCTATATCGCCAAGCCCAAATTCCATCATCCGGGCCTGACCAAGAATCGCCTCGGCTATACCCATCGCGATTACGAAGGCAAGATTTCGACGCTGTGCGCCGGATGCGGCCATGACTCGATTACGGCTTCGATCATCGAAGCCTGCTACGAACTCTCGATCGAGCCGCATCGTGTCGCCAAGATTTCCGGCATCGGCTGTTCGTCGAAAACGCCGGACTATTTCCTCGGCAATTCCCACGGCTTCAACACCGTACACGGCCGCATGCCGTCGGTTTTGACCGGCGCCAACCTCGCCAACCGCGACCTGATCTATCTCGGCGTTTCCGGCGACGGCGATTCCGCCTCGATCGGCTTCGGCCAGTTCGCGCATTCGATCCGGCGCGGCGTCAACATGACCTATATCGTTGAGAACAACGGCGTGTACGGCCTCACCAAGGGCCAGTTCTCGGCGACCGCCGACCGCGGCTCGAAGTCGAAGAAGGGCGTGACCAATACCGACAACGCGGTCGACCTCGTCGCGATCGCGCTTCAGCTGGGCGCAAGCTTCGTGGCGCGCAGCTTCTCCGGCGACAAGACCCAGCTGGTGCCGCTGATTGCGGCTGCGATCGAGCACAAGGGCGCGGCCTTCATCGACATCATCAGCCCGTGCATCGCCTTCAACAACCACGCCGGCTCGACCAAGAGTTTCGATTATGTGCGCGAACACAACGACGCCGTGAATCGCCTCGACGTGCTGACCGGCCGCGAGCCGATCGCCGTCGACTACGCCCCGGGCACCGTGCAGGTGGTCGAGCAGCACGATGGCAGCAAGATCGCATTGCGCAAGATCGACGCCGATTACGACGCGCATGACCGCGTCGGCGCGATGGCGTTTTTGCAAAAGCACGCCGCCAAAGGGCAGATCGTCACCGGGCTGCTTTACGTCGATCCCGATGCGGAAGACCTGCACAACCACCTCAACACGGTGGAGCAGCCGCTCAATCGGCTGGAGGCTGACGTGCTCTGCCCAGGTTCGACCGCGCTGGAAAAGATCAACGCCAGCCTGCGGTAGCACTTTCCGAGCGATTTGATTCCCGCAAATGAAATCGGCCGGGTCGCAATGACCCGGCCGCAGCTTTGAAATTCAATCAATCAATTAGTTCGGCCAGCAACGCCGGCGCTCCGGTCCAAGGTGGTATCCGGGAGGGCAAGCCCGGCCGTCGAACATCGGATGACACCTGCCGCCCGGACCACGCCACCAGCCACGCCCGCAACCTTCCGCAACCTTGATCAGCGAGCTGTTGGTAACGCCCAACGGCGCAGGCGTCACCGCAGCACTGGCGGCAGTGGTAAGACCCAACGCCAGGGTGGTGCCGATAAGGAAAGTTCGAATCATCCTGTACCTCCTCGTTTGTTTGAATAGGCCGCAACGATTTTACCGAACGGGCCGGAAAATCAGCAGGAACGTACCATCCGGCTCATGAAAGGCAAATGAACAGCCTCCTCAAGTCACGCGGCGTACGTAGCTCGCATTGAGGTCCTTCACCGACTTCGCGCCGCATTGCTGCATCGCGGCGCGTGTCTCGGTGCGCACGAGTTCAAGCACCCGCTCCACGCCCTCCTGGCCGAAGGCGCCCAGTCCCCAGAGATAGGGGCGTCCGACGCCGACCGCCTGCGCGCCCATCGCCAGCGCCTTGACCGCATCGGTGCCGCGGCGGAAGCCGGAGTCGACGATCACGGGCATGCGCCCCTTCACCGCCGCGATGATCTCCGGCAGCGCGTCGATGGTCGAGCGGCCGTTGTCTTCGCCGCGGCCGCCATGGTTCGACACCAGAATGCCGTCGATGCCGTTCTGCACCGCGAGTTCGGCATCCTCGGCCGTGATGACGCCCTTGAGCATGATCTTCATCTTGGTCACGTCGCGCATGCGCTTGACCGTATCCCAATCGAGATTGGAGGACTCGCCGCCGCCCTTGATGCCGGTCAGATCGATGCCGTCGTAATTATGCCGCCGCAGCGCCCGCGCGGCGAAGCTGGAGCGATCATGACAGCCCGAGCACTCGCGGGTGTCGGACTTCATCAGGCGAAATAGCGTCTCCTGGTTGCGGCCGGCGATACGATCGACCGTCACCGCCAGCACCGGGCAGCCGGCGCCATCGGCGCGCTTGATCAGTGCCTTGGCCACGTCAAAGCTCGGTGAGGCATAAAGCTGAAACCAGACCGGCGCGCCGCGCGCCTTGGCGACGTCGTCGACCGAGAAGTTCGACGAGGTCGAGAGCATTTGCATGTGATTGCCGACCTTCGCGGCCCTCGATACCGCCAACTCGCCATCGGGATGGAAGAACTGGTTGGCGCCGGTCGGGCACACGAAAATCGGCGTATCATATTTGACGCCGAACAATTCGATCGAAGTGTCGACCTTGGAGACATCGTTGAGACGATGCGGCATCAGCTGGAATTTCTTGAAGTCCTCGCGGTTGGCGCGCAGCGTGACTTCGTCGTCGACGCCGGAGGCCATGTAGCCGAAATGGGCCGGCGGCACGTTCGCCCGGGCGACCGGCTCGAAGTCGAACACATTGATCGCCTCTTTCGGACTCTTGATGGGTTCGAGGCTGCCGGGCGGCGCCCACATCATGGGATCGGGCAGTTTTGACGGCGCTTCCATGGCCCGGGCTGCGAATCCGGTAGAAGCCAGCAGCGGAGAGGCCGCGCAATACTGCAGGAAACGGCGGCGGCTGGTCGTGCGAATATCCTCAGGCAGCATGTGGCGATCCTCCCCTGCGCTTATTTTTGTGGAGGTACGATAGCAGCGACAAAGATGGCCCGGAAGGCTCTGACGGCGACAGCCCAGACATGCGCCACGACATGCTGGCGTCGTCACAAAGTCGAAAAATTGATCAGACGTGACGGGTTAGGCCGGTATTTCGAGGATCGATCTCGCGGCCGGGGCGTTGTCTGGTCCGGGGCACCCATGATCCGGTCACCAGTGCGGCGAATTTGAAGTTCCTTTCAGTTTCGCCGCAAGTCCAGTATAGGAACTTCAAATTCAAAGCCGCACTAGAAACAATAACTTGCTAGAGCTCCTTTGATTTCGAGGTTCGCATCAGAGGTCGCCGCGATAGCTTGCGAACCTCGGAATCGGAGCTCTAGTGCGGCTTAAAGGGCTCCCTCTAAGGATTGTTGCTGGCGGGACCTCTGGTTAATGTCCGGCCCAGCAGCCGAACCCGCATCCGCTCGAACCGAAACAGGACATCATGAATCCGGTCAAAGCACTTGAATCTCATGGCCAGGCCGTCTGGCTGGATTTTCTGGCACGCGGCTTTGTCGCCAAGGGCGAATTGAAAAAGCTGATCGATACCGATGGCGTCAAGGGCGTCACCTCAAACCCCTCGATCTTCGAAAAGGCGATCGGCAGTTCGGACGAATATGACGGCGCGATCGGCAGCGCCCTGAAAAAGGGCGACCGCTCTATCGCCGACCTGTTCGAGCACGTCGCCGTCGAAGACATCCAGCACGCGGCCGACGTGCTGCGCCCCGTCTATGACGAGTTCAAGGGCAATGACGGTTTCGTTAGCCTCGAAGTCTCGCCCTATCTCGCGATGGATACCAAGGGCACGATCGCGGAAGCGATGCGGCTCTGGCACGACGTTCACCGCAAGAACCTGATGGTGAAGGTGCCGGCGACGCCGGAAGGCCTGCCCGCGATCGAATATCTGACCGGCAAAGGCCTCAACATCAACATCACGCTGTTGTTCTCGCAAGATGTCTATATCGAGGTCGCGAAGGCCTATATCGCCGGCCTCGAAAAGCTCGTCACCGACGGCGGCGATCCTTCCCACGTCGCGAGCGTCGCCAGCTTCTTCGTCAGCCGCATCGACAGTGCCGTCGACAAGCAGCTCGATGAAAAGATCGCGCGCGCCAACGATCCGCAGGAAAAGGAGAGGCTCGCTGCGCTGAAGGGCAAGGTCGCCATCGCGAATGCAAAACTCGCCTATCAGGAATACAAGGAGCTGTTCTCCGGCGCACGCTGGGAAAAGCTCGCCGCCAAGGGCGCAAAACCACAGCGCCTGTTGTGGGCTTCGACCGGCACCAAGAACAAAGAATACAGCGACGTACTCTATGTCGAGGAGTTGATCGGGCCGAACACGGTCAATACCGTGCCGCCGGCGACGCTTGACGCCTTCCGCGATCACGGCAAGCCGCGCGACAGCCTTGAGGAAAATGTCGATGAGGCGCGACACGTGCTCGCCGAGCTCGAAAAATCCGGCATCTCGCTCGATGCCATCACGGAAGAGCTGGTCAAGGACGGCGTCAAGCTGTTTGCGGATGCCGCCGACAAACTCTACGGCGCGGTCGCCTACAAGCGCGCCACCGTGCTCGGCTCCGCCATCGGCACGCAGACACTCGCGCTCAGCCCCGGCCTTGAAAAGGCCGTCGAGAAGAGCACCGAGGAATGGCGCAGCTCGGCCAAAATTCGAAGGCTTTGGCACAAGGACAAATCGGTCTGGACCAGTGACGACGAGAACAAGTGGCTTGGCTGGCTCGAGAGCCCGGCCAAGGCCGACGTCGCCGACTACGAAGACTATGCACAGCGGGTAAAGGGACAGAATTTCTCCGACGCGGTCGTGCTCGGCATGGGCGGATCGAGCCTCGGACCCGAAGTGCTGGCCGAGACATTTCCGAAGAAATCCGGCTTCCCCAAGCTGCACGTGCTCGATTCCACCGATCCGGCGCAGGTGCGCGCGATGGAAAAGGCGGTCGATCTCAAGAGGACCGTGTTCATCGTCTCGAGCAAATCCGGCGGCACCACCGAGCCAAACGTGATGAAGAATTACTTCTTCGCGCAGGTATCGAAAGCCATCGGCACTGAGGCGGCCGGGCATCGCTTCATCGCGGTCACCGATCCGGGCTCTTCGCTGGAGAAGGTCGCCAAGAAGCAGGGTTTTGCGCGCACCTTCCATGGCGAGCCCACGATCGGCGGCCGCTACTCCGTGCTGTCACCGTTCGGACTCGTGCCGGCGGCGACTGCCGGCATCGATGTGAAGAGCCTGATCCACCACACGCTCGCGATGGTGCGCTCCTGTGGCGCCGACGTGCCGCCGCATGAAAATCCCGGCGTGCAACTTGGGCTCGCGATGGGGCTCGCGGGCCTCGAAGGCCGCGACAAGGTGACGATCTTCTCGTCGAAGAAAATTGCCGACTTCGGCGCCTGGGCCGAGCAGCTCATTGCCGAATCGACCGGCAAGGAGGGCAAGGGCCTCGTTCCGATCGACGGCGAGACCGTCGGCGACGTGTCTGCCTACGGCAACGACCGCTTCTTCATCGATCTGCGCACCGAGAGCGAGCACGACGCGGACCATGACGCCAAACTGGCGGCGCTGGAGCGGTCCGGTCATCCCGTGGTTCGCATCGTCGTGAAATCGATCGAACATATCGGCCAGGAATTCTATCGCTTCGAGATGGCGACTGCCGTAGCCGGCGCCGTTCTTGGCATCAACCCATTCAACCAGCCGGACGTCGAGGCCGCCAAGGTCAAGACGCGTGAACTGACGGCGGCCTTCGAAAAATCAGGCAGCCTTCCGGCGGAAGAGCCGGTCATCTCGACCGACGAAGCCGATCTCTATACCGACGATGCCAATGCGGCGAGCTTGCGCAAGGCGGGTGCCGACGGCACGCTCGAATCCTGGCTGAAGGCGCACTTCTCGCGCGTCCACGCCGACGATTACGTCGCGCTGCTCGCTTATATCGAGCGCAATGAAGACCATATCGACGCGTTGCAGGATGCACGCTTGGCGGTCCGCGACCACCGCCATGTCGCGACCTGTGCGGAGTTCGGCCCGCGCTTCCTGCATTCGACCGGCCAGGCCTATAAAGGCGGCCCGGACTCCGGCGTCTTCCTTCAGATCACCGCTGACGATGCCAAGGATTTGCCGGTGCCCGGACAAAAGGCGAGTTTTGGCGTGATCAAGGCGGCACAAGCACGCGGCGATTTTGATGTGCTGACCGAACGCGGCCGCCGCGCGCTTCGGGTGCATCTGAAGGGCGATCTGAAAGCCGGCCTGAAGACGCTCGATCATGCGATCCGGCAAGCGTTGAACTAGGGAGTTCACCATGCAGCTCGGCATGATCGGCCTGGGACGGATGGGCGGCAACATTGTCCGCCGCCTGATGCGTCACGGACATTCGACCGTCGTCTACGACAAGGACGCGAAAGCCGTGGCCGGGCTCACCACGGAGGGCGCGGCGGGCTCCGGCACGCTGGAGGAGTTCGTCGGCAAGCTCGAGAAGCCGCGCACCGCCTGGGTGATGCTGCCGGCAGGCCGCATCACGGAAACCACGATCGAGGCGCTGTCGAAGCTGATGGACGCCGGCGACGTGATCATCGATGGCGGCAACACCTTCTGGCAGGACGATGTTCGCCGCGGCAAAAAGCTCAAAGAGCGCGGCATCGATTATGTCGACGTTGGCACGTCCGGCGGCGTCTGGGGCATCGAGCGCGGCTACTGCATGATGATCGGGGGCGACAAAGCCGTCGTCGAGCGCCTCGACCCGATCTTCAAGACGCTGGCACCGGGCACCGGCGACATCCCGCGTACCGACGGGCGGGAGGGACGCGACCCGCGCGTCGAGCAAGGCTATCTTCATGCAGGCCCCGTCGGCGCCGGGCATTTCGTCAAGATGGTCCACAACGGCATCGAATACGGCCTGATGCAGGCTTATGCCGAAGGCTTCGACATCCTGAGAAACGCCAATATCGAGGCATTGCCGGCCGACCATCGCTTCGATCTCGACATTGCCGACATTGCTGAAGTATGGCGGCGCGGCAGCGTGATCCCGTCCTGGCTGCTCGATCTCACGGCATCGGCGCTCGCAAGACATCCGACGCTGGAGAATTACTCCGGCTTCGTCGAAGATTCCGGCGAAGGCCGCTGGACCGTGAATGCCGCGATCGACGAGGCCGTACCGGCCGAGGTGCTCACCGCGGCATTGTTCGCACGTTTTCGTTCCCGCAAGGAACATACGTTCGCGGAGAAAATTCTCTCGGCAATGCGTGAGGGTTTTGGCGGCCACAAGGAGCCGCATGAGCCCGCGCAAGGCGCGTCCAATCCATCAAAGGCCGGTCATTCGTGACAGAAGCATCTCCGAAAAAGCACAAGCCAGAACCCTGCTCGTTCGTCATCTTCGGCGCCACCGGCGACTTGACGCATCGCCTGGTGATCCCCGCACTCTACAATCTCGCGGCGTCGGATTTATTGCCCGAGAAATTCTGCGTCGTCGGCGTCGCCCGCAAGGGTATGTCGAGCGAGGAGATGCGCGAAAGCCTGCTTGGGGGTCTGAAGAAGTACAAGACCCGGCCTTTCGATGACGCGATCGCCAGGCGCCTGCTCGAATGCGTGACCTCTATCGAGGCCGATCCGAGCGATCCGGCCTCGTTCGACGCGATGGCTGAACGGCTGCACAAGCTCGAGACCAATCGCGCCACCGGCGGCAACCGGCTGTTTTACCTGGCGACGCCGCCAACGGGGTTTGCACCAATTTCCGAGCAACTCGGCCGCACCGGCATGTTGAAGGAGAACGGTTACTGGCGGCGGCTGGTGGTCGAAAAGCCGTTCGGCACTGACCTCGTCTCCGCCAAGGCACTCAATGGTGAATTGCTCAAGATTGCCGAGGAACATCAGATCTACCGGATCGATCACTACCTCGGCAAGGAGACGGTCCAGAACATTCTGGTGCTGCGGTTCGCCAACGGCATGTTCGAGCCGATCTGGAATCGCAATCACATCGATCATGTGCAGATCACGGTCGACGAAAAACTCGATGTCGGCCATCGCGGCAGTTTCTACGACGCAACCGGTGCGCTACGCGACATGGTACCGAACCATCTGTTCCAGCTGTTGTCGCTGGTGGCGATGGAGCCGCCGGCGAAATTCGAAGCCCACGCGGTGCGTTCGGCAAAGGCCGAAGTGCTGGCCGCGATCCAGACCGAGACCGAACAAGAGGCACTGAAGAATTCGGTACGCGGCCAGTATCAGACGGGCAAGAACGGCGACATCGAAATCCCGGACTATCGCAAGACCGAAGACGTCAAGCCCGGCAGCACGACCGAGACGTATGCGGCGCTGAAACTGACCATCGACAACTGGCGCTGGGCCGGCGTGCCGTTCTACCTGCGCACGGGCAAGGCGCTCGGCATGAAGCGGACGGAAGTCGCGATCAAGTTCAAGCAGGCGCCGTTCGCGATGTTTCGCGATACGTCGGTTGAAAATCTCTCGCAAAATTACCTTGTCATCGCGGTCGAACCGAACGAAGGCATCACGCTTCAGTTCAACACCAAGGTGCCGGGCCCGACGATCGATATCGACGGCGTCGAGATGAAATTCCGTTACAAGGATTATTTCAAGGTCGAGCCGTCCACCGGCTACGAAACGCTGATCTATGATTGCATGATCGGCGACAATATCCTGTTCCAGCGCGCCGACAGCGTCGAAGCCGGCTGGCAGGCGGTGCAGCCGTTTCTGGATGCCTGGAAGAAAGCCGGCGCCAGAGGTCTTGAGCCTTACAAGGCCGGCAGCGAAGGCCCGGATGCCGCGGACGAATTGCTCAAGCGTGACGGCCGCAGCTGGCGCAAGTTCGGCTGATGCCGATGGCGCAAAAGCTTCAGCGTATCGTCGTTGCCGATCAAGCCGCACTCGCAACCACGGCCGCCGAGCGCCTACTGGCAAGGATCGGTACCAATGCATGGCGCATCGCGATCTGCCTGACCGGCGGATCGAGCCCGAAGCAGCTCTATCAACTGCTGGCGAGCGACGCTTACGCCAAACAGATTCCCTGGGACCGCGTGCACTGGTTCATCGGCGATGAACGCTTCGTCCCGGCTTCCGATCCCCTGAACAACATGGCGATGGCGCGGAAGATTTTCCTCGATCGCTTCGCGCCCAAAGACCGCATTCATCCGATCCCGACGGATGTGGCCGATCCGGATGAATCCGCGCAAGCCTACGAGCGCGAACTGAAATCCTTCTATGGCGCTGACGATCTCGATCCTGTGCGCCCGCTGTTCGATCTCGTGCTGATGGGCGTCGGCCCCGACGGCCACACCGCCTCGTTATTTCCAGATTATCCGGCGCTCGCCGAGACAAAACACTGGGTCGCCGGCGTACCGCAGGCCCATGTCGAGCCCTTCGTGCCACGGGTGACCCTCACGCTGCCGGCACTCGCCTCGTGCCGCGAAATGCTGTTCGAGGTCGCAGGCCAGGAAAAACGTGCGATACTCGACAAGCTCTCGAAGGACGAAAGCCTGCCGGCGAACCGTGCGCGCTCCCTTGGTGAGACGGTTTTTCTGGTGGATCAGGCCGCAGCTGGTGGGTAGCTTGAACGACAGACCGGACAAATCGCCCTGCGCCTTGATCGTGATGGGCGTGTCGGGTTCGGGCAAGAGCACCATTGCCACCGCGCTTGCCGAACGCCTGGGCTGGACCTTTGAAGACGGTGACAAGTTTCATCCCGCGAGCAACGTCGCCAAGATGAGCGCCGGCCACCCCCTCGCCGACGAAGATCGCTGGCCATGGCTCGAAGCGATCGCGGATGAGATTGGCCGCGTCTGCGAGGCCAGCGGCCATGTCGTGATCGCCTGCTCGGCGCTGAAGCGCGCGTACCGCGATATATTGGTGCGCGACAGAGCCGACGTGCGGTTTGTCTTTCTCGACGGCAGTCAGGCCCTGATCGCCGACCGGCTCGCCAGGCGCAAGGGACACTTCATGCCAGCAGGCCTGCTCGACAGCCAGTTCAGGACACTGGAGCCGCCTCAGGCCGACGAGCGTCCCATCGCCGTCTCGATCGACGCGCCGGTCGAAACCATCGTCGCCAACATCGTCGCTCAACTCGGGACCGGACGCCCATGACCCGCACCACACTCGTTGTCTCCGATGTCGACGGCACGCTCCTGACCAAGGAGAAAGTCCTCACCGACCGCGCCATCTCTGCCGTACGGAAGCTTCATGAGGCCGGCATTGGCTTCACGATCACCTCAAGCCGTCCGACCATCGGCATGCGGTTTCTGATCGAGCCGCTTGGCATCACGCTTCCCATCGGCGCCTTCAATGGCAGTTGCATCGTCGATCCCACGCTGAAGCCGGTCGAACAGCATTTGATCCCTGAAGCGGCGGCGCGACGCGCGCTTGAGGTGCTTGGCAAATTCGGCGCCGAAATCTGGCTGTTCACGAGC
>Ga0307470_10000949_pt1 | contig 12057 bp, 10 predicted proteins | sample atmos_gasesAM3C__FD_204565 | JGI IMG/M metagenome (GOLD analysis project Ga0307470, IMG submission 204565) | Hardwood forest soil microbial communities from Morgan-Monroe State Forest, Indiana, United States - atmos_gasesAM3C_05 | ecosystem: Environmental > Terrestrial > Soil > Temperate forest... | reverse complement strand
GACTCACCATGTACACGGGCATCGAACCGGAGTTCATGCTGCTGTCGCGGCGCGCGGATGGCAGCTTGGGACCCGCCGACCCCACCGACGATCTCGACAAGCCTTGCTACGACTACAAAGGTCTGTACCGCAGCCGTGAGGTGCTCGATGAGATGGTGGCGGGGCTTCGCGCCGTGGGCATCGACGTGTATCAAATCGATCACGAGGACGGCAACGGCCAGTTCGAAATCAATTTCACCTACGCCGATGCGCTCAAGTCCGCGGACAACTTTACTTTCGTCAAAATGGCGGTCAGCGAGATCGCCCACAAGCACGGCATGACCGCGACGTTCATGCCGAAGCCGTTTGCGAACCGCGCGGGCAGCGGCGCGCATTTTCACGTGTCGCTGGGCTCGGCAACGCAGAAGAATGCGTTCTACGACAAGAACGACAAGTCGGGCATGGGCCTGTCGAAGATGGCATATCAATTCCTGGCAGGCGTTCTGCATCACGCGCGCGGCCTTTGCGCGGTCGCCGCGCCCACCGTCAATTCCTACAAGCGGCTCGTCGTGGGCCGTGCTCTGTCGGGCGCCACGTGGGCACCCGCTTACATCACCTACGGCGACAACAACCGTACCGCCTGCGTCCGCGTACCGCATGGACGCCTTGAAATCCGCTTGCCGGATTCCGCGTGCAATCCCTATCTCGTATCCGCAGCCCTGATCGCCGCCGGGCTCGACGGAATCGATCGGAAGCTCGATCCCGGCCCCGCGCAGAACATCAATCTGTACCAGCTGTCGCCGGAAGAGTTGGCCGCCAAGGGCATCAAGCTGCTGCCGCAGTCCCTGCACGAAGCCGTCGATGCGCTCGAACAGGACACGGTGATCTGCAATGGCTTAGGCGCGGATCTCGCGCGCGAATTCATTCGCTTGAAGCGCATGGAATGGACGGAATACTCGCGCCATGTGTCCGATTGGGAATCACGGCGTTATCTGGAATTCTTTTAGGCGAGTGCTTTAGGAGCTGGCCCATGTGTGGAATCGTCGGTCTTCTGGTCAAGAATCCTGCCCTGCGCAATCAACTCGGCGCGCTCATGGTGCCGATGCTGGTGGGCATGACCGAGCGCGGTCCCGATTCCGCGGGGCTCGCCGTTTACACCGCCCCGGTGTCGGAGCGGCACCATAAGCTCAGCCTGTACAGCGGCGAGAACGCCGTCGACTGGTCGGAATTGCTGTCGCGGATCGCCGCCGACTTTGCCCACGCGCACGAGATAACGGCGCAGGGCAATCACGCGGTGCTGACCAGTGCGGCCGACCCGGATATGCTCATGGCCTGGTTCGCGCGCAATGCGCCGACGGTCGCCGTGCTGTCGGTGGGACAATCGATCGATCTCTACAAGGACGTGGGTGCACCGGCGGACATCGCCGACCGTTACGCCTTCAAGTCGCTGCGCGGTTCGCACCTGGTGGGACACACCCGCATGGCGACCGAATCGGCCGTGACCCCTGCGCATGCGCATCCGTTCACCGCGGGACGCGACTTTTGCCTGGTGCACAACGGTTCGCTGTCGAATCCACATTTGGTGCGCAAGCGATTGGAGCCGCTGGGCATAGAATTCGAGACGGACAACGACACCGAGGCGGCGTGCCGTTTCTTCGAGTGGCGGCTGCGCGAAGGCGATGACCTGAAGACGGCGGTGCAACGCGGCTTCAGCGAATTGGATGGGTTTTACACCTTTTTGATGGGCACCGATCAAGAGCTTCTCATCGTGCGCGACGCCTTCGCGTGCAAGCCGGCGGTGGTGGCCGAGACCGACGACTATGTCGCCATCGCCTCCGAGTTCCGCTCGTTGGCGCATTTGCCGGACATTTCCCGTGCAACGCTGTTCGAGCCCAAGCCGGAGGAGATTTATTCATGGCGAATTTGAGGCCGTTGCTGAGGCGCAGCGAGTTTGATCTCGCGCACGACAGCCTGCGGGACTTGAATCTATATCTGCACAAGCAGGCGGCTCAAGACGGCGTGTCGCAAATCGAGGTGAAAAACCCGGACGGGGCGCATTCCATCGCCTGCGGCCTCGATGCCGACCTCGACGTGCAGATTCACGGCCACGTCGGCTATTACGTGGCGGGGATGAACAAGCACGCCTCGGTCACGGTGCACGGCAATGCAGGTCCGGGCGCCGCCGAGAATATGATGTCCGGCCGCGTGCACATCCGGGGCTTTGCCTCCACCGCCGCGGGCGCCTCCGCGCACGGCGGCCTGCTGATCATCGACGGCGATGCGTCTTTGCGTTGCGGTATTTCGCTCAAGGGCGCCGACATCGTGGTGGGCGGCAGCGTCGGCAGCTTTTCCGCATTCATGGCGCAGGCGGGCCGCATCGTGATCTGCGGCGACGCCGAGGACGCGCTCGGCGATTCCTTGTACGAAGCGGTCATTTACGTGCGCGGCAGGGTGCGCTCGCTCGGCGCCGACGCCCGCTTCGAGCCGATGACCGACACTGATCGCGCCGCGCTCAAAGCCTTGCTCGCGCAATCCGGCCTTGCTCACGACCCCGCTGAATTCAGGCGCGTGGCGTCAGCGAAGAGTCTTTACCACTGGCACGCCGATGCCAATCAGGAGTATTGAAATGACGGGCCCTCAGATGGAGGAGTCGGCTGGTTTCGATCGATCGATCATTGACTACATTCAGCGCGCCGCGGCGACCGGCCTCTACGAGATCCGGGGATTGGGCGCCAAGCGCCGCGTCCCGAATTTCGATGATCTGCTGTTTCTTGCCGCCTCGCTGTCGCGCTACCCCCTGGAGGGCTATCGAGAACGCTGCGCGACCAAGACGGTGCTCGGGACGCGCTTCGCGACGCGCCCGATCGAGCTCGCGATTCCGATCACCGTCGCCGGCATGAGCTTCGGCGCGCTGTCGGCGCGGGTGAAAGATGCTTTGGGGCGCGCCGCAACCGAAGTGGGCACGTCCACGACCACCGGCGACGGCGGCATGACCGCCGAAGAGCGCGCCTCGTCGAAGACTTTGATCTACCAGTGCCTCCCGTCGCGCTATGGCTTCGATCCCGACGATGTGCGGCGCGCGGACGCCATCGAGATCGTCATCGGTCAGGGCGCGAAGCCCGGCGGCGGCGGAATGCTTCTCGGGCAGAAGGTCAATCCGCGGGTCGCGCGCATGCGCACGCTGCCCGAAGGCGTCGACCAGCGCTCGGCGTCGCGGCACCCCGACTGGACCGGTCCCGATGATCTCGTGATCAAGATCAAGGAGCTGCGCGAGATCACCGATTGGGAAAAGCCGATCTACGTCAAGGTCGGCGCAACGCGCGTGTTCAACGATGTGAAGCTCGCCGTGCACGCCGGCGCCGATGTCATCGTGGTCGACGGCATGCAGGGCGGCACGGCGGCAACGCAAACCGTGTTCATCGAGCATGTGGGAATTCCCACGCTCGCGGCGCTGCGCCAGGCGGTCGATGCCTTGGAAGACCTCAACATGCGCGGCACGGTGCAACTGGTGATTTCCGGCGGCATCCGCAGCGGCGCCGATGTGGCCAAAGCGCTCGCCATGGGCGCGGACGCGGTGGCGATAGGGCAGGGAGTGCTGATGGCACTGGGCTGCAACAGCGATACCTACGTTGCCGGAGGTCAGCATGTGTCCGCCGTCGAGGACTATGCGAGGCTGGGCACGGCGCCCGGGTTCTGTCACCACTGCCATACCGGGAAATGTCCGGTGGGGGTGACGACCCAGGACGCGGCGCTCGAATTGCGCTTGGACCCTGCGGTGGGCGCCAAGCGGCTCAGGAATTATTTCAAGACCGTGAACATGGAATTGACGACCATCGCGCGCGCCTGCGGCAAACAGGACGTGCATCATCTCGAGAAAGAAGATCTGGTGGCGTTGACCGTGGAAGCGGCCGCCATGGCGGGCGTTCCCTTGGCGGGGACGTCGTGGATTCCGGGGCGGCCGGCGTAGGGTCCACGGCACATCGATATTTAGTCCGTAGGATCCCAGTCCGGCGCGAGTCCCGCCGGACTGACAATCCGCGAGTGAGGCCGGGCCAGCGCGCGAATGCGCGCCATCTCGTGACATTCAAGCTCGAAGTCGAACACAGCCACGTTCTCGGCGAGCCGCGCAGGATTAACGGTGCGGGAAAGCGCGATCATCCCCGGCTGCTGAATGACCCAGCGGAGCACGATTTGCGCCACGCTCCTCTGATGGTGCCTGGCAATGTCGATGAGGACGGGCTCTTTCAGTACCCGCCCGACGGCCATGGGACAATACGCGGTCGCCGCCATGCCAAGCGCGCGGGTCGTATCAATTACGGTGCGCTGATTCAAGAATGGATGGTACTCAAACTGGTGGGTGACCAATGGACGATGCGACAGGCGCTTTGCCGCTCGCAACATTGCCGCGTTGTAGTTGCTCACGCCGATATGGCGTACCTTACCCTGAACGACGAGCGCGTTCAGCCTCTCGATTTGGTCTACTAAAGGTACCTCTTGATTCGGCCAATGGAGTAGCAAGAGGTCGATATAGTCGGATCGCAATCGCCGCAGGCTCTCATCCACCGATGACTCAAACCGCTCCGGCCGGTAGTTGGCAACCCATACCTTGGTGGTGATGAATACCTCGGGGCGGGCGAGGCCCGAGGCGACCCACCCCTCTCCCACCCCGGCTTCATTTCCATAGACTTGGGCGGTATCGATGTGGCGAAAACCGGCCCTCAAGGCGGCCGGAATCATTCGATGCAGGTCCGCCTCAGACATCCCGTAGGTCCCAAACCCGAGCGCGGGGATCTGCGCGCCGTGACTATCCACTGTGTGCATGTTGGAGATGGCGGAGCCGATCGCATAGGTTCATCACTGGAGCTCGAACGCTCCGGCAATTGACAGTTCGACTTCATCACCCAAGGCTGGCGCGTACAGGCTTACACCAAAATCACTGCGCTTGATCGTACCACTCGCCTGAAATCCGACCGTGTACATCTTGTCGATAGGATTGACGCCGGAGCCCACGAGATGCGCATGCAGGACCACCGGCTTGGTGATGCCGTGCAAGGTGAAGTTCCCGGTAATGGTCACCTCACCGCCTGAACCGAGGGTGACGTTCGTCGACGTGAAGGTCGCTTGAGGGAACTTCGCCACGTCGAACCACTTGTCGCCCTTGAGCTCATCGGTGAGCTTCGGCACGGTCGTGACAATGGAATCGACGGGAATCGTCACGTCGAGCTTGCTCGCTGCGGGATGGGCCGGATCGAGTCGCAGGCTCCCCGTGGCACCGGAGAACAATCCCGAGTAGTTCGTAAAGCCGAAGTGAGAGAGCGAAAACCCGACTTGGGTGTGATAGCTCTCGACCTTGTATGTGCCTGCCTTGGCGGTGTCGAGCGCAGGGCCTGCGCCGGCGCCCGCACCGGTGGATACCGCAAGTGCCGCGGCGATGGTGACTGAGAGATAGGATCGATTCATGGGTGAGACTCCTTGGGTGCATGACGACGAACCATTCGTCGTTTATTTGAGTGATTCCGTTTCGATGGGGGCCTTGCGATCGGGCGACCATTGTCTACGCTGAGACGTACGAGTACGACCTCGATATCGAGGAGCGCAACGCGCCCGACGAATCGGCGACTCAACGTCGTAGATTCTCGACGATGGTAACATTCGCGAGTCCGCCCCCTTCACACATGACCTGCAACCCCCATCGCTCCTTGCGCGCACCCAGCGTGCACAGAAGCGTGCTCAACAACTTCGTGCCTGTCGCGCCGAGCGGATGACCGAGCGCTATGCTGCCGCCGCGACGATTGAGCCGTGCGGGATCTGCGCGCGTCGCCTGTAGCCACGCCATGGGAATGGAGGCGAACGCCTCATTGATCTCATAGGCGTCAATGTCAGCGATCGACATACCGGACTTCTTCAACGCGTGGGCGGTCGCCGGAATGGGGGCTTCCAGCATGACCACGGGATCATGGCCAAGGACGCTCACATGGTGGAGGCGCGCGAGCGGATCGGCACCCGTGCGCTTGAGGCCCTCCTCGTTCATGATGAGGGCGCCGGAAGCGCCGTCACAAATCTGGCTCGCCGAACCTGCGGTGAGCAGTCCCCCCGGCGTGATGGGCTTTAACGCCGCAATCGCCTCGAGCGTCGCATCGGCGCGAATCCCCTCGTCGACGGCGTGGCTGAATTGTGAGCCATCCGCCGCCTGCACCGAGATGGGAATGATCTCGCTCTTGAATTCACCTGCCGCCGTCGCGGTCGCGGCCTTTTGGTGGCTTGCCAAGGCGAACTCATCCATGGCCTCTCGACTCAACCGGTATTTTCGAGCAACGCTCTCCGCTCCGGTGAACTGGCTGAATAGGATATCGGGGTACCGCCTCCGAATGCCTTCGGCCTGATAGTACGTTCCCATGCCCGCTTGCTCGGCGAGCGTCGATGGGGAGAACATCGGCACACGCGTCATGTGTTCGACGCCCGCAGCGATGACGATATCCTGGATTCCACTCTTGACCAAGGCGGTCGCAAAATGCAGCGCCTGCTGGGAAGATCCACACTGTCGATCCACCGTCACGCCTGGCACCGATTCGGGTAGCCGACGCGAGGCCAACACCGCGTTTCGCGCGACGTTCTGCGATTGCTCACCTCCCTGACCTACGCACCCCATGACCACATCCTCAACCAGCGCAGGATCGATCGCCGCTCGGTCGATCAGTCCATCGAGCAGCTGGGCTGCTAGATCCACCGGATGAAGACCCGCCAATCGCCCTCGGCGGCGACCTCCGGCCGTTCGCCCGGCCGCTACGATGTAAGCCTCGCTCATGCCTGTATCCTCATGGGCTTTTCGCCCTGGTCGAAAAGAAGCTCTGGAGCGCAATGGCGAAATCGGGTTCAGCACTCAGCGTGGCGAAGCTATCGCGCTCCAGATCGAGCTGCTCTCGCAGCGAGTTGGTGCCCGCCTGCCGCAGAAGGCGCTTGGTGGCCGCATAGGCGCGCGATGGGCCTTTCGATAATCGCTCGGCCAACGACTCAGCGGCCGTCATGAGCTCTTCCGTACCCACTACACGGTTGATGATCCCCCATTCCAACGCCTTACCGGCGCTCAATGTCTCGGCGAGGAGCGCGATCTCGATGGCCCTTCGCCAACCAAGAACCCGCGTGAGCCAAAATGAACCACCGCCGTCGGGACTCGCGGCTATCTTGGGATACGCAAAGTTAAAGGTTGCATCGCCAGAGGCAAGCGCCAGATCCGTCCCCAAGGCAATGCTCATCCCGGCACCCGCGACGGCCCCATGGACCGCTGCAATGGAGATTAGCGGGCTTTCCGCCAAGGCGAGCAACGCCTGATGGAGCGGGATGATGATCCGCCGGCTAAGTTCCGCTCGCCCCTCCGCCGGTGTCATGAGGAATGCCTTCAAGTCACCACCCGCCATAAAGGCACGCCCCGCTCCAGCAATCAAAAGGACGCGAACGCTTGGTGTGCCGATCAGGCGATCAACGTGCGCCTTGAACTCTTCCGCCATCGGCACGTTGAGCGCGTTCAAAGCTTCGGGTCGATTGAATCGCAACTGCGCGACCCCGCCGGATTGCGTCACGTCGATGAGCGGTGAATTGGCCGGAGACATGCTAAGCGCCGACCTTGTTCAACCCGAGGAGCCGTTCCGCATTGCTTCGATACACGGCAGGTCGGTCGAAACCCGGCACCTGCATTTCATCGAGGACCTTGCCAAACGCGCGAATTGCCGATGTCGGCGCGAACGGAAAGTCCGTCCCGAAGAGGATGTGATCGGCATCAGTGATCCGGCAGAGCGCGCTCAAGGTTGAATCCCCCGCAGAAAGGGCGGTGTCGTAATAAAAGGAGCGCAGGCCCGCAAGGGGGTCTCCAACGCGCTCCACAAGGCCCGGCATCATCGATAAGGAGAGCGCAATCCGCGGCGCGAGACTCGGGAGCGCGCCACCCGCGTGGGAAAGTATGAATCGAATCCGCTTGTAGCGCGAGGGCACGCCGGCGATCAGGAGGCTCGTCGCCGTTCGTGTGGTCTCGAAGGGAAACTCCAACACCGATGCCGGCGCTACCGTCGGTACGGCATAGGCCGGCATGTTCGGGTGAATGAAGACGACGGCGCTGCGACGGTCGAGTTCCTCCAAAATCGGCTTGAACCACTCATCGCCGAGGTAGCGACCCTCATAGCTCGTGAAGACGATGAAGCCGTGCACCGCCAACCGATCGGACGCAAATGCAATCTCCTTCAAGGAGGCCTCAACATCGGGGAGCGGCAAGCTCGCAAACGAGCCGAAGCGGTTGGGGTGCGCCGCCCGCAGCTCCGCCGCCGCCTCGTTGCAGCGACGCAAGAGCACATCCGCCTGATGAAGCTTCGGCCCGGATGAAATCGAGAGTATCGCGGTCTCGATTCGGTTCTCATCCAATACATCGAGTGCGGCCTGCACGGACCACGTTGGCGCCTTGCCGTTCGGCATTACGGCAGCGAGCATCTCCCAGCCCACGGCATCGACATAGGCTTTCGGAAAGAAATGATGATGCGTGTCGATCTTGTTCGGTTGCATGAGGTTCCCCCGCCCAGGATTGTAACCGGTATTCAGAGTATCATTATACTGTACATATGGATAGTTTAATATAGATTGGTGTGAACCCTGGCCACCACGTGGTCTGTCATAAGCCGCGGCGGGCTCTTCGAGTCGCGTGCGAGCGTCGAAGGCTGGGACAACACGCCGGACCTTTCCGGGGAGACCTTTAATTGACAACGCAATCGATGTTTAATAAACTGTACGAACGTACAAAATAACCAAAGGGGTTTTACCATGGCCTCCCGCACCGTCAATCGGCAGATCTTTCTGAAGAGCCGACCGAACGGAATCCCGCGGCCGGAAGACTTCGCCTTGCGAGAGGCACCCATTCCCTCCATCGGCCAGGGTGAATTCCTGATTCGCAACCAGTTCCTGTCCGCCGACCCCGCCATGCGAGGCTGGATCGCGGACAAGAGCACCTATTGGCCGCGTATTGAAATCGGCGACACCATGCGTGCCTTCTCCGTTGGGGAGGTTGAGCAGTCAAAGAACTCCGATTATGCCGTTGGCGACAAGGTCATGGGTATCTTCGGCTGGCAGGACTACGCAGCGGCCTCACAAAAACAGGTGATGCGCAAGGTCCTTGAGCACGATTTGCCGCTCTCGCTCTCGCTCGGGGTGTTGGGATTGAATGGCCTCACTGGTTATTTCGGGGTCCACGAGGTGCTGCATCCCCGCGCCGGTGAGACCGTGGTCATTTCCACCGCGGCGGGGGGCGTTGGTTCTGCAGCGGGGCAAATTGCGAAAATCGCCGGCTGTCGCGTCGTCGGAATCGCCGGCGGTCCGGAGAAGGTGCGCCAGTGTCTCGAGGAATTTGGCTACGATGCCGCCATCGACTACAAAGCGGAATCGGATCTGGACGGTGCCCTCGCCGCCGCCTGCCCGAAGGGCGTGGATGCCTTCTTCGACAACACCTCGGGACCGATTCATGATGCGGTGCTGCGCCTCATCAATCTGCATGGTCGGATAGCGATCTGTGGCACCGCCTCGTACGCAAGCTGGGACCCCTGGAACTCAGGTCCGCGGCCGGAGCGAATCCTCCTGGTCAAGCGCGCCACCATGCGGGGCTTTCTCACGACCGATTTTGCCGACAAGTACGAGATGGCGGCCAGGGACATTGCAGGCTGGATTCGTGCTGGACGCCTCCGCTACCGCGAAGATGTCCAAGAGGGCATGGAAAGCGCACCGGCTTCCATCCAGAAGCTTTACTCCGGCGAGAACAGCGGCAAGCTGATCATTCGCCTGTAGCCACCGCGGTCAAACGTCGGCGGCTTCACTGCGCGTCGACGTCGGCAGCAGGTGCCTCTTGCGCGCGACCAGGTCGGCGAGCATGCGGCGGGTGAACACTGCACCCTTGTCGAAGGGTAAGAGCAGGGGCTTCATCTCCTCGAAGGAGCGGCCTCCCATGTTCTGCTGGACATCCTCGATCATCGGCTTGTCCTCATGCCCGAACGCATACTCCACCGCGGTTCGGATCTGTCGATCCGTCTCCTCGCTGTCGAGCGCGAAGTCGCGCGCGGAGCCCCAAAAATAGAGCGTTGAGTGCTCGTTCTGCGGCGTGAGGATATGGGCACCCCACTGCGTAATACCGCCCGTGCGATTGCTCCCGGCGGGCGCTACGCCCACATCGAGCAGCATGCTCGCCGGTGCATCCCAACGCATGTCGAGCCAGTGGTCGACATGCTTGTTGTAATTGTTGAATAGCGCATTCCAGACGGGCGGCGCGGGTGCATCCGGGCACCAGCGATTCGATTCAATGGTGGTGCCGGACTGAAGCACCTCGTGCTTCCCATGCTGGATGGAATCGCCTCCGATGCCCCCCGCGTGCAAGAACCCGACATGCGATAAATCCATGAGATTATCCGTGACGAGCTCGTAGTTGCCCTGCGTGACGATCATCCCATGGATGGTGCGGTAACGAGGATCGACGAGACACTGAAAGTCGGGAATCAGAAGAGGATCTGCGTTCTCGGGCTCTCCCCACCAGAGCCAGACGAGTCCGTAGCGCTCGAGCGCCGTATAGGACCGCAGTCGAACGCTCGGCGGGAGCGTGCCGTGGGGATTGTGAACGCATCGACCGGTCGAGTCGAACTGCAGTCCATGATAGGGGCATTGGAGATTCCCAGAATCGAGCACTTTGCCCCGCGCAAGCGACGCGAAGCGGTGGGGGCAGATCCCCGACAAGGCGGCCACCGAGCGATCCGCGCGGCGGAAGAGCACGAGCTTCTCCCCGCATATGATCCGCTCGAGCGGCTGGCCACTGAGTTCATCGGTCCACGCTGAGGCGTACCAGCAATTCGTCAGAAACACGGCGTATCCTCCCCGGCGTTCATCGCATCCAAGGACGCGGCTGATGCTCATGGCCTGCATCAGTATTGACATTACACCTTTACACTCGTAAAGTATAGAGCAGGCTCGATAATGTTTCGCGTAAGGCTGGCGCGCTCGCGAACCGTCTTTGACCGTTACCCTTAAATGAGATCATCAAAGGTGCCCATGTGAGCAAGGTCATCATCAGCTGCGCGGTCACGGGCTCAGTGCACACGCCCACCATGAGCCCTTACTTGCCGCTCACCCCAGAGGAAATTGCGGAGCAATCGATCGCAGCCGCGGAAGCCGGGGCCGCAGTTCTGCATTTACACGCCAGAAACCCTTCGGATGGACGGCCGACGCCGGACCCCGCCGTGTTCATGCAGTTCCTGCCGCTCATCCGACGCTCGAGCTCGGCGATCGTCAACATCACCACCGGCGGCGGGCAGGGGATGTCCCTGGAGGAGCGCTTGGCCGCGCCTTTGTTAGCCTCGCCGGAGCTCTGTTCATTGAACATGGGTTCGATGAATTTCGGCATGTACCCGATGATCGGACGTTATCCTGACTTCAAGCATCCGTGGGAGCGCCCATTCCTCGAATCGACGCGTGACTGGATCTTCCGCAATACCTTTGCCGACATCGAAAAGATCCTGGAGCGCCTGGGTAAGGGACATGGCACCCGCTTCGAATTCGAATGCTACGATGTGGGGCATCTTTACACGCTCGCGCACTTCCTCGATCGAAAGCTGGTCACGCCGCCTCTGTTCGTGCAATCCATTTTTGGAATTCTCGGGGGCCAGGGCGCGGACACCGAGAACCTACTGCACGCAAAGCGCATCGGCGACAAGCTCTTCGGCACCGATTATCAGTGGTCGGTGATGGCGTGCGGACGACACCAGATCCCATTCACGACGATGGCGGCGCTGAACACGGCCCACGTTCGCGTCGGCCTCGAGGACTCGCTCTATGCCGGCAAAGGCCGGCTCGCCGAGTCCAACGCCGAGCAGGTGAGACTCCTGCGGCAGATCCTCGAGGCGCTATCCTTCGAGATCGCCTCACCGAATGAAGCGCGCGCGATTCTCAAGTTGAAGGGAGCAGATCATGTCAACTTCTAAGGCCCATGTGGCGGATTCCCTCGAGCCGTACCGGTGCTACATTGGCGGTCGCTGGGTCGGGGCGAGTTCCGGGCGCACCTTTGAT
>Ga0307470_10000948_pt1 | contig 12072 bp, 14 predicted proteins | sample atmos_gasesAM3C__FD_204565 | JGI IMG/M metagenome (GOLD analysis project Ga0307470, IMG submission 204565) | Hardwood forest soil microbial communities from Morgan-Monroe State Forest, Indiana, United States - atmos_gasesAM3C_05 | ecosystem: Environmental > Terrestrial > Soil > Temperate forest... | reverse complement strand
TGGACTCAGGCACGGTGTCCCCCCAAGTTGAACGCCGCACGCGGGAGTTGAGCAAATGAGGTTCTTTCGTCGTGGACCGGCGGAACCCCCCGCGCCGACCCCGGGCGGTCCCGGCGAACCTCGGGCCGATGAAACCGCGCCGTCGGAAGAGACCTCGGGCGAGGTGCCGGGTGAGCGGGGAATCCCCAGTATCAATCGCGTGCGCTCGGTGCAATCGCGAGTGAGTTCCATCCTCGTCGTCACACTGCTGAGCGCACTCGCAGCGGGGTTGTTGGTTTGGTATTACTCGGGCGTCATCAATCGCAGTGCGCGCGCCCAACAACTCGCCGCCGCAGCCGCCAAGCGACGCGCCCAGGGCGAGGCCACACTTCCCTCGCTCGGGGTCATTCAACCGCCGAGCACTCCCCTGCAGCCGTCCGCGGTGGATCAGATCTTAGGGCCCGCCCCGCCGGCACCGGTGACCGCGCCGGAGATTCCGCTCGCAACCGCCAATCCCTATGCGGCAGCCGGACCGCCGAAAAAGACCCCCGAGGAGCTCGAGATGGAACGAAGACTCGGCGGGCCGGTGCTCGCGGCCGTCTCCGAGGACCGGCCGGGTTCAACCCCGGGCGCATCGAGCGAGGGAAGTTGGAGTGGCGCCGGCACGGACGGCAGCGCGCCGGTGTCCCTCACTGCCTCGAACGGCCCGGGGGAGGGCGGGGCGCGAGGCGGCGAGGCCACACTCACCTCGCTCCTAAAACCCACGGCCACTCCGAGCGTTCGGGCGCGCGTCCTTCCCACCCAACGATTCCTGCTGCCGAAGGGTGCGTTCATCGACTGCACGTTGGAAACCGCCATCTCCTCGGCCTTGCCCGGCATGACGACCTGCGTGACCGCGACGGACACCTTCGGCGCCGACGGCAATGTCGTGTTGCTCGAACGCGGCTCCAAACTCGTCGGGGAAACACGCGGCCAGGTGCAACAAGGCGCGCCCCGCCTTTTCGTGTTGTGGACCGAGGCGCGCACCCCCACGGGCGTCGTCGTCCCGCTCGCCTCGCCTGGCACCGATGAGCTCGGTCGCAGTGGCCTCTCGGGCGTGATCGATCGGCATTGGTGGCTGCGCTTCGGGGATGCCATCCTCATTACCGTGATTGACGGGGTGGTGCAGGGCGCGGTCCAGAACCGCCGCAGCAACAGCACCTTTGTCTTAAATCCGTCCGCCTCGAGCGATGTAGGGACCGAAGTCCTGCGCAATTCGCTCCAGACGCAACCGACCCTCGAAAAACCCCAAGGCGATCGGATTCAGATCTTGGTCGCGCGCGATGTGGATTTTCGAAGCGTGTACGCCTTGCGCGCCAGCGCCGGAGATCCGTGATGGACCTTCGCGTTCCCATGCGCGGCGTGCCGACGTTTGCCGATACGCAAACGCCGCTCAAGACACCCAACGCCCTTCAGGAGGCGTCGCAGATCTCTTCGCTCGCGCTCACCTTGCGCGCGTTGCAGCCCCTGCTCACGCGCCCGGAGGTGACCGAAATCTGCATCAACCGGCCGGGCGAGGCGTTTGTAGAGACCGGGAACGGCTGGCAACGCGAGGTGCTTCCCTTTGCCGACTTCAGTTGGTGTTATCGCCTGGCCAAGTTGGTCGCCAATGCGACCCGTCAACGGATCACCGAAGAATCCCCACTCCTCTCGGCAGCGCTCCCCACCGGTGAGCGCATCCAGATCGTCGTGCCGCCGGCAACGCCCCCCGGCGCCGTCGCCATCACGATCCGAAAACCCGCAGTCACCGTGTGGAGCGTGGGAGAAATGGCCGCGGCGGGCGTGTTTCGCACCACCCGGCGCGCGAGCGCCGAGTTGGATGGGGTCGAGCAAACCCTTCTAGAGCTCCTCGCACGCCAGGACTATGAGGCATTCATGGCCCTCGCGGTGCGGCGGAAGAAGAACATCGTCGTGTCGGGCGCCACGGGTTCCGGAAAAACCACCTTCACCAAAGCCTTGATTCGCGAGATCCCGCCCGAGGAGCGCCTCATCACCATCGAAGACGCGCCCGAACTCGCCTTACCCGATCACCCGAATCATGTGCGCCTGTTTTACAGCAAAGGCGACCAGGGGCAAGCGCGCGTCGCGCCCAAACAGCTGTTGGAGGCGTGCCTGCGCATGCGGCCTGACCGCATTTTGCTCGCGGAGCTGCGGTCGGACGAGGCCTTCGATTACTTGCGCAATGCCAACTCTGGACACCCCGGGTCCATCACGAGCGTCCACGCCTCGAGTGCCGAGTTGGCCTTCGAACAATTGACGCTTCTGGTCAAACAGTCCCGCAGTGCCGGCGATCTACCCCGCCCGGAGATTAAAACCTTGTTGTATTTACTCGTGGATATCGTGGTGCAGTTTGGTGTGGTCGGACACCAGCGCTGCATCCAGGAAATCTGGTATGAGCCGGCTCGCAAACGCGCATTGGCGAGCCGCGCCTAAAACGCACCCGGTCTTAAGGCGCCTCGCCATCGGCGCGGTGTGCCTGGTCGTGGGGCTCATCGCGGCGCTCTATCTCGCGAGCTATTGCTTCCTCTGGTCGATTCATCTAGATCCACGGCAGGCAACGCCCCTCACCGTCCTGAAGTATCAACACTACTACGGCGCCAATCCCGCTATCGAACGGCGCGTGATGGTGTGTTCGGGCGTGAGTCTGGCCCTCGTCACCGCCTTTCTCATCCTCCCGGCGCTGCCCAAAGCGCGCCCCTTGCACGGCGATGCGCAGTTCGCGCGCACATTGGAAATCCGCGGCGCGGGACTGTTGGGGTCCGAGGGCATCATTCTCGGCAAATATCGCGGGCGCTATCTCATGCTGCCGGGCCAACAAAGCGTCGTACTAGCAGCTCCCCCACGTAGCGGTAAAGATGTGGGTGTATGCATCCCGAACGGTCTTTGCTGGAACGGGTCGCTCGTCCAAGTCGATATCAAGCGCGAAAACTGGTCGATCACCGCGGGCTATCGCGCCGCCTGCGGGCAAGCGTGCTTTCGGTTCGAGCCGCTGCACCCCACGGGCGATACGGCACGCTGGAATCCGCTCTCCTATGTCTCGCCCGATCAGCGCATCAATGACATCCAACGCATCGCCGATATCCTCTATGCCGAGAGCCCCGGCACCGATCCCTTCTGGGTCGCCTCCGCCCGGAGTTTGTTCGTCGGCATCTGTTTGTATCTCTTTGAAACCCAGAGCCTGCCGAAAACCTTGGGCGAGGTGCGCCGGCAAGGCATGGCATCGGACGACGAAGGGTTCGGTGCGCATTGGCGGCGCATCGTGCAGGGACGACAGAGTGGCAAGTTTCCGCTCTCCGCCGAATGCGTGCGCGCCCTCTACGATGTGATCGATCTCGCGCCCGTGACCGCGAGCAGCGTGCGCAAAACCTTCACGAGCCGGTTGGACCTGTGGGCCAATCCCTTGTTGGACGCGGCCACCTCGGGCGATGACTTTGACCTGCGCGAGTTGCGCAAAAAACCCGTCTCCATCTACGTCTGCGTCCAGCCCGATGACTTGCACCGACTGCGCCCGGTCCTCGCGATGTTCTTTCAACAGTGCATTGGGTTGCAGACCTCGGAACTCCCGGAACATAACCCGGCGCTCAAGTACCAGGTGTTGATGCTCCTCAACGAATTCACGGCGCTCGGGAAAATTCCCATCGTCGCCGAATCGATGAGTTACTTGCCCGGATACAACGTGCGCGTGCTCCTCGTGATCCAGGCACCCTCGCAGCTGCGCGAGGTGTACGGCGTCTTCGCCGCCGAGACCATGCTGAAAAGTGTGGCGGCACGCATCGCGTTTTCACCGAAGGACCACACCGACGCGAAAGAGATCTCCGATGAGTTGGGCTTCACCACGGTTCGCGTGCGTTCGGACTCACGGCCCGCGTTCATGGCGTGGAATCGACAGTCCGGCCGACAGCGCAGCTCGACGTATTCGCAGCAGGCGCGGGCGCTCCTCCTGCCGCAGGAGGTCAAGGAGATCGGCAATGAGCGCGCCCTCATCTTCTATGAAGGCGTGCGGCCGATTCGTTGCACCAAGGTCCGCTACTACAACGACCGTCGCTTTCGCAAACGCCTACTGCCGGCACCCGCCTATGCAACGCCCGGCGGACGGCGGGCCCCCGTGCAGGTCGCCCCGTCGGCCGCGCCGATTCTCTCCATTCCCAGCGGTGCGGGCGAGACCGTGGTGCCGGCCGCCGGCATTGAACCCGCCCAAACTCCGATGGAGGAGGCCGCCATGGACGAGATCCAACAGTTGGACGCCCTCACGTTAGAAGACCTGGCGGAGCCGGTCAGGGATCTGACGTTTGAGCATCAAGGCGAGCGGCCCACCGATTACGAAATCGAAGCCGATGTGAGCAAATTCCTAGACGCCATTCGCGCACTCTAATTAAGGAGGTCATCGTGGTTTCCAGAACTGATTCAACGTGGGGGCGCGCGGGGCCGAGCGCGATACCGACGGGCGCCCAGGCCGAGAGCAGCACGGCTGCGCCCGATCCCAATGAGCAGACAAATCCGCGCCGGTCGCCCGGCAAGAACTCCCGCGGGATCGAGAACTCGATTCAGGCCGCGATGACGCGATCGACCAGCCGAGGAAGCGAAGACAAGGCACCCGAGGCGCCGAACGAGGTCAAGCGCGGTAGCGAATCGAGTGCGCCGGCGGTTCCCGGGCACTTCTCCACCCGCTACGTCCGCGTCGATAACAAGTATCACTTCCCCAATGGCGAACTTGCTATCACCGATCATGGCAACCGACTCTCGACTCCGCTCGAAAACAGCGAAGTCATCGCGGACTTGATCGACACCGCGAAACTTCGCGGATGGACGATTGAGATTTCGGGGACCAAGTCCTTCAAGGCCGAAGTCTGGCAGCGGGCGAATCTTCAAGGCGTGGCGGTTCGCGGCTATCAGGCCTCGAAGTTGGAGCAGGCGTTGCTCGAACGTCGCTTAGGGCCGAATCGCGAACCCTCGAGCGGGCGCGATCCCCCATCGGCTCGCGACGCAGACCCGTCTGCGCGCCCCGTCGCGAGGGCCTCTGCCGAAGAAGCTGCTCGGGCAGCGGCTCGTCAGTCCGAGCAGATCCCGGTAAAGGATGGTGTTTACATCGGGAGACTCATCAAACGCGCACCGGCCCCCTATCGCCACGACCCCAACGAGAATCCCTCCTACTACCTGACACTGCAGACGGGTGACCGGGAGTGGAAATTGTGGGGCAAGGACCTTGAGCGGGCGATGAACGATTCGCTCTCGAAAGCGAAAGTGGGCGACGAGATCAGCGCGCGATTCTTAGGCTCCGAGCCGGTGACGGTGACCCGACCGGTGCGTGATGAGCACGGCCAGGTCGTGCGGGAAACGGTCATCCAAACCCACTTGAATCGTTGGTCCATCGAGACCACGGCGTTCTTGCGCGAACGGGCGGAACTGGCGAAGGTGGTTCGCGATGCTGCGATGACCCCGGAAGCCGCCGTTCGCCGGCACCCCCTGCTGAAGGGCACCTACACCGACCTTCGCGTCGCGGAGCTCAAGGCCCAACAGCAATATCAGGATCCGGCCGACCAACAGCGCTTCTTAGCGACTACCCGCGAACGGTTGGCGCGTTCCGTCGAGCGCGGCGAGCCGTTGCCGGTGACCCGGGTGCAACCCCGAGCCCAGACGCGCAATTCCCGCCAGGAGCGGGATCTCGTTCAAGAGCGGGTCCTAGGCTGACATGGCGGAGCGACCCAACAACCGGCCAGATCTACCTCGGGTCCAGAATGAGGGATGGCTCGTCGGCAAGTTGTTGGCGCATGGGGCCGCTCCCTTTCGCGGTCAGCCCGGTAACACTCCGTCCTACTACGTCCGAATCCGCACCTTGGAGACGGAGGAGGGCGCTCGTCGCCGCGCGCTTCAGGCCGAGGAGTCGGCACGCCCTCTCGATGGCCGCAGCACGCAGCGAGCCGAGACGCGCGAGGACGGTGGCGTGCAAACCCGCTGGGGCACGGATTTGGAACGCGCCATTAAGCGGTCGAGATCGGCCGTCAAGATCGGTCAGGTCGTCGGGATGCGGATCACGGGCCGGGAACCAGTCTACGACCGGGACTCGCGCGTGGTGCCGGATGTCTACCGAAACCTGTGGGAAATCGAGAGCGTTCAATACATCCACCGGCGCAATCTGCACGCCCGCAAGATGAATGAAGATTTCCGGGCGGCGCGCCAGCAGGGAGGCACGGATCCCGTTGTGCGAGCGCTGTATCTGATTCACGCCGGCGCCGAACGACTGGCGCCGCTGTGGTTCCCCAACCGCGAGGATCAGGAGCGCTTCATCGCAGGTCTCCACCGAGCCCTGGACCGCCGCTCGGTCGAGCGAGAGGCCGTGATCGCGAGCGTTGTGCGGGCCCTCGCGGACCAACAGAAGGCGCAAAGCGCGATCCAGAAATCCAACGGTCGACCGCCGGAGACCCCCGCGCTGCCGCGTGAGCGCGACGCGCTGGTGCGTGAATGACGATCACTCAACTCATCGAAGGACGCATCCGATGAACACAACACCCAAGGACGACCAGTATCTCTATGACGCCGTGTTGAGCCGCATCGATGCGGAGGCCGGTGTCCTCACGTTCACCGTTGCCGCCGCCGAGCACGCGGTCAACTACCGCCCTGTGGCGACATGGACCGTCGGCACGGTGGGCCGCCTGCGATTGAGTACTGACCCCCGCGGCTTTGCCTTTCACGCCTACGTGGATCAGCGCCTGCGTCGCGACCCCGGACTTGATGACGTCCGCCGGCAACAATGGGGTTGGCGCATCGACGAGCGGCACTTTTGCGTCCGCTCCGGAGTCCTGCCCGGTCAGAACGGGGATGTCGTGCGCCGAGACACCCAGCGGCTGGTGCTCCACCTGCCGCGCGAATACTTGAACTACTGTGCCGACCGGGGGCTTAAGCCCGCCACGGTGTTACGCGCCTTTATCGCCGACCTCTGCGAACTCTTCGACTGGAACGCGTGCCCTCGCGAAGACGAGTACTCCACGAATGGGAGCGATGAACGGTTGTACGCAGAAGCCTATTTTCAGCGCTGTTTCGGCTGGGTGGATGATCCCGAGTATCGCAAGAGCCTCAGGGCCCAGGGCCAACGGGGGGAGTTATGACACTTCAATTGGGTGATTCGACGCTCATCTTTGACGCGCGCGTGGCTGCCATCGACAACCTCGCCCGAGTGGCAACCTTCTGCGCCGCCGGCATTTCCTACGCTCGTCGGCTCTCGTTCCCGGGATTTTGGGCGCCCGGGACGGTCGGACTCCTCTGTTTGCCTGAGGACGATGACACCTTTCGGTTCTATTCCTACCCGGATCAGCGACTGCGGCGCCGCCCCGACATGGACCCGCCCAATGAGGACGCCTGGGGTTGGTCCATCGAGGAGTATCGATTCACCGTGAAGCGCGGAGTCGTACCGGGACTGTCGGGCGCGGTGATCCGCGATGACACCCGGGCGCTCACGATTCACATCGCCCCCGAGTTTGACGAGTGGTGCGCTGCGCGCCAGCTGGACCCGGTGAGCGTGCTACGCGCCTTTATTGCCGACTTGTGCGGCATCTCCAACTCTCGTCGTCGGCCTCGGGAAGATGGCTATTGCTCGAGTGGCGCACAGGAGCGATTTTTGGCGCGAGAATATGCCCGGCGCGTCTATCCGGGACTGCGCTCGCCGGACAGCCCGCGCGTGGCGAATGACGCCACCGGCGGCGCCGCGCCCGATGACTAAGCATCGCGCGCGGCTCCATGGTTGGGTCGGCGGTCTCGCGGAATGGATCGACGGTGACACGGCCTACCTGTCGGTGGCCTTCACCTGGTGTTTGAACGAGGCCCGCGCTCGCGCCCGCTGGTATCGCGATCTCGGCTACCAGGTTCGCGCCGGTGGCCCAGCGACCTTCGTGCGAAAAGGCTTCCTCGCGGACCTGGCACAAGTCGGTGGCGAGTTCCCCGACGCCGTCCGCTATCACAGCCCCCTCGCCACCTTCGCGAGCCGCGGTTGCCCGGTCGGCTGTTGGTTCTGCATCGTCCCGACGCTCGAGGGTCGGCAGTTCACGCTCTACCCGGATTTCCCAGTCAGGTCGGTGCTCTGTGATAACAATCTCTCCGCGCTGCCTGCGGACTATCAAAACCATATCATCGCCCGCTACCGCGCCGAAGGCGTGCCGCTGCTGGATGCGAATTCGGGGTTTGAACCCCGAACCTTTGACGAGGCCGTCTACGAGCGCTGGCGCACCATCAACCGCGGACCCTGGCGCTTTGCCTACGATGACTTCGCCGAGCGGGAGTACGTTCGCAGAGTCATGCGCATGTTGAAGGCGTTGCCACCGAAGAAGAAGCGCGTCTAAGTCTTGATCGGCAACGAGCCGGTGGATGCCTGCCTCGGCCGCTTACGGGAAGTCATCGAATGGGGCGGTGAACCGCACGCACAACCCTTTATTAAGCTCAACGCCTTGCAAAAGATTCCGCGGGTCCGTTTTGACTGGACGCTGCAGACACTCACCGACATGGCTCGATGGAGCAATCGGCGCCTCTGGCGCTATGTGTCCTTCGACGCCTACGATCGATCCGTCAAATCCTCGCGTCGACCTGACCCAGGCAGCCAATATCCCTTGCTCGAGCCGGAATCGCGACGGGACGACGTTGCAACGTGAGGGTGGTTGGGTGCCTCTTCCTTCAAGCACCCCCATCATCACCCACGTCAACCGGGGACCGGGATGTCTTCCCGCCAAAGCCTCTCACGGCGCAGCGCGCGCGCAAGCCCCCGCGCCCTACGTCGACGCGCGGGACGGTGAGCTTACCAGTGCTGGGGCCATTGCGCGCTTGCCGCTGCGCCGTGAGTCAAAGGGATGGAGCAGGCAATGTTCGCCTGCCCAACGACAAAAGGAATACATCATGACACTTCATCGCATCATCGACCGCCTCAAGTACCGATTGAAACGGCCTGTCCGCGTGACCGTCGGCAGGCATGTCGAGCTCTCAGGTTGGTTGGATTTGTTTTCTGGGGCGATTGTTAGGATCAATGGCAAGGAGGTCGAGATCCTCAGCACCGATGCGTACTCGATCCGAGCGGTCGCGCACGACGCGGCTCACGACGCGGACCCCGACTATCGAACCCAGGATGAGCCTATGGTCATCGATTGGGGAGAGATCCGAACCCTGCATATCCCGTAAACCTTCACCTCGCGCGAGAGGGGCGTGCACACTCAGGCTCCCGGATCTTTCAGGCCCTGCACCGGTTCCCACGGTGGACGGTGCAGGGCGTGTCCGCGGTGAGATCCACACGGACCCTTGAGTGCCGCCCGGCCTCGGAAGTTAGAACTCCTCGCGCGTGCGAGCGCACTTCGCTTAGCCGCTTAATTCCATCGCGCCATTCGTGCTGGCCTCGCCAGACGCCTTTCGCGGCATAAACGGCGCCCTCCCCGCGGACGCGGGGCCCCTCCATTTATTCCACGAGCATCTGGTCGAGTCGCACGAATCGCGCGGGTGCTCGCCGCATTCACGGCGGTGTGCCGTTCAACGAGGAGTGAAGCTCATGACGACTCTGTTTGTTCGCGATGGCGGTGCGTTTCGCACAGCGAAATCCGAAGAAGTCTTGGAATGTGCCGAAGCGACGCTGTCCCGACGTTGTCGAATCGGCTCGCCGGTGCTTTCACGGCCCGAGGATGTCAGATCTTATCTGCGATTGCACTTGGCGCACCTTCCCTATGAGATGTTTGGTTGTCTGTACTTGAATTCCCGCCGTCGCCTCATTGCACGGGAGGATCTGTTTCGCGGCACCATCGACGGGGCCACTGTGTATGCGCGGGAAATCATCCGCGGCTGCATTCGGCATGAGGCTGCTGAGCTGCTCCTCTATCACAACCATCCGAGCGGCGACCCCTCGCCCAGCGAGGCCGATCAGTCTATGACGGCGAGAATTCAAGAAGCCGCGCACCTCATCGACGTGCGTGTGCTCGATCATTGGATCGTCGGGCAAACGGTCATTTCGATGGCTGAGCTCGGCATGGTGTGACCTCAACATCCGTCGAGGCAAGCACTTCCCGTGCGGTCGCTCGCCGCACTCCCGTGTGGGCTGATCACCCTGGCGCCAGCTCGCGCAATGCGCTTCGCGTCAGGGCAGCTCGCGCCTGACAACCCCGATCAGGAGAATCTCCATGTCCTATCACCGTGGTCCGCCGCTCAAACTCTTGCCCGCACAGATTCGTCGTGTGCTGCGATGGCACGCCCGCAGTGTTGCCTTCCGCGCCAAGCACGGCACCGCTCGCGATGTCGCGGACCTCCTTCAGGTCAACGTCTACGTCGTGCGACGTGCCCTGCGGGATGACGGAATGAGCGGGCCGCCGGGCGCGGCCGGGCGCAAGCCCCTGCTTTCACCCGCGAAGCGCCGGTTCGTGCGGCGTTGGGCTGCCGCCGGCCGGCGATTTAGGGCTACGCAGTTGACCGCTCAGGAGCTCGCGGATGACCTGGGCGTCAGCCGCCCAACGATCTACGATTGCATTCGCCGTCGCGGTCGGTATACGGCAGTCGATCAAACACCCCTACACACGCCCTCGGTCCGCGGCGGTTCACGGACGACTCGACACGCGACTACACAGGCTGCCGCGGGGCGGCGGGCCGCGCTGTTGCAGGCGTGGCCCCGAGCGCTCTCGCCCCCGCAGCCGCGACGGATCACGGGTCCGCAGGCGACACCCGCGCGCAACCCCTCCAGGAGCCGATCATGAACACACGGTCCCGAGCGGCACCCGCATTCGAACCCAACCGCGATGTCGCGTTGCCCATCGGGGCGACAGTCCGCAAGCCCCGGTGGTCACACTTGAGAAGGCGACTCAGGGCGCGGCAGGTGGGCGCGCTGCGCTTCGTCTACTACGCATTCTGGGACCACTGTTTTGTCACCCTCTGTGCTGTTGATCCGCGCCTTTGAACGCTGGATGGCGCTGACGTATCCGGGCTGGCGCGACGGGTCCGATGCCGGCGGGGTGCTCGAGTGGGACCTCCGCACACCCATCGTCATTGGGGATATCGGCTGGAGTTCGGCGATTCGGCGCCGTCCCCACGCTTCATCGAACGGGGCCCGCGGGACCGAAGACTCAACCGGACCCGTCAAGCGCCGCCAAGTGCGGCCAGTCTCTCAGGGGAATACGCGCCACCAGTGTCCCCACCGCCGCATCCGCCGGCAGAAACACCAGCATGTCCCCCGGGGCCACGGGCAGAATGGCCTTGAAGGCGTCCATGATGTTGGGTTCATGAGTCAGCAGAAGCGTGTTAGTGCCGACGGGTGGTGGTCGCCCTGATTGCGCCCGCAGCCAGTCGCTCGGCGGGGCGCCACCGGGGCTCGAACAAGGTACTTCGTCGAGTTCCGGTGCTTCCGTGGGTTCCCCGAAGCCCGCGAGCTCGCTCGCTTCGCGGGCACGAAAGGCGGAACTCGAGCGGACACACGACACTTTCAGTTGCAGGGCCCTGAAGGCGACGCCCATGGCACGAACGCTGTCGCACGCCGTAATATCCAGTTGACGTTCCCGCCGCACATTACCCGGGCGCGCCAGGGACACATCGGGGTGCGTGCGCGACGAGTCGGGATGTCGCATGATGAGCACGTAGCCGCCCCGGCGAAGTGCATCGACGAGCGGGCTCGCCGCGAGTAAGCCCAGACTCGGTGCCTTCATGTCCATGGTGTTCAGTTTGGTATCGACGCGCCGAGAAGGGAACTCAAACCAGGAGCCTCGGCAGACAAACTAAAGATCTCCCCGATGCATCCGCCGCGGGCTCGGCGTTTTCCTGGCCGAGACTGGCCCGGTGTTAGCGCTCACGGGACTCGTCGAACGACCCCGACGACCTGCACTCGTTCGCCCCCTCAGGCGCCGAGCGATCGAGTGATGCGGGCGAAACTTCGGGGTTGAGGGCGGGCGCCTCGAAGTGTTGGGTCTTCTGCGCACTGAGGCCTCGGGAATAGCCAAACCATCGTGCCACATCTCGCTTGCGCGCAAGGCGTCGCGCGCCCGCAAAGCGGGCGCGCTCTGGAGCTCGCTGGCGCTCGGCCTTGCGCGGCAGCGCTGCGACGTGGCGATGGAG
>Ga0307470_10000947_pt1 | contig 12072 bp, 11 predicted proteins | sample atmos_gasesAM3C__FD_204565 | JGI IMG/M metagenome (GOLD analysis project Ga0307470, IMG submission 204565) | Hardwood forest soil microbial communities from Morgan-Monroe State Forest, Indiana, United States - atmos_gasesAM3C_05 | ecosystem: Environmental > Terrestrial > Soil > Temperate forest... | reverse complement strand
AGCCAGGTGGAAAAGCCCCCGGCGGGTGCCGGGGGCTCGAAGGTGCTACAGGGATCAGGGGCTACCGCGACGGCGGGGGGGGCGGCGGCTGTTGCTGCTGCCGGTCCCTGTTCCTTCCGTTGCCCCGGTTGTTGTCGTTGCCCCGGTTGCCGTTGTCGTTCTTCTTTCCCTGGTCCTGCTGCGGCTGTGGGCGCCGGCTCTGCTGGGCCTGCGCGGCGAGCTGCTGCTCGCGCTGGTGACGCGCCTCGAGCTGCTGTTTGTCGCGCTGCTGCTGCTGCTGGAGGGCGCGAGCCTCCGCCTGGTGCTGCTGCTCGATCTGCTGCGCCGAGGCGCCCTGGGGCCGGCTCTGCTGGTCCTGGCGCTGGATCTCGCTCAGCCGCCGCTGCTCGTCGGCCTGCTGCCGGGTCAGCTGCTGATGCTCCACCTCCTGCCGGCGCTGGACCTCGTCGGTGGTGATGGGACGCCGCATCCGCGGCGCCGGCGCCACGTTGGCGGGCCGGCTGGCACCGGGCTGCGGGACGTAGCCGGGCTGCGCGGTGCCGGGCACCGGGATGGTACCGGGCTGCGGAGCCCGCGCGGCGCGCGGCGCGCGCACCGGGCGCTGCTGGATCGCCTGCTGGGGCGTCTCCACCGGCCGGGTGGTGTTGACCCGCGGCCGGAAGATCGTCACCTGATCACCCTGGATGCGCGGTATGCGCCCCTGGGCTGGATTCGGCGCGTCGGCGACCCGCAGCCGCTGGACGCGCCGGCCGGTCACCTGCTCGATACGCTGGACCGGCACGCTCTGGTTGACGATGCGGTTGTTGACCACCCGGTAGCTGGTGATGTTGGTGGTGTTGCGGATGATGGTGACGTTGCGCGCCTCCGGCGCGACGTAGGCGGCGACGCTGGGCGCCAGGAACTGCCGCTCGGGGACGAAGCAGTAGGCCGAGGGGCCCAGGGACACGCTCAGGTTGATGCCGCCGAAGTCGAGGCCGATCCCGGCGCGGAACTGCACGCTGGGGGGGAGCGGCGCCCAACCGATGTAGCCCGCGCCCTGCTGCCAGGCGACCCAGGCCGGACCCCACTGGGTCCCCGGTACCCACACCCAACCGTACTCGTCGTCGAACGCCCAGCGGCCGTAATGGTAGGTGGCCCAGCCGTAGGGCTCCTGGGCGACCCAGGTCCAGCCGTAGTCGGTCATCACCCAGCGGCCGTCGGTGTACGGGCGCCATCCGGCGCGCACGTGGCCCGGGTACCAGACCCAGCCGTAGCGGGACCGCTCGACCCAGTGGCCGTAGGGCGCGAGCTGGCGGTAGAAGAACTCGACGCTGACCGGCTGACCGTTGGTGTAGCCCTGATCGTAGCCCTGATCCTGATAGCCCTGGTCATCCTGGTTGTAGTAGGCCTGGTCGCCGTAATAGTCCTGGCCGTCCGGAGCCTGATAGGCCCCCGGATCCCCATAGGCCCCCTGGTCGGGTGGGGGCTGGGGTGGATAGTAGGGCTGGGCGTAGGCGATGCAGCCCGCCGCGCCGGCCGAGAGCGACGCCAGCAAGATGATGTGCTTCGCGTTCATGGGTTTCCTCCTCATTCTCGAGGGACGGCGCAGGTGGGATGTCGCCTCTGCCGCCCAGAGCTCCTGTTTTCGTCAAGGGACTAGGGCGCCGGATCCGTGCTCGGCCCGGTCGCCGCCAGGAGATAGCGCAAAGGTCATGCCCGGTCCGGATCGCGGGCTCCGGGCCGGCGTTTCCCCTTTGGCCAGAGCCGAGGAGGCTCCAACGCGCCGACGCCAGTGTCCTCTTGAGAGGACGAAACGCCGAGCAGGGTCTACGGCTTGGCCGCGTCGCTCTGGGGCGGCTGGACGAGCTTCCTCAGCTCCTCGTGGATCGTCTCACGGGCGATCTCGCGCACCCGGTCCTCGCTGATCGGCGGCGGGAGCGGGACGGCGGGAGCGTTGGGATCCCTGCCCAGCGCCTGGTTGAAGAGGGCCGTGGGGTCGAACCCGACCTCCTGGGCCAGCATCAGGATGTGGCGCACCTTGAGCTCGGTGCGGCCGCTGAACAGGTGGCCGAGGTAGCCGTGAGAGAGGCCGAGGGCGCGCTCGAGGTCGCGGCGCGAGCGCCGGGAGCGGTGGACCTCTCCCTCGATGAGGTCGACCAGCTTCTTGATTTCCTGCAGGTCTTCGTCTGCCATAGGTGGAGAGATTCTTCGTCACGTGACGATCAGGGCCAACCACCGCGCGAAGGCCCCGAGCACGGCGGCCCGGCCTGTCTCCGGCGGAGCCGCCCATCAGCCGGGTGTGGAATGGAACCTGAGGCGCCCGGTTGACCGCCCCCGGCGGCGCAAGTAAGCTGTCTCTGCGACTCACCGACGCCCCTCCTCCGACCGGCCCAGTCCGTCATGCCCGAGAACCCACCCTTCGCTTCCATCGAGGCGGCGATCGAGCAGTTCCGCCAGGGCCGGCTGGTCATCATCGCCGACGACGAGGACCGCGAGAACGAGGGCGATCTCGCGATCGCCGCCGAGAAGGTGACGCCGGCGGCGATCAACTTCATGGCCACTCACGGCCGCGGCCTGATCTGCCTCGCCCTGACCGAGGAGCGCTGCCAGCAGCTCAACCTGCCGCTGATGGTCGAGGACAACACCTCTCCCTTCGGCACCGCCTTCACGGTGTCGATCGAGGCGCGCGGCAAGATCACCACCGGCATCTCCGCCGCCGATCGCGCGGCGACGATCCTCACCGCGATCGATCCCGCGACGCGGCCGGAGGACCTGCTGCGGCCCGGTCACGTGTTCCCCCTGCGCGCCCGGCGGGGCGGCGTCCTGAAGCGCGCCGGGCAGACCGAGGCCTCGGTCGATCTCGCCATCCTCGCCGGCCTGCAGCCCGCGGGAGTCATCTGCGAGATCATGAACGAGGACGGCACCATGGCGCGGGTGCCCAACCTCGCGCGGGTGGCCGAACGCCACGGCCTGCTGCTCATCACGGTCTCCGACCTGATCTCCTACCGCCTCCGCCACGAGACCCTGGTGCGCAAGATCGCCTCGCCGCGCCTGCCCACGGCGTACGGCGAGTTCCGCATCCACGCCTACCGCTCGGACGTGACCGGTGACGAGAACGTGGCCCTGGTGATGGGGGAGATCGACGCCGAGGAGCCCACCCTGGTGCGCGTTCACAGCCAGTGCCTGACCGGCGACATCTTCGGCTCGGAGCGCTGCGACTGCGGCATCCAGCTCCAGCAGGCGCTGGGGAAGATCCAGGAAGAGGGGCGGGGCGTGCTGCTCTACCTGCTCCAGGAGGGCCGCGGCATCGGCCTCCTCAACAAGCTCAAGGCCTACGAGCTGCAGGAGCAGGGGCACGACACGGTCGAGGCCAACGAGAAGCTCGGCTTCCGCCCGGACCAGCGCGAGTACGGCGTGGGCGCCCAGATCCTGCGCGACCTCGGGGTGCGGAAGATGCGCCTGATGACCAACAACCCGAGCAAGTACATCGGGCTCTCCGGGTATGGCCTGGAGATCGTCGAGCGGATCCCCCTCGAGGTCCCGCCGACCGACACCAGCCGCGACTACCTGCGCACCAAGCGCGACAAGCTCGGGCACCTGCTCAAGCTGGTCTAGAGAGCGCGAGGGGGAAGGAGGAGCGCCGGCGCCCCTCCGGTTCGACCTCGGCCTTGAAGATCCTCCTCGTCACCTCCCGCTACCCCTGGCCGCCGCGGCGCGGGGACCAGGTCCGCGCTCTCCAGACTCTCGATTTCCTCGCCGACGAGCACGAGCTGACGCTGCTCACCCCGGAGCCTGGCCCCGGCCAGCCCCCGCCGCCGCGGGCGGCCCGCTCGCGGGTCGAGACCTATCGTCTCCGGCGCGGGCTGGGAACGCTCGCCGGCCTCGGCCGCGCCGTCGCTCGCGGGCTGCCGTTCCAGAGCGGTCTCTTCGACCAGCGGGACCTCGGGCGGAGGCTGCGCGAGCTGGCGCCGGGGGCGGATCTCGCCATCCTCCAACTCGTCCGCCTGGCGACCCACCTCGACGATCTCGGCCCTCTGCCCCTCGTGGTCGATCTGATCGACAGCCTCTCGCTCTCCTTCTCGCGCCGCGCCGCCGTCGACCGGCCGGTCCTGCGCCCCGCGCTGCGCCTCGAGGCGCACCGGCTCGCCCGCTGGGAGCGGCGGCTGGTCGAGCGCGCCGCCGCCGTCACCCTGGTCAGCGAGCGCGACCGCCGGGCGCTCGCGGAAGGCCTCCCTCCCGAGCTGGCGGCCCGGCTCTCCGTCGTGCGCCTGGCGCTCGGCGACCATCCGCCGGACGACGGCGCTCCCGGCCCCGGCGCGCCTCTGCGCGGGGCGGGCGAGACGGGGCCGGTGCTGGCGATGACCGGCAACCTGGGCTACTTCGTCAATGCCGACGCCGTCACCTGGTGGCTCGCCGAGGTCTGGCCGGCCCTCGCCCGCGCGCGTCCGGACGTGCGCGTCGTCGTGGCGGGGGACCGGCCCTCGGCCGCGCTCCGGCGGACCGTCGCTGAGGCCGGGGCCGGCGCCCGCCTGCTCGAATCGCCGCGCGACCTCCGCGCGGTGATCGCCCAGGCGACGCTCGCCCTGGCGCCCCTGCGCTGCGGCGCCGGGGTGCCGGTCAAGGTGCTGGAGGCGTGGGCGACGGGCGTACCGGTGGTGGCGACCTGCTGGGCGGCGGGCGGGACGACCGGCCTGCCAGGGGAGGACTTCCGGGTGGTGGGAGAGCGGCCGGACGAGTGGGTCGACGCCATCCTGGCGCTGCTCGACAGTCCCGCGGAGCGGCGTCGCCTTGCCGACAGCGCCCGCCGTCGCCTCGCCGCCGACTACTCGCAGAGCGTGGTCCGCCGCCAGTGGCTGGACCTGGTCCGCGGGTTGTCGCTCGGGCCGACGGGTTAAGCGGCTCCCTCTGCCTGGATCGCTGGGGAAACCGCTGGAGGGGAGAAAAGGGTCCCCGGGAGCATGGCGCGACCTCCCGGGGGAAAGGCAAGGCATAAAGTAAGTTGCCGCAGCGGCGCCTCCCGTGACAGCTTTTTGCCGGCGATTCACTAAGATGGCCGGCCATGGACTTCCGCCCGCCCGAACGCTTCAACCTGGCCGACTACCTTCTGGACGACCGCGTGCGGGAGGGGCGGGGCTGCCGGACCGCCCTGCACCTCGCCGACCGGGCGCTCTCCTATGCCGAGGTCCAGGCGCTGGCCGACCGCTTCGCGCGCGTCCTCGAGCGGCTGGGGGCGCTGCCCGAGGAGCGGGTGCTGCTGGCCCTCCCCGACGGCGCCGAGTTCGTCGGGGCGCTCTTCGGGGTCTTGAAGCTCGGGGCGGTCGCGGTGATGATCAACCGCGATCTCACGGTGCCCGATCTGGTGCGGATGTTCGAGTACACGCGCGCCCGCCACGCCGTGGTCGACGCGGCGGTCCTCCCGGCGTTCGAGGAGGCCGCAACGGCCGCCTCGCGGGCGCCGCGATTCCTCGCCGTGGGGGGCGAGCCTTCGTCGCATCCGTCCTTCGAGGAGGAGGGGAACCGCGTTCCGGCCGGCTTCGTGAACGCCGCGACCCACCGCGACGATCCGGCGATCTGGCTCTTCTCCGGCGGCACCACCGGGCGCCCGAAGGCGGTCGTCCAGACCCACGCCTCCTACGCCAACACCACCGAGTGCTACGGCAAGGCGTTCCTGGGGTACGGCGAAGGCGACGTCACCCTCTCCGTCCCCAAGCTGTACTTCGGCTACGCCACCGGCGCCAACCTCTTCTTCCCCTTCGCGGTGGGCGGGGCGAGCGTCCTCTTTCCCGAGAAGCCCACGCCCGAGGCGCTGTTCGAGAAGATCCGTCGCCACCGGCCGACGATCCTCGTCAACGTGCCGACCATGGTCCACCACATGGTGACCCATCCGGGAGCCGCGGCAGAGGACCTCTCCTGTCTGCGCTTCTCGATCTCGGCCGGCGAGGCGCTGCCGGCCCCTCTCTATCAGCGCTGGAAGGAGGCCTTCGGCGTCGAGCTCCTCGACGGCCTGGGGACCGCCGAGATGTGGCACATCTTCCTCTCGAACCGCCCCGGCGACGTGCGGCCGGGCACCCTCGGCAAGGCGGTGCCGGGCTTCGAGGTCGAGGTCCGCGACGAGGAGGGGCGCCCCCTGCCGCCGGGCGAGGTCGGGAGGCTGTGGGTCAAGGGGCGCTCGCGCGCCATCGGCTACTGGCAGGAGATGGAGAAGACCGCCGAGGCGTTCCGCGGCGAGTGGGTGGTGACCGGCGACCTCCTGTCGCAGGACGCCGAGGGCTACTTCACCTACTGCGGCCGCGCCGACGACGTGCTCAAGGTGGGCGGCCGCTGGGTGGTGCCGCAGGAGGTCGAGAGCTGCCTGATCCGCCATCCGCTGGTCGCCGAGTGCGCCGTGGTGGGGATCGTCAACGAGGACGGCCTGACCAAGCCGCGCGCCTACGTCGTGGCGCGCGAGCGCCGCCCCGGCCTCGAGGAGGAGCTCAAGGCCTTCGTGGTCCGCGAGCTCGCTCCCTACAAGCACCCGCGCGAGATCGTCTTCGTCGACGACTTCCCCCGCACCCACCTGGGGAAGGTCGACCGCGGCAAGCTCAAGGCCGGCCGCTAGCCGGCGCCCGCCGCCCGTCGCTCGTAGGCGGAGACGAACTCCGGATCGCGCCTCTTCAAGCTCTCGTGGTCGACCTTGGCGCTCCGGGTCATCGCCCGGTAGGCGAAAGAGAGGGGGTCGAGACCGAGGTCGGCCCGGGCGCTCTCGAACCAGACGAGGCTCCGCTCGGCTGCTGACTGGTACCGCTCGATGGCCGGCCGGCGGGCCGTCTCGAAGGCGGCGAGGGAGGCGTCCGCGGCGCCGTGCTCGGCGAAGGCGGCGGCGAGGGCGATGGCGTCCTCGAGCGCCAGCTTGGTCCCCGAGCCGATCGAGAAGTGGGCGGTGTGGAGGGCGTCGCCCAGGAGCGCCGCCGGAGTGGCTCCGAAACGGCCGGCCCAGCGGCGGTTGCGGATCGTGGCGAAGCGTAGCCAGCGCGAGCTGTTCGACAGCAGCGGCTCGCCGGCGAGGTCGTCGGCGAACACCCGCTCGAGGTAGCGGCGGGACTCCTCCTCCGGCAGGCGGTCGAGGCCGGCGCGCGCGAAGCTCTCCGGGTCGCACTCGACGATGAAGGTGCTGAGAGCGGGGCTGAACTCGTAGGAGTGGCCGATGAAGAGGCCGTCGGCGTTGGCGCGGAAGGTGAGCGTCAGGCCGTGGAAGAGCCGCGGGGTGCCGTACCAGACGTAGCGGTTCCGGTGCTCGACGACGGAGGGCTCGAAGTCTCCGGCCAGCCGCTCGCGGACGCCGCTGCGCACGCCGTCGGCGCCGATCAGGAGGTCGCACTCCGGCAGGTCCTCCAGCCGCTCGACGGGGGACTCGAAGCGCAGGTCGATGCCGAGGTCCAGGCAGCGGCGCTGGAGGACGTGGAGGAGATCGATCCGCGCCAGTCCCGAGAAGCGGTTGCCGCGGATGGTCACCTTCTCGCCGCGGTGGACGATGTCGACGTTGTCCCAGCGCATCAGGCGGGCGTCGATGGCGCGGAAGGTCTCCTCGTCCGGTCCTTCCAGGTACGAGAGGGTGCGCTCGGAGAAGACGACCCCCCAGCCGAAGGTGTTGTCGCGCGCGTTGCGCTCCAGGATGGTGATCCCGTGGGACGGGTCCTGCCGCTTCATGAGAATGCCGAAGTAGAGACCCGCAGGCCCTCCGCCGACGACGACGATGTTCATCCGAGCGCTTCCGCTCGACCGGGCCACGCCGGCGCCGTCAGCCGCCGCCGGCCGTCGGTGGTCCTCGCCGCGTCCGGCTGGTCGAGGTCGAGACGGTCCCAGAGCTGGCAGGTCACCTGCTTGTGCACCTGGTCCAGCCCCTCGCAGTAGTTCGAGTAGACGCAGCGCCGGATCTCCTCCCCCTTTCCCAGTCGCATCTTCAGGAACCAGTCGGGGTCGGCGAGGCTCTGGCGCGCCGCCCCCACGACGTCGGCCTCGCCGCGCGCCAGGATGCCCTCGGCTTGGGCGAAGCTCGAGATCCCGCCGGCGACGACGATGGGCGTCGAGCAGCCGGCGGCCCGCACCGCGGCGCGGACCGCCGCCGTGGGGGAGACGTTACGGCCATACGGACCGCGGGCGTCGGAGAGCGCCGTCGGCATGCACTCGTAGCCGCTCGGGCCGGTGTAGGGATAGGCGGCCCAGCCCACGCGGGGCTGCTTGGCGTCCTCGAACTTCCCGCCGCGGGAGAGCGAGAGGAAGTCGGCGCCGCCGCGCGCCAGCTCGACCCCGAAGTAGGCGGCGTCGTCGACCGTGCTGCCGCCCTCGACGCAGTCCTCGGAGAGGAACCGGCTGCCGACGGTGAAGCCTTCCCCCACCCGCTCGCGCACGCGGGCGAGGACCTCGAGCGGCAGCCGGACCCGGTTCTCCCGCGGGCCGCCGTAGCCGTCGGCGCGGTCGTTCAGGGCGGAGAGGAACGAGGCCATCGTGTAGGCGTGGGCGTAATGCAGCTCCACCCCGTCGAAACCGGCGCTGCGGGCGCGGAGGGCGGCGGCGGCGAAGAGGTCGGGAAGGACGCGCGGCAGCTCGCGGACGTGCGGCAGGTCGACGTCCGTCACCCGCTCGCGGTAGCCGTGCGAGAGGTCGTCCATCTCCCGCCGGTCGAGCGCCTCGCGGAGCCGCTCCTCGGGCAGGGCGAGGAGGGCCTCGCGCACGGCGGGCTCCGGCAGGTCATCCGGCAGGCCCAGCGCGGCGCGGTGGCGGCCGTTCACCCGCAGGTAGCGGCCCAGGTAGGCCTCGCGGCTGGGGCGGCGGCGGATGGCCAGGAAGTCGATGACCTGGATGAGGAGCCGGGTGTGGCCGCCGCTCGCCCGCCGGACCGCGGCGACCAGCTCGGCGAGGCCGGGCAGGAAGCGGTCGTGGCCGATCCGCAGCAGCGGCCCGCTGGGGACGTCGCGGATGCCGGTCGCCTCGACCACCAGCGCCCCCGGCCGTCCGGCCGCGAAGCGCTCGTACCAGGCCAGCACCTCGGGGGTGACGAAGCCCTCCTCGGTCGCCCGCCAGGGGACCATCGCCGGCACCCAGGTGCGCTGCTCGAGGGTCGCCGCGCCGAGGCGCAGCGGCTGGAAGAGAAGGGCCGCGGCGGCCTCCTCGCGGCTCGGCCAGCCCCCCGCCGGCGGCTGGTGCCGGATGCGCTCCGGGGGCTTCCACATGACGGTCGCCAGTATAGCCCCCCCGGCATCGCCCCCCGGCGTGACTCAATCTGGTCCGCTGCGGGCGGCCGCCTTCGAGCCCGCCCTCCCTTCACACCCTTCCAGGCGGCCGTCCTCGGGACCAGATTGAGTCATGCCGCTCGCCCCCCGCCGCGGCGCCGCGAGATCGCGGCCCCGGATTGCGTCCTATTCAAATAGCCGGGATCAGAGGCTTGACCTCGGGATTCGGATGTGGTCACAATGATCACATCATGACGAAGTCGGTGGGAGCGAGGGAGCTCAAGATGAGACTGGGAACCTATCTGAGGCAGGTGCAGGAGGGGGCGACGATCGTGGTCACCGAGCGCGGCCGGCCGGTCGCCGAGCTGCGCCCGATCGCGACCGCCGGCGGCGAGGAGGAGGCGCGCCTCGACGAGCTGGCGGCGCTGGGGATCGTCGCCCGCGCCTCCGGCCGGCTCGCCGAGTGGACGCCGCTGCCGCTCGCCGGACCGGGTCTCGCCGAGGCGATCGGCGAGGACCGCGAGGATCGGTTTTGATCCCGCTTGCCATCCGCTACCTCGACGCCAGCGCCCTCGCCAAGCGCTACGTCGCCGAGCCGGGGACGGAGAGGGTGATGCGATGGCTCGCCGAGGGGCTCCCGGCGACCAGCCGGCTCTCCCAGGTCGAGGTGACCTCGGCGCTCGCGCGGCGCTGCCGGGAGGGCGCGATCTCGGCGGCCGGCCGCGACCGCGCTCTCGCCGCCCTCGCCGCCGACCTCGCGGCGCTCAACGTCGTCGAGGTGGCCCCCGAGATCGCCGCTCTCGCCGGGCGCCTGCTGCTGCGCCACGCTCTCCGCGCGGGCGACTCGCTGCAGCTCGCCTCGGCGCTCTTCCTCGCCCGCCGGGTGAGCGGCCCGGTCGAGTTTCTGGCCTTCGACGAGCGGCTCACCGAGGCCGCGCGGCGCGAGGGGCTCGCGATCCCCGCTTGAAAGGCAGAAGGAATCAAGGTTTTGCCGCGCGGCATCGCCGCCATGGCCACTAGGTCTCCGGCATACACAACCTCTTGTCACAAAGACGCCGCCGTTGTACAATTTCCCCATGCCCACGAAAAAGAGACTCCCCGAAGCAGGTCCGCGAGGCGGCAAGACCACCATCAGCAAGAGCGGTATGGTGCGCAAGGCCATCTACCTACACCACGACGAGTGGGAGCAGCTTCGCCGTCGCTCCTACGAAGAGAACCGTCCCGCCTCCGACATCGTCCGCGAGTCGTTGCGCCTCTATTTCTCGCAGCGCCGCCGCTGATGCCGTCCCGCGGCGCGGAGCCCGCCGCGCCTGCGGCTGCGGTTGCGGCGGACGGACCTCGATCCCGTCCGCCCGGGCCGGCCCAGAGCGGCCGCGCGGTATCCCCTTAAGCCAGCAGGTCAGTCCGGCCATCCCTGCCGACGGCGTTTCGAGCGATCAAGAAAGTTCGCTGACCGGGGTTGACAGCCGGCCGGCCCCGCCTCTACACTGTTAGCAGTCGCCGGCGTTGAGTGCCAGTCGAGGCTGCAGGCTGGCGGCGGTCGGAGACCGTAAGTCATTGATCCCATTCAACAAAGTTCAAGGAGGAAGCGAGCCGTGAATATCCGTCCACTTCAAGATAGGGTCGTCGTGAGGCGCATCGAGCAGTCCGAGCAGGTGCGCGGCGGGATCATCATCCCGGACACCGCCAAGGAAAAGCCCCAGGAGGCCGAGGTCGTCGCCGTCGGTCCGGGAAAGCTCAACGACGAGGGCAAGCGCGCGCCGATGGACGTCAAGGAGGGCGACCGCGTCCTCATGGGCAAGTACTCCGGCAGCGAGATCAAGATCGAGGACAACGACTACGTGATCCTGCGCGAGGACGAGATCCTCGCGGTCGTCAACGGCAACAAGAAGTAGTCCCGCGTCCCCCCATTTTTCCTACTCCCCATACCGGGTAATTCGGAGGTTAGAGAGACCATGGCCAAGCAAATCACCTACTCCGGGGACGCGCGTGCGGCGATCCTCCGGGGCGTCAACAAGCTCGCCGATGCGGTGAAGGTCACCCTCGGCCCCAAGGGCCGCAACGTCGTCATCGAGAAGAAGTTCGGCTCGCCGACGATCACCAAGGACGGCGTCACCGTCGCCAAGGAGATCGAGCTCGGCGATCCGCTCGAGAACATGGGCGCCCAGATGGTGCGCGAGGTGGCGTCGAAGACCTCGGACGTCGCCGGCGACGGCACCACCACCGCGACCGTCCTCGCCCAGGCGATCTACCGCGAGGGCTCGAAGAACGTCACCGCCGGCGCCAACCCGATGGAGATCAAGCGCGGCATCGAGCTCGCCGTCAAGGCCGCCGTCGAGGCGATCGACAAGCTCTCCAAGCCGGTCGAGGGCAAGGACATCGCCCACGTCGGCACCATCTCGGCCAACAACGACGAGGAGATCGGCCGCATCATCTCCGAGGCGATGGAGAAGGTCGGCAAGGACGGCGTCATCACCGTCGAGGAGGCGCGCGGCCTGGAGACCAACCTCGAGGTGGTCGAGGGCATGCAGTTCGACCGCGGCTACCTGTCGCCCTACTTCGTCACCGATGCCGAGCGCATGGAGACGGTGCTCGAGAACGCCCGCATCCTCCTCCATGAGAAGAAGATCAGCTCGATGAAGGACCTCCTCCCGGTGCTCGAGCAGGTCGCCAAGCAGGGACGGCCGCTCCTCATCATCGCCGAGGACGTCGAGGGCGAGGCGCTCGCCACCCTGGTGGTCAACAAGCTGCGCGGCACTCTCCACGTCGCCGCGGTCAAGGCGCCGGGCTTCGGCGATCGCCGCAAGTCGATGCTCGAGGACATCGCGATCCTGACCGGCGGCCGGGTGATCACCGACGACCTCGGGATCAAGCTCGAGAACGT
>Ga0307470_10000946_pt1 | contig 12077 bp, 8 predicted proteins | sample atmos_gasesAM3C__FD_204565 | JGI IMG/M metagenome (GOLD analysis project Ga0307470, IMG submission 204565) | Hardwood forest soil microbial communities from Morgan-Monroe State Forest, Indiana, United States - atmos_gasesAM3C_05 | ecosystem: Environmental > Terrestrial > Soil > Temperate forest... | reverse complement strand
GGGCCGGGGCCTGGCGGCGAACGTTAAATCGGTTTTTCCGCGTTCCGTGCTGTACGGCATCGTCGGTCTACTGCTGGTTGCCAACACGATCAACATCGCCGCCGACATTGCGGCGATGGGCGAGGCTGCGCGCCTGCTGCTCGGGGGTTCGGCGCATCTGTATTCCGTGGCATTCGGCGTGTTGTGCCTGGGATTGCAAGTCTTTCTGCGCTACGCGGACTACGTGCGGTATCTGAAGTGGCTCACTCTCGCGCTCCTATCCTACGTCGCCGTGGTATTCACGGTTCATGTCCATTGGGGGGAGGTCACGTCCGAGCTGGTCATGCCGCGGCTCGTCCTCGATCACAACACCATTTCCATGGTCGTCGCGGTATTTGGCACCACGATCAGCCCGTATTTGTTCTTTTGGCAGGCGGCACAAGAGATGGAGGACCTGCGCGCAGTCACCGCCCGCAACGGCGGGGGATCCTTGCTGCCGCACGCCGCGGAGGTGGCACGCCAGCACTTGCGGCGCATACGCTGGGACACTTACATCGGCATGGGTTTTTCAAACCTGATCGCGTTCTTCATCATCCTGAGCACGGCGGCTACGCTGCATGCGGCGGGCGTGGTCGACATTCAGACGTCCGCCCAGGCCGCCGAAGCGCTGCGGCCGCTTGGCGGACAGACCACGTTCCTGTTGTTCAGCCTGGGAGTCATCGGTACGGGAATGCTTGCCGTTCCGGTCCTGGCGGGTTCGGCCGCCTACGCGGTGTCGGAAAGCTTCGATTGGCAGTCGGGTCTGGATATGAAGGTGCATCAAGCGCTGGAATTCTACGCCATCATCGCCATTGCGACGGTCGGCGGCGTGGCGTTGAATTTCACGCATTTGGACCCGATGCGGGCGCTGGTATGGAGCGCGCAGATCAACGGGGTGATCGCGGTCCCCATCATGGCGATCATGATGCTCCTGGCGTCGCGCGAAGACATCATGGGCAAATTCGTCATCCGGCCGCGATTGCGCCGGCTTGGATGGATCGCCACCGCGGTGATGGCGGTCACTGTCGCGGGCATGTTCGCCACGACGTGAGGAGCGGTCTTAGGTAAGCTGCGCCTCATGAATGATCGGTCATCGCTTCCCCCCGTTGCTCCGGATGACCCAACCGAGAAGCTGAATACCAAAGCGGCGGGGATTATCGGTATCGCGGTGATGTGCAGCCGTCTGCTCGGGCTCGCGCGCGAGCAGATCTTCGCCGCCCTGTTCGGCGGCGGCGGCGCGATGGACGCCTTTACGGCTGCGTTTCGCATTCCGAACCTGCTGCGCGACCTGTTCGCCGAAGGCGCGCTCTCGACGGCATTCGTTACTACGTTCAGCAAGACCATCGCGCGCGGGGGCGATGACGCCGCGTGGCGCCTCGCGAACAAGGTGGCCACGCTGACGGCCCTGGTGCTCGGCGTGTTGTGCATCGCCGGGATGGTGTTTTCGGACCAGTTGGTGGCGACGTTGGCGCCGGGCTTCGACCCGGGAAAGGCGGCCTTGACCGCACAGCTGACCCGCATCATGTTTCCGTTCATTCTCCTGGTGTCGCTCGCCGCCTTGGTCATGGGGATGCTCAATTCCAAGAGCATCTTCGGCTTGCCGGCCATGGCATCGAGCTTCTTCAATATAGGCTCCATCGTCGGGGGCGTAACGCTCGGCTTCTGGATCGACCCTCACTTCGGTCCACGCGCACTGGTCGGGTTGGCCGTCGCCACGGTTTTCGGCGGCGCGCTGCAGCTTGCCGTGCAGCTGCCGTCGCTGGCACGGCTCGGGTACCGCTTCCACCCTGATTTTCGATGGCGCGACGCCGGCGTGAAGGCGATCTTGCTGCTGATGGGTCCCTCGGTGATCGCCGCCAGCACCACGCAATTCAATGTTCTGATCAATTCGATGTTTGCGTCGACGCTCGGCGACGGACCGATTTTCTGGCTCTCGATCGCGTTTCGGTTGATGCAGCTGCCGTTGGGTCTGTTTGGCGTCGCACTGGGTACCGTGACCCTGCCGCTGCTTTCAAGATTGGTGGTGGCCGGTCAAATGACTGCGTTTCGCGCCGAGCTTGCCCGCGCCATGCGTTTGGCGTTCCTCCTCACGATCCCATCGACGGTCGGGCTCATCATGCTCGCCGAGCCGATCATTTCCGTGCTCTATCAGCACGGGAAATTCAACGCCTACCAGGCGGCGCAGGCCGCCGGTGCGCTGCGGTTCTACGCCATCGGCCTTGCCGGATACGCCGCGCTCAAGGTGCTGGTGAACGCATTTTATGCCCTCGACAAGCGCAAGACTCCGATGCTCGTGAGCATCCTGGCGGTGGCGCTCAATCTGCTGTTCAACTGGATATTCACCTTCCGACTGGGATGGGGACATCGCGGACTGGCCTTTTCCACCGGGTGTATCGCGACCGTCAATTTCCTGCTGCTGTACGCGCTGATGCGCAGGCACCTTCAGGGTCTCGAGTCGCGCCGCATGTTCCTGATGCTGGGGAAAGTTGCGGCAGCGTCGGCGGCTCTGGTGGCAGTCTGCGCCGCCTCGTCCCACTGGTTGCTGGCTGACTGGGAAACGCAGACGTTTCTGAGCAAGCTCAGTGCGCTCCTGGGGACAGTCATCCTGGGTGCACTGGTGTTTGGCGTCTGCGGCGCCGCGCTGCATATCGAAGAGCTCAAGGAAGTGGTCGACGCGCTCAAGCGCCGGCTGCGGCGCATCAGTTAGGGTGCTACTGGGCTCTCTTCGGGATATCGATCCCTCTGATCACGGCCGGACGCGCCAGGAAAGACTGCAGTGCCCGCGTGACATGCGGAAAATCCTTGATGCCCACCAGATCCCCGGCTTCGTAGAAGCCGACGAGGTTGCGAACCCAGGGGAAGGTGGCCACATCGGCAATCGTGTAGCTGTCGCCCACGATCCAGGCGCGTTCCGCCAGCCGCCGGTTCAGTACGCCCAGCAGCCGCTTTGCCTCCGCGACGTAGCGGTCGCGCGGGCGTTTGTCTTCGTAGTCCTTGCCGGCAAATTTATGGAAGAAGCCGACCTGGCCGAACATCGGACCAACGCCGGCCATCTGGAACATCAGCCATTGAATGGTCTCGTAGCGGCCGGCCGGGTCCGGCGGCAAGAACTGCCCGGTTTTATCAGCCAGGTAGATGAGGATGGCGCCGGATTCGAACAGGGGAAACGGCTTGCCGCCCGGTCCATTGGGATCGAGGATGGCCGGGATCTTGTTGTTGGGATTGAGCGATAGAAACTCAGGGGTCATCTGATCGTCGGCATCGAAGCTCACGAGATGCGGCTCGTAGGGCAGGCCGGTCTCCTCAAGCATGATCGAGACCTTGACGCCATTGGGCGTCGGCAGGGAATAAAGCTGGATCCGGTCGGGATGCCGGGCGGGCCACTTCTTCGTGACCGGAAATGCAGAAAGGTCGTTCATCGTAAGCCCTTTTGGCGGAGGAGCCCCCTTATCGTAACGGTAAACTTCCGTAGAATCTCGGCCGGCGACAATCGGCCGGTGGTTTGCGCTATCTCACCCTACTTGAACGTTCGAATAATAGTATCATTGCCGGGCGCGTTTCCCGTCTTGATACCTAAAAATTCAGATCTTGCCCGAGGGACGATTGTGCACCAGAAATTTTCATCCGTGACGATTTGGCTGTTCTTGCTGCCGGTGTTGTGTTCGGCTCAGCAGACCCCCGCCGGCGCTGCCGCGCCCGTCACCGCCGTCCGCGCCGGCAAGTTCATCGATGTGCAAGCGGGACGTGTGCTCGCGAACCAGATCATTCTCGTTCGCGGCATGAAAATCGAAGCCGTCGGTGCGAACTTAGGCATACCGGACGGGGCCAAAGTCATCGATCTGTCGAAGATGACCGTTCTGCCCGGGCTCGTCGATTGTCATACCCACCTGGCCGATCTTGCCGACGCGGAACCTCTCAATGTCCTGCAAAGAAGCGCGGCGGAAACGGCGTACCTGGCCATTCCCAACGCGAGCGTCACGCTGCTCGCCGGCTTTACGACGGTGCGCGACGTCGGCGTCTACCGCGCCTTCAACGATGTGGCCATGCGCGATGCGATCGCACGAGGCATCATCATCGGCCCGCGCATGTATGTGGCGGGCGCGTACATCACCATCAGCCAGGGCGCCGGCGCGATGACGGGTCTATCGCCCGATATCCAGCTGCCGTTGGATCTGCGCTACGGGGAGGCGAACAGTCCCTGGGAAGTAAGGCAAAAGATTCGCGAGCTCGCGCACCGCGGCTCCGATCACATCAAGGTCCTGTCCACGGGTGCCGTTCTCACCCATGGCAGCAACCCCAAGTCCATCGAGTTCACGCCCGAGGAGCTGCGCGCCGCCGTCGAAGAGGCCGGCAATTTCGGCATGCGCGTCGAAGCGCACGCGCATGCGGCCGAAGGCATCAAGAATGCGATTCGGGCGGGGGTCGCGTCGGTTGAGCACGCCACGCTCATCGACGATGAAGGCATTGCGCTCGCCAAGCAGCATGGCACCTATCTGGACATGGACATCTACGACGAAGAGTGCATCCAGTCGTCCCCGAACACGCCGGCCGACTTTCTGCAGCACGACCGCGACTTGGCGGAGGCCCAACGCCGCAACTTCACCAAGGCGGTTCGCGCCGGCGTCAAGATGACGTTCGGCACCGATGCCGGTGTATGCCCCCACGGGATCAACGCACGGCAATTCGCTTTCATGGTGAAGTACGGAATGACGCCGATGCAGGCGATTCAATCGGCCACCGTGAACGCCGCGGATCTCATCGGCCACTCGGAACTGTTCGGGTCCATCGCCGCCGGAAAGTCGGCGGACATCATCGCGGTGGCCGGCGATCCCCTCGCCGACATCCGCGAACTCGAGCACGTTCGCTTCGTGATGAAAGAGGGCACCGTCTACAAGCAGGGCGATTGAGCGCGGCTCGAGCTCGGCCGGAGGACACTCAGGCGGTCTGCGAGGAGTGCTCGACTATGGCCGCGATGAACTGGTCGCCGTAGCGCGCAAGCTTGGCCTGGCCGACGCCGGGAAGGCCGGCGAACTGGTTCAAAGTCAACGGTCGGCGCTCGACCATTTCGCGCAACGTAGCATCGTGGAACACGACATAGGGAGGCACTCCATGCGCGTCCGCCAAATGCTTGCGCAGGGCGCGCAGACGTTCGAACAATGCGCTGCCTTCCGGCGCGGAGGTGCCCGACCCATTCGCCGCGGTACCATTGACGGCACCTGCGGCGCCTGACGGGCGTGTGCGTTTTGGTTTCACCGCGGCCGCGATGTGTACGGTGAGTTCCTCGCGCAGCACCAGCCGGCTTTGCGCATTGAGCGACAGTACCGGATAGCCATCCTGAGTTTCCTCGATGAGCCCTTGATGGAGCAGGGCACGGGCGACGCCGCGCCATTCGTCGATCGATCGCTGTTTACCGATGCCGTAGACGCTCAACGTGTCGTGTCCGCGCGAAAGCACTCGCTCGGAACGCGCGCCGCGCAGGATGTCGATGATCTGGACCGCCCCGAAGCGCTGTCCGCGCTGCGCCAGGCGCGCGATGCAGGACATGAATTGCCGGGCTTCCATGCTCCAGTCCTGCAGCGTTCGCGGCTCGCAACAATTGTCGCAGGCGCCGCACGGGCCCGAGAAAGTCTCGCCGAAGTAGCGCAATTGGATCGCTCTGCGGCATTCGGTCGACTCGGCGTAGCTCAGCACTTGGCGCAGCTGCTGGCGCGCAACGCGCTGCTCGTCTTCGAGGGCGGCGCCCGTATCGGGATCGATCTTCTGTTGGATCAGGAATTCCGAGGTGCGGATATCGGCGGCGCCGAAATATAGAGTGCAGCGCGCGGGGTCCCCGTCACGTCCGGCGCGGCCGGACTCTTGGTAGTAGCCTTCCAAAGTCTTCGGCAGATCGTAGTGCACGACCCACCGCACATCGGGCTTGTTGATGCCCATCCCGAAGGCGATGGTTGCGATGATCACTTGGATATCGTCCCGAATGAAGGCTTCTTGATTGTCGCGCCTGACGGCGGCATCGAGCCCCGCGTGATACGGGCGCACCCGGACACCGTCGCCGCGCAGCTGCAGCGCCAGCTCGTCCACGCGCCGCCGCGACAGGCAGTAGACGATGCCGGCGCCGCCGCCGCGGATCTGTGCCGACAATTCCGCGTAAGTCTGTTTGCTCTTGGCGCGCACTCGGTAGAAAAGATTCGGCCGATTGAAACTGGAGACGTGTATCGCCGGATTGCGCAACGCGAGTTGTGCGACGATGTCCGTCTGCACCCGCTGCGTAGCCGTGGCCGTGAAGGCCAGCACCGGGACCTGCGGATGGCGGCGGCGCAACAGTGACAGCTGGCGATACTCGCGCCGAAAATCATGACCCCACTCCGAGACGCAGTGGGCCTCATCGATGACGAAGGCGTTGATTCCTTGCGTTTCGCTCAAGGAACGCAGGGGGCCGTCGAGAAACTCCGAGAGCAGCAGCCGTTCCGGCGCCAAATAGAAAAGCTTGTAGTCGCCGCGCAGCAGCGCCGCAGTGCGGCGGGACACTTCGATCGGCTCCAGGCTGGAATTGATGAAGCTCGCGGCGATGTCGCCATCCTGCAGCTGACGTACCTGATCCTGCATCAGGGCGATCAACGGCGAGACGACCAGGGTAACGCCCGGTTGAAGCAACGCCGGAAGCTGAAAACAGAGGGATTTGCCGCCGCCGGTAGGCATCAGGGCCAGAACATCGCGGCCCGCCAGGGCGTCGCGTACCACTGCTTCCTGTCCGGTGCGAAAGTGATCGAAGCCGAAGATCTGTTTTAGCGCCGACTTGAGTTCCGACATTACATACCCCGTTGAAGCGATGGGGCATTCTAATATGTACACGATGCCGTGAGGGGCCTTGTCGGCGCGCCTTTTCTGGTGGCTTCGAGCTCATATGACCCGGTCGCCGAGGTCGGACGCGCCGACGGCTCATCGCGCTGCGGGTCGGGGCGAGCCCTCTAATTGCTCAATAATCGGACATGCTTCACCGTGGGGTTGGTCGCATGCGGCGACCAGTCCGCGCAGCACATCGCGCAGCCCGGCCAAGTCCAAAAGCTTTTGTTCGATGAGAGCCAATTTCGCCACCGCGAGCGAGCGGGTCTCTTTGCAAGCTCCCTTGGCATCGAGCCTTAGCAGCCGCTGCACTTCTTTGAGGGACATCCCGAGCGCTTGCGCCCGCGGCTTGGGCAATGTGACCAATAGTGAGCTTCGCCTCGGCCATACTTGAGTCCGTACCTTAGTACATGGTGTAGGCTACACCCCATGCAAACCGCAACCAAGCAATTGTGGGCTAGTGTACTGGCGGCCGTCGTCGGCTCGCTTTGCTGCGTCGCGCCGTTGGTATTGCTAACGCTGGGCATCAGTGGCGCTTGGATCAGCCAGCTGACTGCGCTCGAACCCTATCGGCCGATCTTCATTGGCATGACGGTCGTTTTCATAGGGCTCGCATATCGTCAGCTGTATATCGTTCCCGCTCAGTGTGCGCCCGGGGAGGCTTGTGCGAATCCACGGCTACAACACCGGCAACGACAGATATTTTGGGTCGTAGTCGTGGGACTCGCGGCGCTCATCGCATTCCCGTGGTATGCCCCGTTATTGTTCACCTAGGAAAATCATCATGCGTCCGTTCACTTCCGGTTCTTTGCCTCTGCTCGGCATATTGCTCACCACGAGCGTTGCCTTCGCCGCTCCACCGCAGATCGCTACCTTGACGGTTGAGAATATGACCTGCGGCACGTGTCCCATCGTGGTCAAAAAAGCGCTCGAGCGTGTGCCCGGCGTAAGTTCGACCTCGGTCGACTTCGAGAAAAAGACCGCCACGGTGACATTCGACCCGGATAAGACGACTTCTGCGCGCCTCACTCAGGCGACGACAGAGGCAGGCTTCCCCTCGAAACTCGTCGCCAAGCCGTGAGCGCGGTTATTCTGGAGTCCGTGCTGACCTGCCCAAGCTGTGGCCACGAACGGCAGGAGATGATGCCCACGGATGCATGCCAGCATTTCTATGAGTGCACCCATTGCAAAACGTTGCTCAAGCCGAAGGCGGGGGATTGCTGCGTGTTTTGTTCCTACGGATCTGTGGCCTGCCCGCCCATTCAAGAGCAGCGCAACTCGAATTGAGCACCGTTTTGCAATATTCGGCTCCAATCCCCGGTCTAGTTGTGAACGAGTTTGTGTTTTAACGGTCCATCAATCGATAACTGGAGCCTAAGTCGCGGATCATGTTGCGCCGTATTTTCAGCCTGACGATTCTGGTGACAAGCCTGTTTTGCGCGGGCTGGCCGGCATTCGCCTATGCTGAATGCGTACCGACGCGTGATTGTTGCCCCAATGGCCCGCTGGCGGCGTGCAGTATAGAAGGATCAGCCGCTGCACCGTCCAATGATGTTCAACCGTGCTGCGCCGTAAGTCCAGCTGCCCCCGCGGCACTTGCCGCAGATGCATCATCGAACGATTTCCACAAACACTTAAAGCGTTCCGATGTACCGGCGATACAGGCAGCCCCGGCGATATCGCCGGCGGCCTATGTTGCATTGAGTCGTTCGAATGGTATTTCTCCTGCGTCTTCTTTTAGTCCTTCCTATACGTTGCTCTATCTGAGCACCGGGCGCCTGCGCCTTTAAATCTCGCCTCGTGTTGGGCTATTGCCGGCCCGTGTCTTCAATCCATTTCGGTCTTCGTTGCGCGATCTCGTGTGCGTTCGTTGCTCGCAACTCGAATTCGATTTGAAGCGCGAATGAAGTCGATCAGGAGCGGCGCTCGATTCTAGCGCGGCTCTTGCTCCGCAGGACGACGCCTCGGCGCCGACTGCCCCGTTGCGTGACCTGTTTTTGTCTGGAGAACAACGTGAAACTGTCCCGATCCTGCCTGCGGCCCCTGGCTTCTTGCTCTTTGCTGCTGGTGTTCATTGCCGCTGCGTCTCAGGCGGCATCGCCGGATGCGCTACTTGATCCCCCGCGTCACGCCGAACGAGCGACGGACGACGCGACACCCGTCTTGTCGCTGGATGAAGCCGTGCGGTTGTCGCTCAACGATCAGCCCATCCTGAGCGGACACGAGGCGGTGATCAACGCCAACGAACGGCAAGCGGTCAGCGCAGCACAGTTGCCCGACCCTAAACTCTCCGGTGGTCTGAAAGAGCTGCCGGTGGATACCCGTGAGGCGTTCAGCCTGCGTCGCGACAACTTCACTGAATTCACCGTCGGGTTGAGTCAGGAGTTCCCCCGCACCGATAAGCGTCGGCTCAAGGGCGAGCGCAAGCAACTCGATGCGGAGACCGAACGTGCGGCGCTCAATAGCGACCGGCGCGCCATACGACGGGATGCGTCGCTCGCCTGGCTCGATGTCTATGAAGCCGAACAAGGACTGACGTTGGCGCGGAGCCTCTCTGCGGAAGCCGCTCTGCAAGTGCAGTCGCTTGAAAAGGACTATGACAACGGCAAGGCATCGCAGGCCGATTGGTCGGCGGCCAAAGTCGAGGCGGGTTTGGTTGCGGACAAGGAACACGACTGGCTTCACCATGCCCAGCGAACGCGCGCAGGGCTTGCACGCTGGATTGGCAATGACGCCGAGCGGCCGCTCGCGGGCACTCTGGCATTGTCCCCACCGCCCGCTGCGCTGCCGGAGCTCATGGCGGCGGTCGATCATCATCCGGTGATTGACGGGTTGGACACACAAATCGAAGCCTCGACGACCGACATTGCTCTCGCCCGGCAAGCGTACAAACCGGATTTTTCCGTGGAAGGATATGTGGCTTACCGGCCCGGCTTCTCCGATTTCGTCGGTATCCAGGTGAGCGTCGGACTGCCGTATTTCACCAAGAACCGTCAAGACCCGGAACTCTCGGCCGCATTTGAGCGGTCGCGCGCTGCTAAGGATCGCAAGCAAGATTTGTTGCGGGAGATGCATGCTCGGGTGAGCCAGGACTATCTCGACTGGCATCACTATCGGCAGCGGGTCGGCGAATTCGACGCGGCGATCATTCCCAATGCCATGCGCCGCATCGAAGAGGCGCGCGGCGCGTACCAAGCGGGACGCGGCAGCTTTGATGCCGTGCTTTTGGCCCGACGGAGCCTCCTCGATATTCAGCTGCAACGCTTAAGTCTAGCCGTCGAAGCGGCGCGAGCGCAGGTGCGTCTTCAGTATTTCGCTTCCCCTCAAGACCGTCCGGGAGAGACCCCGTGAATCGCAATTTCAATTTCCTGTTGATGGGCTCCTTGATCGCGGGAGCCATGGTTCTTGGTGTGGGACTGCTCAAGCACGGTCACACGGAAAATCCAAAGGTCGGTGCCTGCGGCGACGGGGCACCCGCCTATTGGTATGACCCGATGGTGCCGCAGCAGCGCTTTGACAAGCCCGGCAAATCACCCTTCATGGACATGCAACTGGTGCCGAAATGTGGCGCCACCGCAGGCGGTAGCGCGGCGCCGGACGCGGCAAGCGCCGAGCGCCAGCCGCTCAGCGCAACGGGCTCCACTGGGGCGCCGACCGGCAGCATCGCCATCGATCCGCGCGTGGCGCAGAACCTTGGGATTCGCCTCGGCGCTGTTGAGCGAGGTAGCTTCGCCCGCGCCGTCGATACCGTTGGAGTGGTGGCGGTCGATGAGCACCGGATCGAAGCGATCGAAGTGCGTCAACCGGGCTGGGTCGAGGAACTCAACGTACGCGCGGTCGGGGATTCGGTCCGCCGCGGGCAGCGGCTCGCCGGGGTCTACGCGCCGGATTTGCTGGCGACCCAGCAGGAGCTGCTGATCGCCCGAAACTCGGGGGACCCGCAGCTAGTCGAGGCCGCGCGGCACCGGCTCGCCTTGTTCGGTCTCTCGGCGGCGCAGATTGCGCATATCGAGAAAACGGGTCAAGCGGAGCGGCGCGTCGACTACTTCGCGCCCTTCGATGGTTACGTCATGGACTTGGGCGCGCGTCAGGGCGCTGCGGTGACGCCGGGTACGGTGCTGTTTCAGCTTGCCGCCCTCGACAGCATCTGGATCAACGCCGAAGTACCCGAGGCACAGGCCTCCTGGATCAAGACGGGCGATCCGGCGACGGCGGAGCTGCCAGCCCTACCGGGCGAACGCTTCCAGGGCCAGATCGATTACCTCTATCCGGAGCTGACGCCGGCCACCCGCACGCTGAAGGTGCGGGTCGTGGTCAAGAATCTTAAGGAGCAATTGCGCCCCGGTATGTTCGCCGCAGTGCATCTGCGCGGGACAACGCAGGATCACGTGCTGACGATACCGACGGAGGCGGTGATCAAGACCGGCACGCGCAGCGTCGTGATCGTCGCCGACGATGGCTCACATTTTCGCCCGACGCTGGTGCGGGTCGGCGCAGAACGCGGCGGCCGATCCGAGATTCTCGACGGCTTGAGCGCTGGCCAGAATGTCGTCGCCTCGGGGCAGTTCCTGATCGACTCCGAAGCGAGCTTGCGGGGGGCTTTCGAGAATCTCGCCGGATCGAACGAGTCCCGGGAAAAAGACGCAAAACCGGAGCTCATGCCGGCGCCGTCGGCGCAATTGCCGGATGGAGCGCACTGATATGCTCGGCGCGCTCATTCGCTGGTCGATTCAGAACCGCTTCCTGGTGCTGATGGGCACGTTGCTGCTGACCGCCTGGGGCGTTCATGCAACGCTCTCGACGCCCCTCGATGCATTACCGGATCTATCCGATACGCAAGTTATCATCCGCACCGAGTTCCCGGGCCAGGCACCGCAGGTGGTCGAGGACCAGGTCACCTATCCGTTGACCACGACGATGCTGTCGGTCCCCGGCGCGCGCACGGTACGCGGCTATTCATTTTTCGGGGATTCTTATGTGTACATCATCTTCGACGACAAGACCGACTTGTATTGGGCGCGCTCGCGCGTGCTCGAATACTTGAATCAGGTGACCGGGCGACTGCCGCCGTCCGCGAAGCCGACGTTGGGGCCGGATGGCACGGGCGTCGGCTGGATCTACGAGTACGCGCTCATCGATCACAGTGGGCACTACGACATCTCGCAATTGCGGGCGCTGCAGGATTGGTTCTTAAAGTACGAGCTGAAGAGCGTGCCGAA
>Ga0307470_10000945_pt1 | contig 12080 bp, 7 predicted proteins | sample atmos_gasesAM3C__FD_204565 | JGI IMG/M metagenome (GOLD analysis project Ga0307470, IMG submission 204565) | Hardwood forest soil microbial communities from Morgan-Monroe State Forest, Indiana, United States - atmos_gasesAM3C_05 | ecosystem: Environmental > Terrestrial > Soil > Temperate forest... | reverse complement strand
AAGGTGCGAAAGCGCGCCGGGCTCGAATCCGTCAATGCGCCGGTCGCCGGTTCGGTCGGGTGCGCCGAATCGAACAGTTCGGGCACGAGCGCGCCGATATCCTTCGCCGCGGTGCCCATGTTGAGGCGCACTTCGTCGAGCGAGGAGGCGTCGACGTAGGCGCGGAGGATTTGCACCCACGGCCAGTAGGGTGGAGCACCGGCTTCCTCGCGGCAACGCCCCCACAATACGAGAGCGCCCTGATCCTCCGCCACGTCCGCCAGCGCCTCGGCGCAGCGTGTCTTGCCGATCCCGGGCTCGCCCGATATCAACACGACCTGACGTCGGCCGGCAAGCATGCGATCGAACGCCGCGCGGAATACATCGAGTTCCCGCGCCCGACCGACGAAGGATCGATGCTGATTCACGCCCGCGGGTGCCGGATCGCTCATAGTGATCTGATTCTACCTCCCGACCTCGAGTTTCTCTCACTCGCGGGTCTGTTGCTCGCAGGAGACGTGCGTGTTCCAGTCGGCAAAGTTGCCCTTCGGATTGTCCTCCCACGCCCAGACATGCAGCTCCCAGAAGGCCGGTAGGCCGAAGCGGTTCGGGGCGCCGATGAGGTTCATCAGGTTTCCCTCCAGCGCCGGCGGAGGCCCGTCCGGGTGCCGGGTGGTCCAGTCGCCGGCGAGCTCGATGAACTCGACGCCGACCAAGCGCATCGCGCCTCCCGGCAGAGGCTCGTAGATCAGCGCTTCCGGCTCGTCGGCGCCGATGATGCCGTCGGCAAGACGGCTGCCCGTGACCAGATGCACTCCCATGGCGCCCGTATCGGGTCCGCTGACACAGGGCGTCGCCACGATCCACCCTTCGCGAAGCGCGACGTTGATGTCCCTGAATCGCGCAGTCGCTGCGCGGACTTTCTCGATCAGCGGCGAAGTCTCCATCTTTGGCGGCGCAGCATTCTGCGGGCTCTGCCCGGCAAACGTTGGCTGCCCCGAGGCGAGTAGGGCTATTGCCAGCGGCAGCAGGACCATCCTCAGGCGGTGACAGTTGTTCATCGTTGTTCCCCTTTATTTGGTGATTGTGTTTGCGGCGCTAAGGTACGAGCGGCGCCGAGCGGCGGCCATCACCAGAAATGGTGAGAGAGCGTGCCCTGCGCCCGGTCCGCCGCCTCAGTTCCCGCGGGTTCTCGGCACAACGCGTATCGCCAGCCCTGCCAGCATCAGCAATGCCGCGCCGCTCAGCAGGGCCGGCAGCCCCCGGCTGGGCCAGAGGTCCATGGCCATGCCGCCCGCGCTCGGTCCGATCACTCCTCCGAGGCAGTACACCATCACGAACAAGGTATTTGCGCCGGGAAGATCCTGGACCGCGAATTCTTCGCCGAGCAATGCGATGCCCTGGCTGTAGAAGGCGTACAGAGTGCCGCCCCAGACGAATAGCAGAGGCCACAGCAGCAGCGGCGAACCCAAGCTGGTCTGCAGCAGCAAGGGCCCGATGCAGCTGGCGACGGCGCAGATTCCCAATAAAGTCCTTCGGCCATAACGATCCGCCAGCAGGCCGATCGGCACCTGCAAGACCACATTGCCGGCCATGAATACGGCGACCAGCAGCAGCGCAGCCGGCTCGTCCAACCCGGAGTGAAGTCCGAACAGAGGCAGCAGCGTCAAATCCGCCGACTCGACCAAACCGGCGACGAGAGCCGCCAGCATGACGATGGGCGCGGACCTCAATGCTCCCGACATTCCCCGCAGCGGCGTGAATTCTTGCGCCGCGCTCCTGACTTGGCGCAGCACCGCAAGCGGCAGCAAGGTGACGATGAGACACGCGGAACCGACCGCGAAAGGTCTTGCGCCCTGGGTCCCGGTGAACTCCAGGAGGATCGGGCCAGCCACGATCCCGATGGAAAATACGGTGCCGTACATCCCCATGACGGTGCCGCGGGATTCGGTGCCGCTGACGCTGTTCATCCAAATCTCGCTCGCGATCCATACCAGCCCCAGCGCGCATCCGGCGACGAACCTCAATACCAACCAGACCGGGACACTCGGCCAAAGCGGCATGAGCAGCAATATGGCGGCGGCAAAGACGATGCCGCTGACGATGCAGCGCTTGAGACCGAGGCGGACGATGATGCGAGGGTAGAAGGGTCCGCACAGAATCACCGCGATCAAGCTCGCGGCGGTCACGGCGCCGATGGCAAAGCTCGAATAACCCAAGCGGCTCAATGCGAGCGCGATCAGCGGCGGCTGAAAGCCGAAGATCAGGCCGACGCCTAGACTGCTGGAGAATACCGCCGCGAGCGCCAGGCGGCGTGACGGGTGCGGCACGCTCAATTCGGGAGCGTGCATCGAGGGGCGCGCCCCGCCACCGTGCGGTCAGCCGCACTCATCGAGTCACGGCGGGCACATTCGTCCTGATCATCTCGGCACAAACAGTGCATTCAGACACCATCGTAGTCCGTCGCGGATTGCAACATTTCAGCAACAGCGGAGGCTACCTTTCGCATGCCTGTTGTGCAATAAACTTGCGTGCCAGTAAACCCTATGCTACGAATTAAGTATAATCTTCGGTGAGATCGCCATATAAGCGCGATGGGATGTAAAAGTCGGGCGACGGCATCTGTCGCAATCTGCGCCGCGCGGGCTTTTTTTGCTTTTTTCAGGGAGATTCCGATGAAAAAAATGTTGTGTGCAACAGACGCACGCGAGGGGATTCGAGCGTTGATGGTCTCAGCGCTGCTCTGCGCCCTGACCCTGAACGGAACGGCATTGGCCGCTCCCGCCGGCAACGCCCCGGCCGAGAACACGGGGCTGGAGGAGATCATCGTCACCGCCGAAAAGCGCGAATCGACCGTGCAGGCAACACCGATCGCGATGACGGCCTTGAGCGCGGGCGATCTCGCCGGGGAAAACATCACATCGATTCAAGACCTCGTCGGCGCAATCCCCGGCATATCCCTGCGCACGGCAGGTCCGGGCCAAACGGAGTACGAAATGCGCGGCTTGGGCTCCGCCGGCGGCTCCGTGGCCACGGTAGGCTTCTACATCGATGAGACGCCTCTATCGGCGTCCGCGGTGGCGCTGAACGGGCGCACCGTCATCGACGCCGATCTCTATGATCTCAATCGAACCGAGGTTCTGCGTGGGCCCCAGGGCACTCTGTACGGCGCCGGATCCATGGGCGGCACCATCAAATTGGTCACCAATCCGCCCAAGCTTCACACCTTCGAAGGGTCGGCGGAGGTTGACGCCTCTCAAACCACCGGCGGCAGCACCAACGGTCACGGCAGCTTGATGCTGAACCTGCCGATCGGCGACATCGCGGCGCTGCGCCTCGTGACGACGGGCAAGTACGTCAGCGGCTGGATCGACCGCAAGGTGATCGCGGCCGGCCAATTCCCGTTTCCGACCAATTTCGGCAACTGCGGAGTTTATTACTGCAATCGCGGCGACGTGCAGGACGCGCCCGTCGCCCAAGACCACAAGAACTCCAATCTCGAACGCTTCATTTCGTCGCGGGCGGCCTTGCTGGTCCAACCGGCCGACAGCTTGTCGATCACCGGAAACTTCATGTATCAGCGCATCGATGCCGATGGGTACAACAATTATCAGGCCACGGGCACCTCGCCCATCGGCAACCAAGCCATCTATCAGCCTTACGATATCAAAGAACCCTACTACGATGCTTTCCACATGTTCAGCCTCAAGGTCAGCTACGACATGCCCTTCGCCAACCTCACGTCGGCATCGTCCTATTGGCAGCGCGATGTGTACCAGGCGACGGATTCGACCGAAGCCCTGCAGAACATCTTCAATTACACGGCATTTGTCCCTAATCTCTACTCGGAGAACGATCGCACCTGGCAGACCGCCCAAGAACTGCGCCTGACGTCGCGCACCGAAGGGGATTTGCAATGGGTGGGAGGACTGTACTTTTCGGATCTGCACTCGGGCTACGTCACACATAATCAGACCGTCGGGTTCGTGACGACGCCGGTTTGCTCCTTGCCGGGGTTGGGGGGCGACCCTGCCTTGGGCGGTCATTGCGCGCCGGGCACGACGTTCTTCTACGCACCCCCCCTGACGGGGGCGAATCCCGAGGGCATCATGTTCAACGACAACAACCCGAACGTGCTCAAGCAGAAGGCGATCTTCGGCGAGGCGAGCTACAAGGTCACGCCCACTCTCAAGGTCACGGCGGGATTGCGGTTCTATAAATTCGACATCAGCAACAACTCCAACCAGCGCGGCCTCGGCACGGCGTCGGGCAGCGCCACGCCGACCATCTCCAGCGCGTCCGGCAGCAACACCAGCCTGTTGCCGAAGGTCAACGTGTCCTACGAACCCTCCTCGGATCTCACGGTGTACAGCACGCTCTCCAAGGGTTCGCGCCCCGGCGGCGTGAATCTGCCGATCCCGCTGACGCCGTTCAGCCAGGGCGCTTTTTATTACTGCGGCCCCGGCACCGGACCGAGCTACCTCACCCAACAGCCGGCCTACTATTCCCCGGACGACCTTTGGAGCATCGAGGTGGGTGAAAAGGCCAAGTTCAACGATCGGCGCTTTACGGTGAACGCGGATGTCTTCTACGTCAAATGGCACAACATCCAGCAGTTGATCGTGCTGAGTTGCGGCTATCCCTACAATACCAATGTCGGCCAGGCCAAGGCGTACGGACCGGAACTGGAAATGGCGGCGAAAATCACCGATGCGATCACGGCAGACATGTCCGCCGCGTATACCCAGTCCTACATCTACGACGCGAAGTCCACGCCGGGACTTCCGGTCAGCGACGGAACGCGGGTCACCAACATTCCGAAATACACGGGCAACGTGGCTGTGACCTACGAGTCCATGCTCATGCAGGACTATAAATTCTCCTTTCGGGTGGCGGAATCCTATGTCGGACCGGTCGAGGATACGGCCTATTACCGCGAGGTCTTGGGATCGTATGGCTTGATGGACTTCAGGATGGGTCTGGGCAAGGAGTTGTGGACGGCGTCGGTGTTCGGCACGAATTTGACCAACAAGCATGCTGCAATGACCATCGACAATACGGTGTTCGCCTGGCAGCAGCCGACGATCACCCGCGTTTCCACCAATCAGCCGCGCACCATCGGCATAGCGTTCGAAACGAAGTTCTGAGAGTGACCGTCAATTCCGGAAAACCGGCGGATGCAGACGCCGACCAGCTGCGCGCCCTGGGGTACGTCTCGCACTTCGATCGAACCATGTCGAAGTGGGAGAATTTCTCCCTGGGCTTCACCTACTTGTCGCCGGTGGTCGGCGTCTACACGCTGTTCGCGACCTCCTTCATGGTCGGCGGCCCGCCGATGTGGTGGACCTACATCGGCGTCGGGCTGGGACAGCTCATGGTATGCCTCGTGTTCGGCGAAATCGTCTCGCAGTTTCCGATTTCCGGGGGGATCTATCCCTGGGCGCGCCGTCTCGTCGGCAAGCGCTGGGCATGGATGGCCGGGTGGGTGTACGGCTGGGCGCTGTGCTGCACGATGGCGGGGGTCGCGACCGGGGTGGCGCCGTTTCTCGCGCAGCTGTTCGGCGTCGACAGCACTCCTCTGGCAACGACCATCATCGCCATCGTGCTCATCGCCGGCACGACGCTGCTGAATTTGAGCGGCACGCGCCTGCTCGCGCGCGTCGCGATGTTCGGTTTCATATGCGAGCTCGTCGGTGCGATCGTGGTCGGCGGCTACCTGCTGCTGTACGCGCGCCACCAGCCGCTCAAGGTGCTGATGGACACCACCATCGTTCACACGGACGGCAATTACCTGCCGGTGTTTCTCGCCTCCTCGCTGGCAGCGATGTTCTGCTACTACGGCTTCGAAGCCTGCGGCGACGTCGCCGAGGAAACGCCGGATGCGAGCCGGCAGATTCCCAAGGCCATGCGCATGACGATCTACATCGGCGGCGCCGCGGCTCTGTGGGTGTGCCTGGCGTTCGTGCTCTCGATCAGGGACATGAATGCGGCGATATCGGGCGCGGACAAGGATCCGATCGTCACCTTGCTGCGCGATGCCATGGGCGAGGTGGGTTTCCGCGCCGTGATCGTCGTGGTGCTCGTTTCGTTCATTTCCTGCCTGCTGAGTCTGCAGGCCGCCGCCAGCCGCCTGGTGTTTGCCTATTCCCGCGATCAAATGATCTTCGGCAGCAAATTCCTGAGCCGCATGTCTCCAGGCCACCATGTACCCTCGAACGCGCTGATCGTGATGGGCGCGATACCGGCGGCAATCGCCCTGTCGGCGCTGTGGCTGCAGGATGCGATCGCCACCATCATCAGCTTCGCGGCCGTCGGCATCTATATCGCCTTTCAAATGATCGTGCTGGGCGCGTTGATCGCGCGCGCCAAGGGGTGGCGGCCGTCCGGTTCCTTCACCCTGGGCGGGCGGGGCTGGCTCGTGAATCTGCTCGCCCTCGCCTACGGCGTCGGCGCCATCGTCAACATTCTCTGGCCGCGTCCGCAGACCCCGAACGATCCGTGGTACGTGGTTTATGGAATGCTCGTCACGACGGCCGGCGTGGTGCTGCTAGGCGCCCTCTACATGGCGCTTGCCAGACCCTACGAGCATGGCCAGGCGCCGGCGGGCGATGCGCATCGGTTGGCATCGGCGGCAAAGCAGTCTTAAGGGTAGGGGCCTGCCGTGGCGTCGTTGCCGCCGTCGACGCTCAAGTTCGCGCCCGTCACATAACTCGCGAGATCGGATGCCAGGAAATGCACGCAGCGTGCCACTTCAGCGGGATGTGCCAATCGCCTCATGGGGATGCCCGCCGCGAGGTCGCGCAAATTCTGGGCGGGATCGCCGCCGCGCTTGGCGAGAATGTCATCGACCATGCGGGTATGAATCTCGCCGGGGCACACCGAATTGACGCGGATGTTGTCGCGCGCATGATCCAAGGCCATGCAGCGGGTGATTTGAATCACCGCTCCCTTGCTGGCGCAGTAAGCCACATGATTGGCTTCGCCGTTGAGGCCCCATTCCGACGCGACGTTCACGATGGCCCCCCGGCCGGCGGCTTTCATGTGCCTGACCGCGGCGCGGCTCAAATAGAACAGCGCGGATACGTTCACCGCCATGGTGTCGAGCCATTGCTCGTCGCTGGTATCGAGCGCGTCGGCGGTGTAGAGGATGCCGGCATTGTTGACCAGAACGTCCAGTCCTCCCAGGCGCCCGATGGTATCGGCAACGAGGCGGTCGCAGGCGCCCCCGGCGCGCAAATCCACCGCGGTGAATTGCGCCTCGCCGCCCCGCGCGCGGATCGCCTCGGCCACGGCACGGCCGCGCTGCTCGTGGCGGCCCGACACCATGACCTTGGCTCCGGACTCCGCGAACACCTGCGCGCAGGCCTCGCCGATTCCGGTGGTCGAGCCCGTCACCAAAACCACTTTTCCCGCGAAGACCATGGACGCTTACTCCGACCCGGGGGGCAGTTTCCCCGCTGATCAGTATAAACAGACGCGTGCCGGGACGCGTCAAGAGCGCGGTGCAGTGGCCGGCAAGCGCACATCGAGGAGGACGATTATGTCTCGAGATCCCAAGCACGACGTGTTGTTCGAGCCGATCAAGATCGGCCCCAAGACGCTGCGCAACCGCTTTTGGCAGACCTCGCACTGTGCCGGGCCCGGCGCCGAGCGGCCCGGCGCTCAGGCCCATTTTCGCGGCATGAAGGCCGAGGGCGGTTGGGGCGCGGTGTTCACGGAGTTCTGCTCCATCCATCCCGAGTCCGACGAGTACCCCTACACTTCCGCGCGCCTTTGGGATCAGGGAGACGTCCTCAATTTGGGCTACATGTGCGAGGTGGCGCACAAGTTCGGGAGCCTGGCGGGCGTGCAGCTCTGGTACAGCGGCGGGAACGCGCCCTCGCTCGAGTCGCGCGAATTCGGCCGTGCCCCGAGCCAATGGCTGTCGCCGATATTCGCCACGCGCTCGGTGTACGGCTGCGAAATGGACGAGGTGGACATCCGCACCGTGATCAACATGTACGTCGAGGCCGGGAAGCGCGCCGAATCGGCCGGCTTCGATCTGCTGGAGGTTTCCGCGGGCGACGACACGCTGCCGAGTCAGTTTCTCGAGCCGCGCTTCAACCGCCGAACGGATCGCTATGGCGGCAGCTTCGAAAATCGGTCGCGCTTTTTCATCGAACTCCTGCACGCGCTGAAGCGCGCCCTCGGGGCCAGCTGCGGCATCACCACGCGCTTCGAGATCGACACTCTGCACGGGCCCGAGGGCGTCGAGGCGCGCGAGGACGGCGTACGCATGCTGGAATTGTTCCGCAAGGAAGGCGTGGTCGACGCGGTGGCATTGAAAATCGGCGACTACGCGGAATGGGGCGAAGATGCCGGCGTGTCGCGCTTTCGCAAGTCCGGCTGGATGACGCCGTTCATCAAGCAGGGAAAGTCCATTCTGGGCCCCGGCATACCCGTCGTCGGCAACGGCCGGCTGACCAGCCCCGACGACATGGTCGCGCTGATACGCGCCGGCGTGCTGGACATCATCGGCGCCGCCCGCCCCTCGATCGCGGATCCGTTTCTGCCGACCAAGATCTCGGAAGGCCGGGTGGACGACATCCGCGAGTGCATCGGCTGCAACATCTGCGTCTCCAAATTCCAGCAGGGCGGCCAGATCATGTGCACTCAAAACGTCACCATCGGCGAGGAATACCGCCGCGGCTGGCATCCGGAGAAATTCACTAAAACCACCCAGCCCTGTTCCGTGCTGGTGGTCGGCGGCGGCCCCGCGGGCATGGAATGCGCGCGCATTTTGGGCGAGCGCGGCTACGTGGTTCACCTTCGGGAAGCGGACAAGGAGCTGGGCGGCCATTGGAAGGCCGTGGCGACCCTGCCGCGCTTGAACGAATGGGGCCGAGTGATCACCTACCGGCAGAACCAGCTCGCCAAGCTCAAGAAATCCGTCCAGGTCCATCTCGGCGTCGGCCCCATGACGGCCGACGACGTGCTCCGCTACGGCGCCGACCGCGTCGTCATCGCCACCGGCGCGCATTGGAGCGGCGATGGCCGGGGCGCCAATTTCGGACCCATTCCGGGCGCCGACCATTCCCTGCCGCATGTGTTGACGCCCTTCCAGGTCACTGCGGGCAAGCCCGTGCCGGGCAAGCGCGTGCTGATTCTCGATGGGGATGGGCATTTCATGGGCATCACCCTCGCGGAACACATGGTCAATCAGGGCAAGGAAGTCACCTATGTGTGCGACGCCGGCGATATCGCCGAGTACGGCGTCTTTACCATGGAGTCCTTCAACAACAAGCGCCTGCTGTTCGAAAAGGGCGTCAAGGTCTACACCAGTCACTGGGTGGACAACATCGCGGCGGGCAAGGTGCGTTTGAGCTACCTCTACAAATACGGTCCCGATCTCACCGAGCCGAAGTCCGGCGCGATACCGCGCAAGGACAACGGCGGCGAGTTCGATTTGAGCGTCGACGCCGTCATCCTCGTGACCTCGCGCTGCTCGGACGATGGGCTTTGGCGCGAATTGAAGGCGCGCAAGGCCGAATGGGCATCGAATGAGATTCAGGACATCTTCCGCACCGGCGACTGCAAGGCGCCGGCGCAGCTCAACCAGGCCCTGTGGGATGCACATCGGCTGGCGCGTGAGTTCGACAGTCCGCACCCCGCGTATCCCTTGCCCTGGATCCGCGAACGGCAGCTGTGGGGCGGTCCGACCGTGCCGAAACTCGGCGATCCGAGGGTCGACGTGGAAGCAGGGTAATATGCTGGTTCGTCCACCGAGGTGCCGCTGATGACCGTATCGAACTCCGCTGAAAACACGGGAAAGAATGAACTCTCGCGCTCGTTGAAGCCCCGCCATCTGACCATGATCTCGATTGGCGGCATCATCGGCGCCGGCCTGTTCGTCAGCAGCAGCACGTCCATCATCGCCGGCGGCCCGGCCAGCTTCATCAGCTATGCCATCTGCGGCCTCTTGATACTCTTGGTCATGCGCATGCTCGCGGAAATGGCCACGGCGCTTCCCCAGGTGCGTTCGTTCACCGAGTTTGCCCGCGCCGGCCTCGGCGAAGGTGCCGGATTCGTGGTGGGCTGGCTGTATTGGTATTTCTGGGTCCTGGTGGTGCCCGTCGAAGCGATCGCGGGGGCCAAGATCCTGGAACATTGGATACCGCTGCCGCCATTGCCTATCGGCGTGGGACTCATGACCGTCATGACCTGCGTGAACTTGATGTCGGCCCGGTCCTATGCCGAGTTCGAATTTTGGTTCGCCTCCATCAAGGTGGCGGCCATCGTGGTCTTCATCGCGATTGCCACATCGTATGCGTTCGGCTGGACCGCCCCGCATGGAGCGACGTTCGGCAACCTGGTGGACCATGGTGGATTTACGCCGCATGGCTGGATAGCGGTGCTCGCCGCGGTGCCCACGGTTTTCTTCGCGATGACGGGCGCGGAAATCACCACCATCGCGGCGGCCGAGTCCGCGCAGCCGGGGCGCGCCGTCGCGAGGATGGGTTCCGCGGTGATCGGACGGATTCTGGTGTTCTACGTGATTTCGTTGTTCTTGATCGTCGCGGTAACTCCATGGAACACGGTCCGTTCGGGCGAGTCGCCCTTCACGCTGGCGCTGAATACCATGCACGTGCCCTGGGCGGGCGAGATCATGACGGTCATCATCCTGACCGCCGTACTGTCCTGCATGAATTCCGCGTTTTACGTGAGCTCACGGGTGTTGTTCATTCTCGCCGACCGCGGCGATGCACCGAAGAGGTTGGTCAAGTTGAACGCCCGCAAGGTGCCGGTGGGTTCGGTGCTCATGGGTTCGTTGGCGGGTTTCCTCGGCATCCTTGCGGCCACCGAGGCAAAGGGCGTCTTCGACTTTCTGGTGAGTTCCTCCGGTGCCTTGGCCGTCTATATCTACATGGCCATCGCGGCCGCACAAATCACTCTGCGTAGACGCCGCGAACGCAATGGCGAACCCCTGCCGCCGGTGGTGATGTGGCTGTTCCCCTGGCTGAGCTATGTGGCTATCGCCGCCATGGGCGCCGTCTTGATCGCCATGGCGTTCACCCCGGGCCTGCAGCAGGACTTCAAGTTCAGCTGTATCACGCTGGTGGTGGCCATCATTGCCTATCTCATCGTGCAGCGTCTGCGGCAGCCGCGCGTCGCGCCCTCCGCCGCCATCGAGCCGCCAAGTCCCGGGTCTGCCTAACCCTCCCCTGGTCCGTCGGTAGGATGTGAATTGCGACAAATAGGGCGAGTTATGCGCAAACCGGCGACGTGGCAGGCGGGTTCGGCCTCTTTGCGCTGAAACCAGCGACTGCCCGCCCAGAGTTGCGCTCAAAATAGCGACAAAACATCCACTTTACGTGTAAACTGGCGACACGCACCGCCAGCTCTGGCCAGCTTGTGTGGAGAATAGCGACCGTGCCGCTCGTAGCAGCTGGGAAGGACAGGACTGAGGCCCGGCGCCTTCAACGGCTTGCCGAACAGGGTCAGTTGCGCCGCATTCATGTCGGCATCTACACCGACGACCTGGTGCAGCCGCTGGAATCCGTCGTCCGTCGCGAGCTCTATGCGCTGTGCGCCCTGGTCGCCCGCGGCAGCATCATCTCGCATCGCTCCGCGCTCGAGAGCAAGCGACCGACCGCCGCCGGGAATGTCTTTCTTACCGGCCCTTATCGTCGGGATATCGATCTGCCCGGCATGAAGCTGCGAATTGCGCAGGGCCCCGAGCCACTCGACTCCGACATCCGGATCCCCACTTTTGGCGGAGAGGCATTCATCTCCAGCCAGGCTCGCGCGCTCCTCGAAAATCTCACCGCCAGCCGCGGTGATCCTGCGGAGCGGCGCACGCTGGGGGCCAAGGGCGTCGAGGCATGGCTCGACCTCTTCATCAGTCGCGACATCGGCGGCGGGATCAACAAGATTCGCGACTCCGCTCGAACGATCGCTGAGCCGCTCGGGCTGCAAGAGGAATTCAAGCAGCTGGACGCTACCATCGGTGCGCTGCTTGGTACACGAACCGTTCGCTTGAGCGCGCGCGCCGCGATCGCCCGAGCAGCGGGCAAACCGTACGACGATGCACGCGTCACGTTGTTCCAGACGTTGGCCGACGA
>Ga0307470_10000944_pt1 | contig 12087 bp, 10 predicted proteins | sample atmos_gasesAM3C__FD_204565 | JGI IMG/M metagenome (GOLD analysis project Ga0307470, IMG submission 204565) | Hardwood forest soil microbial communities from Morgan-Monroe State Forest, Indiana, United States - atmos_gasesAM3C_05 | ecosystem: Environmental > Terrestrial > Soil > Temperate forest... | reverse complement strand
TCGAGGCATTGCGAGCCGGCGCGACCGTCGAGGGCCCGGCCATCCTCGCCGAGCGCCACGCGACCACGGTGGTCGAGCCGGGGTGGCGCGCATCGGTGACGGCCGCCGGCTGCATATACGTACGGCGTATGCGTCCGCGCACGGCACGTCACGCGGCCGGCACGCAAGTCGATCCGGTGGTGCTCGAGCTGTTCAACAATGTCTTCATGAATATCGCCGAGCAAATGGGGTTGCGGCTGCAGAACACGGCTTACTCGGTGAACATCAAGGAACGCTTGGATTTCAGCTGTGCCTTATTCGACGCCCAGGGCTCGTTGATCGCCAATGCGCCGCACATGCCGGTGCACTTGGGATCGATGAGCGAATCGGTCCGCTCCGTCATGGCGCGCAATCCCGCGATGCGCAGCGGCGATGTCTATGTCTTGAACGATCCCTACCACGGCGGGACGCATCTGCCGGATGTGACGGTGGTGACGCCGGTCTATCTGGACGGGGGTGATGCCCACCCGAGCTTCTTCGTGGCGTCGCGCGGCCATCACGCCGACATCGGCGGCACCACGCCGGGCTCCATGCCGCCGTTCTCGGCCAACATTGCGGAAGAAGGGGTATTGATCGACAACTTCAAGCTGATCGAGCACGGCGCGCTGCGTGAAGGTGCCTTGCGCGACTTGCTTGGCGCGGGGGCCTATCCGTCGCGCAACCCGGACCAAAACCTCGCCGACTTGCGCGCACAAATCGCAGCGAACGAGAAGGGCGCGCTCGAACTCAAGGCGACCGTCGCGCACTATGGCCGGGATACCGTGCTTGCCTACATGCAGCATGTGCAGGACAACGCCGAAGAGTCGGTGCGCCGCGTCATCACGGCGCTCAAGGACGGCGAGTTCACGCTGCCGCTCGACAATGGGTCGCGGATCCAGGTGAGCGTGCGGGTCGATACGCGGCAGCGCAGCGCCCGCATCGACTTCACCGGGACCAGTCCCCAGTCGGAGAACAATTTCAATGCGCCGCGCGCGATCACCACGGCTGCCGTTTTGTACGTGTTTCGCACCTTGGTGGATGATGATATTCCGCTGAACGCAGGCTGCCTCAAGCCCTTGCAAATCATTCTGCCGGAAGGCTGCATGCTGAACCCGCAATCTCCGGCCGCGGTGGTCGCGGGCAACGTCGAAACATCGACCTGCGTCACGAACGCGCTGTTCGGCGCGCTCGGGGTCATGGCCGCGAGCCAGTGCACCATGAATAATTTCACTTTCGGCAACGAGCAATACCAGTATTACGAGACCATCGCCGGCGGTTCGGGTGCGGGTCCTGAATTTGCCGGCACCAGTGTGGTCCAAACTCATATGACCAATTCGCGGCTCACCGATCCGGAGGTCCTGGAGTTTCGATTCCCGGTGCGCCTCGAGTCCTACGAGATTCGAACCGGCTCCGGCGGGAGCGGGCGCTGGCGAGGCGGCGACGGCGGCGTCCGTCGGGTTCGTTTCCTGGAGCCCATGACCGCTTCCATCCTGAGCAACGGGCGTCGCCACGGCGCCTTCGGCTTGAGCGGCGGGGAGGCCGGCGCAGTCGGCGAGAACTGGATCGAGCGCGCGGACGGGCGGACGGAAAGGCTTGCGCATCTTGCTCAAGTCGAGATGGGACCCGGCGACGTATTCGTCATCGCGACGCCGGGCGGCGGCGGCTTCGGGCCGACCGCGGACGGGGCAGTCCGTCATACAGAAGTGACATGATATTATCTAGATAAGATATTGATATTAAAGAGTTGAAAATGCCTGACATAGAAATGGTCGAGGTCGGTCCCCGGGACGGGCTGCAGAACGAGTCAGTGCTGTTCAGCACTTCTCAAAAGTTGGAGTTCATCGGCCGCGCACTCGATGCCGGTGTGCGGCGCATCGAGGCGACCAGCTTCGTGAATCCCAAGCTCGTTCCTCAGATGGCCGATGCCGAGGCCGTGGCAGCCGGGCTGCCGCGCCGAGAGGGGGTCACCTTCATCGGCTTGGTACTGAACAAGCGCGGTGCGCTGCGCGCGATCGAAGCCGGCATGGATGAGTTGGGCGCGGGGTGCGCCGCGTCCGACGGCTTCGCCAGCCGCAATCAGGGCATGTCATCGGATGCATCGCTGGCCATGTGCTGCGAGGTAGTGCGCCTGGCACGCACGCACGCGCGTCGCGCGCAGATCACCATTTCAACCGCCTTCGGCTGTCCCTTCGATGGCGAGGTTGATCCTTCGCGCGTGGTGGAGATGGCGCGGGCGGCGGCGGCCGTGGGACCCGTGGAAGTGGCCTTGGCGGATACCATCGGTGTCGCGAGTCCCGGCGAGGTAGCGGCGCTGGTCGCTCGGGTCGCCGCGGTGATCAAGCCTCTGCCGGTGCGCGTGCATTTTCACAACACGCGAAACACCGGCGTCGCCAATGTGTGGGCGGCGATTCAAGCCGGCGCCAAAATCGTGGATGCGTCCCTCGGCGGCATCGGCGGCTGTCCGTTTGCGCCGCGCGCCACCGGCAATGTTCCGACCGAAGATGTGGTGTACATGCTCGAGCGCTCGGGCTACCACACAGGATTGGACGTGGATCGCCTGATCGGGTCGGCCCGATGGCTGGCCGCCGCCATGGGTCGCGATATTCCGGGCATGCTGAGCAGAGCCGGCGCCTTTCCCAAAAAATCGCTGGGGCCGAACATGAGTTGATCAGTCTCGAATAAACAATAGTTTACAACTGATACCTCGACTCATTTATATCCAGGTAAGCCATGAACAATACTGCTGCGCCGACCATCCAACTCGAGATTCGCGAGTCTGTTGCCTACCTCAGCTTGGCGCGGCCCGACGCGGCCAACACCATGAACCTCGAGTTCGGACGCGAGTTTCTAGCCGCGGCGTTCGCCATCGAGGCGGCACCGAGCGTGCGCGCGGTGGTGCTGACGGGACGGGGAAAAAACTTCTGTTTCGGCGGCGACCTGAAGGGGATGGTGGCCTCCGGCACCGATGTGCGCGCCTACTTGGGCGAACTGACCACGAATTTGCACGCCGGCATGGCGCTTCTCGCCCGCTTGGATGCGCCGGTGATCGCCGCCGTCAACGGCACCGCGGCCGGCGCGGGGCTGGGGTTGGTGCTGGCGGCGGATCTTGCGATCGCGGCGCGCAGCGCGAAATTTGCGCCCGCCTATACCGGCGTGGGTCTCACGCCTGACGCCGGCTGCACATTCCTGCTGCCGCGGGCGGTGGGCTACAAGCGCGCCATGGAGCTGTTGCTCACGAATCGCGTCCTCGATGCGCAGCAGGCCTTGGACTGGGGGCTGGTCAACCAGGTCGTCGAGGACGAGAGACTGGCGGAGACCGCGGCCGCTCTCGCGGCGCGACTGGCCGCGGGTCCGGTGGGCGCCTTCGGTGCCGTCAAACGGCTGTTGGCGGAGGCTGAGCCCGGCTTCGACGCGCAGCTCGCCCGCGAAAGCCGCTCGATTGCCTCGCGCGGCGTGACGGCGGAAGGCCGCGAAGGCATCGCCGCGTTTCTCGAGAAGCGCGCGCCGCGATTTCGGTAGCGGGGTTATTTTTCGCGGTTGATGTAGCGATCGAGCTCGCGATGGAAGTGGCGTACCCGCTGTTCTTGCTCGGACCATAGGGGACCGCGGAAACCGCGCGATTTCGATCCGCGCTGTACGGCGGCAACCAATTCGACGTCCTGATCGAGCACTTCGCCCAAGTTCGGCCGCACATCCACGGGGATGCGTTCGATGTCCGGACGCGTGGCCCCGGTCACGTCCATGCCGTCGGGCAGGCCCATCCAGCCGGGGACGGTGTAGCCCGGATCGTCGACATAGCGGAACAGGGTCATGTTGTCGTAGTAGAAGCGCTCCGGGTCCGTCGCATGGGGCAGGAAGCGCATGATGAATACCCCTTCGGGATGCATGCCGATCTGAACATTGGGAAAGTAACCGGTTGCCCAACTGTCGGTGAGCTGTGCGTCGGTCATTTTGTCGTAATAGCCGAGCCCGAACCGTTTGCCGCGCGCACGCTTGGCCTCCTGGATGGCTTCGCGCACTTCCCGTGCGGTACCGCTGAACTTCGCCGGATCGATGCCCGCTTCCTTCATCATGTACTGTTGGTAGGGGTCGACGCTGACTTGGTCGCCGACGCGATGGGACTTGACGCCGATCGGCACGATCATGCGGCTGAAGCCGTTGGGATATAAGTCGTACTGGCTGAAATCCTCCATCACGCCTTGCGTCTGCGGATGGATGAAGGGCAGGTGATAGGTCTCGTAGAAGGCATCGATTCCGGTTTTCCAGTTCGCGCGCCACTCGCTGCGCACATGCCGCACCACATTCATCTTGTCGATTTCGTAGTTCTCGATATAACCCGGCGGCAAACCGATCCACTCGCGCAGCGGCGGCGCCTTGCCGTCCATGTTGATGAAAATCAGACCGCCGATGACGTCGCAGCGCACTTCGCGCAAACCCGGCCGGTGTGCGATCAGCCGCGGATCGAAGGTTGCCTCATCGGTGATCTTGTCGAGCTTTCCGTCGCACGCGAATTGCCAGCCGTGGAAGGCGCAGGTGAACTTGCCGACGCTGCCGCGATCGTTCAGCGAAATCCGATTGCCGCGATGCGGACAGACGTTGTAGAAGGCCTTGATCGACGCGTCGTCCTGCCGAACGAGCAGGAATTCCTCGTGCCCGATCTCGAACACCTGGTAGTCGCCCGACTCGGGAATATCGGGAGTCACGCCCGCCAGCAGCCAGACGCGCGGCCAGAGTAGTTCCCATTCCCTTTTCATGAAGTCGGCGGATGAATAGCGCGCCGGATCGGGCACGTCGAGTCCGTTGTCCACCGGGGGCTGTTTCGCTTCGAGCGAGTCGGCCGGCGCGTGCAGGTTCATGGGCCACTCGGCTTTATAATTGACCGCCACGTGATACTCCATCGCTTAGGTGTTTCACGGCCGCGCGGGCGGCCGGCCGGCAACGATGGTAGCAGCCGGGTATGCGTAAAACAATCAGGACTGACTGTTTTTTTACGGCTGCTGTCGAGCGAAACTGGACGCGGCAGCCTTGAGACTGGCGTTGATTTCCCGGGGCGTTGGGTTGCGCCGCAGGGTCAGGCCGCCGTTGATCTGCAGCACCTGTCCCGTCATGAAGCTCTCGTCGGTGGCAAGCCACAGCGCGGCGTTGGCGATGTCCGTGGCGGTGCCGATTCGGCCCAGCGGATATTCTTTGAGAAACGCTTCCTGTAAACCGGGCAGCCCCATCTCGTGGGCCGTCATCGGGCTTGCCGTGAGCCCGGGCGCGATGGAATTGATGCGCACGCCCTTGGCACCGAATTCATTCGCGAAACAGCGCACCAGTGCATCGCCCGCGGTTTTCGTTGCGATGTAGGCCGCATGGTTGTAGAGCAGCGCGTAGGCCGAAGCGGACGACATCTGCACGATTGATCCGCCGCCGCCCGCCGCCATCTGCGCAACCATGCTCTGCAGAAAGAAATACACGCCTTTGAATTGCAGGGCGCAGAGTTTGTCGAGTTCCTCTTCCTTGACATCGAGCAGCTTGGTCATCGGCGCCCATCCGGTGCAATTGACCGCAATGTCGAGGGATCCAAAGCGCTCCGCTGCGAAGCGGGCGAGGGCCGCCACATCGGCGCTGCGTGTGATGTCGCACAGGCGGTGATCGCCGCCGAGCTCTTCGGCGAGCGCACGGAGCTTCGGTTCCGCACGGCCGGCCACCAGCACCCGTGCGCCTTCGGCGGCGAAGCGGCGTGCGATGAGCTGTCCCATATTGCCTTCGCCGGCGGCGCCCAGGACCACCGCCACTTTGCCATTGATGCGTCCCATGTTGGATCCTTCTGAGAGGTGGTGGAGATGAATCGTCGTATCAGGCGTGCAGGCGGCGCAAAGGCTCCGCGCCGTCCCAACCCTCGGAGGCGCGGCGCACGTAACGGTAGAACTTGAGCAGATCTCCCGCGCCCTCGTAGATCTCCGTCATATGGCCCAACTCGCGCGACGTGTCGAGCATGGCAAAGTGGGTGCCCGTGGCGGTACAGGCATCGAGCGCGACGTCGCTGCCCGCGCCGCGCGCCCGGTCCAATGCCTCGGCCAAGTCGGGCACGAAGTGCGCGATGTGATGCACACCGACGGCGTCGCGCGCATACAGATCGCGCAGCACGGACGGGGCATCGTCATGCTGAGTGATGAGTTCGATCATGATCTCGCCCGCCTGACCGTAGGCCGAACTGTGATCGAACACTGCCGGCGCGCCGCGGTAGATGCATCTCGACAGCGCAATGTGCTCGAACAGGAAAAACGGACCCCAGCCGAAGCAGCGCGCGTAGGCGCGCGCCGCGCGCTCCGGGTCGGGAACGTGGTACGCGATCTGGACCGGTTTGAGAGTGCTGAGAGGCACGGGCATCGGTGGCGCCGTCAAAGACGCCGCAGCGGCCGGCTGCCGTCCCAATCGGCGCCCGCTCTGCGGACTTTCGCAAAGAAGGCCTCGACCGCCGGCCCGGTTTCTATCAACTCGATCATGCCGCCGGCTTGCCGATCCGTGTTGACATAGGCGAATCGCATGCCGTTGGCCGTTGCGCCCCACTGCACCGGCTCGATACCGAGCGGACGCAGGCGAGCGAGGTGCTCATCCAGCGATGCGGTCATCACGCCGAGATGCTGCAAGCCTTCGCCGTGGCGCGCCAAGAATTCGCTGTAGATCGACGCAGCGGCGTCGTGCTGAACGATCAGTTCGATCTGCACGTCGCCCCACTGTGCAATCGCCACCGACATGTCGATCGCCAGGGGCGCGCCGCGGAAATACACGGCTCCGTAGCGGACGTGGTCGAGCAGATAGAAGGGACCCACGCCGATCTTGGCGGACCAATAATCCACCGCCGCCTCCAAATCGCGCACGACGAACGCGTTTTGCACGATCGGACCGAAGTGCGGCGGCAGGAGCGGCATGGCGGGCACCTATCCCAGTCCGAGTTCCGCGACCAGCGCCTGGCGAAGCCGGAATTTCTGGATCTTGCTCGAGGACATCGGCCAGTCGTCGACGAATCGCACGATACGCGGCACCTTGAATGCCGCGACCTCCTGCTTGCAGAAGCTCACCAGATCCGCTTCGCTCGTGCTGTTGCCCGGCTTGAGCTCGACGAATGCCGCGGGCACCTCCACGTATTTGGCATCCGGGATGCCGACCACCTGAGCCAGCTTCACGGCCGGATGGCGGCCGAGCAGCGCCTCGATTTCCGCCGCCGCCACGTTCTCGCCGCCGACCTTCAGCATGTCCTTGTACCGGCCGTGGAACATGATGGTGCCGTGCTCATCGAGGGAGCCGATGTCGCCGGTATGAAACCAACCGTCGGCGTCGATGGCTTGTGCGGTTTTCTCGGCGTCCTTGTGATAGCCCTCGAGCACGCTGTAGCCGCGCACCAGCACTTCGCCGCGCAGGCCAGTGCGCACATCGTGGCCCGATTCAGGCTCGACGATGCGCACTTCGAGGCCCGGCAGCGGCTTGCCGAGCCGGGTGATGCGCAACGACTCCGCTTCGTCCGGCGCACCGGTGCACACGGTTCCCGCGGTCTCGGTCATGCCGAAGCTGCCGACCTGCAGCGCCTGGGGCATGGCGCGCATGATCGACTCCGCGACCGCGGGCGGCTGCACGGCGAAGTTGGAGTTCATCAGCTTGACTCGCGACAGGTCCGCACGCGCGAAATTGGGATGGTAGATGAGACCCTGCATGATGGTGACGAAGCAGGGATAGGTTGCGGTCACTTGGTAGCGTTCCAGCATGTCGAGAGCGACGCCGGCGTCGAAGTAGCTCATCGTCAAATAAGTGCCGCCGACGTCGAAGATCGCCAGCATCGGCAATACCGAGGCGATGTGGAACATCGGCAGCGGCGACCAAAAGCGGTCGTCGTGCGTGAGCCGGTAGCGATGACGCCCGAGAGCGATGGAGTTTCGGACCTGTGCTTCGTGGGTGATGAGGCAGCCCTTGGGATTCGCAGTGGTGCCCGAGGTGTACAGCATGAGGCCCACATCACGCACCCGCACGCCGAGACGCGAAATGTGCACGTTCCGCTCCGGCGTCGTCTCGGCGAGAGAGTCGAAATCGTCCTGCGGCAGATAGCCGGGCGAGGTCGTGCCGCCGAGCAGCACGACGTTGCGTAAAGCGGGCGCGGCCTTCAGCTGCAGCCGGCGCGGATCGGTTTGCGCCTTGAGATCGGGAAGGGCGCCCGACAGCCGCTCCACGAAGCTGACTTGCTCAGCTATGGCGTCGGTCGTGATCAGCGTCGCGATGTCGCCGTTTTCGAGGACGTAGGCGAGTTCGTGGGCCCGGTAGCGCGCGTTGATCGGTACCACCACGGCGCCGCAGAGGGCGGCCGCGAAGAAAATCTCGACGAACGCGGGACAGGTATGCATCAGGATCCCGACGTGATCGCGCGGTTTCACCCCGAGCGCCTGCAGGCTGCGGGCGCGGCGCAGCGCGGCTGCGGCGAGCTCCCGATAGGTGAATTGGGCGTCGGGAAAGACCAGCGCCAACGTGTCCGGGTAGCGGTCGGCGGCAGCCAACAGCAAGTCGCCCATGGTCGTTACCGATATCCGCAGCGCCGCGAGATCTTCGCCGTCGGTTTTCCGAGTGGCGCGCCCAGTGGAACGGGAGGTCTTTTTTGGTCCAGCCATAGTGTCCCTGCGCAAGGCAGATGTTAAGTTGGACAGTAGCACGGTCCGGTCATGAAAAAAACAGTCAGTACTGTTTCTTTTACGCCGCACGCTGCCTATACTGACGGCAGTTGTCCGCGAATTCGGTCTTTCGTCAAATTTAAAAAATGAGCATACGCCTGCCTCTAGATCCGCCAAAACAGTGGGGAATGACCGATGACGAACTCGCCGCGTGGCCGCTGGCGTTTCGCGATGATGCGTTGGCCGGCGAGGTGTGCCTGGTCTCCGGCGGGGGCAGCGGCATGGGACGGGCCATTGCCTATGTTCTGACCCGCCTCGGCGCCACGGTGGTGATTTGCGGTCGCAGCGCCGACAAGCTCGAGGAAACCGCCGCCGGCATCGATAAGCATCTCGGTAAGAAGATCCAGACCCGTGCCATGACCATTCGCGAACCGGAGCAGGTGCAGGCGCTGTTCAGTGAGACGTGGGAACGATTCGGACGCCTGGATGTGCTGGTCAACAGTGCCGGAGGACAATACCCTCAGGCAGCCATCGATTTCAGCGTGAAGGGCTGGAACGCCGTGATCGATACGAATCTGAACGGCACCTGGTACATGATGCAAACCGCAGCGCAGCAGTGGCGTGATCACCAGTGCGCCGGTTCGATCGTGAATATCGTCGCCGTCGTCTCGCGCGGCATGCCCCAGGTGGCGCACACCGCAGCGGCGCGGGCCGGCGTCATCTACTTGAGCAAGACGCTATCCGTGGAATGGGCGCCGCTCAACATTCGCGTCAATTGCGTGGCTCCTGGATCGATCGCCACCGATGGACTCAACGTCTACCCGCGCGAAGCCGCCGAGGCGTTCGCGATCTCCAATCCCATGAAGCGGTTGGGCGACGTCATGGATATCGCCCAGTCGGTGGTCTATCTGTCCGCGCCCACCGGAAAGTTCATCACCGGCGAGGTCCTGGCGGTCGACGGCGGCCGACAGAACTGGGGCGAGGATTGGCCCGGAGGCATTCCCGATTATTTTCGGGTGCGCGGGCGCTGACGCATTTCGCCGTCGACGGTCGAGCGCGCCCGCACTGCCCGCCACCCGCGCCGCCCGCGCGGTCTATGCGGCAGCGACTGATGTTGCCGAGGTCGCGAAGGGGCAGTAGCTCTCGCGCTCGACCAGGTCGAGTACGAAGGACAGTTTTGCCATTCCCGATATCACCGCCATTGCGGTGCCGAGTTCGAGAATCTGCGCTTCGGAGAAATGCGCCCGCAGTGCATCGAAGAGCTCCGGGGTCATTCGGCCGTCCATGTTCGAGAGTGCAATCTGTTCTGCGTACTCGATGACTGCACGCTCGGCCGGAGCGAACGGGCCGGCGTCCCCTTCGCTGAGGGCATCGATCTGCATCTGCGTGAAACCCGCCTCGAGTGCTCCGGGGACGTTCTGCTTGTTGCACGTACGGCAGCCATGGATCAACGAGAGCTTGAGCCGCGCGAGCTGCTTGAATCGCTGCTCGACCTGGCCGCCGAAGAACACCTTGGCATAGAACTGCTGCATGACGAACTCGAGCAAGTCGGGGGCTTGGGCATAGACCTCGACGAAGGTGGCATCGCCGGTGAGCCCGTTGAGCATGTCCCATGCCGGCTGCCATTGCTTCGCCATCTGGTCGCGGTCGGTGCGGGTGAAAAGCGTGTCGGTCATGGTGATCCCTCGAGGCTATGCGGAGAGCAATCCAAGAATGGTGACGCTGGCGATGTTGCGATTGGGGATTCCACCCAGGTTGTGGGTTAGACCGGTCGCGGGACCGTGTCCGGAGCGGCCGCACAGCTGCCGTTCCGCGGCACGCCCGAGCAGCTGCAGATAGATTTCGTAGGCCATGCGTAGACCGGTGGCGCCGATCGGATGGCCGAAGCACTTCAGGCCGCCATCGACCTGGCACGGTATGGCGCCGCCGTGATCGTAACGGCCGTCCAGCACGTCGTACGGCGCCCGGCCGATGTCGGACAAGCCCAGATCCTCCATGAGCACGAGTTCGGTGATCGAGAAGCAATCGTGCACCTCGATGAGATCGATCTCGTCCCGCGGATTTCGGATGCCGGCCTCCGCGTAGGCGCGCTTGGCGGCGATCGGTGTGGTCAACGTATGGCTTCCGTCCCAGGACTGGTGCCCCATTTCGACTCCGTTGCTGGGCGCCAGCTGCATCGCCTGCACCGACACCAGGTCGCGTTTGCCCAGACTGCGGGCGATATTCGGCGTGGTCACGATTGCGCATGCGGCGCCGTCGCTGACGCCGCAACAATCGAGAACCCCGAGCGGATACGCGACCGCGGGCGCATCGAGCACCTGCTGCGGGGTGATGCGGTTGCGCAAATGCGCCTTGGGGTTGCGGGCGGCGTTCTCGTGGCTCTTGCACGAGATATGGGCCATCGCGCGTTTCAGCTCGGCGATCGAATAGCCGTAGCGTTCTGCGTAGGCGCTCGCCAATTGCGCGAAGGCGCCCGGCGCCGTGCTGGTGGGCAGGTATAGATCCTCGAACGTTCCCTTGGTGCGTTCCGGCAGTCCGCTGAAACCCGTGTCCTTGAGCTTCTCGACTCCCATCGCCAGCGCGATATCGCAGGCGCCGGCGGCCACCGCGTAGACGGCGCCCCGCAGCGCCTCGGTGCCGGTGGCGCACAGATTCTCGACGCGTGTGGTGGGCACATTAGGCAGCCGAAGCGCCATGGACATCGGCAGCGACGACTTGCCGGTGCTCTGCTCGTCGAAGAACACGCCCAACCATGCCGCGTCGATGCGGTCGCGCTCGATGCCGGCGTCGGTGAGCGACTCTTCGAAGGCCTCGAGCATCAAGTCTTCCGGACCGCAGGCCCAGCGTTCTCCGAACCGCGAGCAGCCCATGCCCAGTATCGCCACTTTGTCTTTGATTCCGCTGGCCATGCTCCTCGTCCGATGCCCTCAGGCGGTGGTTGCTTTCCAGAAATAGCGGCGAAATCCGCGCGCGCGGTCCTCATCCTTGATGCGGTACACGAACCGGACCGCATCGTTGACCTTGAGTTCGCCCGGCTCGACGTCCGTGAATTCCATCAACAGATTGCCGCCCTCCGCGAACTCGACGTTGCCGTACAAGTAGGGCGGCCGGGCGGCGTAGGCCTGCCAGTCTTCGGTGAACGACTTCACTCGTCCGCGCGTTTCTGCGAGACGATGCGCCACTTGGCTATCGGTGGCCCGGCATTCGGGATTGACGCACATTCGCGCCTGGGGAAATTGCACCGTTCCGCAGCGCTCGCAGCGGCCGCCTTTGAAGGCGCTCAGCGCGCCGCGCTTGCGATATGCCACGCTGTGTGCGGTGCGCTGGTCGCGTTCGGCACGCATGCCGAAGTCGATATCGATCAAGCCGCGATGCGACAGATACCGAACATAGTTCGGCTCGTCGCGCCGATTCGCGAGTGCGCGGGTCA
>Ga0307470_10000943_pt1 | contig 12102 bp, 14 predicted proteins | sample atmos_gasesAM3C__FD_204565 | JGI IMG/M metagenome (GOLD analysis project Ga0307470, IMG submission 204565) | Hardwood forest soil microbial communities from Morgan-Monroe State Forest, Indiana, United States - atmos_gasesAM3C_05 | ecosystem: Environmental > Terrestrial > Soil > Temperate forest... | reverse complement strand
CAGCTCCTTCCCCGTCCCGCTCTCCCCCTGGATGAGGATGGTCGCCGAGCTGTCGGCGACCTGCTCGACGAGGGTCATCATGCGCCGCCAGATCGGGCTGGCCCCGATCATCTGCCCCTTGGCGCGCAGGTCTTCGAGCTGCTTCTTGAGGGCGCGGTTCTGCTCGATCAGGTCGCGACGCTCGAGCGCCTTGTCGATGAGCTTGATGAGCTGCTCGCGACGAAACGGCTTGGTCAGAAAGTCGTAGGCGCCGTCCTTCATCGCCTTCACGGCTTCCTCGACGGTGCCGAAGGCGGTCAGCAAGATCACGTCGACGTCGGGCATGATCGCCTTGGCCGCGCGCAAAAGCTCGAGCCCGGTCAGCCCCGGCATGCGGAGGTCGGTCACGATCAGATCGACGCCGCCGGCCTGGACGCGCTCGAGCGCGGCGCGCCCGTCCGAGGCGAGCACGACCCGGTAACCCTCGCGCGTCAGCGTGCGCTCGAGGCTCTCCCGAAGCCCGGGATCGTCGTCGGCGATCAGGAGGGTCGCCGGATCAGCCACGCGCGGATCTCTTGACCGGCAGCCGGATCGTGAACGTCGCGCCGTGGTCCCGTCGATTTGCCCACCGGACCTCGCCGTCGTGCTCCTCGGCGATCTGCCGCGTGATCGAAAGTCCGAGGCCGGTTCCCTGGGGCTTGGTGGTGAAGAACTGCTCGAAGAGCTGCGGCCCGACGTCGACGGGGATGCCGGCACCCGTGTCGGATACCGCGATCTCCACCGCGTCACCGTCGAAGCGGCTCTCGATCCTCAGCTCGCCGCCGCTCGAGAGCGACTCGAGCCCGTTCTTCACGAGGTTCAGTACCGCCTGGCGCAGGAGGCCGCGGTCGATCTCCATCATCGGAACGTTCGGGTCGACCTCGACTCGAAGCGTGAGCCCTTGACGGGTTGCCACCGGGCGAACGAAATCGGCTAGCTCCTGCACGAGATGGTTGACCGACTCCTCCTCGAAGTGCGGACGCGGAAACCGGGCGAAGGCCAGGTACTCTTCGGTCAGGGCGTCGAGCGTGGTCACCTGGTCGCGAATCGCGGCGATGAGCGCGGCCGCCTCCTTCATCTCCGCATCCCTGCGCTCGCGGACGATGTCCTCCAGCATCTCGGCGTTCAGCTCGATGGCGCTGATCGGGTTGCGCACCTCGTGGGCGATCCGGAGCGAGAGACGCCCTACGGTCGCCATGCGCTCGGCCACCACCAGCTCCTGCTGGGCCGTCTGCAGTCGGCTCAGCGTGCCGGTGAGCTCGTCGTTCAGGCGTTCGACCTCGCCGCGCGCCCGGCGCTCCCGGTCGGCGACCAGACCCAGGGTCACCGCGGGCAGCCCAGCGAGCGCGGCGACGATCACGGAACCCCAGCCGCCCCATGGTGGAACGAGCACTGTCGACCAGGCGTAGAGTCCCCCAGCCACCACTGCGGCGCCGAGCCCGACCCACGGACCAAAGTAGTAGGCGTTGACCGCGACGAGCGGAAAGAACAGCAGGTAGTAGACGCTGGCGACTCCTCCGGTGAGGCACAGGAGGACGAAGACCAGGAGAAGATCGATCGCCAGGGCTCCGATGAAGTACGCGCGGGTCGCGCGGGGGTTGACGGTCACCAGGGCGAAGATACCGACCTTGTAGGCCGCGAAGCAGGCGACGATCCACTTGAGGTCGATATCGGTATAGGTCGGCGCCAGCGGAAAGAGACCGAGCGCGGCCAGACCGCCCACCATGACGACGGCCAGGAGAACCGCGAAGACTCGCTCGTCGCGCTCCAGCAGCCGGAAGCTGGCGTGCCATGGTTTCCGCTCGACGGCAGGCGCGGGCATCTCTTCGCCGACTATAGCATTGTGGCCAATCACGGCCGCTGGCTCCGCCGGCGGGCGACGATCGCAACCCACACCGCGATCACGACGAGTACGGCCAGCCCCAGCCACCGCTCCACCCGATGCACGTCGGAGAAGATTTGCTGGACCTGGTCAGCGAAAAGGAACGCCAGGAAGAAGCCGAAGGGTACGCTGACCAGCGCGGCGACGGCATCGACGGTGAGGAACTTCCAGAACGGCACGTGCGAGATCCCGGCCGTGAGGAACGCCGCGGCCCGCAGGCCGATCACGTGGCGCGCCGTGAAGACGATCTTCACGCCGTGGGTCCGGTATCCCGCCTTCAGCTGTTCTTCACGAGCGGGGCTCAGGACCCAGCGAACCGGCGGCCACCCGAGGACCTTTTCCCCCCAATGGTGCCCTACCCAGTACAGGATGATGTCGCCGGAGAGCACGCCGACGAAGCAGACCGGGAGCGCGATCCACCAGCGCAGGACCATCTGACTGGACAGGATGCCGGCGGTGATGATGGGCAGCTCCTCGGGGATGGGGACGCCGAGACTGGCCGTGAACAGCACCAGGAGCAGGCCGACGTACCCCAACTGCTCGATCAGCGATAGGACCAGATCGCACCTCGGGTAAGATTCAACTCGCGGAAGTCGCCGACCAGTGTATACTCCGATTGGTCTTGTCCCTGTGCGGTCAGAAGGAGCCCTTCCATGGCGGTGAAACTCTTCGTGGGCGGTCTGTCATTCTCCACCTCTAACGAACGTCTGCGCGAAGCTTTCGCGGCCGTCGGCAGCGTCGAGTCCGCAAGCGTCGTGACCGACCGGGACACCGGTCGCTCGCGGGGTTTCGGTTTCGTCGAGATGGCGACGCCTGAGGAAGCCGAGCAGGCCATCAGCCGCCTCAACGGCACCAACCTCGACGGCCGCACCATCCAGGTCGAGAAGGCCAAAGCTCCCGGCACCGGGGGCGGCGGCGGCGACCGGCGTGGTGGCGGTGGTGGCGGCCGCGGTGGCTTCGGCGGCGGCGGCGGTCGCGGCGGGTCCCGCGGCGGCGGGCGCTGGTAGCGCCGCTCTCACACGTCCGGCTTTTCCGTCTCCTGCTCCACTAGGGCGGTAGTCTGCCGCCATGCCGACCATTCTGCACGCCGAGTCTTCCCTCGGTCGCGGCGGCCAGGAGATCCGGACGCTCGCCGAAACTCGCTGGCTGATCGGCCACGGCTGGAACGCGCTGATCGCGTGCCAGCCCGATAGCCTGCTGCTCCGCGAGGCGCGCGCCGCTTCGGTTCCAGTGGAGCCGATCCGGATGCGGAGCGCGACTGACGTCGGCGCGTTCCTTCGCTTGCGCCGGCTCATCCGAAAGCGCGGGGTGAGCCTGGTCCACACCCATAGCTCTGTCGACAGCTGGCTCGGCAGCCTCGCCGCGAAGTCGCTTCGCCGTCCGGTCGTGCGCAGCCGGCACGTGTCGATCCCCATCCGGCACCCTCTCGTCTATCGGCTCGCCGACCGCATCATCACCAGCGGCGAGGCGGTGCGCGCGACGGTGATCGGCGCCGGGATCGCACCCGAGAAGATCGTAACGGTCTCGGCCGGCGTCGATACCGAGCAGTTTCACGCCAGCGTCTCGGGCAAGTCGGTGCGTGACGAGCTGGGGCTCGGGGGTGCGTCGGTGATCGGTCTCGTCGCGAACATCCGGGGCTCGAAAGGCCACAACGTGTTCCTCGACGCTGCGCGCACGGTGCTGGCGGCAGCGCCCGACACGCACTTCCTCATCGTCGGCGACGGCGTCGGCTTCGACGAGGTGAAGGGCCGCGTGCAGCGGATGGGCCTCGAGTCGCGCGTGATCCTCACCGGGTTCCGCCGCGACGTACCCGAGGTGATGGCCGCGCTCGACGTACTGGTGTTGCCGTCAACCCGCTCCGAGGCGACGTCTCAGGTAATCCCGCAGGCGCTCGCGGTCGGCACGCCCGTCGTGGGCTCCGACGTCGGCGGCATTCCCGAGCTGGTGCGTGACGGCGAGACCGGTCGCCTGGTGCCGCCCGGCGATTCAGGCGCGCTCGCCCAGGCGATGCTGGCCTCGTTGCGTGAGCCCGAGCGCTCACGCGCGATGGCCCGCACCGGTCAGGCGATGATCCTCTCGCAGTATACGTTCGACGCGGCTATGGCGCGGACCACGGACGTCTATCGCGCGTTGCTCGAGCGCTAGCCCGGAGGGCGCCGCGCGCTTGCGGGCCGCGCGGAGAAGCGCCGGAGGTCGGCCTGCTCCAGGCGGTCCGCCCGGTCGATCACGAATCCCGAGGCCTCGACGAAGCGCTCGGTCTCCCGGTTCGGGCGGCAGCCGCCGCTGAGCCGCGTCCAGAGGGGCTGCACGCGATCCTGGAACGCCGCCTTCCAGCGCCGCCGCGAGCGGACGTGCTCGAGCATGCGCAGCTGACCGTCCGGACGCAGCACGCGCTTGACCTCGGCCAGGCCGCGCGCGGGATCGGGCACACTGCAGAAGACGAAGCTGCTGACGACGGTGTCGAAGACGCGGTCGCGGAAGGGCAGCGCCTCCGCGTTCGCCTGCACCAGCCGCGAGCCTGGAATGCGCCGCGCCGCGCGCGCCAGCGAATCGCGCGCCGGATCGATCCCCACCACGCTCGTCCGGGGGCCGTAGAAGCGAAGCCCGCGGCCCGTCCCGCACCCCACGTCGAGCGTGCGCCCGCGCGCGCCGGCGGCGATCCAGCGCCGGAAGGGCGCGAGTCCGGTGCGCTCCATCACCGCGCAGAGCCCGTCGTAGAGCCACGGGATCTGCTCGACGCCGCGCACGCGCTTCAGGCCTCGGGGAACACGACGAGGGCACCCGTGTAGTTGTGAAAGAAGTTCCGGCGGCCGATCGGCGCAAACTCGCCGTTGCCGAAGAAGCCGATCAGCGGGAAGTCGCCGAGCCGCTCGCGGATGAGCGTCACATCGTGGTCGGGGACGCCGAAAAGCCCGCGCCCGCGGCCGGCGCAATCGAAGTAGCAGCCGAAGGCGGGCTGCCGGCCGCCCAGGCGCGACGCCACGTCGTCGAGCATCGACGCGAGATCGTCGCGGGACGCCTCAGCGTCGCGGATCTGGAACTGCACGGTCTGGCCCACTCGCACGCGCTCGGCGACGGCCACCGCCCCGCTCGACTGATCGGCGCCGATCAGGTTGCGCACCAGGAAGTCGCCCCGCTCGAGCGGGGACTTGGCGGGATCCATCGCCAGGCCGGCGAAGACACCGGCGCGCTGGACGCGCGTCTCGGCGCCCGGGACCGAGCGGATGGCCGCGCTCAGCATCTCGAGCGCCGGGCGGTTCGCGATCCGGTGAATCACGTTGGCGTCCGCCCCCGTGATGACGAAGGGCTCGCCGATCGGCGTGCACCCCTGCGTCACGCCGATGACCGGCTGGAGCCCCGAGAGCGCGACGCCGGCCAGGGCGCCGCACGCAGCGTCCGTATTGTAGAGCTCGAACATGGTCGTGCCCGCCGCAACCGCACCGAGCACTGGCACGAAGCCCAGCGCCTCGTGGAGCTGCGCAAGCAGCGCCGGCGGATTGCAGCCCATCGCGTCGGGCAGCAGCAGGACGCACCCGCCCTCCGCCACCGTGCCGCCGATCCGCTGCGCCACCTCGGCGCCGAGATCCGCGCGGTCGCTCTGCCGCTCGAAGAGAAACGGCGTCACCACCAGGCGCTCGCAGCGCACCGCCAGCACCGCGACCGCCGTCGGCTCGTCCTCGACCTCGCCCCGATTGGTCAGAATGCCGCCGCCGCTGCAGCCGAGCACGACGGGCGCGCCGGTCACGCGGCGAACGGAATGCAGGAGCTCGTGCGCACGCGGATAAGCCTCGCCGGTGGCGAAGACGAGGGCAAGATCGGCCCGATCGGTCCCGCTGCGCTCGAGCGCGGCCAGCGCCGCCTCGAGCGCCGCGTCGTCAGCCGTCGATCCGGTGGCGAGCCCAGTTCCCGCGGCGATCACTGCCTGATGCGTTCGTATTCGGCCTTTCCGTAGTCGGGGTTGTCAGCGATCACCGAGAGCGTGGTCTTGCCCTGGTCCTCGGATAGTGTCGCCGTCCCGGTCGTCCGCGACGATCGATAACGGAGCTTACCGTCTTGCAGAAAGAACTGCCCCTCGGTCGTCGCGCCTCGCGTCGTCGAAGCTTTGTATTTTCCGTCGGCCGTGACGACCATGTTGGCGCGCTCCTGCGTCTGCTCCGTGACCCAGCCCTGCCAGCTTCCGGCGAGCTCCTTGACGTCCTTGACCTGCTTTTCCGCGGCGAATCCCGCGAGCGGGGACACTGCGAACAGCGCAGCAAGAAGTAGCGCAAGCGTTCTCTTCATCGCCGATCTCCTTCTCTGTCGCACGGTGACGGTCAAAATGAGCCCACTCGATCACGACTGGACTCTAACACCTTTGTTGCTACACTTCCGCCATCGTGGGTCTCCGGATCACGCAGGTCGACGCGTTCACCGACATGCCGTTCGCGGGCAACCCCGCGGCGGTCTGCCTCTTGCCCGCGCCGCGCGACGAGAGCTGGATGCAGCGGGTCGCCCGCGAGATGAACCTCTCCGAGACCGCGTTTCTCGAGAAGCGCGACGACGGCTTCGCGCTCCGGTGGTTCACGCCGACGACCGAGGTGGCCCTCTGCGGCCACGCGACGCTCGCGAGCGCGCACGTGCTCTGGGAAGAAGGGCACCTGGCGCCGGCGCAGCAGGCGCGGTTCCACACGAAGAGCGGCCTTTTGACGGGCGACCGCGCCGGCGAGTGGATCGAGCTCGATTTCCCGGCCAAGCGTGAGGAGCCCGCCCCCGTGCCCGCCGGGCTCGCCGAGGCGCTCGGCGCCGCGCCGAAGTACGTGGGCCGAAATCAGTTCGACTACCTGGTCGAGGTGGACAGCGAAGAGACCGTGCGGAGCTTGAAGCCGAACCACACGGCGCTCGCCGCCCTGCCCGTCCGCGGAGTGATCGTCACCAGCCGAGCCGACTCGGCGGGTCACGATTTCGTCTCGCGTTTCTTCGCGCCGGGCTCGGGCGTCGCCGAGGACCCGGTGACGGGCTCGGCGCACTGCGCCCTCGGCCCGTTCTGGGCGGCGCGCCTGGGCAAGAGCGAGCTCGTCGGCTACCAGGCCTCGGCGCGCGGCGGGGTTGTCCGGGTTTGCGTCGCAGGCGACCGCGTGAAGCTCGGCGGCAAGGCGGTCACGGTTCTCCGCGGCGAGCTGCTTTAACCGCGACAGCAGTCCCTTCCCGCTATCATCGGAGCACCATGCGCTGGGACCAGTCTCCGAGATACCTGATGCTCGCCAGCTTTGCCGCGGCCTTCGCGAGCGCCGGCGCTGCGCTGGCCGCCATCTGGGATCACGCGGGCTACAACGTCGGCGCCGGTCTGCTCGCCCTGCTGAGCCCCGTTCTGGCCTGGCGCGCCTGGAACCTGACGCGCCATCGGCGGCTCGAGGGCATTCAGCGGTCGCAGCTCGTCCTCCGGCTGCGCCAGCTTCCCCCGGTCGATCTGCGGATCGTCGCCGTACCCGATCGCGAGGCGGTGGGCTTCGCGCGTCAGCTTCGCGACGCGTTCGTCGAGGCCGGGTGGCCCGCCACCGGCGTCTACCGGGCGCTGCCCGCGCACACGGGGCACACCGGACTGTTTCTGTCGGTGCGAGACACAAACACGCCGCCGCCGGCGGCTCAGTATCTGTTGCTGGCGCTCGGTGAGTTCGGCCTGCAGGCGGTACGCTCGGCCAGCGTCAAGCTCTCGGACGCAAACGCGCTCGAGCTGCTGGTGGGGCTGCGGCGAACGGCGGAGTAGCCGCCGGCTACTTCTTCCGCTCGAGGGAAACCGGCCGGTCGGGCGAAGTGCTGCCTCGGCTGCCGCCGGTGAGGGTCATCTTCCCGGACAGCCAGTCGTCCTTGACGAGCTCGAGGGCATACGTGTTGCCGTTCTTGAGCTTGAAGCTGACCTTGGGACGCCCTCCATCGAGATCGGTCGCGAGACCGACTCGCTCGAGGCCTTTGTCAGGAGGGCCGAATCTTCCCTCGAGGTGCCCGGCCTTCTCCTGGATGACGAGCACGCGCCCCTGCTCCTCTCGAGACTGTTTGAGCTCGACTCGCCCTTCCCATGTGCCGACGAGCGGCCTGAGCCGCGGATCGAGCGCGCCGCTTTCAACCGGCTTGTCCTGACCGATCGCCGGAACGGTGGCCCACGCAGCCAGGCCGAACACGGCAACCGCCACCGCAATCATCATCGAAGCTCTCACGCGGAATCTCCTTTTCGATTCGAGGGCACCGCGCGCGATCCCGCGGGAGTCTAGCAAATTCCGGCGACGTTTAGTGCCCGCGCTCGAGCGCCTGCTTCAGCTCGGCGAGCACCGCCTTCTTACGCGACCACTCCTGATTCAAGGCCAGCTCCACCGCCCCGGCCGCCTGGCGCTCCTTCACCGCGTCTTCGTACTGTTTGGACGTGATGACGCCCTTGTCGCGCAGCACGACGAGCAGCGCCTGGTGGCGGTGGGCGACCGAATGAAAGAGCACCTCGATGTCCTCGACGGCCTCAATCAGCGCAAGAAACAGGTAGCGTTCCGTGTCATTCACTCATCGCTCCTTACAGCCGATAGAGCATCCAGTAGACGAGTACTCCGGTCACCGAGACGTAGAGCCAGATCGGGAGCGTCCAGCGCGCGATCCGCACGTGACGGGCGAAGCTGCCCTGGAGCGCACGATAGACGGTGACAAGCGCCAGCGGGACGATGACGGCCGCCAGCACGATGTGCGAGATGAGCAGCGGAAAGTAGACGGCGCGGATCCATCCTTGCCCCGTGAAAGGACGGGACCCGGCGAGCGAATGGTAGGTGAGGTACGAGACGAGGAAGAGCGTCGAGACCAGGAGCGCCGACACCATGCACGCCTGGTGAGCGGCGACGCGGCGTCGCCGGATGAACACGTAACCGGCCGTCAAGAGCGCGGCGCTCGTCGCGTTCAGGCACGCGTTGACGAGCGGCAGCGACGCGGCCACGCCCGGCGCGCCGTCGCTCTCCGGGCGGCGCCCGACCACCAGGTAGCCGACGACGAGGACGACCGCGAGGGACACCACGCCGATTGTCTGGAGCACGAGCCGATCTTTCACGGCCCGAGCGCTCTCACCAGGCCGTCGCGAAGAACGCCAGGGCCGCGAGCGACATGACGACCGTCGCCGTCCAGCCCAGGCCGTTCAGCCAGGGGCCGTTCGCGTGCTCGCCCATGATGGCGCGATTGCCGCTGACGAGCATGACCAGGAACAGGAGCGGCGGGGCCAGGAGCCCATTGAGGACGGCGCAGACAAAGAGCATGCGGATCGGATTCGTCCCGGCGAGGTCCAGCAGCATCCCGGCCGCCACGGCGCCGGCGAACACCAGATAGAAGCGGCGGCCGCGCCGCGGCGTGAGATCGAGTCCCGAGCGCCAGCCGAAGACCTCGGCGACCGCGAACGACGCCGAGCCCGCCAGCACCGGGATGGCGAGAAGCCCGGTGCCGATCAGCCCGAGCGCGAAGAGGACGTAGGCGAGGTCGCCGGCCAGGGGACGCAGCGCCTCCGCGGCCTGGCGCGCGGTCTCGATCTCGGTGCGCCCGGCCGGATGCAGGGTGACCGCCGTCGCGAGCATGATGAAGAACATCGCGACGTTCGAGAAGAACATGCCGGTGACGACGTCGAGCCGCGCGTCGGCCAGCTCGTGCGCCGTTGCGCCGCGACGCTGCGCGAGCGTCCGGCGGCCCTGCGCTTTCTCCTGTTCGACCTCGTGCGAGGCCTGCCAGAAGAAGAGATAGGGCGAAATCGTCGTTCCGAGCACGCCAACGAGCGTCGTGATGTACGTCGCATCCCAGGCCAGGCGTGGGGTCAAGGTGGCGAGGGCCACGCGCCGCCAATCCGGCTTGGCCAGGAACGCCGCCAGGACGTAGGCCAGCAGCACCGCGGTCAGCCACTTGAGGTACCGGGCGAAGCGCGGATAGCTCAGGTACACGGTGGCCAGCAGAATGACCGCTCCGAAGACGGGAATCGACAAGAGCGACGGCACGCCTGTGAGCATCTGGCTCGCGTCGGCCATGCCCGCGAGGTCGGCCGCGATGTTGAAGACGTTGGCGACCAGGAGCAAAAGGCACGCGGCATAAAGCAACGGGCGCGGATAGCGTCCGCGAATCGCGCCGGCGAGGCCGCGTCCGGTGACGAGGCCGATGCGCGCGCAGATGAGCTGCACCGCCGCCATCAGCGGGAGCGTCGCCGGCGCCGTCCAGAGCATTCCGAGGCCGAGCGCGGCCCCGGCGACCGCGTAGGTCGCGATGCCGCTCGGATCGTCGTCCGACGCGCCGGTGATGAGCCCCGGGCCCAGGATCCTGAAATAGCGGACGAGCGGGTTGTGACTGTGGCGGTCGAGCGCCTGCGTGTCGGGCATGGAAGACCCCACCATTATGCCCGCGCCTGACGGCCCGGGTTCGGCTAACATGCCGTCGATGATGCGGGAAACGCCGTGAGCGGATTCGCCGAGTACGAGCGCTACGATGCGCTGGGGCTGGCCGACCTGGTCCGGCGCCGTCAAGTATCGCCGGGAGAGCTGCTCGACGCCGCCATCGCGCGGGTCGAGACGCGCAACGGCGCCATCAACGCCGTGACGATGCCGCTCTACGACTACGGGCGCGCGGCGATCGCGGCGGGGCTGCCGGACGGGCCGTTCACCGGCGTGCCGTTTCTCATGAAGGACCTCACGGCCTCGATCGCCGGCGTGAAGATGACGCGGAGTTCCACGTTCTTCGCCGATGCGCCGCCGCCTGCCGTCGACAGCGAGCACGTCGTCCGGCTCAAGCGGGCCGGTCTCGTCATCTTCGGCCGCACCAACACCTGCGAGCTCGGGCTCTCGCTCACCTGTGAGCCACGGCTCCACGGGCCCACGCGAAATCCCTGGGACCCGACCCGCATCTCCGGCGGCTCGAGCGGCGGCGCGGCGGCCGCGGTGGGCGCGCGTGTGCTTCCGATGGCGCACGCCACCGACGGCTTCGGCTCGATCCGCGCGCCGGCGGCGTGCTGCGGGCTCGTCGGCCTCAAGCCGACGCGCGGACGCAACACGATGGCGCCCTTCCTCGGCGAGGGGCTTGGCGGCTGCTCGGTCGAGCACGCGGTGAGCCTCTCCGTGCGCGACAGCGCAGCGCTGCTCGACGCGACGTGCGGCACCGGCGCGGGCGATCCCTACGTCGCTCCGGCGCCCGCGCGGCCGTTTCGTCAGGAGGTCGGCGCCGATCCCGGAGCGCTCCGGATCGCCTACACGAGTCTGGCTCCGAACGGCGTGAAGATCGACGCGGAATGCCTGCGCGTGCTGAACGAGACCGCGCGCCTCTGCGCCGATCTCGGTCATCGCGTCCAGGAAATCGATCCGCCGATCGACCGGGCCGCCGTCGTCGCTACCTTCCTCACACTGGCCGCGGCCAACACGGTCGTGAACCTGGCGAGCCACCCGACGAAGGGGCGCAGCGCGCGCCCCGACGAGGTCGAGAAGGTTACCTGGGCAACGGCGAAGCTCGGCGACGCGGTCAGCGGCGCCGACTACGTCCGCGCCACGCAAACCGCGCACAAGCTCGGGCGACAGATGGCCGCGTTCCACGCCGACTGGGACGTGCTGCTCACGCCCGGGCTCGCGACCCTGCCGGTGAAGCTCGGCTGGCTCGACATGATGATGGACGACGTCGACGAGTACTGGCGGCGCGTCTTCGCCTTCTCGCCGTTCACCGTGTGGTTCAACCTCACCGGCCAGCCCGCGATGATGCTGCCGCTCGGGCGCTCGCCCGAGGGCCTACCCATCGCCTCTCAGCTCGTCGGGCGCTACGGCGACGAGGCGACCCTGTTCCGGCTGGCCGCGCAGCTCGAGGCCGCGCGCCCCTGGTTCGATCGCAAGCCCGAGCTAGTCGCCCGCTAGGCGGCCGGAGTGAAGCGGTGGCCGTCCCCCGCGCGGACGATGAAGCCCGGCTGCGGAAAGTGCCCGGCCAGGATCAGCGTGCCCGAATCCGCGTGCTGCTCGACAAACGCGCGCCGCGTCGCGCGCGCCTTCGCCGGGTCGTAGCAGAAGCGGCTCGACCACTGGGGCTCCGCGACCTGGACCGTCCGGTGCATGAGATCGCCCGAGAAGACGGCGGTGCCCGCCGAGGTCGTCAGGCGGACGCAGACGTGACCCGGCGTGTGACCGACCCACGGCTCGAAGCGCAGATGCCCGCCGATCTTGAAGTCGCTGTCGACGAGCACCGCCTGCCCC
>Ga0307470_10000942_pt1 | contig 12108 bp, 9 predicted proteins | sample atmos_gasesAM3C__FD_204565 | JGI IMG/M metagenome (GOLD analysis project Ga0307470, IMG submission 204565) | Hardwood forest soil microbial communities from Morgan-Monroe State Forest, Indiana, United States - atmos_gasesAM3C_05 | ecosystem: Environmental > Terrestrial > Soil > Temperate forest... | reverse complement strand
GGACATGGTGTTCCTGACCGCCGGCCTGGGCGGCGGCACGGGCACCGGCGCGGCGCCGATCATCGCCTCGCTGGCGGCCGAGATCGGCGCGCTCACGGTGGCGGTGGTCACCAAGCCGTTCGGCTTCGAGGGGCGGCGCCGCATGCAGCTCGCCGAGCGCGGCGTCGAGGAGCTGCGCGGCGCCGTCGACACGCTCATCACCATCCCCAACGAGCGGCTGCTCAACTTCGTCGAGCGCGGCACGCCCCTCCACGAGGCCTTCCGCATCGCCGACGACGTGCTGCGCCAGGCGGTGCAGGGGATCAGCGACCTGATCACCGTGCCCGGCGAGGTCAACGTCGACTTCGCCGACGTGCGGACGATCATGACCGGCATGGGGATGGCCCTCATGGGCACGGGCGTCGCCAAGGGCGAGCACCGCGCCCTCGAAGCCGCCCAGCGGGCGATCTCCTCGCCGCTCCTCGAGGAGACCTCGATTCAGGGCGCCAAGGGCGTGCTGATCAACATCTCCGGCGGCCACGACCTCACCCTCCACGAGGTTGCCGAGGCCGCCCGCATCATCGCCGACGCCGTCGACCCCGACGCCAACATCATCTCCGGCATGGTGATCGACCCCTCGATGGAAGAGGCGATGAAGGTGACCGTGATCGCGACCGGCTTCGACTCCGGCAACGCCGAGCGCCGCATGCCCCTCGTCAACGTCAGCCGACCGCTCGCGATGCCGGCCCCCATACCGAGCCTCGCCGCCGCCCCACCCCCCCCGCCGCCGGCCCTCGAGAAGAAAGAAGAGCCGGAGCGCCCCCAGGTCGACGTCCCCTTCTACCGCAAGGTCCTGGCGCACGCCCGAGGCGAGGATCCCAACGGCTTCGGGCCGAACTGGTCGAACGTGGACGACTACGACATTCCTACGGTGTTGCGGAAGCAGATGGATTGAGCGTCGGCGGGTAGCCGCGAAGGAGAAGAGGCCGGGGTCTGGACGCCAGCGTAAGGGAAGGAAGATCGCGGTATTCGTGCGCAGATTGATCCACACCGAGCCTGAGGCGACCCCCGCACGGGCATGAATGCCCGTGCTATTGACGACGGCGCCGGATGAATCCGGCTTGTCGTGATGTTGCGTCACAGCTCTGAAGGAGGCGTACATGCCAGCTCGTGCCAAGGGAACGTTCGAGGTCAAGCTGAGCCCATCGCCGATGAGCTACAAGATCAAGGATGACAGCCTCGGCCGGATGTCGATCGCCAAGAAGTTCAAGGGGGACCTCGAGGCGGTCAGCCAGGGTGAGATGCTCTCCGTCGGGACGAGAGTCGAGGGCTCGGCGGGCTACGTCGCGGTCGAGCGGGTCAGCGGGACGCTCGACGGCCACAGCGGCACGTTCGTGCTGCAGCACAGCGCCACGATGAACCGCGGCACGCCGCAGTTGACGATCGTCGTAGTACCGGACTCCGGTACGGGGCAGCTCACGGAGCTTGCGGGCAGGATGGCGATCGAGATCGCGCCCGACGGTACGCACTCGTACGACTTCGAGTACACGCTCGGCGAAGCAGAGTGAGGCGGGCCGCGCGAAAGCCCAACTAAGGGTTCTTCCAGCACAGCGGTGGTTTGTTTTTGCCCGGGATTGTCTTCGCGTCCCGCGTCGTATCGGCGCCCGTCGCCGAAACGCCGTGAAGACCAGGCGCCTGCGGCGAGGGTAGAACCGCTGGCTCTTTGCAGATCGATGCACCCGGGGCGCCCTGCAGCCGATTTTGATCGAAAAGGAGACGCTTGTGATCGCGAAGAGAGCCTGGCTGTCCTCTCTGTGCCTCGCCGCGGCCGTGGCAGCGGTAGAGGGGCAGGGGAACAAGCCATCGGAGGAGGAGAGCCGCCGCAGGATGGCCGAGCTGGTGAACCGGCCGGTCGTCTACTCGGTCCCGGGCATGGATCAGGTCAAGGTCCGGCGGGACCTCGTCTACAAGAGGTCGGACGACCCCAACATGAGGATGGACGTCTACACGCCACCGGGGGTCGCGGCGGGCGAGAAGCGGCCGGCGGTGATCTTCCTCCACGGCGGCGCTCCCACCCGCTACCAGCCGAAGGACTGGGGGGTCTATCGCTCCTGGGGGAGGCTCGTCGCCGCCTCGGGGATGGTCGGCGTGACCTTCACGTATCGCATCAGCTTTCCGGCATCGCACCTCCGCGAGAGCGCGGCCGACGTGGCCGACGCGATCGCCTACGTCCGCGCCAATGCCGACGGCCTCGGGATCGACAAGGGCCGCCTCTGCCTGGCGGCGTACTCGGCGGGGGGGCCGATGCTCAGCCCATTCCTGCGCGGCGCGCCGGAGCACATCCGCTGTCTGGTCGCCTTCTACCCGCTGATGGACATCCGCCGGTCGCAGCCCCAACCCGCGAGCGAGCCGGCGGAGCTGCTGGCGCGCTTCTCGCCAGTGGCTCAGGTGGCGCAGGAGAGCGGGCGCTTCACGCCGATCTTCCTCGCGCAGGGCCACAAAGACGAGGTCCCCACCCTGCTCGACTCGGTCGACCGCTTCGTGGCCGAGGCCTTCGTCCACGGCGTCCCGCTGACCCTCATGAGCCACCCCGAGGCACCCCACGCCTTCGACAACCAGGTCGATGACGACCGCACGCACGAGATCGTCCGCGGCGCCCTGGACTTCCTGCGCTGGCACCTCGGAGTGGCCGGCGACACGAGGTGAACGCGAGGGGCGGTCGTCCTCCAGCCTAGCAGGCCGGAACTTCGCGAGGCCTGTCCAAGCTCGCCCGCGGAGAGGTCTACCTGCCTGGCGCCGAAGCCTTCCGGGGAGGCTTGAGCTCCAGGGACAGTCGCCAGCCGATGGCTCGGGCAAAGCGCTCCAGAGTGGAGAGCCGAATACTACCGGCGCTGTTCTCGATTCGGCTGATCGCCGACTTCTTGGTCTCCAGCCGCTCGGCTACTTCCTCCTGCGTGAGGCCCGCCTGTTCGCGGGCCTGGCGGAGAAGGGAGCCCACCTTGAAGTCTGCATAACCTTCTTCCAGGTCGTCCGCGAATTCCTGATCACGCGCCGCTCTCTCCCGTGCATACCTAGTGACGTCGCTCATTCTCTCGCCTCCTGCTCAAATAGTCTTGCCGACGCTGTTCCGCCAGTGCGATCTCTTGCCAAGGGGTCTTTTCGGTCTTCTTCGCGAAGCCGCTCGTCAGTATCAACAGCCGTGGGCCGTCGAAGAAACCGATCAGCCGGAAGGTGTCGCCACCGTGTTGGGCTCGTACCTCCCAAAGGCCGTCGGTGCCGACAAGCTTCTTGAAGTACTGGGAGGGCACCGATTCGATCTCTTCCACTAAGCGCAGTACCCAGACGACTTTCTGAGCCTGCTTGCTGTTCAGTGCATCGAGGAATTCTTCCACCGGGCAGTGCCCAGACCTGCCCCTGTAGAAGCGGACCTCACGCACCCAGATAGGTTAACACAAACGTGAACAGGCCGAGTGACAGCTCTCGGCTCGACACCGGCGCTGGTGACGCGGTAAGGAGGTACAGGTTCCCGGTCGCGGTACGTGGCAACCGACAAGTCGGATCCATCGTTGCCCCACGCGGCAAGCCATGTATATCCTGACGCTCACGGGACAGTCGCCTGGGCGAGGCGCGCCCCCGAGGAGATCATCGTGTCGACCAAGGTTCAGAAGTGGGGCAACAGCCAGGGAGTTCGGGTTCCGCTGCAGATCCTGCAAGAGGCCAATCTTGCCATCGGCGACGAGGTGGAGGTGACCGTTCAGGAAGGGCGGATCGTCGTCACACCCTCGGACCGGATCCGGGGCAAATATCGACTGGAGGACCTCGTCGCTCGGATACCCGAGGAGCAAGAGCCCGTGGAAGAGGAATGGAGCGCTCCGGTGGGCCGCGAGGTGTGGTAGGCGGAAGGGGCCCTACATCCCGGCCCTCGAAGCCGCTCGACCCTCCTACCTACTGCTAGACACAGGAGAGCCCGCCGCTGCCGCACATCGGAAAGGCGCAGTGGACCGTGGTGTAGCCGGGGACGGTCGGGCAGAGGGCCGCGTCGTTGTTGATGCAGCACTGGCCGATGTAGCTGAGGGTGAAGTCCGGAGTCCTCGTGGCGGCACTCTGCGCGGGCAGCAGGAGCTGCGCCATCTGGGCCGCATTCTGGGCCGCATCGCCGATCCTCACGCCACAGGTCGAGAGGGGCTCACCCTGCTGGGCGGCCGCCGCGAAGAGGGGAGAGACGACGATCGCCAGGAGAAGGAGCGCCAGGGCGAGGGGGAGGTGGATTCGGACGCGGTTCATGGGTCCTCCGGACCGAGGTACGGCACGGGAGCGCGCCGCATCGCCCTCGTCTCGCAAGAAGCGTGCACGCCCCACGCCGCCTCGCCGGAGCTAGGCCCGCGGGGGCTCGGGGGCCGGCCGCGCGACGTAGCGGCCGGGGCCGACCTGCTCGGTCTCGATCACGTCGGGGTCGTGGGGCCGGCCGAGCTTGAAGAAGCGGGCGAGGAGCCAGGCGACGGTGAGCGTGGGGATGGGGGCGCTGAAGGGGATGAGCGCCTCGACCGTCGCCACGTTGCGCAGCTTCTGGAGCTTCAGGCGGTTGAGGATGAACCAGATGATGGGGGCCGAGAAGACGTCGAGCCCGAGGTCGAGGAGGTCGAGCCCCACCAGCAGCGGCAGCGGCACGGCGCGGACGGTGGTGAAGAAGTCGGCGCCGGGCGGGACCCGCAGCTTGCGCTCGCGCAGCTTGCCGAGCCCCCAGCCGATCAGCAGGGCCGCCAGGACGACGGCGGTCAACGCGATGACGGCCAGGATGATGACGAACGTGCGCAGGCTCAAGCTCACACCCCCTTCAGGATTCTACGCTCGTAGCTCTCTCCTGACGTTGCAAGAAGCGTGACACCTCTCGGGCTCCGGCGCCGATCCTGCATCCTGCGCTTCGGGAGCATGCTCCAGGCCGATCTCAGGTGCCTCCGCAGCCATCTCGGCAGCATCGCCAGGAGCCTTGCCGCCCTTCTGGCGGCCGCCGTGCTGGGAGCCTGCGGCGCGCCCGGCCCAGCCCTCCGCCCCGCGCTCCGCGACCTGCATGGCGACGACCTGTACGCCGCGCGCCAGGCGCGCTTCCTCGCGATCGCCCACCGGCAGATGCAGGGCTTCGCCGCCCGCGGCGAGGCCGACGGCGGCCGTTGGGCGGCGGGCGCTCTGGTCGCGGCGGCGCTGGCGTCCCGCGGCGAGGCGACGGGGGACGAGGCGGCGCGCTGGGCGGACATGGCCCTCCAGGCCTGCGGCGGGCGCTGGGCGACGCAACGCTGCCAGCACGCGCAGCTCACCGTCCAGCGGCTCACCCTGCAGTTCCCGGAGGCGCTGAGGGGCATGCCGGACCTGCTGACCCGTCTCCGCGCGGCGGCTGCCGAGGCGCCGGGGGCGCCGCCGACTCCGGACGAGATCGCCGCGCCCTGGCGCTTCCGCGAGACCGAGAACCAGCGGATCGTGGCGGCCGCGCGGAGCCTGGTGGCCGAGGCCGCCGCCGGCACCCCCGACTCCCCGGCCGCCCGCGCCTGGGGCGCCTACGCCGCGGCGTTCCTCGCCGCCCACGAGCGCGACGGCTGGTACGAGCAGGAGAGCGCCGGCTACATGGCGGCCTCGATCGTCGCCCTCCTCCACCTCGCCGACCTGGCGCCGCGGCCGGAGGTCCGGCTGCTCGCCGCACGCCAGCTCACCCTCCTCTTCGCCGGCTGGGCGCAGGCGCAGGTCGGGGGCTATCCCGCCGGCCCCCGGAGCCGGACCTACGTCCAGTGGGCGCTGGGCTCGACGACCACCGCCTGGCCGGCGTGGGCCTGGCTCGCCGGCGGCTTCGGCCGGCCGGAGGAGATCCCGCTGATCGACGCCCCGGAGCTCGCCGTCGCCGGCTACCGCATCCCGGAGCCGATCCGCCGGCTGGCGGTCGAGCGCCGCCGGCAGTCGCCCTACGCGGTGCGGGCGCGCCGGACGATCGCGCTCCCTGACCGCCGCCGGCTGGACGCCGCGCTCTATACCTACGCCACCCCCGACTACGTCCTCGGCACCGCCCAGTCGGTCGGCGGCCTGCGGCTCGCCGTCTCGGGCGGCCAGGAGATCCTCGTCACCCTGTACCCGGAGACAGCTCCCGAGGCGGCGGCGTTCGCCCCCCTCTACCTGTGGAGCCGCACCCGCAACCCCCACTTCGACCGCTGGAAGACCTGGGCCGAGCAGGACTTCGCAGTGGGCCGCGAGAACCTCGCCCTGGCGCGGCTGGGGGCCGGCGGCGAGTCGACCGGCCACGCCTATCTCGCCCCCGGCTGGACGGCCCCCGAGCCCGCCGGCGCGGCGGTGGTCTCGCGCTGCGGCGACACCTATGTGGCGCTGGTGACCGTCGGCGGCGCAGAGGGCGGCTGGGAGGTGGCGCGGGCGGCGCGCCGCTTCCCCGCCTACTACGGCGGCGATCCCGCCTTCCGCGACGCCTGGGCGGCGGTGCCCTGGCGGCAGCCGGCGACCATCGCCCTCGAGGTCGGGCGCCGCGCCGAAACCGGCGACTTCGCGAGCTGGAAGCGGCGCGCCGCCCGCGCCGCCTTGGAGATCGACGCCGCCGGCGTCGTCCGCTTCCGGTCGGGCGCCGGCGCGCGGCTCGCGTTCCTCCCCGGCGTGTGGGCAAGCGCTGGCGCGGAGGATGGAGAGCGCCTCCGCCCCGAGGGCTACCCGCTGCTCGCCGGGCCCTACTTCGCGAGCCGCGAGCCCGGGCGCTGGTCCTTCGCCTTCGGCGACGTGCGCCTGGACTTCGATCGGCTGGCCACGGATCCGGCGGCCGGCCCGAGCCGGCCGCCGACCTCCTTTTAGAACCGCACGCGCAACCCGACCTGCGCCAGGCGCTGCTCGCCCTGCAGCGGGTCGCCGGCGAAGGTCGTCGCCTGGCGGTAGTTGTCCGCCGTCCGGTTGCCGACGAAGCCGGCGGGGTTCTTGGCGTTGAACAGGTTGAAGACCTCGCCGATCACCTCGACGGAGCGGCCACCGCCGAAGGAGAACTCTTTCCCCACCCGCACGTCGAGCTGCGAGAACGAGGCCCCGCGCATCGAGTTGACGTGGCTGACGCCGGGCGGCAGGTCGAGGGTGAAGCCGTCGGCGTTCAGGTCGGCGCCGGCGTAGTCGGTGTAGGGGAGCGCCGAGCGGTAGCGGAAGATGCCGGAGACGTTCAAGCCGAAGCGGGCGAGGTAGGTGGCGGCGAGCGTCACCCGGTGCCGCGCGTCGGTGTTCAAGGGGCCGAAGCAGGCGTGGCAGCTCGGGTCGAGGGGATCGGCCGAGACGCCCACGACTCCCGAGCCCACGAGGTCCGGCTGGTGGTTGCCGTCGGTGATGCGGAACTCGTCGGCACCGGCGAGGACGTTGCCCTCGGCGCGCGACAGGGTGTAGAAGCCCTGCAGCTCGAAGCGGGCGAAGCGCGAGTGGAAGCCGAGGTTGAAGCCGTCGTAGGAGGCCTCGCCCTTGCCGTACCAGATGCTGAAGTTGCCGAACTGCGGGAAGCGCCGCGGCTCGTCGGCGTCGATCACGCCGTTGCCGTTGACGTCGACGAACGGGTTCGCCCGGAACGCGAAGGGCAGGTGCCGGTAGCGGATCGACACCCCTTCGAAGTTGAAGCCCAGGTGGTCGTTGACCTCCCAGGAGTAGCCGAGCGACGCCTGGGTCGAGCGCGGGGTCGAGAGCGTCGGGCTGGCGACGTCGTTGGGCGGGAACTGCCCGCCGCCGGTCAACTGGTTGGGCGGCAGCGGCTGCCCTGGCTGGAAGAAGGTGCCGTCCGGGTTCTTGATGCCGGCGGGATCGTTGTTGTTGTACTTCACCCCGTAGCTCGACTGCACGGCGAAGGACGGGAAGAGGATGGTGGCGTTGGTGTAGGGGAAGTCGTAGTAGATCCCCCAGCCGCCGCGCAGGAGCTTCCTGCCGTTGCCGGCCACGTCCCAGGTGAAGCCCAAGCGGGGGGCGAAGTCCTTGCGGTCGTTCGACAGCACCCCGCCCCTGCCGCCCTGGAAGTCCCGCAGATAGGCCGCGTCGCTGTAGGCAGTCTGGGTCGAGAGCGTCTGCCAGATGGCGTTCGAGCGCTGGTCGAGGCCGAAGCCGTCCCAGAGGTCGTAGCGCAGGCCGACGTTGACGGTCAGCCGGTCGGAGGCGTACCAGTCGTCCTGGAGGTAGGCGCTGTACTGCTTGATCGGGGTCTTCTCGCCGGCGAAGCCGCCGAAGAAGGTGATGTCCTGGACGGGCGAGTGGAGATCGTCCTCGGCGAGGGTGAAGACGCCGCTCGTCCCGGTGGTGAACTCGGCCTCGAGCTGCGGCTCGTCGACGAAGTTCAGCCCCGCTTTGAAGTCGTGGCGCCGTCCGCCCAGGGTCTGCGACCAGCTGAAGTCGTCCTTGTACTGGTACTTGGTCTGGTGCGTCGCCTGCGGCGTGTTGCCGTTCTGCCCGACGGTCACGCCCGAGGGGGTGAGGATGCTGGGCAGCGTCGAGTCGGCGGTGATCGAGTTCTGGAACTTGGTGTACTGGAAGACCGCCTCGTTGAGCGCCGAGGTGCCGACCTGGAGGGTATGGCCCAAGAGGAGCGACTTGTAGTCGTTGGTCACCGTGCCCAGCGAGCTGGGATCGGCGAGCGGGTTGGCGCCGTACTTGTCCGAGTTCTTCTGATAGCCGTAGCGCACCTGGAGGTACTGCTTGGCCGAGACGTCGTAGGTCAGCTTGGCGGTGCCCAGCTCGTCGAGGAACGGCGTGGGGACGGCCTGGCCCTGGACCGCCGGCAGCACCGGCGGGAGGCCGTCGGCGAGGACGGTGTTGACCGAGTAGGAGGTCTTGCGGTCGGTCTTCTCCCAGGTGGCGAAGAAGTGCAGCTTGTCGTGGACGATCGGGCCGCCGAGCGAGGCGCCGTACTGGCTGCGGCGGTAGGGCTGCTTGCCGCTCCCCGAGCCTTTCTCGGTCTCCGTCTCGCTGTTCAGGCTCTTGTCGCGGAAGAAGCCGTAGGCGCTGCCGGCGAAGGTGTTGGTGCCGCTCTTGGTGACCACCGAGAGCACGCCGCCGGTGGTGCGGCCGTACTCGGCCTTGTACTGCTGGGTCTGGATCTTGAACTCCTGCACCGCCTCGAGGTTGAAGTTCTGGAGGGCGCCGCCGATCGTGTCGTCGGTGTTGTCGCCGCCGTCGATCACGTAGTTGACGTTCCTGCCGACGCCGCCGTTCAGCGCCACCACCTGCTGGCCGGGCTTGGTCGGGTCGCCGTTGACCGAGAGGGTGGTCCCCGGAGCGAGCGTCGCCAAGTTGGCGAACTGGCGGCCGTTCAAGGGCAGGTTCTCGAGCTCCCGCTGGCTCACCGCCGTGCCGATGGCGGGAGAGGTCTGGACGAGCGGCGCCTCGTCGACCACGGTGATGGTCTCGGCGAGCTTGGCCGGGGTCATGGTGATCTCGAGCGCCCGCTCGGTGGCGACCGAGACCTTGACCTCGGCGACGGTCACGGTGGCGTAGCCGTTGAGCTCGGCGGTGACCGTGTAGACGCCGACCGGCAGGCCGCTCAGACGGAAGGCGCCGTCGCTCCCGCTCACCGTCGTGCGGCTGAAGCCGGTCGCCTTGTCCGCCCCCACCACCGTGACGCCGGGCAGCACCTCCTTCTTCTCGTCGACGACGCGGCCCGCCAGGCCGCCGCCCGCCGTCTGCGCGCCGGCCGGCCCGGCGAGCGTAATGAGCCCCAAAGACAGCGACAGCACCGCGGCCGTCCACCTGGCGCTACCCGGCAAGAGCCTCATAACCACCTCCTTGGAATCCGTTGAACTCAACGATAGCTAAATAGCGAGGTGCACCGATCTCGTGCCGGCGTGACGCCGAGAAAAAAGGGGGCGCGATCGCGCCCCCCGGGAACGACGGCGCGGCCGGCTCGCGCCGGCCGCGCTCCGCTGCGAACCTAGAAGCTGATCCTCAACCCGAGCTGGGCGAGACGCTGCTCGCCCTGGAGCGGGTCGCCGGCGAAGACGTTGTTCGCCTTGCCGATGATGTTGCCCTTGCTGTCGTAGACGTTCTTGAAGATGTTCGGGTTCTTGGCGTTGAACAGGTTGAACACCTCGCCGATCAGCTCCACCTTGGCGGTCGAGCCGAAGGTGAACTCCTTGCCGATCCGCAGGTCGAACTGCGAGAAGGACTCGCCGCGCGCCGAGTTGACGTGGGAGACGCCGGGCGCGAGATCGAGCGTGTAGCCGTCGCCGTTGGGATCGTTCGGAGCTTTGACGAGGAGCGTGTAGGGCTGCGCCGAGCGATAGCGGAAGATGCCGGAGACGCTGAAGCCGAGCGGCAGCTGGTAGAGCCCGGAGAGCGTCAGCTTGTGCCGCGCGTCGGTGTCGAGCGGGCCGAAGCAGGCGCTGCAGAGCGGGTTCAGGGTGTTGACGGCGACGTCCCGGCGCAGGCCGCCGCTCTGGTCCGCCTGATGCCCGGCGTCGGTGATGCGGAACTCGTCGGCCCCGGCGAGCAGGTTGCCGTCGGTCGTCGAGTAGGTGTAGAAGCCCTGGAACTGGAAGTTCTTGTGGCGCGCGTGCATGCCGACGTTGAACCCGTCGTACTTCGCCCGGCCCTTGCCGTACCAGATGCGGAAGTTGCCGAACTGCGGGAAGCGCGGAGCCGCCATGTGGTTGCCGTTGGCGTCGAGGGTGGGGTTCGCCTTGAAGCGGAAGGGCAGGTCGCGATAGTGGATGTCGACCGCCTCGAAGTTGAAGCCCACCGAGTTGTTGACCTCCCACGAGTAGCCGAGCGACGTCTGGGTCGACTCGGGGGTGGCGAGCGTCGGCGAGGCGATCTCGTTGGGCACCGGCGGGCCAGGGGTGAGCTGGTTGGGCGGCAGCGGCTCGCCGGGATGGAAGAAGGTGCCGTCCGGGTTCTTGATGCCGTTGGGATCGAAGTTCTTGTAGACCAACCCGAAGTCCGACTGCACCGCCGAGGCCGGGAAGAGGATGGTGGCGTTGGTGTAGGGGAAGTCGTAGTAGATCCCCCAGCCGCCGCGCAGCAGGTGCCGGCCGTCGCCCTTGAGGTCGTAGGTGATGCCGACCCGCGGTCCCCAGTTGTTGGTGTCATTCTTGAGCACGCCCCCCTTGCCGCCCTGGAAGTCGCGCAGGTAGGACTCGTTGTAGGTGGTCTGGGTCGATAGCACCTGCCAGATCGGGTTGGAGCGCTGGTCGAGGTCGTAACCCTTCCAGAGGTCGTAGCGCAAGCCGAGGTTGACGGTCAGCCGGTCGGAGGCGTACCAGTCGTCCTGCACGTAGCCGTTGTACTGCTTGATCGGCGTCTTCTGGCCGTTGAAGCCGCCGTTGATGGTGATCAGGGTGACCGGCGCGTTGACGTTGTCGTCCGCCAGGGTGAACTGGCCCGTGGTGCCGGTCGAGAAGTCCCCCTCGAGCACCGGCTCGTCGATGTAGTTCAAGCCCGCCTTGAAGTCGTGGCGGTGGCCGCCGATGGTCTGCGACCAGCTGAAGTCGTCCTTGTACTGGTACTTCGTCTGCCGCGTCGCCTGCGGCGTGTTGATGTTCTGCCCCTCGGCGACACCCGAGGGGAAGGCGAGCGCCGGATCGTTGGAGTCGGCGGAGATCGTGTTGGTGAACTTGGTCTGCTGGAAGAGCGCCTCGTTCAAGGCGTTGGTGCCGATCTGCCAGGTGTGGCCGACCAGGAGCGACTTGTAGTCGTTGGTCACCGTGCCGAGGGCGCTCGGGGCGGTCGTCGGGCTCTGGCCGTACTTGTCCGAGTTCTTCTGGTAGCCGTAGCGCACCTGGAGGTACTGCTTGGCCGAGATGTCGTAGGAGAGCTTGGCGGTCCCCAGCTCGTCGGTGAACGGGATGGGGATCGCCTGGCCGTCGAGGTTGGCGAGGACGCCGCCGGTGTCGATGGTGTAGGAGGTCTTGCGGTCGGTCTTCTCCCAGGTGCCGAAGAAGTGTAGCTTGTCCTTGACGATGGGGCCGCCGACCGAGGCGCCGTACTGCTCGCGGCGGTAGGGCTGCTTGCCGCTCGGCGAGCCCTGCTCGGTCTCCGACGTGCTGTTCAGGCTCTTGTCGCGGAAGAAGCCGAAGGCGCTGCCGGCGAAGGTGTTGGTGCCGCTCTTGGTGACCACCGAGAGCACGCCACCGGTGGTGC
>Ga0307470_10000941_pt1 | contig 12116 bp, 3 predicted proteins | sample atmos_gasesAM3C__FD_204565 | JGI IMG/M metagenome (GOLD analysis project Ga0307470, IMG submission 204565) | Hardwood forest soil microbial communities from Morgan-Monroe State Forest, Indiana, United States - atmos_gasesAM3C_05 | ecosystem: Environmental > Terrestrial > Soil > Temperate forest... | reverse complement strand
GCGCGGGAGGATGAGGAGCGGCTGCGACAGGAGTGGGTCGTCGAGCGGGAGATCAGCGGGCTTCATTCCCGCCCGCTCACCATGCCCTGGACCTGGGGTGGAGAGGACGACCGGCGCTTCCAGAAATCGTTGCTGGGGGCACTGGCGGTCTGCCTGCTTGTCGCGCTGATCGTTTTCCTGATCCGCCTTCCCGAGCGGCTGACGCTGGAAGCTGCGCTGCCGGAGCAGGTTTTGCACATCACCATGGCGCTGCCGCGGCCGCCGCCGCCGCGCGTGCTGCTGCCGCCGCCGCCGAAGCCGATCGTGCAGAAAACCGTGGTCAATCCGACGCCGCAGAAGTCGCAGAAGCCCCCCATCGAGGAGCCGGTCAAACCGGCAGTGGAGACTCCGGTGGAGCCGAAGCCGGCGGGGCTGCTGGCGTTCAAGCAACGACTCTCCGCCCTGGCCCAGACGCAGGTCGATCCTGCACTCGGCGCCCAGGCGCACATCAACAACGCCGATAGCTCCTCAGGGTCACCGCAGCGTTCCATGCTGACCACCACCGCTCCGGGAAGCAGCGGCGGGATCAACCTGGCCGCCGTCAGCCGCGGCCTAGGAGCGGGCGGCGGGGCTGAGCGCGGTGTCATTAACGGCGGCGGCCTGACTCACGCCACCAGCGGCATCGGCTCGGGGGCGGCGGCGAGCCGCCCGGTGAGCGGAGGCCCGGGGCCGGGACGCACCGACGAGGAGATCCAGATCGTCTTCGACCGCCACAAGGCCCAGCTCTACCGGCTGTACAACCTGGAACTGCGCCGCGATCCGACGCTGCAGGGAAAGATCATCCTGCGGCTGACCATCGAACCCGACGGCACCGTATCCATGTGCCAGCAGCAGGCGACCAACATGAATGCGCCGCAGCTGTCGGCACAGGTGGTGGAACGGGTGAAGACGTTCAACTTCGGCGCCAAGTCGGTGCCGCCGGTGACCATCGTCTACCCGATCGATTTCCTGCCTGCAATGTGAGGACAATGATTTTGAGCTGAGCAATCAGCACACATTCGATTTACGACAAGGGCAAACCCACCGAAAGGTGGGGACGCAAAGTCACCGGTCTAAAGAGCCGCAGGCTCCATGACAGCGGGACCGCCGGAAATCCAGTCCGAAGCCCGGGCTGCCTCGGCCCCCTTGTCGTACGCGATCGGCCGGCAAGAGGTACGAGGTTGAACACGAGTTGGACCATTTCGAATTCGAGGGTGCGCCGCGGCTGGACGGCTATGCTGCTGCTCGCTCTTGCGCTGCTGTTGTTCGGCGCACGGCCGGCCCACGCGGGCACCGGCTGCAACGCCACTTACGGCGGCACGATCAATGGCTACCTCAACCCGACGCCGCCGTCACTACTGCAGATCGACGGCAACTGCACCATCGAGAACTTCCCGGCGTCCAACCCGTATGGGGGCAGTATCAGTTGGTTGAGCGTGGTGAACACGCTGCTCATCTTCAACAACGTCGACTTCGTGGGCAACTTGTCGTGCGACAGCGTGCCGCACAACGACTTCGTCTGGTTCGTCAACGGCTCGATCACGCGCCAGCATATCCTCAAATGCTCGAATCTCTTCGCGGCGGTCGACAAGATCGACAAGCAGACCCCGGCGGGACAGACCACGGCCGCGATCGGAGTGCCCTTCACCTACACGCTCACCTTCCCGCAGCTGTACGACCCGCTGTCGGGTAGAGTCATCAATGCGGGTGGGTCGAACCGGGACGTAAGTCAGGTCACGGTCACCGACAATCTGAACGCGACCGGGGTGTCGCTCAACTACCTGAGCAGTACCGCCACCTGGAAGGGCAGTGGCGCTGCGGTGCCGTTCACCGTCACCAACGCGGGGGGATTGCTCACCTTCAGCGGCTTTCCCACGATCCCGGCCGGCCAGCAGATCGTGCTCAAAGTCACGGTGGTGCTCAACAACGCCGTGCCGCCGAACTCGCCCGGCACGCAGTTCTTCAACACGGCCAACTGGACGTTAGGAACGACCATCGGCGGGATCTTCCATTACCCGCTGCCCGGACAACAAGGCGTCTCGCCGCCGCTGACCATCGCGGCGCCCAACCTGGTGATGACCAAGACGGGTCCGGCGACCATGAATCTCGGCCAGCTCGGGCAGTTCGGGCTCGACATCCAGAACACCGGCAACGCCGATGCCTGGAATGTCACGCTCCAGGACCGTCTGCCCTCGGGTGCGACCGGCGGCATGTGTGCGACGACCCCGCAGATTCTCAGCGCGCAGGTGACGGGCAAGGGAGCGCTCACTCTCAACACGGACTACACGGTCAGCTACAGCGGGGCGCCCAACTGCACGTTGACGCTGAACATGCTCACGCCTGCGGCGGTGATCGGCCCGGGGCAGCACCTGATCGTCACCTACCAGACGCAGCTCGATCCAAACAGTCAGAACGGGGCGCAACTCACCAACGTGGCGGGGGCGACGCAGTGGTTCAGCGCCCCGAGCAGCAGCACCGGGCGTCAGGCATTCACCTGCACGCTCACCAACGGGACACCGGGTGTCGCTGACTGCCAGGATGCGCATACGGTTACCGTGGCGCTGTCCGCGGTCACGATCACGAAACAGGTTTCCGTTGTCGGCGGCGGTCCGGCGCTGCCGGGTGCGCAGCTCGACTACCTGGTGCACGTCACCAATACGTCGACGAAGCCTGTGAACCCGGTGGTGATCACGGACGACCTGAACGCGGCCGGAGCGGGAGTGCTTACGTACGTGGCCGGGTCGGCGACCATGAACGGCTCGGCGACCGGTGTCAGCGTCGCAGGCAACGTCATCACCGCGAATTTCTCCGCGACCTACGGCGCGCTGCAACCCGGGAAGACGATCGACCTGCACTTCCTCGCCACGATCGGCTCCGGGGTTGCAGCGGGCACCACGGTCACCAATACCGGCGTCGTCACCTGGAACACCCCGCCACAGAACGCTTCCGGAAGCGCCTCGATCCAGGTGGTCACCCCGCCCAGCCTGCTGATGACCAAAGGCGGTCCGGCGACCATGAACATCGGGCAGCCGGGACTGTTCACGCTCAACGTCCAGAACACCGGGACCAGCGATGCCTGGAACGTCACGCTGCAGGACCGTCTGCCGGTGGGTGCGACGGGGGGCATGTGCACGACGCCGCCGCAGATCCAGAGCGCCCAGGTCTTCCAAGCTGATGGTGTAACGCCGGTGCCCGGCAAGGGGCCGCTCGCCCTCAACACCGACTACACGGTCACCTACGTCGCGGCGCCGACCTGCACGCTGACACTGAACTTACTTACCCCTGCGGCGGTAATCGGTTCGACACAGCGGCTGATCATCACTTACCGGACGCAGCTCGATGCGAACAGCCAAAACGGCGCACAACTCACCAACGTGGCTGGGGCGACGCAGTGGTTCAGCGCTCCGAGCAGCAGCACCGGGCGTCAGACATTCACCTGCACCCTGACCAACGGCACGCCGGGCGTGGCTGACTGCCAGGACGCGCACACGGTCACAGTGGCGATCTCCACGGTCACGATCACGAAACAGGTCTCGGTCGTCGGCGGCGGTGCGGCCGTCCCAGGCGCACAGCTCGACTACCTGGTGCACGTGAGCAACCCCTCGCCGAACCCGGCGACCAACGTCGTGATCACCGACGACCTGAACGCGGCGGGAGCAGGAGTGCTCACCTACGTGGCCGGCTCAGCGACGATGAACAGTTCGGCCACCGGTGTCACGGTGGCCGGGAACATCATCACCGCGAACTACTCGGCAACGTATGGTCCGCTGCTGCCGGGGAAGACGATCGACTTGCATTTCCGTGCCACGATCGGCGCCGGAGTGGCGCCGGGCACGACGATCACCAATGCCGCTGTCGTCACCTGGAACAACCCGCAGCAGAGCGCCGCGGCGAGCGCCTCGATCCAGACCCCGAAACCGCCCACCCTGGTGATGACCAAGGGCGGTCCGGTGACCATGAACATCGGCCAGCCCGGACGGTTCACGCTCAATGTCCAGAATACCGGGACGATCGACGCCTGGAACGTGACGCTTCAGGATCGCCTGCCGTCGGGCGCCACGGGAGGCATGTGCACGGCGACTCCGCAGATCCTCAGCGCCCAGGTCTTCCAGGCTGACGGGGTGACACCGGCACCCGGCAAGGTTCCGCTCAGCGCCGGCAGCGACTACACGGTTACCTACAGCGCGGCGCCGGCCTGCACGCTGACGCTCACGGCGCTCACGCCTGCAGCGGTGATCGGCGCGTCGCAGCGGCTGATTGTCGTCTATCAGACGCAGCTCGATGCGAACAGCCGGAACGGCGCGAAGCTCACCAACGTGGCCGGGGCGACGCAGTGGTACAACGGACCCGCCAGCAACACCGGGCGCCTGACGTTCAGCTGCAAGCTGACCGACGGCACGCCGGGTATCGCCGATTGCCAGGATGCGCACACCGTCACGGTGGCCATCTCCATAGTCAACATCACCAAGCAGGTCTCGGTGGTCGGCGGCGGCGCGCCACTGCCGGGGACCCAGCTCGACTACCTCGTGCACGTGACCAACGGATCGCCGAACCCGGCGACCAACGTGGTAATCACGGACAACCTGAATGCGGCAGGTCCCGGGGTGCTGAGCTACGTCGCCGGCACGGCGACCATGAATGGTTCGGCCAACGGTGTCAGCGTCACCGGCAACATCGTCACCGCGAACTACTCGGCGACCTACGGACCGCTCGCGCCCGGAGGGACGATCGACCTGCGTTTTCGCGCCACGCTCGGCAGCCCACTCGCCGCCGGCACCAGCGTCACCAACACCGGTGTCGTCACCTGGAACAACCCGCCGCAGAGCGCCTCGGGCAGCGTCTCGATCCAGGTGGCCTCAATTCCTGCCGGAGCCCTGACCATTACCAAGACGACTTCGCTGCTCGACGTGACGCGCGGGCAGCTCGTGCCGTACACCATCACGCTCACCAACGTGCTCGGCGGCGTCGTCCAGGGAGTCACGCTGATCGATCGCTTCCCTGCCGGTTTCCGCTATGTCAAGGGCTCGGCGCGGATCGATAACACGCCGGCGGAGCCTGCAGTAAACGGACTCCAGCTCACCTGGAGCAATCTGAACTTCGGCAGCGGCGGCCATCACAGCATCGTGCTGCTGCTGGCGGTGGGCGCCGGCGTGGGCGAAGGCGAGTTCGTGAACCGCGCCCAGGCTTTTGCCGGCGTCGGCGGCAATCCGATATCGGGAGTGGCCACCGCGACCGTGCGCGTGGTGCCGGATCTGACTTTCGATTGCACGGACGTGATCGGCAAGGTGTTCGACGACGTCAACGGCAACGGCCACCAGGATCCGGGCGAGAAGGGTCTGCCGGGCGTGCGGGTGATTACCACCCGGGGCCTGGCCGCGGTCACCGACCAGTACGGGCGCTTCCATATCACCTGCGCGATCACGCCGCTGGAGGGCCGCGGCAGCAACTTCGCTCTCAAGCTCGACGAGCGGACGTTGCCGAGCGGCTATCGCTCGACCACCCCGCAGGTGCTGGTGGAGCGGGCCACGCGCGGCAAAGCCCTGCGCTACGAGTTCGGGGCCTCCATTCACCGCGTCGTCAGCCTGGACCTCTCCGATGCGGCCTTCGAGCCGGGAGGCGTCGACCTGCGCCTGCAGTGGCAGCCGCGCATCGAATTGCTGCTCGCCGAGCTGCGCAAGGGGAGATCGGTGCTGCATCTGTCCTACCTCGCCGACGTCGAGGAGCCGCTGCTGGTCGAGCGGCGCCTGCAAGGTGTGGCCGAGTCCATCCAGCACGCGTGGCAGACGAGCAAGTGCTGTTACGAACTCAACATCGAACGGGAGATCTTCTGGCTGCGCGGCAGTCCGCCCCGGGAGCCGGTTGAACGGCTGGGAGGCCCCCGATGAGCAGCACGGGCACGGACAGGCTTCGGTTCGGATTGCTGATGAGCCTGGCGCTGGTCGCGGCCGACGCGAACGCGCAGGCGGTTGGCGAGTCGCCGCTCGGCAGCTCGGTGGAGCGGCAATTGCCGACGGAACCGACGTTCTCCCTGTGGGCACGCGATCCCGATCGGGTCAAGACCGAGGCCGGCGACAGGCTGGAGAAGCAGCGCGTCGTGGCTGAGACCTTCGAGACCGTCAAGCTCAAGAACGTGATCCCGCCCATTCACTTCGAGTCCGGCGTGGCGAAGATTCCCGACAACTACGTCGCGATGTTGCGCAAGGCCCTCGACGGGGTGCGCGACCGGCGTAACGTGCGACTGCACCTGGTGGGCCACGCGGACAGCCAGCGGCTGTCGCCGTCGCTGGCCCAAACCTTCGGTGACAACACAGGACTCTCGCGCGAGCGCGCCGGCGAAGTGGCGGAATTCCTCAAGCGGGCGTTGCAGCTCAGGCCCGAGGGCGTTGCCTATGAATGGGCCGGCGACACCAAGCCGATCGCCTCCAACGATACTGCCGAGGGCAGGGCGCTCAACCGACGCGTCGAGGTCGAGGTCTGGTACGACCAGCCCAAGGCGCGCGACGCCGACGAGGAGGTGCTGGTGCACCAGCCGCTCAAGCAGCTGAAGGTCTGTCGCGTGGAAACGCTCTGCAAGATGCGGTTCAAGGAAGGCGCCGCCCGGCGGGCGCGCGTGAGCAACCTCGTTCCGCCGCTGCACTACGACCAGGAGAACGTGCAGGTCTCTCCGGAATTCCTGGAGCATATCGGCAAGGCACTGAAGAACCTGCACGACAAGTCCAACCTAGTGGTCAAGTTCATCGGCTATACCGATGACGTCACTCTCACGGGGCGCGACGAGCGGATCTACGGCGACCTGATCGCGCTGTCCAAGGCGCGGGCGCACCGCGTGGCACTGGCCGTGCAGGAGGCGCTCAAGCTGCCCGGTACCGAGGTCGCGAGTGACGGCCGCGGCGCGGTGGCGCCGCTCGCCTCGAACGATACCGACCAGGGACGTGCGCGCAATCGCCGCATTGAAGTGCAGTTCTGGTACGACGATCCGCTGCAGGAGCTGCCGGATGAGCCGCAGCTCTGTCCGAACGCGGACAGCGAAGTGGTCACGAAGGTCTACGACCCGCCGTGGGGCGGCATCGCACCGCTGCAGCTGGAGAACGGGCGCGCGCTCATCCCGCCGGACTACACCGGCATTCTGCGCCACGCCATGGCAGACGTGCAGGGCAAATCCCATGTGCGGCTGCGTTTCGTGGGCTATACGGAAAACCAGCGGCTCGACCGGCGCACCGCCGCCGTATACGGAGACGACGTCGGGCTGTCGGCGGCCCGGGCGCGCCGGGCCATGCAGTCGGTGGTTGAGCAGATGCATCTGCAGCCTGCGCAGGCCGAACACGAGGGTCGCGGCTACGTGCAGTCCGGCGACGTGGTCAACGCCGGGTTCACCCAGGGCGAGTCCTCCTATGTTGTGGTGCAGGTGGTCTACGACGAACCGGCCGTTCTCGATGACTACGAGGGTGTTGATATCACGCGCCTGACCCGCGAGTTGACACCGAAGAGCCCCTTCGGCATCAACACCATGCACATCACGGTGGACGGCGTGCCCGTCGACGATCCGGGCCGCAGCTCCTCGGACGTCCAGCGCTGCACCGACGTCGCGCTGGACAAGGCGGATATCCAGTTCCAGTTCGACAGTCTCAAATCACAGCGACGGCTGAGTGTCGCAGCCGCTCCGAGCGTGGTTGGCATGCTGCCTGCCGGGGACGAGGGTGTGATGGCGGCGCCGGTGCGCTTTCAGATGTACAGCAACTACGGCGCCTTCATCGATCGGGCCGAGGTGCGGATATTCGAGGCAGGCGCTTCGCCGCAGAGCACCCCGCTTGCCGTATTGCCGATCGGTGCGAACGGCGCGGCACAATGGCAGCCGACCGCGCAGCAGCTCGCCGGTCGCGGGCACGAGCTGCAGTACCTGCTGCGTGCCTATGGCAAGGAGGGAAAGTTCGACGACACCCGGCCGCGATTCCTGTCGGTGATTCACCAGGGCTCGCGCGAAGACGTGCAGCGCGAGCTCGCCGCGCTGCAGAGCGACGCTGCGCAGGCCGGCGCCGAGAACGCGCCGCCGCAGGAAAGTGGCACGGCGCAGACGCCTGCGCCTGGCGCGACCGACGCGGCGGCGTCCCCTGCGCAGCCGGACGGCGCGGCGACCGGCGCGGCAAATGCCGCAGCGACAGTGGCAGACTCCGCCCGGGGGGGCGACGGTCCGGACGTGGAGAAGACCGCAGACGCGGCGTCGCAAAGCGCCGCTCGTGGCTGGGAGTCGCAGCAGCCGGAGCTGCTCGCCGGCTACGGCGAGAGCGCGCTGTCGCAGCAGGGCATCCCGGTGAGCGGCGGCACGGTGACCGTGCGCGGCGGCGGCATTCCGCCCAGGCACACAGTCTGGGTCGCGGGCCACCAGGTGCCGGTCGATGCCAAGGGCAACTTCATCGCCGAGGAGGTACTGCCGGCGGGCGCGCACACGGTCGAAGTGGCAGTGCTTGACGAGGAGGGGAACGGCACGCTCTACCTGCGCGACCTCGAGTTCAAGCGCAAGGACGGCTTCTTTTTCGGCATGGCGGATCTCACTGTCGGCAAGAACCACGCCGAACAGTCCGAGCAGCTCATGCAGGGTGCGAACGCGCCCTTCGACTACAACGCATCGGTCGCCGGCAGCCTTTCGTTCTTCACCACGCAGAAGTTCGACAACGGCTGGCGGGTGACGGCCAGCGCCGATACCCGCGAGGAGCCGGTGAAGGATCTGTTCAGCAACTTCCTCAGCAAGACGCCGGATTCGCTGTTCCGGCGCATCGATCCTGCCTACTTCTACCCGACTTTCGGCGATGACAGCGTCGTGGAGGAGCTTGCTCCGACGCTGGGCAAGTTTTACGTGAAGGCCCAGCGCAATGATGACTACGCGCTGTGGGGCAACTACAAGATCAACTATCTCGACAACGAGCTGGCGCAGGTCGACCGCGGCCTGTATGGCGGAAATGTCCGCTGGATGTCCGAGGCCACCACGAGCTTCGGTGAGAAACGCATTGTAATCGACGGTTTTGCCGCCCAACCCGGCACGATCGCGGGTCGGGACGAGTTCCGCGGAACCGGAGGCTCGCTGTACTTTCTGCACTACCAGGACATCCTGACCGGCTCGGAGCAGGTCCGGATCGAGCTGCGCGACAAGGACTCGGGCCTGGTCACCGGGACGGTGAATCTGCGTCCCTCGATCGACTATGAGGTCGACTATCTGCAGGGTCGGATCCTGCTGGCCGAGCCCTTGTCCTCGACCGCGAATGACAATCTGCTGGTGCGCAGCGCCGGGCTGAGCGGACAGGAGGCGTACCTGGTGGTCCGCTACGAGTTCACGCCCGGGCTTCAGACGATCAACACGTGGACCACCGGCGCGCAGGGCGATGTCTGGCTCAACGACCATGTCCGCTTAGGGTTGACCGCAAGTTCCAATGATGCCGGCGTCAGCGGCAGCAGCCTGCGCGGTGCGGACGTCACGCTGCGCAAGAGCACGGACTCCTGGGTGAAGCTGCAGACCGGGAAGAGCGACGGACTGGCATCCGGCGCGGCCTACTCGACGGACGGTGGCTACGGCTTCACCACGTACAACCCGAACTCGTTCGCGAATGCCAGCGCCTCGGCATACCGTGCCGATGCCAGCTTAGGGTTAGGGGACCTGTTGTCCGGCAACAAGGGTCGACTGACCCTCTACAGCCAGCACCTCGATGCCGGCTATTCGGCGCCCGGGCTCGACGCTCTGAACGCGACCCAGTACTTCGGCGGCACATTCAGGCAGCCGCTGGGCGCGAGATGGAGTGTGAATGCCAAGGCGGACAGCAGGGCGCAGGACCAGGGGCTCAAGACTTCGGCCGAGGAGCTCGACGTCGCCTACAAGGTGAACAAGAACTGGAGTGTGAGCACGGGCGTGCGGCGGGACGATCGACAGGATGGCTCCGCGGTCGTCCCGGCGACCCAGCTGCAGGGCGAGCGTACCGACGTGGTTGCGCAGCTCGGCTACGACTCGCTGGCCGCCTGGAACGCATACACCTTCGCCCAGGATAGCGTGTCGAAGAGCGGCGACCGCGAGGACAACGGGCGCGGCGGAGTCGGCGGCTCTTATCGCCTCACGAACAAGCTGCGCATCGACGCTGAAGCGTCCGAGGGCAGTCTCGGGCCGGGTGGCAAACTCGGCACCAACTACCTGGTCTCGGACCACACCACGCTGTACTTGAATTACTCGCTGCAGAACGAGCGCGCCGACACCGGCGTGTTCCAGCGCGACGGAACGCTGGTGTCAGGCGTGAAACAGCGGCTGTCGGACAGCAGCAATGTTTATGAGGAGGAGCGCTACCAGGACATCAACTCGGCGTCCGGTCTTACGCACGCAACCGGTGTCACGCTGGTGCCCAATGATCGCTGGAACGTCGGCGCCAGTGCGGAAGTCGGGACGCTGGTCGACAGCCTCACTGAGGCCGAGACCAAGCGCAAGGCAGGCGCCCTGCACCTCGGCTACGGCCACGACAGCATCCAGGCTTCCACGGGCGTCGAATATCGCTACGATCTCATCCAGCAACCGACGGCGGCGACGTCGGCCCTGAAGACCTGGCTGTTCAGGAACAATTTCAAGTTGCAGATCACGCCCGACTGGAGGCTGGTCGGCAAATTCGACCATTCGATTAGCAACAACTCCCAGGGCCAGTTCTACGACGGCGGCTTCACCGAGGCGGTGATCGGCTATGGTTATCGCCCGGTGCTGAACGACCGGCTCGATGTGCTGGCCAAGTACACCTACTTCTACAACATGCCCACGACCGGGCAGGTGGCACCGTCGCAGGACACGGCGGCACAGTTCATCCAGAAGAGCCAGATCGCCTCGTTCGATGTGACCTATGACCTGACTCAGCAGGTGGGGATCGGCGGCAAATATGCCTACCGCCTGGGGCAGGCGAGCTTGGAGCGGGTGAACCCGCAGTTCTTCGACGACCGGGCGCAGTTGTACATCGTGCGCATCGACTGGCGGCTGTTGAAGGAGTGGGAGGGAATGGTCGAGGGCCGCGCGCTGCACATGCCGGATCTGAATCAGGTACGGTCAGGAGCGCTGGTCGGGGTCTATCGACGTATGGGCAAGCACGTGAAGGCCGGGCTGGGATACAACTTCACGCGGTTCTCGGAAGATCTGACGGACCTGAGCTTCAAGAGCCACGGTATCTTCATGAACGTGGTCGGCGCGATGTGATTACCGCTGGGGTATGGATTCAAGAGTGAGCCTCGGCCGACGGCTGCCTAAGTGCTCGGTTGCCTACTTACAGCAAAGTAAAGGCCTTGCCGCGCGGCAGGCGATAGCGTGAAAAATCCGAAACATCGACGGTCAAGATTTCGGTCAGGCCCGTTTCGGCGGCAAGCCAATACAAGGATGCATCGGCGAGATCCATCTTGAGCATTTCAAACCGCTGGGGTATTTCCAGTAGATACGAGGCCTCGACAATACAGGGCCAGGTCGTTATGAGTCGAAGTCCACCCGCCGACAATTCCTGGACATTCCGATCTGCGAATGACTCCTCGCTAGGCGCCGGCCGTTAGCGGTTGACATGCTCCCAGACCTTGGAGATGACGACCGATCCCTCGCCGACTGAGGAGGCGACGCGCTTGACCGAGCCTGCGCGAACGTCGCCTACCGCGAAGACACCGGGCAGCGAAGTGGCGAAGGGCGAAGCGGCCGATCCGACGCCGGAACCGGTGATCACGAATCCTTTGTCGTCAAGTTTCACCAGACCAGAGAGCCACTCGGTGTTCGGCGCGGCGCCGACCATGATGAAGAGCGCACGCGTGTCCACGATGCGGCTGGCTCGGGTTTTTGTGTCACGAATGGTCAGCGCCTCGAGACGGTCAGCGCCATGCAACGCGCTCACCTCGGCGCCGTACTCGATGTTGATCCTGGGATCGGCTTCGAGCCGGCTGGAGAGGTAGCTCGACATTGAAGCGGCAAGCGACGACCCGCGGACCAGCACGCGCACGCAGCGCGCCGAGCGGCTGAGAAACATCGCGGCCTGTCCTGCCGAGTTGCCGCCGCCGATGATGACCGCTTCTGTTCCCTTGCAATAGCGTGCCTCCATATCGGTCGCGGCATA
>Ga0307470_10000940_pt1 | contig 12118 bp, 12 predicted proteins | sample atmos_gasesAM3C__FD_204565 | JGI IMG/M metagenome (GOLD analysis project Ga0307470, IMG submission 204565) | Hardwood forest soil microbial communities from Morgan-Monroe State Forest, Indiana, United States - atmos_gasesAM3C_05 | ecosystem: Environmental > Terrestrial > Soil > Temperate forest... | reverse complement strand
GCGGCCGGCCGGGCGGCGGTTGCGCCCACCGTGCATGCTTGCAAATCCTGCCGCCTTCACGGATTGTGCCGCGTGCCGGCGGCGCTCGAGGACACGGCGGACCCGCATGATTGACGATCGACCGCCCGCATCCGACCAGACGGCGCGCCGGCGGGCCATCCAGGCGGGCGGCTCGGTCCTGGTGCAGGCGCCCGCGGGCTCGGGCAAGACCACCTTGCTGGTGCAGCGTTACCTGCGCCTGCTGGCGACGGTCGATGCGCCGGAGCGCATCCTGGCGCTCACCTTCACGCGCCGTGCCGCGGAGGAGATGCGCGAACGCGTGCTGCTGGCGCTCGGCGCCGCGCGCCTCGAGCGCTGTCCTCCGGCCATGAACCGCGAGACTTGGAGTCTGGCGGCGGCCGCGGGCCGGCACCTCGGCGCCTTGAATCTTGACGTCGAACGTCAGCCGTCGCGCCTGCGGATAGAGACCATCGACGCGTTCAATGCATGGCTCGCGGGCCAGCTGCCTATTTCCGCCGGTGCGGGATCCGCGCTGCAGGTTCTTGCCGATGCGACGCCCTGCTACGAAGAAGCGGCCCGCCGCGCATTGGCGCACGAGGAGGGCGATGTGTTCGGGGCCGCCGTCGATCGGGTGCTTGCGATCGACGACCAGCGCTGGCGCCGGCTGCGCGAGCTCATTGCCGATATGCTGCCGGACCGCGACCGCTGGCTGCCGCTGCTCGCGGGCCGATTGCAGGCGGCGAGCGCATTGGATCAAGCTCAACTCGAGCGCGTGCGTCAGCACCTCGACGAGGACTTGCAGCTGTTGGTCGAACGGGTGCTGATCCGCGCGCGCGATGTGCTCGGCGCGGAGAGGATCGCTGCGCTCTCGCGGCTGGTGCACGGCGCCGCCGGGCGCGCGGGTGCGTTACGGCCGGAGCTGTCGGCTTGCGTCGCAGACGGCTCGCCGTTGCGGGCCGACAGCTCGGATCTCGCGCGGTGGCGCGGCGCCGCGCAGCTGCTGCTGACCGCGGAAGGCGAGCTTCGCAAGCGGCTCACAAAAAACGAGGGCTTCCCGCCGCAGTGTGCCGACAAGCTGCCGATGTTGGATCTGCTGCAGGAACTCGACCGCCATCCGGGCGCCCGCAAGATTCTGGCGGAAGTTCGCGCGCTGCCGGAGCCTGCCTACAGCGACGATGAGTGGGGGCGCGTCCGCGAAGTGGCGCAGGTGCTGGTGCTGGCCGCGGCGGAGTTGGATCAAGTTTTTCGCGAGCAAGGCGCGGCGGATTTTCCGGCGGTGTCGTTGGCGGCACTGCGCGCGCTGGGGTCGGCGGACTCGCCCACGGATCTGGCGCTGCGGCTCGACTATCGTCTGCAGCACATTTTGCTCGATGAATTCCAGGACACCTCAAGCTCGCAATTGGAGCTGGTGCGGCTGTTGACCGCCGGATGGCAGGGCGGGGATGGACGCAGCGTGTTCTGCGTCGGCGATCCGATGCAATCCATTTACGGTTTTCGTCAGGCGGAGGTACGGGCGTTCCTGGAACTAGCCGAGGACGGAATCGGCGAGCTGCGGTTCGAGGTACTGCGTTTGCGCGACAATTTTCGCTCGGCCAGGCCGCTGGTGGATTGGATCAATACCTGCTTCTCGCGCATCTTGCCGCGAGCCGACGATCGGGCCCGCGGCGCCATCGCGTTTCGCCCAAGCGCGGCCGCCGTGCCCGAATCGCCCGAATCGGCGGCGGCGGCTCCCGGAGTTGCGCTGCGCGGCTTTGCGGCCCGGGCCGAGGAATCCGCGGCCGTCGCCGACATGATCGCGGAGCAAGCCGATCGGCATCCCGACTGGCGCATCGTCGTGCTGGTGCGCGCGCGAGCGCATGCACGCGAAATCGCCGCGGGATTGCGTGCGCGCGGCATTGCGTTTCGGGCCGTCGACATCGAGCCGCTGCAGGATCGCGCCATCGTGCGCGACATCATCATGCTCACGTGCGCGTTGCTGCATCTCGGCGACCGCACGGCGTGGCTGGCCGTGCTGCGCGCGCCCGGGACGGGAGTCTCGTTGGCTGATCTTCTGCAGATTTCTCGCGGCGCGCCGTTGGTTTGGGACGCACTGGCCGATGAAGACGTTTTGCGTCAATTGAGCGAGGATGGCCGGGTGCGTTGCCGGCGGCTGCGCTCGACCCTGGACGCGGCGTTTCGCGTGCGCAATGACACACCGCTGGCACGCTGGGTCGAGCGGACCTGGCTGGCGCTCGGCGGGGCGAGTAGTGCCGCGTCGCCGCAAGACCTCGAACTCGCCGGCGCTGCGTTCGCGCGCCTGCGGGATTTGGAACAGGGCGGCCTGCCGGATGCCGCGGACCTGCCGGGCCGTTTTGCCGATCTGTACGCCGATCACGGCGCCGCCAGCGCCGTGGAAATCATGACCATCCACAAAGCCAAGGGGCTGGAGTTCGACATGGTCGTCGTGCCCGCGCTCGATCGCCACATTCCGCGCAGCCGCGATCAATTGCTGCTGTCGCATCAATTCGCCCGCACGGGCCGCGACGGCATGGTGATGGCGGCGCGGCCGGCGGTCGGTGCCGACGGCGATCGGCTGTTCGCGTTCCTGCGCCATCAACTGCGCGATGCAGCCGGCCTCGAGGCCGAGCGGCTGCTGTATGTGGCCTGCACCCGCGCAAAATGGCAGCTTCGATTGACCGCCACGGTCAGAGCAGAGGAATCGGCGCAGCCGGCCGAGAAGGCCGCTGTGCCCGGCTCGTGGTCGCCGCGGACGGGAAGCCTGCTGGCCGTGCTGTGGCCGGTCGCAGCCGCGCAATTCGCCGTGACGGAGCCGGTTTCGCCGCGGCGCCCGGCAGCGGGCGCACCGCGCGGCGGACCCTTGTGGCGAGTCCCCAGGGACTGGAGCCCCAAGCTCGACCTCGGGCCGCTCGCCGCGGAACCGATGGCTTCGCCGCCGCCGGCGCGAGCGGAGACGCCGGTTTTCGATTGGGCCGGTGAAACGGCGCGCCGCGTCGGTACCCTGGTGCACGCCGAGCTGCAGGCCATGGACGCGGCGAGCAGCGGCGAGCAAGCCATTCGCACCCGCGAGCCGCATTTTCGACGCTGGCTGGCCCTGCACGGTGTACCGGCCGATCGCCTGCCGCAGGCCGCGTCCCGGGTCGTGGACGCACTGGTCGCGGTGCATCGAGATCCCCGCGGCCGCTGGATTTTGCAGCAGGCGCGCGAGGATGTGCGCGAGTACGCCCTGTCGGGGTATGTGCAGGGCGCGGACTCTCGCTCCGGCGACGTGGCGCGAGTGGTCTTCGACCGGAGTTTTGTCGACGACCAGGGGGTGCGCTGGGTCATCGATTACAAGACGAGTCAGCACACCGGCGGGGGCATCGAGGAATTCCTCGACCGCGAGGTCGAGCGCTATCGGTCTCAGCTGCAGCGCTACGCCCTGTTGGCCCAGCGGCTGGGTCCCGAGCCGGTGCGCCTCGGCCTGTATTTCCCGCTGATGCGCGCCTGGCGCGAGTGGGCGGCGGCGAGGCCATCGACCTCGCCGATCGACCTCCAGCTGAGGCTGGATATATAGACAGTATCGGGCTACCAGGTAAACTCCAAGTCCACGGGAATTCGGCCCTGAGCGTCTCGCCCGCGCAATTGCACCACCCCCTCAAGGTCTCTGAGCAACGCTGCAGGCGCGTCGGGACGTTCCTTCAACGTGCCGGTCAGCATCCCGGTGTGCTCCGTCGTTGAAAGCCGGATGACCGCTTTCGCATCCAGTGGTCCGCCCGTATCCGTGAGTTGGGCGGTCACGCTGCCGTCGGCGCCGATGGCGCCCTCGGCCAAGCGCAGATCGTAGCCGCCCAAATCCGCGCCTTGCGCAATTTGCGCCGACGCGAGATTCGACACGCGGATGTCTCCGACGGCGGCGAGCGGCCTGACCCAATCGCTCTTCAATTCGCTGAAATTGATATCCGCCGCGCCGCGCCATCCCGGTGCGACGCCAAAATCGCGCAGATCTTCGATGGGTCCGCCGCCCTTGATGTCACGTGCCGTGAGCCCGAGTCGATCGATCTTGACGGCAGCATCGATCACGAATCCCACCTTGACCCAGCGCACGTCCGCCGACACCCCCATTCCGAGCAGGGCTGCCGGATGCAGGCGCCACTCGAGAGCCCCCGCGTCATGCGCAGCGACGCTGATCTTTCCCGCCGAGCCGTGCCAAATGCTTCCGGAAAAATCTTCCGCGCGTATCGCCGGCGGCAAGAAACGCGCGGCGATCGACGCCGGCAGCGAGGCGACGATCACGGCGAGCACCCCGGCAAGGCCGATGAGAACGATCGGCCAATACGAGCGGGACGGCGGAGCGGGCTCAGCGCCGCGGCTGGGTGAACGTGATGCTGGCATTCACCGTTCCCGGCTGGGCGGCGCGATCCACGGTGATCGATTCGATCGCGAGCCCGTAGCGTTCATCGAGCGTGGCGAGCCAAGTGACCAAGATATCGAAAGACGCTGCCTCCAGCTGCACGCGTACGCCGGTCCCGTTGGGCTGCGTGCCGCGCAACGCGCTGCCAAGGCCGGCCTCGCGGCCGACTCTGTCGACCAGCACGACCGGTGCTTCGCCCGTGTCCGCAGCCACTTGATTGCCCGCCGCGCGGATCTCGGAGGCATTTGCCTGCATCCACTTGAGATCCTCGCGCTTGGTCTCATTGCCTTTGACTGCGCTCGATACCGCAGATTGCAGGGGCAGCAATATTCCCAGCACCAAGATGAGAACGGCCACCACCACGCCGCCGACGGCCACCATACGCCGTTCGCGCTGCTGCAAACCGGCATACCAAGCGCGCAGTTTGTTCATCGATGCACCCGCGACGTCGGGCTGCGCAGTTGGATATGCGCTTCCACTCCGGTCGCAACCGGTGTGGAGGATTGAATCTCCGCCGTCATTCCCTGCTTGCCGATGAGCTGCGAAAGCTGCGAGAGCGCCGCGAGGCTCGGGGCTCTGACCCGCATATCGAGGGACTCCTCGCGATAGCTCAAGCCGTCGATGTCGGTCTTCGGAGTGGCCGCCATGGCGTCCCCCAACACCTTCAGGGTGCGCAGAAAGTACTCCGGACTCGCCCCGGATTTGCGGATGCGATCGAGCCGCGACTGCATCTGGCGGCGCGGGTCTTGCAAGGCCTCGGCAGGCATGGCAGCCGAGAAGACGCTGGCGATTTGCCCGTCGAGCGCGGCCGCTTCGTGCTTGGCTTGACGGATCTGCAGCGCCTGGGCGGCAACGTGCACGGCGAGCAGGCCCACCCCCAACGCTGCGGCGGTGCGCCACCGCCGCCAGCGGGCGCTCAAGTCGGTGACCCGGGCAAACTCACCCTGCAGGAGGTTGACTGCATCGGTGTCCGCCAGAGTGCGTGCAAGCCACGGCAGCGGTCCGTCCGGCAGCAGCTGCACCTTCAGCGAATCGAATTTCTCGCTGAGCTGCTCAAACTCGTGCTGCGCACGCGACCAATCTTCGCGTGTCAGGTAAAGAATGGCGCTTTCCGGCACTTTGGGCTCCGCAGCCGTATCGAGCGGATCGGCAATGACGCCGGCGACCACCAACGCCTCGCTCACCGGCGAGAGTTCCACGGCGAACGGCAGCTTCCCAGGACGCCGCACGGCGAGCCGTCCCTGTTCCAGCCACAACACCGTTTGACCCGGGTTTTCCGGCATCAGCGAAATGTCCGGGTAGATGGCCAGCGGTTCGAGACCCGCGGCGTTCAAGTCCGCTATCCAGCCTTGCAGGACGGCGCGCGAGACGGCGGCCACGGGCGTACCGCCGCCGGGGCGCCGCCGGCCGATGGCAAAGGTCAATTGATCGATATCCTCCGTCAGGTGTTCTTCGAGGGCGAAGGGCACCGCCCGGGCGAGCTTGATGCCGCTGCCCGGAGGCAACTCCGGCTCCGCCAACAGGATCTGTGTGGCGGGCGCGAGCGCCACCACCCTGCCGGTACGCGAGACCGCCGCGGCCAGAGTCAGAGATCCGCGCTGCCGGATCGTCCCCGATTCGCCCGAATCGTCGATGGTCAGCCACTCGGTCTCTTCTTGGCCGGGCGAGGGGAGGCGCAACAATAGTGTTTGTGGCATGTGACTAAGGGGTCCCGAAAGAGCGCAGCAGTGGCGTTATCTTGCCGCCGTTCCCGCGGTACAAAAGACTGTACAAGGTGAACTCCGTAGTGCCAAGGGTGACGCGCGTGGTCAGTCGGAAATACAGGCTCGTGGTGCCGTATCGACCCCTCAATGTCCCCGCCGATTTGCCGAGAATGTTCGTAAATGCCTCTATCGGCGGAAAACAGCCGCTCTTGCGGCCGTTGGCCAGCGCCTCGGCGCTGTACTCCCCGCTCAAATTGTCGGCTAGGCTCTCGAGCACCGGTGCGGGGGCCGTACAGATATTGATCTGTGTCGGCCCTGTGGCCGGTGTCGGCAGCGCAGTTACATAGGGCGCGATCTTTCGATACCGGTCCGCGCCGAATCCCGGGAGATTCATCAACTCGCTGGGCGACAGCATGGGCCAATTGCCGGTGCGGTAGGGCGGAGATTGCGAGGTATATATCTGATCCTCGGCGCCGTCCGGGTTTCCGGGTATGTCGTCGGCATCGATCCAATCGCGTGCCATCAGGGCCCATTTGGGCTCGAGCCCGACCAACACCAACAGGCGCTGGAACTGCGCCAGCGCCTCCGGATCCTGCGTCGTGGCGGTGCTGCTGCCCCGGGGCCCGGTACCCGGGGTAATCAGCCCCAAATTGTTCAAATTGAAGCGGCCTTGCATGTCCTCCAATGCGCCCTGCAAGGCGCCGATGGATTCCCCTTCGGGGTCGTCCTGGGGAGTGATGGGCAAGGGCTGTGTGGGCTGCGCCCACGCCCCGGACAGAGTGGTCAGCTGCGGGTTGTTCTGCAGATCCTGCGCCAGCGCATCGGCCGCCAGCGCTTCGGCGCCCATCCCGAAATACAGGGCTTGCTCCGCGGCGAGCACGCCGATGGCGCGGCGCCGTTCGAGAAATCCGTCGAAGGTCAACTTCGTCGCCAGAATGGCGGCAAGCGCCACCAGAATGAGCGCAATGATCAAGGCCACGCCGCGCTGTTTATTCATCCGGCGACCTCGATGAGCCGGCGAATGCGCCCCCAGTCCTTGAATTCGATGATGAGCTCCACGGCCACGGGGCGGGTCCAGAGACTCTCGGTCGGCGACAGCGTCGGCGGCGGCCACTGGTTTTGCCAGGTTTGATTGGAGTCGAGATAGCGCAATTGGATTGCCTTGACGCCGGTGAACAGGTCTTGAACCACGGGCTTATTGCCCTGCGCGGTGTCCAGATTGATTTGATAGCTGCGCTTCAGTACGTCGTCGACCAGACCGTAGGACACGCGCTGCAAGGTACTGCGCTGCTGACCGGCTGTGTTCGACCACCCGGCGCGCGTCAGATCGACGATCGGCGCAACGTTTGCATTCGTGCCGCCGGCGGAGTTCGAACCTGAGTTGAAGCTCTGGCTGGAGAAACTCTGACTGGAGAAGCTCTGGCTGGAAAAGCCCATCCCGGAGCTGGTACCGGAGCTCGAGCTCGAACCGGTAACGGCGCTGAGCGTGCCGACCCCACCCGTGCCGCGCATCGCCGGTATCGTCGGCGAAGGGGTCTGAGCCAGCACATCGCGTACGGGACGCGGCACCGCTTCGGCGAAATCCTGCATCATCATGCGCATCCCAAATTCGATTTCGCGCGAGCGCTGCAGCGACTCTTCGGTGCGCTCGGCGGAGATCCGCGCGGCCCGGTAAGTTCCATAACCCAAAGCCGACATGATCCCGAGAATCAGCAACGCCACCAGGATTTCGACCAAAGTAAAGCCGGCCATGGCGCCGCGGGATGATTTGCGCCGGTTGCTCATGGGGTCGGAGTGGGGGTTGGGGTCGGAGTCGGAGTCGGAGTCGGCGCCGGTGTGACCGTCGTCGGTCCGGTGGGAATGGCGCCCGGGAGGCCTGTCGGCGCGGCGTTCGGCGGCGCTGCGGTGGCCAGGGTGCTGCCAATGGTCCAGTCCACGTTCGAGCCGCCGGGGGTGCTGGTCGAACTGATCGCACTGCCCAAGAACCCGGTCGATTCGGCCAGTGGATTGCCCTTGGTCTTGGCATCGCCGGCATAGACGCGCACCACCACGCGCTTCATGGTGGCGATGCTGGTGTCGAAATAGCGGGTATCGTAATGCCAGGTTCGATTGGCGAAGTTGATCTCTCCGATGTCGGTGTTTTGCCCGAATTTGTTGAGATTCAAACGGACCTCGGAGAGCCGGTTGAGCGCCATCCATTGGGCGAGAGTCTTATCGCGTAAATAGCCGCTGGTGCGTGCGGTGCCGCTCACGGCGGTCATCAAGGCGGCAAGACCCATCGCGACGATCATCAGGGCGACCAGAACTTCGATCAGCGTGAAGCCTCGGCCGAGTCGTCGATTGCCCGAAGGCCGCCGATTCAAGTGCGCTTCTCCTGATGATCCGAACTGATGCGGGAGATCTTGCCGAGAGCGTCGCCGTCCACCGAGGCCTTCGATGCCGTGCCATCCCGCAGCAGCGTGAGGCGAAACGGCGTCCCTTCACCGCTCGCCGCAATGGCCAGCTGCGGCGCGGGCGGCACTGCATCGTTCGACAGAGTCCGGTCGATGGGTTTGATCACGACCAGCCGGGAATCGAGCTCCAGCTGGAAACTCAGGCCTTTGGGCAAGTCGCGGCGGCGAAATTCGTGTTCCTGATCGAATGTCATCCAGCGGTCTTGGCGCCCGTCGTACACGACGAATTCATAGGCGGTGGGCTCGATTCGCAGGCCGAAGTCCCGGCCCTCCAATAGGGCGCGCTCATGGAGAAGGCCGACCAAGCCCTCGATGCGGCGGCTCTCTTCGTCGAGTTGACTGTCGCGCCCGGTGGTGCCGACCGACAGGATCGCGGCCGAGATGACGATGGCCATGATCACGACCACCACCAAGATCTCGACCAGCGTGAAGCCCCTGCTGCGCATGCTGCGGCTCCGCCCAGCGCTCTCTCGCCTATTTCTGTTCGAGCGTCGAGACGCTGATGTCCGCGTCGTAGCCGTCGCCGCCGGGTTTGCCGTCGCGGCCATAGGTGATGATGTCGTATTCACGGCCGTCGGGGCCGGGACTCACATACTGATAGGGGTTGTTCCATGGATCCTTCGGCAGCGACCCCAGGTAGCCGCCCGAGCGGTAGTTGGTGATCGTGGGGTCTACCGGTTGTTTGACCAGGGCCTGAAGTCCCTGTTCGGTGGTCGGGTATTTGAAGTTGTCCAGACGATAGAGGTCCAAGGCCGTCTGAATCGCGCGAATATCGCTCTGCGCGCGCGTAACACGCGCCTTGTCGACATTCTCCAGAATTTTAGGCACCACGAGGGCACCGAGCACTGCGAGAATGACGACCACCACCATGATCTCGATCAGAGTAAAACCGCCTTGGGTATTGCGCATAGCGACCTCGAAAATTCCTCGAATGATACCAAAATAGGGGATGACGATGCCTCGTGACGCCGCAAATCGCTTCGCAGAGATCGCCGCTGCACTCCAGTGGGATCGCGGCCGATGGATTTGGTTGCTCATCATCATTCTGGCGTTGGACGCCGTGTTGGGTCTTGGCGACAGCGTCAGCGAGCTCTTGCGCTATGATCGCAGTGCTATTGCGGCCGGAGGTTGGTGGCGGTTGCTCACAGCCCACATCGTGCATCTGGACGTCCGCCATTTGGTCTTGAACGAATTGGGTCTGGTGCTGATGTGGTCGTTGTTCGCGCAGGATTACGATGCCGTGGAGTGGTGTGCGATCGTGTTGTCGGGCGCATTGGCGATCAGCTCGGGCCTTTGGTGGCTGAGTCCGCGCGTCGCTTGGTATGTCGGCGCGTCCGGAGTCCTGCATTCGGTGATGGCGGCGGGCGCCGCAAAGCACCTCGCGCAGCGCTCCTGGGATCGTTGGATTTTGGCCGTCGGTTTGTGCGCGAAGCTCGCGTGGGAGCAATGGGGCGGATCGACGGCACCGCTGATCGTCGTCGATGCGCATTTGTACGGGGCATGCTGCGGATTCGTGGTGGGAGCTGCACTGTCCTCAAGGATCGCTATAATTCGCCACCGCTCTCGCGGCTAGAGGCCCTAACTGCATGTCACTCGCGTTCGTTTTTCCCGGTCAAGGATCACAGTCCATCGGCATGATGGGTGCGCTGGCGAAGCTTTCCCCGACGATCGAAGCGACCTTTCGGGAAGCCTCGGCGGTGTTGGGCTACGATTTGTGGCGGCGATGCCAGGAGGGGCCGCCCGAACTGCTCAACTCCACGGAGTGCACTCAGCCCGCGATGTTGACCGCCGGCATCGCCACCTACCGTCTGTGGCTCGAGCGCGGCGGTGCGCGGCCCAAACTGATGGCGGGCCACAGCCTCGGTGAATTCACGGCGCTGGTGGCCGCGGATACCTTGGATTTCGGCACGGCGGTCGATTTGGTCAAGTATCGCGGCGAGTTGATGCAGGCGGCAGTGCCGCCGGGTCAAGGCGCCATGGCCGCGATTCTGGGACTCGAGGACATCGACATCGACGAAGCCTGCCGCGAGGCTGCAGAGGGCGAGGTGGTGGAGGCGGTCAATTTCAACGCGCCCGGACAAGTCGTGATTGCCGGTGCCGCGGCGGCGGTTGCGCGTGCCATCAAGGCCGCGGCTGCGAAAGGGGCACGGCGCGCACTCGAGCTGCCCATCAGCGTGCCGGCGCATAGTTCGCTCATGCAGCCGGCGGCGGATCAATTGCGGGTACGCCTGGAAAGCATCGCGTTCACGCCGCCGTCCGGAGTCGCCGTATACGGCGTCGATGTGAAGACGCATACCAGTGCCGAAGGCATTCGCGCCGGGCTGGTCAAACAGCTGTATACGCCGGTGTATTGGGCGGCGACGGTGCGCACGATGATTGCGGCCGGCGCGACCCAGATCATGGAATGCGGCCCGGGCAAGGTGTTGACGGGCTTGAACCGGCGGGTCGACAAGAACCGCGATCTCAAGATGATGGCGCTCGAAGATCCGCAAGGCCTCGACGATGCGCTCTCGGCGGTGAAGCCTTGATGGCGGCCACGCTCTAAGGGGATGCTATGCTGAATGGAGAGATTGCCTTGGTGACCGGCGCTACGCGCGGCATCGGCGCGGCCATCGCGGATCGGCTCGCCCGCGACGGGGCCCGCGTCATCGGAACCGCCACGACCGCGGAGGGGGCCGACCGCATCACCGCAAACCTTGCGGCACGGGGCGGGCGCGGCGCGGTGCTCGACGTGGTGAAACCCGACTCGATCGAGGCGGTGCTCGAAGACATCGAAGCGAAGGAAGGGGCGGTCGGCATTCTCTGCAACAACGCCGGCATCACGCGCGACACCCTGCTTTTGCGCATGAAGGAAGCCGACTGGGACGCCGTGCTCGACACCAATCTGGCCTCGGTATTCCGGCTGTCCAAGGCGGTGTTGCGCGGCATGATGAAGGCGCGCAGCGGCCGCATCGTGAGCATTACCTCGGTCGTGGGTCTGACCGGAAATCCCGGACAGGCCAACTATGCCGCCGCCAAAGCCGGCATCATCGGCTTCACGAAGTCGCTGGCGCGGGAGGTCGGTTCGCGCGGCATTACCGTGAATTCCATCGCGCCGGGCTTCATCGACACCGACATGACCCGGGCCTTGGCGGAGGCGCAGCGCGCCGCCTTGAATGCTCAGATACCCCTGGGAAGACTGGGCCAGCCGGCCGACATTGCCGCGGCGGTCGCGTTTCTCTGCTCTCCCGACGGCGCGTATATCACCGGCGAAACCCTGCACGTGAACGGCGGAATGTACATGCCCTAGGCGACGGACCCTAATTCCTGCGGGTTTGTCAATACAGGCCGGGGAGGTCAAAGATCAAATGTACGTTCAAGGTAGCCGCCGTCCCCATGTTCACATAAAATACGCGCCCGATACCCTAAGGCTGGTCGCGGGCTTTTGTCAGTTAAGTGCATACATAGCAATTCCGAGAGGACACCATAACGATGAGTACTGTTGAGCAGCAGGTTAAAAAGATCGTGGCCGAACAGCTGGGCGTAAAAGAAGAAGAAGTCACCAATGACGCCTCGTTCGTCGACGATCTAGG
>Ga0307470_10000938_pt1 | contig 12123 bp, 9 predicted proteins | sample atmos_gasesAM3C__FD_204565 | JGI IMG/M metagenome (GOLD analysis project Ga0307470, IMG submission 204565) | Hardwood forest soil microbial communities from Morgan-Monroe State Forest, Indiana, United States - atmos_gasesAM3C_05 | ecosystem: Environmental > Terrestrial > Soil > Temperate forest... | reverse complement strand
GGGCGGCACATACTCGTAGGGTCCGGTCATCTTCACACCTGAATTCCCGGTAACCGTCGTCGGCGCTGCGCTCGCCGAAGAAACCGAAGGATTCGGCCACTCGGCGTCATGCAAAATTGTCAGATACATCTTCTCCACGTCAGCAGGAGGCGGATTGTCGCTGCCGTAGAGCCACACAAAAACGCTGGCATGATTGCGCAAGCGGCGCGCCTGGTCGCCCATCGAAGCGGCCGCGACCCTGCGCGTGTCCGCCGTCCATTTGTCCCACAATTCCCAAGCGTCGCAGCAGGTCCATCCGGGCATCACCAGAATTCCCATCTGGTCGGTTTTGTTAAACAATTCGTCGCGATCGATGCGCCCTTCCAGACGAATCGTGTTCAACCCCATCGACTTCACGTAGCGCAGATCGGCATCCAGTTTTTTCGACATCGGCCTCAGGAACATATCCGGGGCCCACGCAGCGCCGCGAATCAAGATTCGCCGCCCGTTCATTTTGAATAACCGATGCCCCTTTTCGGTGAGTTCGCTGGTGACCTGCCGAATTCCGAACGAAACCGACGCCGAGTCTGAGATCTCATTTGCGGTTTCAAATCGTAGGTTCGCTTTATAGAGATAAGGCGCCCCCATCGTGTAAGGCCACCAAAGTTTAGGCTTGGCAAGTTTCAGCTCAGAAAACTGCGCTGGTTCGAAGCGCACCGTCTTGCTTTCTCCCGCCGCAAGCTCAACCGGCTGTCGGACGGATTTTCCGTCGACCTCTGCGGCCAGGACGCCTCTCACCGCCGCGGCGGAATCATTCCGCAAATCAGCGGAAATCGTTACGTCAGCCGCCGTAAAGTCGTCATTTAATTGCGTTTTGACAAATTGATTGCGAATTGCCACCGGGCCGGTGGCAGTAACCGAAACCTCTTTCCAAATCCCCAAGTCCTTGTCGGCCGGCGTCGGGTTCCAATCCACCCAGGTGATTCCGAGATCTTCCTTTGCCGGTGCCGTGATTTCCAGAGCGATCACATTCTTGCTGCCGAGCTTGGCGTACTTCGTCAAATCAAATTCGAAAATCCGGTAAGTGCCAGCAACGTCCTGCGCGTCGGCAATCTTCTGCCCGTTGAACCACACATTGGCCCGGTAGTTGATCCCAGGAAAATGAATCGCGATGTTTTTCTTCGCATAGGCTGCGGGCAACACAAACTCATTTCGCCACCACCATGAGCACTTGAAGGGGCTGCCGTCCGGCAGGTCCTGATTCGCAAAAAACGTCGCGCTGGAATAATTCATTCCAGGAAAGTTTTTCAGGTTCGTGGCATAAGTCGGTTCGGGATAAGTCTTGTCGTCCACCAGAGTGCCGACCACCGTGTTAGGAACCGTGCTCTTATGCCAGCCGGTCGCGGCAAAGCCGCTCTGCGAGATCTTTTCCCCGCTATCTTTGGCCTCACACGACGATTGAATTTCCCATCCGCGCAACAGCTCGAAAGACTTCGTGGCGGTCTGAATCGAAGTGGAAGACTTCGCCGACTGCGCAAACAATGGAAACGCAAACCCGTAAGATGCGAGCAGGACAATCAGCGAAAGGGTGCGGCAAGGCATAGAGCCTCTTTCAGTTGCGAGTTGCAACGGCGTGCAAGCGATATTAAACCGATTCAATGCTGGAGAAAACCGTTTTCTGCAGAAAAAACGCTGGAAACGAAACTAGCGAGGAACTCACGATACTCACTTGGTGCCGGAGGAGGGAGTCGAACCCACACGCCCTTGCGGGCAACGGATTTTGAGTCCGCCGCGTCTGCCATTCCGCCACTCCGGCAGGGATAAGTAAAAATAACATGAACAGCGCCTTTCGGCTATACGCGCCACAGAGTCGCAACTCTCGCTGCGCACACCGGACTGGACGCGCGTTCTCCCGAGCGATACCCTTTACTTCCCCGGTTCCACAGGGTTCGGACGCGGTCCGATCGGAACCGGTAATTTTCACTATGGCTCATGCGGTTGCAATGCCTTCCCGCAGTCCGTCGGATTGCCGCGATCTGGCATATTGGATGAAGCGCTCTGTCGAAGAGCTCGCCAACCTGCGTTCCGAGCCCAGCAATCACGCCGTGCATGACTTGCGCGTGGCGCTGCGGCGCTGCCGTTCGATAGCGTCGGTCATGCGAGAAATCGATCCGCATCCGGATTGGGAGGAGATGCGCGGTTGCGCGAAGAAGCTGTTCCGATCGTTGGGCGACTTGCGCGACGCCCACATCATGGCCGAATGGCTGCAAAAGCTGCATCCGGAAGAGAACGCGCTTAAGCGCCAGCTGCTCGATTCGCTCGAAACAGAGGAAAAAAACGCGCGCGCGCGCGCCATGCGACGCGCCACGCGCTTTGACGAAAAACGCTGGACGAAATTGGCACAGTCCTTGCGCGTTCGAATGCGCAAGGTCCCGCCGGACAGCGCCGCGGCGCACTGTCTGGCCTTCGAGCGTTTGGAAGAAGCCAAAGAGCTGCACCGCCGCGCGCTGCGCACGGAAAGCGCCAAACCCTGGCATGCACTGCGCATCGGCATAAAACATTTTCGCTATACGGTCGAATCGCTCTTGCCCACCGCGCATGCCGAGTGGTGCGATTCGCTGAAACGCGTGCAGGATGTGCTGGGAGATATCCACGACCTCGACGTGCTGTCCGAAATGCTTGCCAAAGCCGGCGCGAACCAACCTGTTGAAATTCTCCAGAACTGGCAAGTGCGCTGCGAGAACGAACGCCAGCTTAACCTACAAACCTACCGGCAGCTGGCCCTGGGCACGGCAAGTATTTGGACGCAATGGCAGAGCGGTTTTTCGCGCGAAGAATGGGAGCACTATGCGAAAGCCCGCATCCAGGCAACGCGCGCGGCCATGGACCCGAAGCCAGGCCGCAATACCGTTATGGCGCGAATTGCCATGCGCCTCTGGTCGCAATTGCGCCTGCGCAAAGCCGGTGAAATTTTCTCCGACAAAAAAGAACGACGGGTGTTGCAAACGGCGGCGCGGCTCAGTGGCGTGCGCAATGGCGATCAGAAAAAAATGCGCGAAAAATCAACCAAATCGTTCTTGCTGGATTCTCCGGTCCCTCCCGGCTGGACTTTTTCCGAATGGGAACGCGCGGCGTGGGCCATCCGATTTGAGCGGGGCGCCGAGCCCAGCCTCAAAAACAAGCGCTTCGCGCAATTAGCCGCCGAACAGCAAACCAAAATCTACCTCCTGGCGGGCATTCTTCGCCTGGCCATCGCGGCGCAAAAATCTGGCGTCAGCAAGAGTTCTTCTTTACGGTTGGAGGTTTTGCCGCAAGGACTGTTGTTGCACGCCTTCGCGGTCGAAGACAGTCCCAAAAATGCCGCTCGCTTTACCGAAGCAAAGCAGCAGCTCGAACGAGCTCTGGGCAAGCCGATTTTGATCCAGGCAGAGCCCCTCGACGCCTCCCAGGCAAGCGCAAAAACCGAATTGCAGCCCCCCGTCCCAATCTCAATCGTTCGCTAATTTAGAACGCAGGAATGTTTGAACCGTAGAGCACCGGTCGCGATTCTGAATCGCAAGAACCTATTTGCCCTTGGCCAGCTTCCGCGCCACCCGCGGCGTAATCAGCCACAACAGTTTTCCCGCACCCGCGTGCACCCGTTGCAGTTCGATACAAGCCACTCCCGCCTTCTTCATCTCAGTGACGTCCTGTTTTGCTCCCAGCGCGGCAGCAATCAACTCGTCGAGTTGCGGCGCATGACCGAAGCACATCGCGCTTTCCACAGCCTTCTTGTGCGACAGCTCGCGCAGAAAGGCCGTAGGCTCCGCGCCAGGCAGCAAGAAGTCGCTCTTTTCGATTTTTGCTTTGGGGAACTCCAGTGCTTCCGCGAATATTTCCGCGGTTTGCATGGCGCGCACGTACGGGCTGGAGACAAAAAGTTTTGCCTCGTCAATCAGCGCTGCAACGCTTTTCGCCACGTCCCGGGTGCGTTTGATACCGTCCGCTGTCAGATAGCGTTCCGGATCGGACGGGCATTTCGGATCTTCGCGATCGATGGCAATGCCATGTCGAACAATGTAGAGCAGCATTTTCCAATTCCCTCTCTTGACGCTCCAACAAGTATACCGACGACTTCCCGCCCATCCCTATACCGTCAGCAACCTAGGTCAGGTCAGTTCATTAGCGGCCGAAAATAAAGTCTGGTGTGAAACTCCCTTTCGAACAACTCGATGCTGCGATTGGCGTCGCGAATATCTTCGCTGGCGTCGCCGCGCGCTTCCACCTGCAAACCGACCGCGTCGCGCTGAAAGACGGCACGAATGCGATTGATGCGCTGGCGATGAGAGTGGTCGAGCCCTTCCGCGATTCGAACCAGCGAAGCCAGCCGCCGAGCCAGCCGCCGATCGCTGTTGTTGAGCGAGGCGTACGCCACGTGATGATTCTCCGGCTCGGCTTTCCGGTTGTGGTAACGAACCACAGCCGCGGTCAGAGCTCTGTCCCGGCCCTGCAGCCCCGCCATGTCGCCGTTCATCGTCAAATACTCACCGTGCTTGTGGTGCCCCTTGTGGCTGATGGAATGTCCGATGTCATGTAGCAGCGCCGCCGCTTCCAGTATGACCCGAGCATCTCCGGGAAGATGGTGCAATGGCTGCAGTTGATCGAACAGCTGCAAACTCAGTTCACGCACGTGCTCCGCATGGCGTTGATCGAGCTCCAGCCGCCGCGAAAAACTGCGCGCTCCCGCAAGAAGTTGCCGCGCTTTGGCATCGTAGCGATGCGGTTCCTTGCGCGAAAAAGCTTCCGTGGCAATTTCGTGGATCACACCTTCGCGAATTCCCACTGCAGGCACCGCAAGCGTACGCACGTTCAGGTACCGCCCGAGGGTGACAAAAATAATCGCCGCGATTCCCATTACATCTGCGCGATCGCGCCGCACTCCATAAGCCTTCATGCGATCCCGGATGTCCATTCGCAGCAGCTCAGGCAGCCGTTCGCGCAGCAGCGAAAGTTCCAGCGTGGGAATTCCATGGTGCCGCGGACCCGGCGCCACGTTGGCAAGGGTTTCGGCGTTGCCGCCGAGCGCCACCGTCAGGCCGTCGGCCAGATTCGGCCGCGCCGGAAGCTTCGATTCCAACAACGCGCGCAAATACCGCCGAACCTGCTCGGCCTGCACCGGGCGAATTTCGCCGTGCAGGTGGAGCGTGGACATCAAGCGAACCGTGCCAACCGGAAGCTGCGCGGTTTTCATGACCGTATGATCCTGCAGCACGCTGATTTCCAGGCTGCCGCCGCCCAGGTCCGCGATGCAGCAGGCTTGCGCTTCCGGACCAAGCGCCGCGAAAACGCCTTCTCTGCCCAGGCGCGATTCTTCCAACGCGCTGATCACCTCGACCCGGATCCCTGATCTCACGCGAATGCGCGTGACAAACGCTTTGCGGTTGGCGGCTTCACGGGTGGCGCTGGTGGCGACGGCGCGGTAGCGCGTCACTCCAAACTCGTCCATACAATCGCGAAAGTGACGAAACGCTTTCGCGGCCTTCTTGAAAATGTCCTCGCTGAAACGGTTGCGGACGAACACGCCTTCGCCCAGCCGCAGCGGATAGCGTTCGTTATGGAGTGGTTCGATGTCCAGCGCCGAATAGGCGCGCACGATGGAAAGCCGCACCGCGTTCGAACCGGCGTCTATCGCGGCGATGTGGACCGGCTCAGGCATTTAAGGTTCTATCGCCAGAGGTGCGCAAGCGCCGAAGACGGCGCGTACTTGGTGCTGCGAATGCCCATCTGCTCGCCAATGCGCTGCCGCAAGAGTTTGTTGACCGTCGGCACGCTGGCCTCGCCGTCCAGTTCCAGAAAGTTGTGCCGTTTCGCCACCGCTTCAAATTCCCGCTTGATCATCGTTTGATAGCGAACGAAGGACCAATACAGATCGTGTGAAAGCGACATATCGCGCCCGGCTTCCCAGTAGCTGATTGCCTGCGCTTTGCGAAATTCGCGGCCAAACGCGGTTTCCGGCCGCACGTTCAGCCAGAAAGTAAGATTGGGGCGCAACGCCATGGCATACAGCCCGCTCAGGTAATCGCGATTGATTCCGCGCACCACGCTGCGCGCAATCAGCGTGAAAATATAACGGTCCGCCAGCACCACCGCGCCGGACTTCAGCGCCGGTATGATGCGATGTTCCAATTGATCGAAAAAATCCGTGCAGTACATCAGTGCCAGCGTCAGGCGGGTAACCGCGTTTTTCGCAAGCAGTTCGTCAATGTCCCGGCCCACCAGGTTCGAACGCCGCAGTCCGCTGGTCTGTACCGCAAATCCTTCCGACTCGAGCCACTCCTGCAAAAGACTGATCTGCGTGGAGCGCCCCGAACCATCCATGCCTTCGATCACGATCAGCGTCCCGGTAATATCGCTCGAATCGAATCCCGGAAGAGGTGCGGCGAAAAACGCGCTGGCCGCCTCTTCCTCGGTTTGCAGCGTAACTTTTGGCGGCGTCCCCGCTGCCGCCGACAACGACGGTTCTGCGGCGACAGCCGCACCTCTTTCCTTATCCTTTTCGTGATCCGGCATTTATTCCGCCTCTGCGGCGTGCGGCGCAAAGCGCTTCAGATCGATTTTAGAGGCGACGATATCGCGCATCTGTTTTTGCAATTTGTTCACAGGCAACGTCCCGTCCAGCACCACAAAATTATCCGATTCCACCATCTTGTCGTATCCATCCAGAATCCTCGACTGAAACAACCGAAAACTTTCCGGCCGGTCGTAGGAAAGCCCGAGGTCCATTCCCGCTTCGTAATACTTCAGCTTCGGCCGCCCGCTCAAGATCCGCTGCACTGCCACGTCCAGCGGCGCGCGAAAATAAAACGTGATGTCCGGCACCGGAGCGAAGCGATAAAGATTTCGCAGCCATTTCTGTGGACATCCGCGCGCCCCATCGCGCGCAAACGCCGTATAAATATAGCGGTCGGCCAGCACCAGGTAATCGCCCTGCAGCAGCGGCATGATCTGCCGCTCGCAGCGATCCGCGAAATCAGCGGCATGCAATAACGAAAAAGTTGTGGGAGTCAGCAGGCGGCGCTGCTTACCGCGCCGTGTCGCCGATTTCACCAGAGGCGAAGAATTCCATTCCGTAAAGTGCAACCGGTATCCGCCGATTTCCAGCCATCGCTTTAGCAGATACAGTTGTGTGCTTTTTCCCGAGCCGTCTGTTCCTTCCACAACAATCAAGGCACCCGGGTAGGCGCGGTTGGGAACGGGACGCCCGGGCTGCGGCAGCGTGGACTTGGGCGCTTCAGGCCGGCCCTGCTTGGTTAACGTCTCTTGACTTTCCATAAGCGGCTTGGCGAATCCTGACTACGAACAGATTAGACTGGAATTGTTACATCTGAATTACATCACAAGGATCGCGTGCCGCGCAAAGGGCTGCGCGTAAACGCGAAGATTCTTTTCTAGAAGACCGCCACTTTGATCCGCAGGAATTTTTTCGGATTCTGCCGGAAATCGCCAATCAGCAGCCGCAAGTCTCCCGTCAGTCCGGTCAAGTTATCGTAGAGTTTAGGATCCGAAAAAAGTTTTCCCGCAGTAGTCGTGTTGTCGTTCAACTTTGCCGTAGCAGAAGCCAGGTTCGAACTGCTGTCGCGTAATTTGTTATACAGTTCGTCGTCGGTAGCCAGTTTGCCCAGCGAGCCTTTCCCACTTCGCAAGTCGCCCATGATCGAATTCCCGTTCTCCACTGCCTTTTTCGCTTCGTCGTACAACGTTGGGTCATTTAGCAATTTTCCAATCGTCCCTTTGCCCGCGCGCGCTTCACTCACCGCTCCATTTACGTTATCGAGCGTCGTGTTCGCTTTGCTGTACATCTCGTCGGAAGCCACCAGCTTGCCCAACGTGCCGCGGCCCTTCTGTATGTCACCAACCATGACATTGCCCTTCGCCAGCAGTCCGTTCAGGTTGTTGTAAGCCTGATCATCAGTCAACAATTTCCCAAGCGTTCCTTGCCCACTTTCCAGTCTGACAATCACGTCATGGACATCGACCGTTAGTCCCTGCATGCTGGCCATCACATCGGACAACGCCTGCTCTGCCGTTCCCGGTACTTCCTGATTCTCTTTGAGCGGCACTCCGGTAAATCCGCGCGTGATGTTCACGTACCGGTTGCCAAGCAGTCCTTCCGTCACCAGTTTGGCCGTCGAGTCGGTCAAAATATGTGGTTGGAAGCGCCTGTCGAGCCGCATAACCAACTCGATATTGCGGTTCTTTTCCGGAGTATGTCCCGGCGTGCGCGGCACAAACCTGATGGTTTCCACGTTGCCGATTTCCACTCCGTCCAGCCGCACCGGCGCTCCATTGGAAACTCCGGCGACTTCCGGCAAGTACGTCCGCAAACGGTATTTCGGCCCAAAGAATCCAGCGCCGGTAACATAGAATATTCCCACCGCAATCACCAAAAGCGCCACCAGCACGAACAGTCCCACCCGCAACTCTGTCCAGGTCAGTTGTTTGCGCTGCGCCATTCTGCGACCGCTCCTTTTTTCGTGCGCTCCAGCCTACCTTACCTTCACACCAAAAATCGCTTCAAATAGGGATCTTTCGCCGTTTGAAGTTCTTCTGGTGTCCCTTCGAAAAACACTTTTCCGTCGCGCAGCACCGCAAAACGCGTGCTCGATTCCTCGCCGTCAGACCCGCGCCCGCGAGGTTTGTGGCGGTTCGGCAAAACGCGATTCGTCGCAGTGTCAAAGTGGAAATTCGCCAGCGCAAATCCGTCCTGCAACCGGTGTGTAGCCAGCAGCGCGGTCACTCCGTAAATATCCCGCAAGCGCAGAATCAGCGCGATGATCGTCTGTGCCGTAACGGGATCAAGCCCCGCCGTCGGCGAATCGTACAGCACGATCGGCGGCTGCGTAATCAACGCTCGCGCGATCGAAGCGCGCCGCCGCATCCCTCCGGAAAGCTCTGACGGCACTTGATCGATCGCGTGCTCCAGTTCGACGAAGCGCAGCGCTTCTTTTACTTTCGGTGCGATCTCTTCTTCCGGCACTTTCTCCTCGCGCAACCGGAACGCCACATTTTCTTCAACCGTCATCGAATCGAACAGCGCGCCTTCCTGAAACACGAATCCAATCTCCCGCCGAAAATCCAGCAACTCCTTTTCTTTCATCTCCGATATGTGCCGGCCCAAGACCTTGACGTCGCCTTCTTGCGGTTTGAGGAGTCCCGCGGCCATCTTCAAACTGAGCGTCTTGCCCGTCCCGGTTTCTCCGAGCAACACCAGCGTCTCTTTGGGAAACACTTCAAACGACAACCCGCGCACAATGTCGCCTTCGTCAAATCCCAGTCGCACATTGTCGAATGAGATGGTCGCTTGCATGTTGTTTTAGAAAACCTTGTCCGCAAGATACAGCGCCAGCTTGGTCAGGAATGTGTCCGCCACAATGATCATCACCGAGGACACCACCACCGCCTGCGTCGTCGAACGGCCAACACCCTGCGTCCCTCCGCGCACCGTCAACCCTTTGTAGCAGCCCACCGTTGACAGGATAAATCCGAAAATCAGCGGCTTCATCATGCCCTGCATAATGTCTGCGAAATCCAGCGCATCGATGGCCCGCGTCCAGAATTGCACCACGCCCAAGCGCAAGGAAAAAACCGCGGCGACACACCCACCCACCAGCCCGATAAAATCGGAAATCGCCGTCAGCAGCGGCAGTACCAGAATCGTAGCCACCACCCGCGGCGTCACCAGCTTGCGGCTCGGGTCCGTTCCCATCGCGCGCATCGCATCTACTTGTTCGGTCACCAGCATGGACCCAAGTTCCGACGCAATCCCCGAAGCGCATCGCCCGGTAACCAGCAAACTGGTCAGCGTCGGCCCCAGTTCACGTACCAGCGCCAGCGAAACCGCATCGCCTGTCAACGAAGTCTGTCCAAACCGCACAAACTGCGACGCCGTCTGCAGCACCATCACCGCGCCAATAAAAAACCCGGTCAACAGCACGATCGGCAGCGAACCCACGCCAATCTGGTCCATCTGATCCAGGGTGTCCTGAAAATAATGCGGCCCGGAAAATACGTTGGTGATGGACTGAGCTGCCAAGTAGGAATATTCCTGCACTTGCAAAATCGCTCGCTTAACGCTGTCAATCAGAACTTGGGATATCGACGCCCTGGGAGGCGCGGGAGTTTCGTCGCTGGAGACCTGAAGAGGCGTGTCTGCCACGTTTCCTTATTCCAAAAAAGTTCCGCTGCAACTCTCGGCACAAGCCCTTTTCGGCCATCGCGTTCGCAATCTGCGCCAGCGCGCGCCGTCACCTGAGCCCGCCAAAGCCACTTGCACGAAAGCGTAACCGTGCCGCCCACCGTCGTCAAGGCAACTTGTCTCAAGCAACCCGTCCGGCCTTATCGTTCATCGATATGGATGCAGGCGTGAAATGGTGACAAAGTGGTGACAAAGTCCTGCGCTCCCAGCTGGTTAAATCGTGATACAAAGAATTTGCCGCGCCGCCGACAAGCAGTGGAGGACTGGCTCGTAGGCAAGTCGGTTTCAGCAATTCTAAATTCTTCACCATACTTGGGGCGTTCTAACTGCACACAAGAGAGCACACGCCATGAAGTCGACCATCACCTGCGCCACCCTGGCAATCCTCGCTCTTCCCTTTTCCCTGTCCGCTTCTCTAGGTCGCGACGCAACCTCGGTCCAGCAAGACGTTGCCAAAATGCAAGGCACTCTGCACACCAGCAGCGGCAATGCCTATAAGCTGCATGAAATCCAAACCGCGACCGGCGTCGCGATAAAGGAATACGCATCGCCCGTGGGCCAAGTCTTCGCCGTCACCTGGAAAGGCCCGTTCCATCCCGACCTGCGCCAACTTCTTGGTTCCTACTACGACGATTACGTCCAGGCTGTTCGAACCCAGCGCGCCGAACGCAGGGGCCACGGCCCAATCTTGATCCAACTCGCGGGTCTGGTCGTTGAAGTCTCCGGCCATCTCAGGTCATTCTCTGGAAGAGCCTACATCCCCCAGCAGCTTCCCGCTGGGATGCATGTTGAGGACATACGATGAAGCCGACCGCGCGAGCACACGACTCACTATGGGCGCTGTTGGCAGGAATTCTGATGGCAATAGCAGGTTGCGGCGGTTCGAGCAGCCCAGCCACCAGCAGCGGTGGCGGCTCAACCACCGCAGCAAACAACGTTCAAACCATCACCGTAAACACCGGCCCCACGGCCGGCCCTCCCATCAATTCCCCAGCGATCAACGAAGCCTTCACCAGCGTCACGGTTTGCGCGCCCGGCAGCAGTTCGAACTGCCAGACCATCAACGGTATCCTCGTGGACACCGGTTCCCCCGGCCTGCGCATTCTCTCTTCTGCTCTAACCATTTCGCTTCCCCAACAGACCGGCGCCGGCGGCAATGCCGTCGTCGAGTGCCTGCCCTTCGTAGATGGTTTTACCTGGGGACCGGTCCAAACCGCCGACCTGACCATAGCGGGCGAGCAAGCCAAAAATCTGTCCATTCAGGTAATCGGCGGCACCGCTTTCACCAACATCCCAACCAGTTGTTCCAGCCACGGTGCCGAAGAAGACGATTTGAAAAGTCTCGGCGCGAATGGCATTTTGGGAATCGGCAGCTTTGTCCAGGACTGCGGCGAAGCCTGCACCGTCACTGGCTCCAACAACCCCGGCTTGTACTACACCTGCACATCGTCGTCTTGTTCGATCACCACCGAAAGCCTCACCGAACAGGTCGCCAATCCTGTAGCCTTTTTTGCTTCCGACAACAATGGCGTCATCATTGACTTGCCCGCAGTCACCGGAGCCGAGGCCAGCATCAGCGGCTCTCTCATCTTCGGCATCGGCACTCAATCCAACAACGGCCTGGGCAACGCGACCGTCTACACCATCAATCCTTCAACCGGGGATATCACCACCAGATTCAACAACAACTCCTTCAGCGCTTTCCTGGACACCGGTTCGAACGCCATCTTTTTTCTGAACACCGCTGCCACAGGATTCCCCACCTGCACCGATCTGACCTTCTTCTACTGCCCGACCTCCACGCAGACTCCCAGCGCCACGAATCAAGGAGCAAACGGCGCCAGTGGCACGTTCACTTTCACCGTAGCCAACGCCGACTCCCTCGTCACAAACGCCACCATCGGCGTAGC
>Ga0307470_10000937_pt1 | contig 12127 bp, 11 predicted proteins | sample atmos_gasesAM3C__FD_204565 | JGI IMG/M metagenome (GOLD analysis project Ga0307470, IMG submission 204565) | Hardwood forest soil microbial communities from Morgan-Monroe State Forest, Indiana, United States - atmos_gasesAM3C_05 | ecosystem: Environmental > Terrestrial > Soil > Temperate forest... | reverse complement strand
TTGGTGTTCACTTTTGTGCCCGTGGGGCCCCGGTGGGTTCCCGTTTGGGCCCCGGGGGCAACCTACTGCCCACCACACGGCACGCTGGATCTTCACGACAGGCCGGGGTACGGACAGTCAGCCGGTCCTGGCGGACTGGCTGACCTCGACCCAGCGGACCAGCAGATCGGCCGCGGCGCCGGAGTCGACCGCGTACGCCGCCCGGTTCAGCCCGGCTCGCAGCGCATCCTCGACCGGGCCGCCCAACCCGTCGTACGCCGCGATCCCGGCCGCCGCGTTGAGCAGCACCGCGTCACGTACCGGCCCACGCTCCCCCGCCAGCACCGCCCGCGCCACCTTGGCGTTGAACGCCGGGTCCGCGCCGCGCAGCGCGTCCAGGGTCGTGGCCGGCAGGCCCAGCATTCCAGCGTCCACAGTGGACGGTGTCACCGCGCCGTCCCGGACCACCCAGACCGCCGAGGTGGTGGTCGTCGTCATCTCGTCCAGCCCGTCCGCGCCACGGAACACCAGCGCGGTGGCACCCCGCCCGGCCAGCAGCGTGGCCAGCACCGGAGCCATCCGCTCGTCCGCGCAGCCGATCGCCGCGGCCGCCGGCTGGGCCGGGTTGGTCAGCGGCCCGAGGAAGTTGAACGCCGTCGGCACCCCCAGCTCCCGCCGCGGCGCGGCGGCGTGCCGCAGCCCAGGGTGGAAGACCGGGGCAAAGCAGAACCCGATGCCCACCTCAGCCACGCACCGGGCCACGCCTGGACCCTCGAGGTCGATGGCGACCCCCAGCGCCTCCAGCAGGTCCGCCGCACCGCAGGAGGACGTGGCCGCCCGGTTGCCGTGCTTGACCACCGGCACGCCGGTTGCCCCGGTCACGATCGCGGCCATGGTCGACAGGTTGACGGTGTGCGCCCGGTCACCACCGGTGCCGACGATGTCCACCGCCCGCACGTCCACCGACACCCGCTGCGCGTTGGCCAGCATGGTGTGGACCAGGCCGGCCATCTCGGCCGGCGTCTCCCCCTTGGCCCGCAGCAGCACCACGAACGCGGCGAGCTGCGCCGCGGACGCCTCGCCGGCCATGATCTCGGCCATCGCCCACGCGGTGTCGGCGTCGGACAGCGGCTCGGCGCGCAGCAGCGCGCCGAGCACACCCGGCCAGCTCCGGTCTGTCACCGGACACCGGCCCGCTTCCGCAGCAGGCCGCTGACGGTCTCGGCGGCGGTCACCGCGTCGACCGGGTACATGATCGTGCCGTCGGCCTGCGACCAGGTCGCCAGCCAGCGGTCGTCCCGGCGGCGGATCAGCACCAGCAGCAGCGGTGGGTCGGCGACCTCCTGCCGGATGGTCCGCACGATGCCCATGCCACCGGTCGGCTGTGCCTCGCCGTCCAGGATAGCCAGGTCGACGCCGCCAGCGTCGACGTAGGACATCACCTCGTCGCCGGTCCCGACGTCGACGTACTCGATGCGGCCGACATCACCGGCAGGACGCCGACCCACCGCGGTCCGGATCTGCTCCCGGACGGCGGGATCCTGGCTGAACACGAGCACGGTATGCGACACGGGCACAGTGTGCGCGCCGCGCTCGGTCGGGCTGCTCATCGACGTCATGCTCCCGGAAGACGGCCGGCAGGACGGCCGAATCCTAGTCCTCAGGGCGGTCGCGGATCAGCCCGGGTTCAGCCGCTGCCCGACCGTCGACGCGGTGGTGGAGTGAACGAAGCAGTTCGGTCCGGGGTTGTATGTCGACAGCTTCTCCCCACACACCGAGCAGTGCCGGATGCTGCTGTCGTACTTTCGAACGGGCTTGCGTGTGACGCCACTGGGACGTGTGCCGGCGACCAAAGCCGCGCACCTCCTCGGTCAACCCCCGTTGCGAATGGTGGGCAAACGGTAGGCCGGACGGGTGAGTATGGTCAACGTCATGTGTCCGGTGGGTTGCGATCCGTCTCTGCCGCCGGCTCGGCGGTAGGCTCCGCGACCGCCGCCTGCCGGGCGGCCTGCGCCTCCAGCCGGTCCAGCCGGCGGTCCTCCCGCTCGGCCTCCCGCTCCGAGGCCCGCATCCACTGGAACGCGACCGAGCCGAGCATGAGCAGCCCGACCAGGTCGCCGGAGGCCCATAGCAGGCCGCCGCCGACCCGCTGCTCGCTCGCCGGGTCGGACCAGGCCAGGTGCAGCCCGGCGTAGTAGTCGCCAGCGATCACCTCATGCCCGCTCATGATGGACAGCCCCAGGATGGCGTGGAACGGCAGCGCCAGGAACAGCAGCAGGAAACGCAGCGGGTAGGCCACCCGCCCGGGGACCGGGTCCAGCCCCACCAGCGGCCAGAGGAAGAGGCAGCCGACCAGCAGGAGATGCAGGTGCAGCGCTTCGTGCAGCACGTCGTTGCGCAGGCTGGCCTCGTACAGCGGGGAGAAGTAGAGCACGAACGGGTTGGCGACGAAGGCCAGCCAGCCGACCAGCGGGAAGGTGAGCACCCGGGCCACCCCGCTGTGCAGCACCGCGACCAGCGCCCGCCGGCGCGCCGGAGACAGCGTCCGCAGCGCCAGCGTCACCGGCGCCCCCAGCGCGAGGAACACCGGCGACACCATCGACAGCACCATGTGCTGGACCATGTGGACGCTGAACAGCGTGTCGTCGTAGGTGCCGAGCCCGGTCATGGTGGCCACCGCGACCGTGCCCAGGCCGCCGCCGACGAAGGACGCCGTCCGTCCCCGGCTCCAGGTGTCGCCTCGCAGCCGCAGCCGGCGGACCCCGGCCAGGTAGGCTGCCCCGGCCAGCAGCAGGCAGGTGGCCAGGAACGGGTCGACCCGGCTCTCGGTGAAGAACCGGGCCGGGGTGAACGGCGGCAGCGAACCGGCGTCGGCCAGCGCTGTCGCAAGGCTGGGCAGGGCCACCCGACGAGCCTACGACGGCGTCTTCGACAAGCTGTAGGACCCCGCCGAAGCGGCCGATGAGCCGGGCGCGATAATGACCAGCGTGACGGCGACCTCCCTGCGGGCCAGCGACTTCGAGCCGAGCCGGGTGCACTCCCTGACCAGGCCAAACATGGTCAGCGTGGGCACCATCGTGTGGCTGTCCAGCGAGCTGATGTTCTTCGCTGGGCTGTTCTCGATGTACTTCACGGTTCGGGCGAGCAGCTCGGTGGGCTGGCCGCAGCCGCCCACCGAGCTGAACATCCCCTACGCGCTGGTGGTCACCACCGTCCTGGTGCTGTCCTCAGTGACCTGCCAGCTTGGCGTGTTCGCGGCTGAGAAGGGCGACGTCTACGGGCTGCGCCGCTGGTTCACCCTGACCTTCTTCATGGGCCTGTTCTTCGTGCTCGGCCAGGCCAACGAGTACCACAGCCTGGTCAAGGAGGGCACCACCATCTCCTCCACCGGCTACGGCTCGGTGTTCTACCTGACCACCGGCTTCCACGGGCTGCACGTGATCGGCGGCCTGTTCGCGTTCATCTTCTTCCTGATCCGCACCACGATGGGCCGGTTCACCCCGGCCCAGGCCACCAGCGCGATCGTCGTCTCCTACTACTGGCACTTCGTCGACGTCGTCTGGATCGGCCTGTTCACGGTGATCTACTTCATCCGGTAGGAGCCCGGTAGGAGCAACGCCGCCCTGTCCGCCGCAACCGCAAGGTGACACATGACCAAGCCGACCGCCAGCGAGGCGGACGAGAAGCCGGGCCAGCCCGCCCAGCAGGCGGGCACCGCATGGAGCCGCCTGCGTCGCCGGACGTCCGGCGCGCTGGCGTTGGGGCTGGCCCTCGGCGCCGTCGGCATCGGCTACGCCGCGCTGTCCCCCACCGGCCGGGCGAACGCCGGTGCGCCATCGGCGGACGTGCTGGCCGGCCAGCAGCTCTACCAGACCGCGTGCATCACCTGCCACGGCCGCAACCTGCAGGGCGTGCCCGGCCGCGGGCCCAGCCTGCTCGGCACCGGCGAGGCGGCGGTGTACTTCCAGGTGACGACCGGCCGGATGCCGGCCACGATGCAGGGCGCGCAGAGCGCGGAGAAGCCGCCGCGCTACACCGAGGAGCAGGTCCGGCAGCTCGCGGCGTACGTGCAGGCGCTGTCCCCTGGTCCGCAGGTCCCCGGCGGCAACCTCCGCAACGACGCCGGCATGGCGAAGGGCGGCGAGCTGTTCCGGCTGAACTGCGCCCAGTGCCACAACTTCGCCGGCAAGGGCGGGGCGCTGTCCTCGGGCAAGCACGCGCCCGGCCTGGAGAACGCCACTGACGAGGTGATCTACGCCGCGATGCTGACCGGCCCGGAGAACATGCCGGTCTTCGGGGACAACCAGATCTCCCCCGAGGAGAAGCGCGCCATCATCAGCTACCTGCAGACCCTGAAGACGTCCAAGGACCCGGGTGGGCACGGCCTCGGCCGGCTGGGCCCGGTGCCGGAAGGCATCGTGATCTGGGTCGTCGGCGTCGGCCTGGTGGTGTTCGCGGCGATGTGGATAGGAGCGAAGTCGTGACCGGCGAGCCGCAGCCGACACTGGCCGCCGCCGATCTGGCCAGCAAGTCCGACGCTGAGCTCACCCGGCTCGGCGCCACGCTCGACGGGGTGACCATCCTGCACCGCGAGCTGCGCTACGAGCCCGGCTCGAAGGCGGACAAGCGGGCCGAGCGGCTGGTCGCCGGCTGCTTCCTGCTCACCTTCGTCAGCACGGTCGCGTTCATCGTGATCTACGGCTGGTTCCCTTGGAAGTTCTCGCTGACCGACGAACGCTACTACCTCTACACCCCGTTGCTCGGTGTGACCATGGCGCTGGCGCTGTTGGGCGTCGGTGCCGGCATCGTCTTCTGGGGCAAGCTGCTGATCCCGCATGAGACCGCGGTCCAGGAGCGGCACGACGGGTACTCCGACGAGATCGACCGGCAGACCGTCGCGGCGACCCTGCGTGACGGGCTGGACATGACCGGGGTGGCCCGGCGGTCGCTGCTCAAACGCTCGCTCGGGCTGGGCGCCGGTGCACTCGGGGTGCTGGCTATCGTCCCGCTCGGTGGCTTGGTCAAGAAGCCGAAGGGTGAGCTGCTGCACACCCAGTGGGCTGACGGCGTCCGGCTGGTGCGGCTGGACAACACCCCGCTGCGGCCGGAGGACCTGCGCCCCGGCGGCATGGAGACGGTGTTCCCCGGTGTCCCCGGCGGCACCAGGTCCGCGGACGGCCCGGTCATGCTGATCCGGCTCTACCCCGACGTACAGCGCATCCCGCGCACCGGCCAGGCCGACTACAACTGGGGCGACTACCTCGCCTTCTCCAAGATCTGCACGCACGTCGGCTGCCCGACCTCGCTGTACGAGCAGGAGACCAACAAGATCCTCTGCCCGTGCCACCAGTCGCAGTTCGACGCGACACAGGACGCCAAGCCGATCTTCGGACCGGCGACCCGAGCCCTGCCGATGCTGCCTATCACGGTGGACGCTGACGGATACTTTGTAGCGCGGAGTGACTTCCGTGAGCCCATCGGCCCGGCCTACTGGGAGCGTGGGAACTATGACTAACCCAAACGGGACTAACCCAAACGGTGCGGCCCGGCTGGCCGGTCCACCAAGCAGGCCAGGGCCGGCCGAGAAGGTGGCGAACTGGGCCGACGAGCGGCTCACGTCGGCCAACCCGCTCCGCCGGGCACTGAACAAGGTCTTTCCGGACCACTGGTCCTTCATGCTCGGCGAGATCGCGCTGTACTCGTTCATCATCCTGCTGCTCACCGGCACCTATCTCACGCTGTTCTTTGACGCGTCAATGGCCGAGACGAGGTACAACGGGATCTACGACCCGCTGCGCGGCGTGGACATGTCCCGTGCGTTCAGCTCGACGTTGAAGATCTCCTTCGACGTGCGCGGCGGGCTGATCATCCGGCAGATCCACCACTGGGCCGCGCTGCTGTTCGTCAGCGCGATCGTGGTGCACATGTTCCGGGTGTTCTTCACCGGGGCGTTCCGCAAGCCGCGCGAGATGAACTGGCTGATCGGCTTCACGCTGCTGGTGCTGGCCATCGTCGAAGGCTTCGCCGGCTACTCGCTGCCGGACGACCTGCTCTCCGGCACCGGGCTGCGGATCGCGTCGGGAATTATCCTGTCCATCCCGGTGATCGGCACCTGGTTCTACTATCTGGTCTTCGGTGGCGAGTTCCCGGGTGACGAGATCATCGGGCGGCTCTACATCGCGCACGTGCTGCTGATCCCGGCGATCATCCTGGCTCTGATCGTGCTACATATCGGGCTGGTGGTCAAGCAGAAGCACACCCAGTTCCCCGGCCCTGGGCGGACCGAGAGGAACGTCGTCGGCGTCCGGGTGATGCCGTTGTTCGCCACCAAGGGCGGCGGCTTCTTCATGATTGTGTTCGGCGTGATGGCGCTGCTCGGCGGCATGGCCCAGGTCAACCCGATCTGGCTGTACGGGCCGTACGAGCCGGCCACAGTGTCGGCGGGCTCGCAGCCCGACTGGTACATGGGCTTCCTCGAAGGGGACACCCGGATCTGGCCGTCGTGGGAGTTCCGCGGCTTCGGTCACACCCTCCCGGCGGTGTTCTTCCCAACGGTGTTGGTGCCGGGGATCCTGTTCACCCTGGCGGCGATGTACCCGTTCATCGAGGCCCGGCTGACCAAGGACCGCGCCATGCACAACCTGCTGCAGCGACCGCGAGACGTGCCGGTTCGGGCCTCGCTCGGCGTGATGGCCCTGACCTGGTACGTCTGGATGTGGATCCTCGGCGGCAACGACGTGTGGTCGAAGGTGTTCGACATCAGCCTGAACGCGACCACCTGGATGGGCCGGATCGGCATGATCATCCTGCCCCCGGTCGCCTACTGGGTGACCTACCGGATGTGCCTCGGCCTGCAGCAGGCCGACCGGCTGGTGCTCGAGCACGGCGTGGAGACCGGCATCATCAAGCGGCTGCCACACGGCGAGTTCATCGAGGTACACCAGCCGCTCGGCCCGGTGGACCCGCACGGGCACGGCCAGCTTCAGTACGCCGGGGCGCCGGTGCCGAAGAAGATGAACCGGCTCGGCGGGGTCGGCCGGGCGGTCCGCGGCTTCTTCTCGCCGGTTGAGGAGCCGACCGCGGTCGGTGCCGGACCGGCGCAGGGCGAGCCGACCGTCGACGACACCCAGCAGCGTGAGCTGGCCGGCCGGCCGAAGGCCGACTAGCCGACTAGCCGGGTAGCCGGGCCAGGTGACGACGACCTGGGCTTTCGGAACGGTCGTGGGACGGGACGTGGACGGGGCCGCGTGGATCGGACGGCAACCTAGACGCCGGAACCACGCGGCCCCTTGCCGCAGGGCCCAGCCGGCCGGTAGCCGAGTCCTCGCATCCTCCGTGACGGATATTGTCATATGGGACACGGCGGCAGGCGGACGGCTGCGCAGGCGGCTAGGTGCGGCACGAGTTTTGCTCGTACGACCAGGGTGGCAGGCAGCTCGGGGTGCCGAGCCGCCCTGCCACCTCATCCCTCCGTACGTGATCCCCCGTGTACCGCGGCGCGGGACCGTCCCTCTTCGGCTGCGTCCACCGGATCCTGCGCCGTACTGCCGATGCTAGGGACCGGGGGGCCACTTCCAAAAGCATGCGGCGTTACTGTCCACATAAGACACTCGATCGAGCGACGGATCTTGCCGGTGATTCAGTCGTTAGTTGCATACAGCGCAGATGCCACGGTCGATCATAAAGCGACCAACCCGTGCGGAACGAGCCGGCGAGCGCCCCTGGTCAGTGCTCGCTGATGAAGTTGGACGACTCGACGTTCTGCCCGGCGTAGTACTCGAAGAGCAGGCCACCCACGGTGAGCAGGATGGCCGCCACCCCGATGATCAGCAGCCACACCTGCCAGAAGGCGGCTGCCAGGCCGGCGGTCGCCGCAGCGGCGGCCATGCTGATCGGCCAGTAGCTGCCGGGACTGAAGAAGCCCAGCTCGCCAGCGCCCTCAGCGATCTCGGCGTCGTCCCGGTCCTCCGGGCGGGCGTCGATGCGCCGGGCCACGAAGGCGAAGTAGCTGCCAATGATCCCGCACAGCCCGGCGGACAGCAGGATGCAGACGGTGCCGATCCACTCCAGGCCGCGTGGCTCCGCGGCGGCGGTCCACCAGCCGTACCCGATCGTGGAGACAACCAGGAAGACGGCTACCGCGAGGAAGACCCGAGCCTCGACGCGCATGACTCAGCCACCCTGACTCTCACTCGCCCCACGGGCGGTGCGGTTGGTGTTGAAGGGGTAGGTGGTGGTGGCGTGGTCCACCTCGCCGATCGCGTCCAGCGCCTTGCGCTGCCGGTCCGGGTCAGTGCCGCCGATCTTGGCCAGCGCGTCGAGGTAGGCCTGGTACGTGGCCCAGCTCACCGCTCGGACCTCGAAGTTCATCTGGGAGTGGTAGGTGCCGCACAGCTCGGCGCACCGGCCGACGTAGGAGCCGGCCCGGTCGATGGTGATCTCGAACTCGTTGCGCAGCCCGGGGATGACGTCCCGCTTGAACAGGAACTCCGGCACCCAGAAGGAGTGGATGACGTCCGCGGAGTCCTCCACGATCCGGATCGACCTGCCGACCGGGAGCACCAGCACCGCGATCTCCTCGGCACTGCCGACGGTGTTCACGAACGGGTTGGCACCCTTGGCCTCGGCCTCGGGGCTGGCGGCGACCACCGGGTCACGCCGGTCGAGGTAGTCCCACTCCCAGTTCCACTTGAAGCCGACCACCCGGACGGTGGTGTCGGGGTTGGCGGTCAGCCGGTTGACCTCGTTCTCCGAGGTCGCGGTGTAGGCGAACAGCACGGCCACGATGAGGAACGGGATGATCGTGTAGACGATCTCCAGCGGCAGGTTGAGCTTGGTCTGCCGGGGCAGCTCGTCGTCCCGCTTGCGGTGGAAGGTCACCGTCCAGAAGATCAGGCCCCACACGCCGAACCCGACCAGCAGCGCGGCCACCGTGGACCAGGTCCACATCTCACGCATGACCACTGCCTTGTCAGTCACCCCGCGCGGCCAGCCGAAGCGGAGCTTGTCCTCAATCCCCGCCCTCGTGCATCCGGTCGCCGCCAGCGCCAGCAGGCCGGTGGCCGCGCTGAGCCGCACGAGTCGACCCGATCGACTGCGACCCACGTGGTTCGCCTTCCTCGACTGGGCTCCCGCCCGGCTGGGATGCCTCACCGAGCCGGGCGCCAACGCGCGAAAGCTTACTCGACAGGCTGTCGAACATGTGCTCTGGGGTGCCACCCGGAGCGCTACCGTCGAGGACATGCCGGCCTACCTCGACGCGGCCTCGACCGCCCCACCGCACCCGGTGACGCGGGCGGCGCTGCTGGCCGCGCTCGACGACGGCTGGGCCGACCCCGGCAAGCTGTACGGCGCGGCCAGGCAGGCCAGGCTGCTGCTGGACGCCGCCCGCGAGAGTGTGGCCGACTGCCTCGGCGCCCGGCCGGACGAGGTGAGCTTCGCCGCGTCCGGCACCCAGGCCGCCCAGCTCGCCGTGCTCGGCGGCCTGGGCGGGCGGCGGCGGGCCGGCGGCCGGCTGGTGCACGCCGCGGTGGAGCACTCCTGCGTGCTGCACGCCGCCGCGACGCACGCGGCGGCCGGCGGCACGGTCACGGCGGTGCCGGTGGACCGGCTCGGCCGGGTCGACCCCGAGGCCTACGCCGCCGCCGTGCGGCAAGGCGGTGTGGCGCTGGCCGCGCTGCAGTCGGCCAACCACGAGGTGGGCACCGTGCAGCCGGTGGCCGAGGTCGGCGCGGCCTGCACGGCGGCCGGGGTGCCGCTGTACGTCGACGCCGCCCAGTCCGTCGGCCGGGTCCCGGTGCCGGCAGGCTGGGCGCTGCTGAGTGCCAGCGCGCACAAGTGGGGCGGCCCGCCCGGGGTCGGCGTCCTGGCCGTGCGCAAGGGCACCCGGTGGCGCAGCCCGTGGCCAGCCGACGACCGCGAGGGCGGCCGGGTATCCGGCTTCCCCAACCTGCCGGCGATCGTGGCTGCGGCGGCCTCGCTGCGGGCGGCGTGCGCCGAGGCGGTCGCGGAGGCGGCCCGGCTGGCGCCGCTGGTGGACCGGATCCGGGCCGAGGTGCCGCGGCTCGTGCCGGACGTGGAGGTGGTCGGCGACCCGGTCGGCCGGCTGCCGCACCTGGTCACCTTCTCCTGCCTGTACGTCGACGGTGAGGCGCTGCTGACCGAGCTGGACCGGCGGGGGTTCGCGGTGTCCTCCGGCTCGTCGTGTACGTCGTCCACGGTGCGGCCGAGCCACGTGCTGGAGGCGATGGGGGTGCTCTCGCACGGCAACGTGCGGGTCTCGCTGCACCGAGGCACGACCGACGCCGAGGTGGCTCAGTTTCTGGCCGTGCTGCCGGAGGTGGTGGCCGAGCTGCGCCGGACCGCCGGGGTGGCCGGCCTGTGAGCCCGACAGCGAGTGAGCATCGCAGGGCCGCCAGGCCCGAGGAGCGGAGCGAGCACGGAGGCGAACAAGAGTGCCCGTGATCCTGGACTGCCGCGGCAGGCGCTGCCCGCTGCCGGTGATCGAGCTGGCCCGGATGATCGGCCAGGTCGGGATCGGCGCGACCGTGACGGTGCTGGCCGACGACCCAGCCGCCCGGCTCGACATCCCGGCATGGTGCCGGATGCGGGACCAGGAGTACGTCGGCGCGTCAACATGGGACGGCGTCCCAGCGTACACTGTCCGCCGCACCGGCTGAGACCCGCTCATGAGCATGCCAGCCGGACTTCGTAATAGTGTGGGGTGCGCGCTTGTTGGTGGCGTCGGCACTGCCGACCCGGGGTCAGGTCTGCGCCCGGCCAGGACAACCTGCGGGACGTGAGGGACGTCGAGCACCCGCCACGTTTCGGTGGCAGCCCGTTGCTGAAGGCGGTGGCGGTGGCGCGGCAGCCGAGCCCGGCCTGGCTGGTGACGCGCCGGCACCCGTGGCGCCGACGGTCACCCATTCCCGTCTCCCTTTTCATGCGGTTCGTTTTCGGTGTCGGTGGTGGCGGATGGGTTTGCGTTCGGGTCGATTGTGGATGGCGGCAGGAGTTCGGGTAGTCCGTCGTGTGCTATTTGTACGTCCCAGCCGTTGTGGTGTACGGCGCGGTGGTGGAAAGACCATAGGAGGACGCCGTTGTTCTGGTCTGTTCTGCCGCCGTTGGCCCAGTGGACGCAGTGGTGACAGTGGCACCACTGGTACGGCCGGTCACACCCCGGAAAAATGCACCCGCGGTCCCGGAGAATAATCGCCCGCCGGGCCGCGCCGACGTAATGGCGGGAGCCGCGGCCGAGGTCCAGCGGCAGGCTCTCGCCGCCGAGGACGGCGGGGATGATGTGGGCGTCGCAGGCGAGGCGCCGTACCTGGCTGGCGGGCAGGATGTCGCCGCCGTCGAGGGTCCCGACGCCGGTGGCAGCGGCCAGCTTGTCATACGGCATCGTCACCACGAGGGTAGGGCGCTCGCCGCCGTTGTCGGGCAGGTCCCCCATGCGCAGGGCGCGTTCGCCGAGCTCGACGAGGGCGTCGGCCATCCGCTGGCCGTGGGTGCGGTCGTCGCGGACGCCGGTGTCCGGGTCGGCCGGGCGGGGCGCGGCGAGGGGGTCGAGCGCGACTCGCAGGGTCTCGGCACCTTCGGTGTCCAGGAACCCGGAGATCCGCTTGAGCCCGAGGCCGGCGGGACAGATCCGCAGGTCACGGCGGGTGTACGCCTCGGCTGCCTCGCGTTCGGCCTGCCGGCGCAGCAGCTCGTCGCCGTGGTCGGGGTCCACCACGTCCAGGACCCGGCGGCCGAGCAGCGCGACCTCGTCGGGGTTAAACGTGCCGGAGCGCGCGACCAGCTCCCGCTCCGCCGCCGCCCGGGTCTCGGCCGGGGTCTCCGCCGGCAGCGCCCGGACCGCCTCGGCGTGCTCGACACTGATCGCTCCGTCGGCCAGCGCGGCGGCCGTCTCCGGCAGGTCACCGTCCAACGCCTTCGCGAGCCGGAGCATCCGCCCCGCCTCGGCGGGCCGCACGTTCAGCGCGTCCCGCAGCCACGCCGTCATGCTCGGCGCCTCATGCGCCGCAGCCAGCCCCCGCGACTCCGCCTCCCGCACCAACGGCAGCAACAACGTCCCCGCCATCTGCCCGACCTGCCGGTGCACCCGCACCAGCAGGTCCCCCACCTGCGCGTCGGAAAGCCCCCACAA
>Ga0307470_10000936_pt1 | contig 12133 bp, 10 predicted proteins | sample atmos_gasesAM3C__FD_204565 | JGI IMG/M metagenome (GOLD analysis project Ga0307470, IMG submission 204565) | Hardwood forest soil microbial communities from Morgan-Monroe State Forest, Indiana, United States - atmos_gasesAM3C_05 | ecosystem: Environmental > Terrestrial > Soil > Temperate forest... | reverse complement strand
GCGATCGAGCTGGATCACGAGCCCGCCTGCGCCGCGTAGATCTTGCGCACGGCTTCCATGGTGTCGGCATCGTCCGCCCGCTTGTCATCCCGGTAGCGCTTCACTCGCGCGAGCCGGAGCGCCAAGCCGCCCGGATAGCGCACGCTCGCCTGCAGATCGCTGAAGGCGATCTCGACGACCAGTTCCGGCCGCACATACACCGTCCATTGATCGCGGCGAGTTTCCCGGGCCAGCAATTCCCGGGTCTGCCATTCAAGAGTGGCGTCCGTCAGGCCCTTGAACGTCTTGCCGAGCATGACGTATTCGGCCGTTGCAGGGTCCAGAGCGCCAAGATGCAAATTCGACAGTGTGCCGGTGCGGCGGCCATGGCCCCACTCGGCGGCGAGCACGACGAGATCGAGGGTATGAGCACGCTTGATCTTGAACCAGCTCGCGCCGCGGTTGCCGGCTTCATAGGGCGCGTCCAGCGACTTCGCCATGAGGCCTTCGTGTCCGGCCTTGATGGCGGCATCGTAGAAGGCGCTCGCCTCGGCTTCGGCCGACGTGACCAGCTTAGGGATGCGCAGCGGCGCCGGCACGGCCCGGGCCAGCGCGTGGGCTCGTTCGCGCGCAGGCTGATCTGCGATGCTGCGCCCTTCGAAGTGCAGGCAGTCGAAGAAAAACGCTCTGATCGGTAGTTCCGTGCGCGACGATTCGACGTTGAGCTTGCGGCCGAATCGGCGCATGGTGATCTGGAAGGGATGCGGCCGTTCCGAGGAGTCGAACGCGATCGCTTCGCCATCGAGCACGAGCGTATGTGCGCCGAACGTGCGCACCGTCTCGACGATTTCCGGCACGGCGTCCGTAACCTCGTTCAACGAGCGCGTATAGATGCGCACCTGGTCGGACATCTTGTGCACCTGGATGCGCGCGCCGTCCATCTTCCATTCGAATGCGGCTTCGCCTCCCAGCGCTTTCAATGCCTCCCCCACGTCGGCCGCCGTCTGAGCGAGCATGGGCGCCGCGGGCACGAAGAGCTCGAGCTGGAATCTCGCGAGCGATTCCGCTCCTTCGATCAAGGCGGCTCGCGCGACCGCACCCAGGCTCTTCGAGTACATCGCCGCCCGGCGCACCTCCGTCACCGGCACGCGGGCGGCCGCTGCAATCGCCTCGATCATCACCCCGGCGAGTGCGCCTTGACGGAGCTCTCCGACGACGAGGCGGAGCAGGAATCCCTGCTCGGGAGGCGTCGCGCGCGAGAACAGCGCGCGCAGGGCTTCGGCGCGCCGCGCGACGGAGCCGGCCCCGCGAATTCCGTCGATCGCCGCGAGAGACCGATCCACTTCGGCGATCGACAGCACTTCGTCGTCCGCCGCCCCGGTCGCCGCAGCTTCCCGCAGCGCCTTGTAGGCGATGCCGATCCGTCCTTGCGAGATCTCGCCCGACAGATAATGGACGGCGGTCTCGATCTCGTCCTGAGGCAGCGCCTCGAGAAAGGAGGCGAGTTCGCGCACCTTGGTCCGGCGAGCGGACGCGCTGCCGACTCGCTGTGACGTGGCTACGAGGGTGGCGAGGAGGGTCATGGGGCGATGATTGTACGGCCTCGAACGGGCATTGCTGCCTCGAACGGCATTGCTGCCATGAACGGCTGCGATCGAGCCGGGGCTTTGCGCGGAATCGAGGAGAAGCGCCGGGTCCGGGATTCTTGTTTTTCCACAATGTTCTTGATCATCCGACCCACGTACAATCGGCCGGCATTCAACCAACCGTCGCCGGTTGGCCTCGATTCGGATTGCTCTTGTTTCGCTTAACGCCAACGATTAGGAGTCTTCATGCGGTATTCACGCGCAATGGGCATTGTCGGGTTGATCGGACCGGGCGTGTTGCTGGGGGTGGCCGGGGCCGCTGCCGCAACGTCACCCGCCCAAGACTGGGCGGTGGTGCAACGCTGGAAGCTGGGCGGCGTCGGCGGCTGGGACTATATGACGCTCGACGCGTCGGGCCAGCGCCTCTTCCTGAGCCGCGCGGATCATGTCGACGTAGTGAATACCGAGTCGGGAAAGATCATCGGGACGATTCCGAACACTCGGGGCGTGCACGGAATCGCGCTCGACGAGGGGTCGAACCGCGGCTATACCAGCAACGGCCAGGGCGACTCGGTCACGGTGTTCGATCTTGCCACCTTGAAGGTCGTCAAGGAAGGAGCGGTTTCCGGCCACAATCCCGACGCAATCCTGTACGAACCCACCGGCAAACACGTGTTCACCTTCAACGGCAAGAGCAAGGACGTGACCGTCCTCGATGCGGCGAGCCTTGCCGTCGTCGCCACTCTGCCGGTCCCCGACAAGCCGGAGTTCGCGGTGGATGACGGCGCAGGGCAGATTTTTCTGAACATTGAGAGCGAGCCCGGGCAGATGGTGGTGATCGACAGCCGCCATCTGACCATCGAGGCCACATGGCAGCTACCGGGCTGCAACAGCCCCAGCGGACTGGCGATGGACCGGACTCACCGGCGCCTGTTCTCGGTCTGCGACGACAAAGTGATGGCCGTCACCGATGCGGATACGGGCAAGCAGGTTGCCAAGGTCAAGATAGGCGACGGGCCCGATGCCGTCGCCTTCGACGCGAAGCGCGGCCTGGTGTTCAGTTCGAACGGCGAGGGGACTCTGTCCGTGGTCAAGCAGGAGTCCCCCGCGCGCTACACGGGAACCGCTTCCGTCGTCACGCAGCCGGGTGCTCGAACGATGGCGCTCGACGCCGCGCATGGAAAAGTTTATACGGTGAGCGCCGAGTTCGGTCCGCCGCCGGCCCCCACACCCGATCGCCCGCATCCGCGTCCGACGCCGCTGCCCGATACGTTTACCGTGCTGGTGGTGTCCAAGCCCTGACGGGGGCTTGCGGCGTACCAGGAACCGCGGAGTCGGTCGCCTTTGAAAAAGCTCAAGCACGAGGCGGAATTGTTCAAGGCGGCGCTGCTCGCCGGCGTTCAGTATGCGGAAGGCCGCGGTGCGGTAGAGTTCGAGGCGACCGACTCGGCGAGCGACAAGGCTCTGTACGTTTATCGTCTGCTGGTCCATGACAAGATCATCGCACCGATGCCGGAGGACCAGGTGAGCGAGAAGACGATTCGGCATCGACTGGCGACGTGGTATGCCCATCAGTTGCCCAAGGGGCATCCGCTCACGCAGTGAGCAGCATGCAGGCGCCGGTGGAGGGCGATAGCGCGTCGCGGCAAATGCCGTCCAAATTCAATTGCGGAATGCGCGGGAGACCGTTATATAGTCGAAGTGACGTGGGGTGTCATGCCCCACGCTGCGATCCCGACAGTACTCACACACGAAGGCGGAGTGATGGCTACGAAACGCGTATCTCCTGTTAAGAAGACGACGAGACGAAAGGCGGCAGCCGAGTTGACCGACAGTGCGGCGATGGGGGTCCTGGAATCGGCCCCGTCCGAGGTGACGGCCTCCACGGGCATCGATCCGGACACTCGGCGTCAACTGGTCGCGGCGGAAGCGTATTTCCGCGCTGAACGGCGCGGATTTGCGGCGGGCAGCGAGCTCGACGATTGGGTGGCGGCCGAAATGGCCGTGGACATGCGGCTCCAGCAGACGCAGGTGGCGTAGTCCGGCCGACCTGATTTACTTGCGCGGCACCGGGCCGGCTGCCGCTACCCGGTGTCGAGGCGCAGCCGCTTCGCCTGTGGCCTGACGAGGTGCAGGCCATCAAGGCCCTGCCGACTCTCAAAACATCCGTGCACTGTCGTTGTAATTTTTCCTCAATGCCCGCGGTCTACTCAGCAACGGCATTGCTGGAGGAACGAATGCGATCATTACTGCATGACTGTCTCATGGCGGGCGCGCTACTATGCGGAGCAGCCACGGTGAACGCCTCGCCGAGGCCCGCAGTGGTCGAATTGTTCACGTCCCAAGGCTGCAGCTCGTGTCCACCCGCCGACACCTACCTTGGAGAACTGACCCAGCGCCGCGATGTGCTCGCGCTCGCGTTTCACGTCGACTATTGGGATGACCTCGGTTGGCGTGACCGTTTCGGTCTGTCCGACGCAGTCGAACGGCAGCGCGCTTACGCGAAGGCCTTGCGGCTCTCCACTGTCTATACGCCGCAGGTGGTCATCGATGGTCAGGACAATTTCGTCGGCAGCGACGTGAAGTCCATCGGCAGGGCGTTGACGGGAAATCGGAACGGCGTGGCAGTGGAACTGTCGGTCCGCGACGGCGAAGTTTTCATCGATTTGGATGCGCAGAAAGCCGCGCCGAGCGACGTACTCCTGGTGGCCTATCTGCGCACGGCGGTGTCGCCGATCGGCCGCGGGGAAAATGCGGGGCGTACGCTCAAAGAATTCAACATCGTGCGCGGCTTTCACAGCCTGGGCCGATGGGCCGGGCAAAAGCAGCAGTACCGCGCGCCGGTGGATTCCCTGCCGCGCGACTCCACCGACGTGGCTGTCCTCGTACAGCCATTGGGTCAGGCACCCATCATCGGGGCGGCGACCATCGCGCTCCGCTGAAGTCATTCAGTGGCGCATCGATTGCCGGTTCCCAGATTCATTTGAAACTGCCCGGTCTGATATTTGTCGTACCAGGTGCCCGACACCACGCCATTGATGAGCAGGCCTCGTGAGGGCAACTTGACCGAGGACGAATCCGATGTTCCCGAGAATTTCCACAGCACTTCCTATCTGCGGCGCCGTGCTCCTGTGTGCCTCGACGGCCGTCCAGGGCGCGTCTCCGGAGCAAGCGCCGAACTGGACGGGCAGCTTCGTTTCACGGGTCGAGGCGCTCGCCGTCTTGCAGACTTTGAATGCCGATCTGCTGAGTCATGACAGCGCGACCTTGACGCTGGAGCGTTGGTGCGACGTTCATCGACTGGCGTCGCCGCCGCGAATCGTCGCGGTGCGCGTCCCGGATGTCGACAAGCCGCCGACGCCTGAGCAGCGCCGGGAGCTGGCCATCACGGCCACCGACCCGGTCCGCTACCGAAGAGTGAAATTGATGTGCGGGGCGCACGTGCTGTCCGAGGCGGACAACTGGTATGTTCCGGGCCGCTTGACGCCCGAGATGAACAAGCTGTTGGACACCACGGACAGTCCTTTCGGCGTGGTCGTGCGGGCGCTCCACTTCCAACGTCGCACTCTGTCGTCGACGCTGCTGTGGCTTCCGCTGCCCGCGGGATGGGAAATGAATGCGGCCGGCGCGCGCGACGCGGGTGCGGATCAACCCATGCCATCCAAGCTGTTGGAACATCGGGCGGTGCTGACCTTGCCGGACGGGACGCCGTTCAGCGAAGTGGTCGAGACCTACACGGACCATGTGCTGGCCTTTCCGGTGACGCCGCCCTAGTGTCCCGAGGACACTAGGCCAGGGCGGAAACCAAGTACTCGGCCACAGCCAGATCGGCGTGCGCCACACCCACGGACTTGAAAACCGTTCTGTGCGGACGCGGCGCGGCCGGGTCTGCCGCAATCAAATCGCCGAGCAAGGAAATGTCTTTCCTCGCCATGACGCCTCGTGCCAGCGGCTCGCTCAAATCGCCGCTTTGCGTGAGCGCGGTGAGGGTGTCGACGACAATGAAGGCGCCGCACATGCAGTCGTCGTCGGCTTCTCTCATGCTGGGCGTGAAGCTGCCGACCAAATCCAAGTGGCAGCGGGATTTGAGCCAGCGGCCTTTGATGAGAGATCGCTCCGCCAGCGTCGCGCAGCTGACCACGTCCGCCGATTGCACGGCGGCCGCGAGGTCGTTCGCGGCCGTCACGGGCCATCCCCGAGCGCCGAGATCTCGAGCCGCGGCCGCCGCCTTTTGCGGATCTCGGCCCCAGATGAGGACTGATCGATACTTGCGGACGGCCATATGACCTTCCACGAAGTAGCGCGACAGGGCTCCCGTGCCCACCATCAGCAGTACCTCGGGCGCCGCAGGCGCCAAGAGATCGGCGGCCAGCGCGGACACGGCAGCAGTGCGGATCAGTGTCAGCGCCCGACCATCAATCCATGCTCGAGGTTGCCCTGTTTGCCCTGAAAGGAGCACGTAGGCGGCGTTCACCGACGGCAATCCCCGATCGGCGTTGTCCGGAAATACGGTGACGATCTTGACGCCGATGTCGCCGGCCGGTCGCCATGCCGGCATCAGCAGCAAGGTGCGCGGAGAATCGGGAGGCCCAAGATCGTATTGACCTCGGTCGGGACTGACCGACTGCGACACGAAGGCGCGGCGCAGCGGCTCCAGGAGGCTGCTGACGCTGGCGAGCCGGTGAACCGTGTCGAAGTCGATCTGCTTCATTCGTTATGCAACCGGGGTCCGATGTATAAGTGCTGGTCCAGTCACATGGGCTCGCTACCCGATCACATTCGCTTCGCGGAGCGGACGATTCTCGGCGAGTCGCGCGAACAGGAGATCCGACACATCGAGCGTATCGAAGCGTCCAAGCAAAATGAGTTCGGCGATGGCGCGGCCGATGACCGGCGCCTGCTGCATGCCATGACCCGAGAATCCATTCATGAACAGAAAATTCTCGAGTGACGGGGCCGGGCCCAGAATGGCGTTGTGATCAACCGTGTTCATCTCGAAGTAGCCGGCCCACGCGCGCTCGAGCCTGGCTGCTTCGAACGCCGGAATGCGATGGGCGAGGGCCGGCCATAGACGGCTCTCGAAGGAGCCGTAGTCCGGCTCGAGCGGCTGATCATCCAAGTCATCGTCCGGGGAGAATCCGGCAATGAATTTCGTGCCTTCGGGGCGGATCCAGAACCCCGTGGGATCGATCAACAGGGGAAACGGGCTCATCGTGGTGGGGCAGGAAATGACGTAGACCGTTCGCCGCCGCGCAAACACCGGCAAGTCCACCCCGACCATGGCGGCGACGCGCCGTGCCCACGGGCCCGCGGCGTTGACCACGTGTGTGCAGGCTATCCGCGAGCCGTCTGCCGCGAGCACCTCGGTGACGCGGGTGCCCTCGACGGCGAATCCGCACACCTCCGCATTCAGGTAGCGCGCGCCCTGGTCACGAGCCTTGCGCGCGAACGCCGTCAGCAGGGCGTAACCGTCGAACCAACCCTCACCGCTCAATCCCAGCGAGCCCAATGACAGATCGGAGGTGTTCAGCCAGCCGAACCGTTTCTTGAGTTCGGCGGGGTCCATGAGGGCGGTATCGGCGCCGCAGGCTATCTGGACGGCATGAGCCTGGCGCAGCCCTTCAGCGCCGCCCGGCATCGCGAGATAGAGATAGCCCGCCTCGCGTAACATAATATTCGGCGTCTCATCGCCGACCGCCAGTTCCACTGCGGCGTTGCGAAGAAAGGCGATGCTGGCTCGAGAGGCGCGGATGTTCACGGGCGTCGAGAACTGCTGACGGATGGACGCGGCCGAGAGAGCGGATGAGGCCTGCCGGTAGGAGGGATCTCGCTCGACGACCGTCGCGCTGATCGAGGGCTCGAGCCGCGTCAGCCAGTAGGCGAGCGCCGACCCCATGACGCCGCCGCCGATCACCACCACCTGTTTCCTCAATGGCGTGCAGGACCCTTGTAACGCAACGACCGCTCGAACAGGTCGAATTGGTCTTCGATCATATCGACAAGGGGCCGCAAACGCGAAACTGTGGGTGACGGCCGTAAAATGCGCACATCCGGCGGGCCAAATTGCACCCTCGTTGCGGTGGCTACGGCCGCATGTGCGAAGTGGTTCTCACCTTAGGCAACTGCCTGCCTGCGCCGACTCGGGTTTGGGTCTGGACTGCATCCAAAATGTGATCCAAGCCATCTCGTGACATCCGTATTTCCATGAGGATCTTGCCTGCGTGACGACGCAATCGTTCGACGTCGCGAGTGCTGCGGAATTGCAGTGCAGCAAATCTAGCCTGGTGACGATTAACGGAGGGTGTCGGTGCAGAACGCAACAAGAAAGAGTGAGTCCGCTGCGTCGGAGCCCACTGCGCGCAAGCCCGCCGCCGTGGCCAAAAAAGCCAAGCTCCCGGTACTCCTCGTCAGCGGCGACGACACGCTCTGGCCGCAGATCGGCGCCCATGTCGGCGGCGACCTACTCCTCAAACAGGTCGATTCCATCGATGAATTGTTCACGGCGACGGCATCGGGATCTCCCGCCATCGTCTTGTGGGATGCGCGCAATCAAACCGACGCGGCCGGGGCGTTGTCCCGCCTGCAATTGCATTCCCCTCGCTTTGCAGTGGTCGCGCTGGACGAGGCGGGCGGCGCCGACGCGTGGACGAACCCTATTGCACTCCGACAGGTCGTGGCTCATGTGGCCGTGCCGATACCGGCCGCCGATTTGACGGCTGCACTCGAGAGCGCCCACGAGGAAGTCAACGCGCGAATTGCCCTGCTCGGCGATGGCAGCGCGGCGTCCGCAGCGGGATCGCCCGACGCGGGGTCACCCGGCGCAGCATCGCCTGCTGCACCGTCCGGTCCACGAAGCATTCCGTGGATACCGGTATCCGTCATCGCGGGGGTGCTCGTCGCCGGCGTCGGCGCCTACTTCGTCCTCCGGCCAAGCGATACCCCGGTCAAACCGGCGCCGGCGGCGAGTGCGGAACAGGCGCAGCAACAGCCCGCCAAGGCGGCTGCGGGAGCCGACGAGAAGGTCGATCTACTCATCGAGAAAGCCGGGCAAGCGATGGCCGACCGGCACTTCATCGATCCGGCCGACGGCAGCGCGCTCACGCTTTATAGAAATGCGCTGGTTCTCGATCCGAACAACGGCGAAGCACACCAGGGCTTGCAGCGCCTGGCTGAGATTCTGTTTGCGCGGGCGCAGTCCGCCTTGGACGAACGAAAATTCGACGTTGCGTTGCAGGCGCTCGAAAGCGCGCGCAGCATCAATCCCGGCGACCGCCGCCTATCCGCGCTCGACGAGCGCATCGCCAGCCTGCGAGCCGAACTCGGTCCTGCACAGATCATGGCGACCATCAACGCAGGGAATTTCGATCGCGCGGGGCAGCTGATCGACGAGGCCGCCCGCGCCAAATCTCTCAGCGCCGCGAAGCTGGCGCAGTTGCGCGACGAACTGCGGCGGCGGCACCAAGATTCCGACGTGGCGAGTTTCGTGAAGCTGATCGACACGCGCTTGCAGCAGGACAAATTGGTCGAACCGCGCAACGACAGCGCCGCCTATTACCTCACCCAAGCCCGGGGTGCGGGCGCAAGCGCCGCGGCCCTGCAGTCGCAATCCCAGGAAATCTACAAAAGGCTGACGCAGGCCGAGCACGCCGCCATCGACCAGCGGCGATTCGCCGAAGCGGATCGGGTGCTTGCCGACCTCCGCACCTACGGCGCTCCGGCCGCGACCATCGCGAGCCTGCAGCGCGACCTCAGCAGCGCGCGCAGCCAGCAAGCCGCGGCGGCACCCGAACAGCCGCAATACCTCGATCTGGCTCAATCGCGGCTCGCCCAGGGAAAACTGACCGAGCCCGACAATGACAGCGCGCTGTTTTATGTCAACCAGCTGCGCGCGACGGACCCCAAGAACAGCGGCCTGGCCCGAATATCCACCGCGGTTCAAGCGCAAATCCTCGACCAAGCCCGCGCGGCTCTCGACAGCGCGCAGCCGGCCCGCGCCGAAACGCTGCTCCAGATGGCGGCCGGGTTGGGCGCCTCCGCCGATCTAGCTCCGCTCAACCAGCGCCTGGCGCAGTTGAAATTGACCGCGGCAGGTCCGCCGGAGGTGTTGGAAGCTTCGCTGACCCGCGCCAAGGCGATCGAGCTCGACTATCCGGCCGACGCGCTGCGCAGAGGCGTCGAGGGTTGGGTCGATGTCACCTACGTAGTCACCGCGGACGGCAAAGTCACCACGATCAAGGTGCTGGATTCGAGCCCGAAGAATGTTTTCGATGCGGCGGCGACCAGAGCGCTCGCCCGCATGCGCTATAAGCCGGCTACTCAGGGCGGGAAATCAATCGCGGTGAGCACGAAATTGCGCATCTCGTTTCGGATGTCGAAATAGCGAACGCGGCCCGATGAGCAACCTCTCCGCAAGCCCCGAACGACGCGAAGCGACCATCGCCGCGCCCAAGCGCAGCGACGGCCGCTGCCTGGTCGTTCACGATGATCTGGAACTCCGTCTGCGGCTGGGCACGCTGGTGCGCCGCGCAATTCCGACTCTCGACGCAGACTGCATCAGCGGCGCAAGCTTCGACGCGCTCACCGCGGAGCGGATCGGCACCTATATCGCACTGTTCCTCATCGTCGAATTCAACCTGCGCGACGTCGCGGCCGACCCGCTCGCACGGCTCGTGCGCTCGCGCGAACAATCGCCGCGTCTGCCCATAGTCGTATTTGCGCGCGGCGGCGACGAGCGCAACGCGGCGCGCACCATCAAACTGGGAGCCAACGACTATTGGCCGATCCACTCGGTGAAAATCGGCGAATTGGGCGAGGTCCTGAAGCGGCTGATGGAGCCGGCGCGCAGTCCCGCTGCCGCTGCCACGCCGGCAGCAGACTCCCGGCGTCAGCCGCAAATCGCCGGCTACCGCGTGATAAAGACCATCGCGGAATCGGCCACGGGGGCCGTTTATCTGGCCCGCAACGATAATTTGACGCAGCCCGTCGCGCTCAAGGTCCAGGCTCTCAAAGGGCGGGGCGAAGTGACCGAGGCCGATCGCCAGCGCTTCGTCCGCGAATGCGAAATTCTCTCGGCGCTGAATCACCGTTCGATTGCCGATGTGCTCGACTACGGCATTACCGACGAGTACTCGTATCTCGCACTGGAATACTTTCCGTGCGGGAGCCTGCGCGACCGTCTGAAGAATCCGGTGAGCGAGGCCGACGCGGTCAATTACGCGCGGCAAATCGGCGAAGCGCTGCAGGTGCTGCATTCCGCAAACGTCGTGCATCGCGACCTGAAACCGTCGAACTTGATGTTGACCGACGACAACCGGCTGATCCTGATCGATTTTGGGTCGGCATCCATGCGGCTCGCAGCCAGTGATCTATCGAGATCCGACCTCTGCACGGGAACGCCTTACTATGTCTGTCCCGAGCAAATCGACAACCGTGATCCGGACGGGCGAGGCGATCTCTACAGTCTCGGCATCGTGCTGTATGAAATGCTCGTGGGCGCCTTGCCGTATGTCGGCAACAATTTAATCGAGATCTTTACGGCGCACCGCGCGGCGCCGGTGCCGCGGCTGCCGCAGCGCGTCCTGCGATACCAACCGATCATCGATCGCCTGCTGGCCAAAGAGCCCGACGATCGCTACCCCTCGGCGACCTTGTTTCTCGAGGATTTGAGCGCGGTAAGCGCGCCGATCCGCACATCAGTCAGCGGAGTCAGTCAAATGGGAGTGCTTAATTCATGAATTCTCGTCTAGCCAAGGTCGTGAGTCCGCTCCTGACGCCGGCCGGCATGCTCATACTCGTCATCGTTCTTGGTGTGAGCTTCGTCGCCATCGTGCTCATACCGGGACTCGAGCTCGCGGGCGAAGTCGCAGAGAGTTCGAAGGCGCTCAAGCTGCTGGGTGAACAGCAGCGCCATCCAACCCTCATCCGCGCTTCTCTCGAAGCCGTGCATGACCGCCTGGGGACGCGCGGGTACGTCCAGGAATCCCTGGATGACCTGCGGGCCTCGACCACGAAACTCGAAGCGGCGCTGCACGAGATGACCGCGCCGCCGCCGCCCAGCTGGTTTTCGCTCACCGGCGACAGCTTTTCCGCCAACACCGACAAGGACACGACGGTCACGACGGGCGCGTCGCTTGCCGGCAAGCACGCAGCGCTGCTGCTCGACAGCTGGGCAAAAGAACTGGTGGTGCTGAATCCGGTGATTGCCTACCACGGGGTACCCTATCTGGACAACGAGTCCACCGGCACCGCTCTCAACGAAAGCGGCCGCGAGTTGGACATTAGAGTCAACGCGGCGCTGCGCACCAGCCGTCACGTCTTGCCGGTGCTGGACGGCGAATTCGCGGCCATTGCCGCCGAGCTGCAGTCGACCAACGTTCGTTCGGCGACTCTGCTGCGGCTGGTGATGATATCGGGCCTGGTCATCGCCGTCGCCCTGGTGGTGCTGGTGACGGTATTGCTCAGCGCGCGGCAGCGGCAGGAAAGCAGCCTGCGCCAAGCACGGCAGCAGACCCTGGATATTCTGCGCACCGTCAAGGACGGATTGTTCCTGCTCGATTCGAATCTAGTGA
>Ga0307470_10000935_pt1 | contig 12134 bp, 7 predicted proteins | sample atmos_gasesAM3C__FD_204565 | JGI IMG/M metagenome (GOLD analysis project Ga0307470, IMG submission 204565) | Hardwood forest soil microbial communities from Morgan-Monroe State Forest, Indiana, United States - atmos_gasesAM3C_05 | ecosystem: Environmental > Terrestrial > Soil > Temperate forest... | reverse complement strand
AAACTGCCGAACGGGCCGATGGCCGTGATGCTATCGCCGGGTTTCAGCCGGTGCACATAGGCGGAACCCGCTCCGGCCAGACATGTCTGCCCGGGCGGCGGCATCGCGATGCGGACGTTGAACCGCAGCTCGCGATCGACGGCCGGATTGGTAGCAAAGGAATAGTTGCGGCGCATGGGCATGGCATTTTCCGATCGAAGCTCGAAGAGCTGGCGCTCCTGCCAATCATGCAAGTAAGGTCGATTGACAGTGAGTTCTTTGAACGCAATGTCGCCATAAGCGGGGATATCGAATTGCAGATAATCGCCGGGTTGATAGACGGGTGGCGCTTCCCCTGCTGCTTCCAGCACCAGCTCTTTGATGAACGTCGCGACGTATTCATTTCTCACCACTCTAAATCTGTAAGACGATGACTGAGCGAGGCCGCAGAGGCCGCCGGACTCAAGATCGATGAAGATCTTTGCATCGTGTTCGCGGACCTTATAAGTCTTGAGCGCCACGCAGGCCGGCTGACGCTGCGGCGAACCGTCGGCGATGTCGAACCGCCCGTTATGCTTCGGACACTCGATGAGCCTTCCCTTCACGAGTCCCTCCGCGAGATGGGTATTGCCATGTGTGCAGATACCATCCGTCGCGTACAGGGTTGCATCCGCCGACCGATAGATCGCGTAGGTGCGCTGCTGATGGTCGAATCGAATGACATCCTCAGCCTTCAAAAACGCGCTCACGCACACTTCGGCCCAGCCGTTGACCGGTTGTCCCTTGGCAGTGAAGACATGCGGCGTGCTGGCCGCCGCGCTGCTCGATTCCGGCAGCTCGCGTTTGACGCAGTACCCAGGCTCCTTCACCTGTCGCAGCACCGCCTGTATCACTTCCAACCAGGCATTCCACAGGCTGTGGTACGGCTTCGGCAGGCTGGGCTTCACGATCTCGTGCAGCTTCGGCAGCTGGTGATACGGAACGAGCGGGAACAAGTGATGTTCGAGGTGGTAGTTCATGTTCCAGTACAGATAACGGTTGATGCGGCTCATGTAGATCGTCCGGCTGTTGAGCCGATGGTCGAGCACGTTCTCCGCCAACCCGGCGTGTTGCGTCGTCGCATAGATCGGCTGGAGCCAGGAGCCGTAAAGCGTCGGAAGTCCGATGAAAAGGAATGGCAAAATGCTGCGCTGGTGGATCGCGAAGCTGGTGACTCCCGCATAAATGAGCAGGTAAATGGGAGCCCTAACGAACACTTTCTTGTATTCGGATTCCGGAATGTAGGTCTTCTCATCGGCCGTCAATCGTCCGCTCGTGTGCAGCAGCAGATTCCAAAAGTAGTGTGGAATGGTTTTGAAGCCAAAAAACTCGTTCAAAATGAGCGCAGGGACGTCCGGCGGCGTGCGCACCGCGATTTCCGGGTCACGGCCCACGATATTGGTGTCGCTGTGGTGTCGTGTGTGAGTCCAGCGCCAGACCGTCGCCTCCCGCATCAGCATGAATGAGGCGATTTCATACAGTACGTCATTGAGCCAATCTGACTTGAATGCCGTGCCATGGCTTGTTTCGTGCCAGCGCGAATCGGAGCTTGATGCGTACAGGGTGCCGTAGATCAGAAACGGCACGAACGCCCAAAGATTCCCGGCGGACCACCACCGGTAGGCGATGCAGCCAGAGCCGATGATCAATGCAAACCAAAGCAGGGTGTCGCGAACGGCGGGCCAGTCGCGCCGCTGTAGCAGCTCACGCATCGTCTCTTTGGGCACCGGGGGAGAGTACCAAGCGGCCTCGGCAAGCCCTCGCTCGATCGCGAGGGCCGTGTCTTTCCCTGTAAGGCTGTAGTCCTTGGAGGAGTTTGGGCTTGCCAACGGGATCAACATGTCCCGATATTGACCATTAATGCAAGCGCTTGCAATCCTTGTCTGCGTGGTTTAGGGTTCCTCTTGATCAGGGACTATTGGAGCCTCCGCAAGCGACACCCCCGCCACCTGCGGCGGCGGGGAGGCGTGGCGTTGTCGGGATCACATCAATATTCACGCCTGACGATGGCCCAGGCGCTCGTCAGGCATCTGGTCGCGCAGCGCATCGTCGTCGACGACCGGGACCAGCCGTTGTTCGGCGGCGTCTTTGCGATCTTCGGCCATGGCAATGTCGTCTGTCTGGGCGAGGCACTCTACGAAGCCCGTGAGCAGCTGCCCACCTGGCGAGGGCAGAACGAGCAGTCGATGGGTTTTGCCGCGGCCGCATATGCCAAAGCACACCGCCGCCGCCGAATCTGCGTGGCGACCTCCTCGATCGGACCCGGTGCCACCAACATGGTCACCGCGGCTGCGGTGGCGCACACCAACCGCCTGCCGGTGCTGTTTCTGTCCGGCGACTACTATCATCACCGGCTACCGCACCCGATCCTTCAGCAGGTCGAACACTATGACGACCCCACCGTGTCGGTGAACGATGCGTTCCGGCCGGTCACCCGCTATTGGGATCGAATCACGCATCCGGCCCAGCTCATTCAATCCCTGCCCGCCGCGATTGCCACCATGCTGGATCCGGCCGATTGCGGACCGGCATTCCTCGGGCTGCCGCAGGACGTGCAAGGGATCGCGTACGACTTTCCGACCGCGTTCTTCGAGCCCCGCCTGCATCGGATACGGCGCATTCGTCCTGACCTCGAGGAGGTGACGGCGGCTGCGGATGCTCTGCGGCGTGCAGAACGTCCTGTCATTATCGCGGGCGGCGGCGTTCACTACTCGTTGGCGGCTGCAACACTGACGGAGTTCGCCGAGCGGCACGCCATTCCGGTGGTCGAGACCATCGCGGGCATGTCGACGCTCCTGTTCGGGCATCCACTCAATATCGGCGCGGTGGGAGTGACCGGTACCGATAGCGCCAATGAGGTCTGCGGCGAGGCGGACGTCATTTTGGCGATCGGCACCCGCCTCCAGGATTTCACCACCGGGTCATGGACGGTGTTCAAGCCGAATGCGCAGTTGATTGGACTTAACGCGGCGCGCTTCGATGCCGGCAAGCATTTGGCCCTCCCGATTGTGGGCGATGCTCGCGAAGGGATTCGGGCGCTCGATGCCGCTCTCAGCGACTGGCGAGCCGGCTCGCGCTGGAGTGTCCTCGCGCGCGAAGCGAAACAGCGCTGGAACACTCGCGCCGAGTCCTCGAGCAAAAAACCGCAAGGCCTGCCGTCTTATGCACAAATCATCGATGCCGTGAACCGCCTATGCGCCGACGAGGATCGCATCGTTACGGCCGCCGGCGGCCTGCCGGCCGAAGTCGCGGCGAATTGGCGCTCCCGCTCCATCGCTTCGGTCGACATCGAGTTCGGCTATTCCTGCATGGGGTACGAGATCGCCGGCGGCTGGGGCGCCCGGATCGCGCAGATGGAACGCGCAGCGCACGGCGACACCATCGTCCTCGTCGGCGATGGATCCTATCTCCTGCTGAATTCAGACATCTATTCGAGCATCTTGTCCGGCCGCAAGCTCATTATCATCGTCTGCGATAACGGCGGTTTTGCGGTGATCGACAAGCTGCAGCGCAATACCGGAAATGTGTCGTTCAACAATCAGATCGCCGATTGCCAGTGGGAGCGCACCCCGTTCGCGGTGGATTTTGCGATGCACGCCCGCTCGATGGGCGCAGGCTCCGAATTGGTGCCCGATATGGCGGCATTCGAGCCGGCGTTCGCCCGCGCCAAGAGTTCCGATCGCACCTATGTGATCGAAGTCAAGGTCGATGCACGCGCCTGGACCGAGGGCGGCCACGCCTGGTGGGAGGTCGGCACACCGCAGGTCAGCAACCGACCGGAAGTGCTCGCCGCCGCTGCCGACATGGATCTCGGGCGTGAAAAGCAGCGCAGAGGCGTGTGACATGACGATCGCTTTCGACCTTGAGCGACCGTTCGCCGCCATCGTGATAGGCCGGGCGGGGATGGATCTGTATCCGGTTCCCGACGGCACGGAAATCGAGTCCGCCGAGCAATTCGTGGCAGGTGTAGGCGGCTCCGCTGGAAACATTGCCGTCGCCCTCTCTCGGCAAGGATATCCGGCCGCGCTGCTTGGGCCGTTATCGGAAGACGCCGTCGGCCGCTTCGTCCGCCAGCACCTGGCAGGCTACGCAGTCGATACGTCTCGCTGCCGGGCGGTTGCCGGCGAATACCGCACGAGCCTCGCCATTTGTGAGACGCGGCTCGAGGATTGCGAGACCGTTTTCTACCGCGGCACCGCCGCCGACTTACAGCTGCGCGCCGAGGATTTCGATGCGGCGTTCATCGCCAGCGCCGCCGTGCTGATCGTGACGGGGACCGCACTCGCTGCAGAGCCGTCGCGGAGCGCCGCGTTGCAGGCAATCGAGCTCGCCCGATCGGCCGGCACTTTCTCGATTCTCGACGTCGATCATCGCCCGGTGTCGTGGCAATCGAGCGAGGAGGCGCTCCGTATTTACGGAATAGCCGCGAGCCGGTGCGATGCCGTCGTGGGGAACGATGAAGAGTTCGCGATCATCGCCGGCGATGCCGGCAATGCAATCGCGGCCGCCGCCCGCTTGGTTAAGGACGGACGCCGCTTCGTGATTTTCAAGAGGGGCAATTCCGGCTCGCTCACCATCACCGCCGAGAAGACGTTCGAGATCGGCATTTTCCGTGTTGATGCCATCAAGCCCTTTGGTGCCGGCGATGCCTTCCTCGGCAGCTTGGTTGCCGCGCTGCTGAGCGGTCGCGAGTTGCAGGGGGCCGTCACTCGGGCTTCCGCGGCTGCGGCCTATGTCGTTTCACGACGAGGCTGCGCCTTTGCGATGCCAACCGCTGCGCAGCTCGACTCGTTCGTTCAGAGTCATTCGATTAACTGAGGTTCTCCCATGCACATCCCTCCCCACGATAACCGCAACCGTCCCATCGTCGATGTCGGGGATGCGGACGTGCCGCTGGCCTATTTCAACATTGTCCGCTTGCGGCGCGGCGAGCACTTCGATTCCTCCGTGCCGGGCTATGAGACCTGCCACGTGCCGGCCCATGGCACCATCGATGTCAAGGTCACGGCGAACGGCGTAGAAGATCGTACGTTCGAACAGATCGGAAACCGGCCGTCGATCTGGGAAGGAGATCCCTCGGCGGTCTATGTTCCGGTCGGCTCCACTGCACATGTCGTTTGCCGCTCCGAGTCCGCCGAAGTGTTCGTCGGCGGCGCCCGCTTCGACGAGGCATTCGAGCCCTTTGCGGTCCGCCCGTCGAACATTGATCCCGTGCAATACGGTTCCGATGACACTAAGACGCACCGGAAAATCAAGCACATTCTCGGCCAGAAACCGCCCGGCCGCGTGGGGCGTCTGCTGGTATCGGAACTCTTTACGGTCGGTGCGGGTGGTTGGTCCGGCTATCCGCCGCACAAACATGATACGGATCGAATTCCGGAGGAGAGCCGCCACAACGAGATCTACAATTTTCGCTTCCGCCCGGAAAATGGCTTCGGCTTGCAGCTCCTTCAGCGCGACGCGAAGGAGGTGGGCCAGGCATTTCACATTCAAAACGCATCGACGCTGAAGATTGGCGGTGGCTATCATCCTTGTGTGGCAGCCCCGGGCCACGAGATGTACTACTTCACCATCATCGCCGGCGCCAGCCAGCGCTCGCTGCGACAATATTTCCACCCGACCTATGCATACCAGATCGAAACCATTCCCGGTATCAAGGACATGATCGCGAAATTCCGCTAAAGAGAATTCCAATGTTGGTGAACCTCGAGAAAATTCTCGCTCCTGCGGTCGACGGCGGCTACAGCGTCGCGTGCTTCAACGTCTTCGGCTGGGAAGACGCACGGGCCGTTGTCGATGCGGCGATCGAGCTGCAAGCCCCGGTGATTCTCGCGGTGAATCTCGATTTCAGGCGATTCATGCCCATCGAAGCGATCTGCGTCATGTTGCGCTCGCTCGCCGAGGGTGCGTCGGTTCCCGTCTGCATCCACCTCGATCACACCTACGAAATACCGGAGGTTTTGCGCGCAGTCGATTTGGGCTTTACTTCGGTCATGTATGACGGATCTCAACTCAAGCTCGAGGACAATATCGCCGGCGCACGCCGCGTCGCCCACTATGCGCATGCGACCGGCTGCTCCGTCGAAGCCGAGATCGGCTCCGTGCCCTATGCCGAAGGGCGGACCCACATCAAGTCCGAGCTCACGGAGTTGAACGATGCTATCCGCTTCGCTGAGGAATCCGCAATCGATGCCATGGCGGTCTCGGTCGGAAATGTGCACCGCTTGCAAAAACCCGGCGCCACCATCGATTACGGCCGCCTAGAGCTAATCCAGGCCGCGGTGAAGGTACCGCTGGTGATCCATGGCACTTCCGGCATTTTCGACGAGGACATCGTGCGGCTTGCGCGTACGCGGGTCGCCAAATTTAACATTGGTACGGCGCTCCGCCAGGCCTTCGGCCGCGGCTTGCGGGACACCCTCGGCCGCTATCCGGAGCGGTTCGACCGGCTGGAAATCATGCGCGACGCAATGCCGGCTGTATCGCGCGAAGCGATGCGAATGATCCGTCTTCTCGGCTGGTCTCAGGGCGCGAGCAGCGCCCCCGTTTGATTCGCGTCGCGGCTCCCGCCGCTAGCCGTAGTTCACCCGCACGCTCTTGCCGCTTCGCATCGATTCCAACGCTGCATTGGCCAATATGAGCGCACAACGCCCATCCTCGAATCCAACCGAGGGCTCCCCTTGATTGACGACGACCTCGATGAATTCGTTCAGTTCATCGATATAGGATTGCTGGTAACGCTCGATGAAAAAGTGCAGCAGCGGTTCCTTGGCATTGGTCGTCTTCTCATCGGACCGCGTGAGCGTGCTCGCGCGCAGGTTTTCCGATTGCACCATGCCCTTGGAGCCGAATGCTTCGACGCGTTGATCGTACCCATAAACGGCGCGGCGCGAGTTATTGATGTGCACGAGCGCGCCCGAAGCGGCTCTCATCACCACCATGCCGGAATCAATGTCACCCAACTCCCGCAGCGCAGGGTCCACTAAGGCGCTTCCCGTTGCGAACACTTCTTCGATCGTGTCGTCGCGTAGGATGAAGCGCGCGAGATCGAAATCATGGATGGTCATGTCGCGAAACATCCCGCCCGACACCTTCAAATAGGAGAGAGGCGGCAGTCCGGGATCACGGCTGGTGATGATGAGTAGTTCGAGTCTGCCGATATTGCTCTCGCGCACCGCCCGATGGCTGCGATCGTAGCGGCGGTTGAACCCGATCTGGATGGGTGCACCGCTGCCGGCAATCTCCTTCTTGCAGCGCTCGACGAGTTCGATATCGAGATCGATCGGCTTTTCGCACAAGATGGCCTTCCCCGCCCGCGCGCAGGCGGTGATAAGCTCGACGTGCGTATTGGTCGGGGACGCAATGAGAACGGCATCGACGGCCCGATCCTCGAGCACCGCATCGACGCTCGGTGCCACTTTGGCGCCATATTGGCGCGCAATCGCCGCTGCCGCCGTCGTGTTGAGGTCATACACATAAGTCAGGCGCGCCCGCGGATGACTGGCCGCGATGTTTGCCGCGTGCAAGGTCCCGATGCGGCCGACGCCGAACAGCGCGAAGTTGATCTTGGCCGCCGCGCTCATGATGGCCGCAAGGTGCCGCGCTCCACCGCGTGGCATTCGAACAGGCGTATCGCCTTTTTCTCGGGCGCCTGATCGATCATGTTCAACAGCAGCTCCACTGCCGTGATGATGATGTCGGCCGCGGGCTGATGAATGGTCGTCAAGTTGTAGCTCGGCCACGCGGCCATCGCCATGTCGTTGAAGCCCATCACCCCGATGTCCTGCGGCACCCGTGCACCGGCTTCGCGGCAGGCATCGATGGCGCCCATCGCCAGCACGTCGTCGCCGCAAAACACTGCATCGATGCCGCCATTGCGAAGCAGTTCCTTCATCAGCGTGTATCCCGCTGAGTGGCAATAGGAGTGCCCAAAAACCACCGCACAAGGCTCGAGTCCTTTGACAGCGAGACTCTCCCTCAATCCGCGCAGACGATCCTCGGTCGACGTCGCAGCCTGCGGGCCGCCAAGAAACGCAATGTTCTTGTAGCGCCGGTCCCGAAGCATTTCGCCCGCCACCCGGCCGCCTTGAAAATTGTCGCAACCGACTATGTTTCCCGAGCCCGCACTGCCCGGCCTGCCGAACGCCTGCACGACGGGCATGCCCGCTTCAGCGCATTGCTCGGTAAATTCCGGCGGCAGCGTCGAGGATGCGACAATCACTCCATCGACACTGTATTTGAGCAGCATCTCGAGAGCGACGTCCGTCCTCGCGCCGCCGGAGAGGTTGGCGAGCAGCGGACGGCGACCACGCTGCTGCAGACGCCGAGTGAAGAGGTCGAACACCTCCATGAACAGAGGATTATCGAAGTTATTGGAGATCAACGCGATGAGCTCGGTACGCTTCGTCATGAGGCTGCGCGCCAGCGCGTTGGGCTGATAGCCCAGGGAGCGCGTGGCGGCGATCACCTTCTCGCGTGTTTCCGAGGAGACCGAGGCGCCGGAAGTAAAGGTACGCGAGACCGCGGAGACTGAAACGCCCGCCAATTTCGCCACTTCCTTCGCAGTCGCTCGACGTTCTACGACGCTCTTCCCGCTGTTTGACTTTGCGCTCGCCATACCTGGTCCGTTCCAACTCTCCCGGCGGACCCGCGGCGGACCCGACTGCGGTGCAAACCGCTGCCCGCAACTCATCATACTACCGAATCGAATCGCCCAGTGTTGCAATCGGTTGCAATACAGTTCTCGGCGTCCGGATAAAGTAGGTCCTCGCACCAGAAAACCGACGCTTGGTGCATCGTCGTAAGAAAATCATAGGCTAAGCGCAGCCGCTGCACAGAAGCTCGCAGTATTCGATAGACCGCGAAACCACCATCGACGCTCGCCCGTGCGCTCCACGCCTCACGTATTTTGCAAGCGCTTGCACTCCGTGCTATAACGACCTAGGGTCTCGGTGGGCATCAGTCAACTTCGCGTAGCAGCCTCGGGAGAAAGCCATGTATATCATCGGTCAAGAAGAAATCGATGCCGTCGCACGGGTCGTCAATTCGAAAGCCCTGTTCCGTTATGACATCGGCCACGAGTGCGAGCGATTCGAAACCCGCTACGCCGCTTACCTCGGCGCCAAGCACTTCTCCCTGGCGGCGAGCGGCTCCTACGCATTGACGGCGGCCATGATCGGTCTCGGTCTCGGGCCGGGCGACGAGGTGCTCGTCCCGGCTCACACCTATATGGCATCGGCCACCTCGGTGCTTGCCGTGGGCGCCATCCCGGTGATCGTCGATGTGAATGAATCCATCACGATTGATCCTGCCGCCATCGAGGCCGCCATCGGCCCTCGAACGCGTGCCGTGATCGCAGTTCATATGTGGGGTACGGCGTGCGATATGGACGCAATCATGGAAATCGCGCGTCGGCGCAAGATACTCGTGATTGAAGATGCGTGCCAGGGTGTCGGCGGAGGCTACAAAGGTCGAAAGTTCGGATCCATTGGCGACATTGGCGCATTTAGTTTCAATTACTACAAGAACATGAGTGCGGGCGAAGGCGGCGGTGTGGTGACCAACGACGATGCCGTCCTCAAGCGCGTGAATTGTGCGATCGACCCATGCCATGCGTTCTGGACGGGGCGCAAGGAAGACGACATGCCATTCGCCGGCAATGGTGCCCGGGCGAGCGAGTTCATGGGCGCCATCCTGAACGTTCAGCTCGATCGGATCGACGGCGTCATTGCCGCGATGCGCCGTGAGCGCGACATGATTTTGGACGGGATCAAGGGTCTCACGAGTCTGGGCCTGCGATTGGCGCCGATCAACAGCCGCGATTCCGATTGTGCGACCAACGTCTTTTTGACCCTGCCCAGTGCTGAAACTGCTCAAGTCTTTACCAAAACCTTCCCGAGCGTGATTGCAGGTAAAACCGGCCGGCACACGTACACGGAATGGGATCAGGTGTTGGCGGGGGCGGGCGCTGCGCATCCACTCATGAATCCTTACAACATGCCCGCCAATGCGGAGTGCCGCAGGACCTACTCGAAAGACATGTGTGCTCGCTCGCTGGTGATTCTTGACCGCACCATTCTCGTTCCGACGAACCCTCTGCACACGCAAGAGGATACCAACAACATCATCCATAACATCAAGACCGCAACACGGGTGGCGCTCGGTCACCTCAGGATCGAAGAAGCGGACGTGCGAAAGGCAGAGGAGATCGACGTAATTAAGTACGATTTGAAAGAAACGGCTTGGTAGCCGACGGGAGTCTGACCACGACAAGAATCGTGGCATCGTAAAACTAACGGGGATAACCATGAATAGGGATAGCGGAAGGGATTATGCGATACGCACACTCCTATACGGCCTGATCGTCGCGGCTACGAGTGTCATTTCTTCGACCGCCGCGCTAGCCGAGCCCGCCGCCGCGACGGCCACCGCGAGCGCTGAGTCGAGCACTCAATTGGAAGACATCATCGTGACCGCAACGCGGCGCGAACAAACGGTGCAGAGCGTGCCGATCAGCATCAATGCGTTCGGCCACGACGAGCTCGCGCAGGGCTATATCAAATCGATCGATGACATCGCGGCGCTGACTCCGGGTCTACAGTTTGCGGTTCCGAACGGATTCAGTTCGGCCTTCACCACCATCTCGATACGGGGCCTCAATACCAATACTGGACCGCCGACGGTGGGTCTCTATCTCGATGACACGGTGATTTCGAGCCGGCTTTCCGGATATACCAATCAAGGCAATGCATACCCCTACGTATTCGACTTGAATCGTGTCGAGGTCGAGCGCGGTCCGCAAGGCACATTGTTCGGCGCCGGTGCCGAGGCAGGCACGGTGCGCTTCATCACCAACCAGCCGAGCATCACCGAGTTCAGCGGTCTTGCTCGAGGCGAGGTGGCATCGACCGAAGGCGGCCGCATGAGTTACGAGTCCGGCATCGCAGTGGGCGGGCCGATCATTCAAGATGAGCTCGGCTATCGGGTCAGCGTCTGGAACCGCCAGGACGGGGGCTGGGTCAATCGCATCAATCCGATCCCGGGCCCTGGCTACGAAACCGTCGTCGCTCGCAATGCAAACACCAACGACAAGTTGGTCATCAAAGGCGCTCTCGCGTTCAAAGCCGGAGAGGTACTCATCACGCCGGCCGTTTACTACCAGAACGTGCATCAAGACGACGCTCAACGATTCTATGCGGCCTTCTCCGACGCGCAGGCGGGCATTTTCAACAATGGCGTGCTGCTCCCCGAAGCCTGGACGGACAAATGGACGCTGCCATCGATCAAGGCCGAGGCTCACCTGCCCTTCGCGGAGCTCACCGGAAACTTGTCCTATCTCTATCGCAACGTGAATGAAATCCTGGACGAAAGCGCTTTCGTCTGTCCGGGACTGCATACCCCGCCCGGCTCGGGAACTTCGGGCTGCGGCAATCCATTGGGTACGGGGTATCCGGATTCCGCTTCGCAGGTCGCCTACACGCCCACCGGCCTCAGCATCAGAGCCTACACCGCCGAGGCGCATCTGGCCTCCAACTCGGCGGACTCGCGCGTCAGTTGGGTGGCGGGAGTCTACTGGGAGCACCGGGTGCAGCGGGACTTTCAGCAGAATTACGATACGTACGCCTACCCCCAATATTTCGGCACGGCTCCGCCCTGCACGGCTCTCAGCTGTGCGATCATTCAAGACGCGCACGAATTGTTCGTCGACGTGCAGACGGCCGTCTATGCGCAGGCGGATATACGCATCACGGACAACCTGACGGCCACGCTCGGTGAGCGTGTGGCGCACGTCACGGTGAACGGGGCCAACATCACCAGCATCAGCGCGCTCACCGGAGCTCCGCCCTATGCAGAGTTCAGTGCCGTGAACAATCCGTCGACACCGCGCGCCGGGCTGTCCTACAAGTTCGATCAAAATAACCTGCTGTATGCGTCTTTCAGCGAGGGGTATCGACCCGGCGGCGGCAATGCTCAAGTTCCCAACACGACAGGTCCATGCGCCGGTGTCCCGCAGGTTCAACCGACCTACTCTCCCGATAGCGTTCATGCCTTCGAGGTCGGTGCCAAGGATACGGTGCTCGGGGGACGCCTGCAGGTCAACACCAGCGTGTTCTACA
>Ga0307470_10000934_pt1 | contig 12141 bp, 11 predicted proteins | sample atmos_gasesAM3C__FD_204565 | JGI IMG/M metagenome (GOLD analysis project Ga0307470, IMG submission 204565) | Hardwood forest soil microbial communities from Morgan-Monroe State Forest, Indiana, United States - atmos_gasesAM3C_05 | ecosystem: Environmental > Terrestrial > Soil > Temperate forest... | reverse complement strand
CAAGATCCAGCGGTGGTCCAATCCAAGACGGTAAAAGTGAAGTTTGAGAACGAGAAGGTGCGCGTTCTTGAAGCGGAACTACCGGCGGGTGTGAAAGAGCAGGTGCATTCGCATCCGGCTTACGTGATTTATGTTCTGGCCGGCGGGAAGGTCCGTAACTACGCTTCGGATGGGAAGATCTCCGAGACTGAGTTAAAAACGGGTGACGTGCTTTATCGTGAGCCTTTGACCCATGCCGCGGAAAACATCGGCACCACGACGTTGCACATGATCCTGGTCGAGATGAAGCAGGCAAAAGCTGAAACTCTGAAAAACTGAAACTGCGAAAAGTTGTTAGCCATGCAGGAGGAAGGATTTCTTTTGGGGATCGCCCAGATCGCGGTGACGCTCGCCGGCTTCTCGGGACTGGTGGTGGCGATTCGTGGGGCTCCTCCCAGTTCCTGGCATCCCCGCGATATCTGGTCGTTATCATGGATGTTTGGCACCAGCCTGGGCGCGCTTTTTCTTGCCTTACTCCCACTCCTCCTTGCTCGCCTCCAGCTGGGCGAGGCGGTGATCTGGACAGCCGCAAACCTGGCGATCTCCATTTTTGTGATCGGCTTTGGAATAACCATGATCTTTTCCGGCCGGCGTCTCACAAGGTCGGGACATCGACCTCGTGTCCGCTTTTTTCCTCCAGCTGCCACGGTCGTGCTTCTCCTCTGCGGTTTGTTATCGGGCCTGGGAGCATTCGGTCTCTTTACCCAACTAAGGACAGGCGTCTTTGTTCTGGGTTTAATCGCATGCCTGTTCGTATCGGCTTTGTCGCTGGTCGTCTTTCTAGTCGTGCTTGCCCGCGCGGCAGGAGAGCGATGATAAAATCTCGGCGTTGCGTCTTTTCCTGGACGGCACTGTGACGGATCCTTGATTCCGTTTTCGGAAGCGCTGGGCTATTTTTAGAAACCGCCCCGGCGTCCAATCGAAAGGGGCGCGTTCCAGGGGGAAATGCGATTTCGTGCAGCAGCGTGTCCTAGACCCGTTTGTAAACGGTGAAAGCGAGGATTCCAAATGATTGGCGACCAAACAAAACAAAAGGTCAACCCAGGAGAACCACACGATGCAGAAGTCTATATTTACATTCGATCAAACAGCACCGTTGAAGCGGACGCCGGGCAGGAGTGCATTAAGCAGGACCATGTTAATTTGCGCAACTGTGCTGGTGACGGGCCAGATCGGAAGCGCGCAAAGCGCGCAGATTAACGGCGATGAATCGCCACCGTTGCTTGGTAGCCATGGTTCAAGGGGCAGGCTCGAACCGGGCGAAGCAAACACTCGAGCCATTGCCCGGGAAATGGCCGATTCGCTTGCTGGAAGAATCGAAGAGCCTGAGATGACGCCGACGCGAAGCAGCTTCCTTGCGAAATGGCCGGCGATGGCCGGCGCGAGCAGCTATCAACTGGATGTTTCTACTAGTCCTTCGTTCGATAGCTATGTAACCGGTTATAAGGACCGGGATATCGGCAATACAACCAGCCACATTGTTAGCGGACTCGAGCGAGGGACACAGTATTATTATCGAGTCCGGGCCTACGATGCAGCTGGAGCAGATGGCGGCACATCCCAAACCATCCGCGCCGCGACGGCGAATACTAGCTCGGGCCTGGTTATTACTCCCTCGTTCGATTCCACAATTACTTCCGACCCCAGATCAGCCGCCATCCAGGCGATGATTATTTCTGCCATTCAAGCCTACCAAACTCTCTTTAGTGACCCAATCACGGTCACGATTTATTTTCGTTTCTCAGGCGTCGACCCGACCGGGAAACCAATGGATAACCTGGTCGGGCGAGTAACTCCACAATCTATCCGCGAGATTGGAACACCTACATAACCGCTCTCAAGGCGGACGCGAAGACAGCCAACGACATGGCTGCCATCGACACGTTGCCCACCAGTCCCATAACCCCCAGCATCGTGACACGAAGTGCCGCAGGCCGGGCCATAGGACTGAACACGCCACCGGCCATGTTTGCCGACACCAGTCTCGGAGTGGGTGGGCCGTACGACGGAGTCATCACGATTAACGCGTCCAAGCCATTGCAGTTCACGCGTCCCGTGTCAGCGGGTAACTTCGATGCCCGAATGTTTACCGAGCACGAGATCGACGAAGTGCTTGGCCTGGGATCGCATCTAGGCGGCGCGGCGCCACAATTTCTTTACTCACAAGACTTGTTCAGCTGGGCGAGTCTCAACGCGCGCAATACGAGCAACACAGGCGAGCGTCACTTCTCGATCGATCGTGGATTGCATTTCATCGTGACCTTTAACCAGGATCCGGGCGGCGATTATGGCGATTGGGAGAGCGAGCCGCAGTGCCCGCAAAATCATCCGCTGGTCCAAAACGCCTGGAACTGCGACGCCCAAAGCGCGGAGATTTCCGCCACTTCGCCGGAAGGCACTAACCTCGACGTGATAGGTTATGACCTGGTTTCGGATAGCGGCTCTGACAGTGGCGTCCTGGGAAATATCTCGACGCGCTTGCCGGTAGGCACCGGTAACAACATCCTGATAGCAGGATTCCAGATTACGGGCAACGCGACCAAACAACTCGTAGTGCGCGCGCTAGGCCCGAGCCTCGCGCAATTTGGACTAAGTAACGTATTGCCGGATACCACGCTGGAATTGCACGACTCGACTGGTGCACTTATCGCGACTAACGATGATTGGCAGGACGCGTCGAATGCCCAGTCCATCCCGGCAGCATTGCGGCCTTCGAGTGGGTTGGAATCCGCTATCCTCACTACGCTTAGCCGTGGTGCTTATACAGCAGTCTTACGCGGGTTTAATAACAGCACCGGCATTGGTCTGGTGGAAATATACGATATTTCCGCAGGGACCACTCAGTTGGGCAACATTTCCACCCGCGGCTTCGTCCAAACCGGCGACAACGTGATGATCGCAGGACTGGTGGTGCAGTCCCATAGTAAGCCGGTGGTGGTGCGGGCCCTGGGACCAACGCTGACTGCTTTCGGTATTAACAACGCGCTGCCCGACCCGACGTTATCGCTTTATGATGCGAACGGCGTTCTGCTTATCTTTAACGACGATTGGAAAGATTCGCAGGAAAGCATCATCACCAGTACCGGCTTGGCACCGTCAAATGACCTGGAATGCGCGATCGCGGGCACGGTCGCACCCGGAAGCTACACCGCAGTCGTGCGGGGCTACGAGAATGCGACGGGCAATGCACTCATAGAAGTGTACGGGGTGAATTGAAAGCGCACAGGGATCGTATGCTAGCTGCGAGCGTCAACGAATTGTCTTAAAGGCTCTTCGCTTCCTGGAGTTGCTGTTTTACTTGCGCGACCTTTTCGCTATTGGGAAAACGGCGAATGAATTCCTCGCAAACCGGGATGGCCCGGATCGGGTCGTGCATTACTTCGGTGAAGAGACCGATCTGGTTGAACAAACTGTTTTCATGCTGCGGATTCTGCCGTTGCGCGATGGTGTATTGCTCGAGAGCTTTCTCAGGTTGACCTGAAAATCGGAAGGCGTTCCCCAGGTCGGTCCGCACGTCGGCATTGTCCCGGCCGCTGGTAAGCGCGGACTGATATTCCCGGATTGCTTCCGCCCATTGCTGGTGATCATAGGCAAGATTGCCGCGAATGACGGCGGCGTCGGCGGGCGATAATCCGGACAGGTCGGGCGCGACGGCAGTATTCTGCGCTGCGCTCGGCGTAACGAACGGCGCGGGCTTCACCACCGGGCCGGATCGTTGTGACATCACCAACCAGGTGACGGCGGCCCCGGCAACGGCCGACAGAAACATGGGCAAAAAATAAACACCAAGTCCCCGGGATTCCGGTTCCGCTCGTTTAGCTTTTCCTCGACTCATTAGTGGACGCGCTTCCCGGCCAATCTCGTGACGTTGCCAGTTCCTGCAAACCGCATTTCGGCTTATCCGCTTCGGATCCGGCAAGCGGAGCGCTTGCCCTACGGGACCAACTTAAAGCGTAGCTTGTCAGTTAGTTCCCTTCCGGCTAGAACGGCAGAGTGACTCCGACATATGGTAACGGAAAAATCTGCTACGTGGAATTGCCGGCGAACGATATTTCTGTCTCCGCGTCGTTTTACGAAAAGGTGTTCGGTTGGAAAACAAGAAGGCGCGGCGATGGCGCGATCGCGTTCGATGATGGCGTAGGACAGGTTAGCGGCACCTGGGTAACAGGCCGTCCGCCAGCTACACCGGGGTTACTCATCTATATCATGGTCGACAATGCTGAGGCGATGGTGAACGCGATTGTCGCCAATGGATGCGAGATCGTGCAACCTATCGGCGTTGATGCGCCGGAGATCACTGCTCGTTTCCGCGATCCCGGCGGAAACATCATGGGGCTCTATCAGGAACCGGGCTAGAAGCACAGCGGCCAGCGGAGCGCTTAGTCCTACAATCAGGAATCTACGAATCGGCGCGCTCGATTTCGCAGACAATCCGGAAACCGATGTCGTTACAGGAATAATTCGGCGCATTCGAGGCGCGGGTGGTAGCGCGCAGATTGGTGAAACGCGATTTCCAACTGCCGCCGCGATACAGCCGATTCATGCCAGAGATCGGGCCGCGCGGATTTTGTTTCAAGGCGCCGCCGTAAGCGTATGAAAAATCGAGGCACCATTCCCAAACGTTGCCGGCCATGTCTTCGATAGCGAAGAAGCTCGCACCGCAGGGAAACGCGCCGACGGGGGACGTGAGCGGGTAACCATCGTTAATCTGCGGCTCGCGCCATGCGAAAGCTGTGCTGGCGTCAGCGAAGTTAGCGAGCTCCCCGCTGCCACTCTGGTTACCCCACGGATACTTTCGGCCATCGATGCCGCGGGCCGCGTATTCCCATTCCGCTTCGGTAGGTAACCGATACTTTCGGCCATCCTTTTCGCCGAGCCATTCGCAGAACTTCACCGCTTCGAGGCTGGAAACGTAAACGACGGGATGATCGTCACCGGCGCCTTCCATCCGTTTCCCCTTATGCCTGGGATCGAACCGCTCGAACTGCGCGTTAGTAACGGGATGCTGGGCCATGTAGAAACTACTTACCGAAACAGGAGTAAGCGGCTGCTCGTTAGGTTGAGCTTCGGCATCACCGCTCCCCATGATGAAATCACCGGGAGGCAGCAGCACCATGGTAGCGCCGATTGGATTACTAAAACTCGGAGGCAATTGACTCACCACCGGCCGTAGCTTCGGGACAAAATCTGTAATAGGATTGACCGGCACTTCGGCGACCTCTGCCTGATACCTGCGCGGAAGCTTGATGACCGGTTTACAATTGCCTTGGTTAACCAAAGACAGTTCCTGGTCGTCGAGAAATTTATCGAGCAAGTGCTCACCACGCGCCGAATCAATGCCGAGATTCTCTGCGACCTGAGCAAGCATTGCCCGGACGGTATAACTCGCGGTCGCCATGTTGAGTGCGCCAAGACAAAGAATGCGGAGATATTCCTTTTCCGCTTCGACTCGTGGAGGGATCGGAACCGGCGAGACCGGAGGCGGCGCGGCGACCAGCTTTGAGCGACGAGCGCCCTGGCGTTTCAATTCTGCTTCAATGCACGCCTTAATCTGATCGTCGGGGAGACCATTCTTCTGGCCGAATTCCAACAGGTTCGCCTCAGCTTCCGCCGGCAATACGCCGCCTTGGATTGAAAAGCCGATGAACTTCACCAATTCATCCAGCGTCTCCTGGCCGGCTTCGACGGCGAGCCTGTCGTCCACTTCCTGGCGCCGTTGCGGATCGAGCAAATCCATTCGCGCCTGGACGAGATAATCGGACGCCTCGGTCAATCCGCGTCCCAGCAATTGCGCCATCGGATTGCTCGGCTGATTCTTGAGCGGGAGCTTGTTCTGCCACCATTGGAGAAGCGCGGCGCAATGTTGCTGAATGTCTTCGCTGGTTGGATTGGCCTCCTGATCAAGGCAAAGGCGCTCGTAAGGATTGTCCGCTCGATATTTGCTCCAGCCATCCCATTTCCGGGGATCATCGGGGAAAACAGGAGGAGCAGAGGTGGCGGCGAGCATAGCGGTGACGGAGAAGCCTGGTGGCGTCGCAGTTGGCTGCAACTTCCGTGCCCGTCGCAGTCCAGCGAGTGAGATAGCCCGCACGTAACGACCTGCGAAAAAGATTGGAAACCCCGATGTGCGACTTCAGACTTCAGTTTCGTGAGCAAATGAAGGCGGGAAAAGGCAGCGATTCGCTGGCGGGCCTGCGATCGACGGCATTGGTTGCGCTCGTCCTTGGGGCGTGCGCTTCGATCGCATTGTTGCGGCACGCGTCACAACATCCGCCGCCATTGCTCGCCTTTCTCTTCGTGGTCTGGGTCGCGGCCCCATTTGCGCTCCTCGCACTAGCAAATTCCCTGGCGCAAGCGTGGTCGCCCGCGCTTCGCCGGACGCTTTATTTCGCGACGCTCGGGATCGCCGTGGGATCCGTCGCGATCTATCTCGACAACAACATCGCACACCGGACGACGCATCCCGCGGTCGTCTGGGTTGTTGTGCCACCAGCTTCGGTCGTGTTGATTGCCCTCACCTTAGGGATGGTCGGGATCTCCACGAAAAAGAAGAGTAGCTCCAACGACTGAGACGAGGCTCTCGGCTTATAAGAAGCGGAAGGAGCGCAAAATCTCTCCGGTATCGCCTTTGCTGCCAGCGTCAGCAGGACTCTTGATGTCGTGGCTGTAGGAAGTTCCGAGGATTAGTATACTGACTCCGTTTCGTTTTCCCGGTGGATGCACAACGATGACCTTTCCGAAAATTTTGACGCTGGTAACGTCCTTGAAGTCGGCCCGGAAAAGCGCAGCGCGACTTGGCACTCCGCCCACGGTTATCGCAACACGACTTGTTTCCGTGTAGTTATGAAAGGTCTTCGATAACGATTCCGCCAGTTGATCGAGCAGCTTGTCATACAACGCATCGTTTTGCACACTGGGCGGGTCGAACCAGGCCGACCCGACGGCGAAGTTCTCCGCGGTACTATCGTTGTTGTTACCGCCGGCCTTCTCCACCTTAACAAAATTAATCTGCTGCGCTGGCTGAAGCTGGAATGTCCTGGGATATTCAAAGCTAAACGCAACGAAGTCCGCTTGAAGCTTCGCCGGTAGATTGGCCTTCACGTTTGTATAGGTGGTCCAATCCGCGTTCGACGGCTTCGATTCCTTCTCCTCGATGGATTTCAGCGCGGACTTAAAGTCGCTCTTGAATTCACTGACTCTTTGTTTGGCACGGTAGGTGACCATCGCGATGACGACGCAGACGATGATGATCAACGTCAGGCACCCGCAGCCGCCAAGCACCCAGGGCATGGCGCTTTTCTTCGCCGGCGGAGCTGGCGGCGGCGTGTAAATGGGCGGACGCGGCGGTGGTGGTGGTGGCGTGGGTTCCGGAGGAGCCGGCGGCGGAGTGAACGGTGGCGGCGGCGGCGGTGTCGGTTCGGATGGATTCGTCGGCTCGTTCATAATGGTGCGTCCAGGTTCTTCTCGAGTTCCGAATGGAGTTTAGCAAAACGTCTTGCGTAAGCCACCCTATTTCAGTGTTTCCCACGCTCAGTAGCAATCCCTATGAAATCGTTATCTAGCCGTTTTCTGTTCCTGGCCCTCGTTTTCACTTTCGCCGTCGCGCCGCTCAACGCATCGGCTCGGACGATGCGCGACATTCCCGGGGTGTCGCTCGCGGGTTTGCGTACCTACATGCCGCAGGAGGCTTATGACAGGCTTATCACCGCGCCCATCAAAGCGTGGATCGTCATCCGAGGCCAGATCGTCGGCAACAACATCTCGGGCGCGAGAGTCGTGCACTCCGAGGGAAACCACGTTTACGATAAAGTCTGCCTCCGCATGGCTGGCGAAATGCAGGTCTACACGGACGTGACCGCGAGCCGCCTGGCACCGGCAGTTCTTGTGAACGTGTTCATATTTCAATTACCCAACGGGAACGAAGATGCGCTGGGATACGCGCAGGACGATAGTCTCGGCGCCAGTAACTTCATTTACTCGCGCTCCCTCGTCATAAGAACGATCGGTGTGCCCAAACAGACGTCTGGCACCAAGCCCAAGAAGTAGCGCTACCGGGCCGGTGCCAACGGTGGGCTAGGTCCCGGCTTTGCTCCCGCCCGCTTGAGCAGACCGAATAAGTCGCTATCGGTCGATAGGATGAGGGTCGACTCCTTGGTCAAGACCTTCCGATAGGTCTCCATGCTCTTGAGAAAACCGTAGAACTCGGCCGCTTGCGGATTCTGGGTGTAAGCGCGCGCGTAAATCTCCGTCGCTTTTGCATCCGACTCCCCGCGGATTTCCTGCACCTTGCGATAGGCGGTGGATTGAATCTCGTTCAAGTCGCGTTCCTTTTGTCCCGCGATACGAGCAGCTTCCCCCTCACCTTCCGAACGGAAACGCTGCGCGATCTGGCGTCGCTCGCTAATCATGCGCTGGTAGATCCGATCCAGCACATCCGGGTTATAGTTCACTCGTCTAAGTCTCAGGTCGAGTAACTCAACGCCGAACTCAGCCAGTTTCACCGCAGCGGCTTTTTTAATTTCCTCTTCCACCTTCAATCTGCCGAAAGCAATTGGTGGCAGCACTCCGATAGTTCCCATTCCGACTGGTCCCGTCTTGAGGCTCTCATCGTGCATCGGTTTGCGTTCCTTGTCGGTGCGAACGATCTCAATCAGGTCGTGCTTCGCAATGGCATTGCGCGTCTCACTGCCGAGGATGTCTTCCAAACGGGATTGCGCGCTCCGTTCGTCATGCAGCCGAACAAAGTAAGTCTTCGGATCCGCGATGCGCCAGCGCGCATAGGTATCGACATGAATGTAAGTCTTGTCCCGGGTAGGAATAGCCACGGGCAAGCCATCCCACTCCAGGAACCGCTTGTCGATGCGATTCACTTCCTGGACAAATGGCACCTTGAGATGAAGACCTGCTTCAGTTATCGGCTCGCCAATGGGCTGGCCGAACTGGGTTACGATCACCTGCTCGGTTTGCTTAACGGTATAGAAACAGCCGAGAAGAAGCCGGAGGACAAGGAACGCGCCAGCAATAAGGATGGCCCAGAGACAACCACGCCGGTTCATCGTGATGGCTCCGGTTTAAGTGAAAGCGGCAGGATAGGAAGCAGCTGCTTCATCGAGTCGTCGATGATGATCTTAGGACCCATTCCGGGCAGAACATCGCCCATGGTTTCGAGGTAGAGCCGGGTCCGCGTGATCTCGGGCGCCTTGATGTATTGACCTAGCATCGCGTTAAACGAAGCGACGTCGCCTTCCGCTTCATTCACCCGCTTGAAACGATATCCTTCCGCGCCGCGGACCGTTTGGTCGGCCTGGCCGCGAGCGCGTGGGACTGCTTCGTTGTAATCGCCATTCGCAATGTTAATCGCATTCTCGCGGTCCTGCTGGGCCTTGTTTACTTCGTTAAAGGAAGCCTGCACTTCCCGGGGCGGATTGACGTTCTTTAACTGGACCTGATCAACCCGGACGCCAAGCTTGTAACGCGTGGCCAGTTCCTGCATACGTGCCAGCGCCGCTACCTCGATGTCCTGCCGGCCAATCGTGATTACTTCGTCCACGGTCCGATCGCCGATGACTTCGCGCATGGCAGCTTCGGACAAATCGCGCAAGGTTTGGTTAGGATTGCGGACGTCGAAAAGATACTCCTTCGGGTCGGAGATCCGATACTGAACGACCCATTCGACAAGAGCTGCGTTCAAATCGCCGGTGACCATCGATTTCTCTTCGATCTCATTGCGAGATGGCTGGTCGAAATTCGTATAACCGGGAGTGTAGAAACCGAATTCCAACTTTAGCTGCCGGCGCGTTTGGACGAGCGTGTATTCGTCTATCCCGAGCGGGATTTTAAAACTGAGTCCGGGTTCCGTGATCTTAAGGAAGCGGCCAAAACGCAAAACGACCGCTTCCGATTCGGCCGGCACAGTGTAGAAAGAACTCCAGATGACGACCAACGCGAGGAACGCCACGGCCACCGCGCCGATCAGACGCCAGGGCGGCTTCGGAAAGTTCAGGTTGGTCAGAGCAGGCGGTTGATTATTCACTCGAGATGAAATCACGCGAAGGGCCGTCAGGGCTTGCGATTGGCTCTCAGCTTAGCCTGAACAAAGCAAACGAGAAGCATAAAATTCTCTTTTCAAATCTCGTTGAAAGGGAGCAACATTTAGCTTGCTTGGCACGCGTGTGTTTGACATTCTCGACGTTCGATAGCGCCCTCCGCCCATGAACAGAAAAATTGATAGACTGCAAGATGTCGTCGGCTCACGAGGTATGCCGGCTCCCCGTAGTTGTCCCAAGAACGCGGCGCTGCCGGAACAGAAACCTTTTTGTCGAACTCGGATACTTCGGTACTTCATTTGTGCCGGTTTGAGCCTGGTGTGTAAGATATCAACTGCCTCAACGCAAACGCCCGTGTTAACGCGCTCCTACGACAATGGCAGAACTGGTGCCAACACGTCGGAAACTTCACTTGCTCCGAGCAAGGTCTTAGCTCAGGGGCTGACAAAGATTTTTACTCTTCGATTGGTTGGCGATGATCCTCGGATTGAGGCCCAGCCGCTCTACGTGCCGGGAATTACGATGAGCGACAACAAGAAGCACGACGTCCTTTATGCTTTTTCAATGTCTAACAACGTGTGGGCGTTCGACGCCAATTCTGGCGCTCCTGTATGGCCGCACCCAGTTTCTTTGGGTCCGGCATTTCTTCCAAAGAAAGATGATCCGGTGGACTCGAAGAATATTAACAAATCTTTCGGGATTCTGAGCACGCCTGTCATCGATCTCGATTCAGGCACCATATACATTGTTAATTGGCTTTCGGATCAGCAAACGCACCAAAGCCGCGCATTCCGTCTCAATGCGATACGATTGAGTGATGGGCAACCTCAAGCAGGCAAAGCGGCGCTACCAATCCAAGCCTCAATAACAAATCAAGCCGGTCAAGAACTTAGTCTCAATCAAGTTCAAAAGCAGCGTGCCGCTCTCTTGCTTGTGCCCTTGAAGGGCAAGGCCCCTCCGGCCGCTCACAAGATTCTCTATGTGGCCTTCACTGGAGCCGAGAGCCCGCCACAGCATGGGGATCCGACCAAGGCAAATCACGGATGGGTTGTAGCGTTCGATGTCGACGACTGGAAGCAAACTGCGGCATGGATATCGACTCCGAGCAGCTTCGGTGGCGGTATCTGGCAAGCATCGCAGGGACTCGCTGCCGACGAACATGGCGATGTATATTTTATGACCGCTAACGGCGGTTATATTGAGCAGCCTGGAAAAAAAGATTTCAACGGCTTAACAGATTTCGCCGAGAGTTTCATCAAACTCTCTTATAGTGTCGGTCAACATGGACCGGTACTGACACTTGTCGATTGGTTTGCACCGTTCCGAGACGTAGAGCGGAAGGACTGGCAAGACAGCGAGGTCACGCCATTTAAGGGGTACGATTATACCGATCAAGACCTTGGATCGGGCGGTCCGATCCTTCCTCCCGGGACGGGCCTAGTTCTTGGTGCGGGAAAGGATGGTGTGCTCTACGTCCTCGATAAAAATAAGATGGGTAAAGTCGTTGGAGATATGAGTAAGCTTAAAGTTCCGCCATCCTTCTTTACTTTCGATCCGGACGGAAGCATTCCAGCATACGCGCACGCTTCTCCCGATGGAAACCTTGATTTCAAGCCGATGCAAGGTGTCAAGACTCATCACTTGCACGGATCTCCGGTCTACTGGAGTAGCTCTCAGCATGGTCCCATGTTATTTGCCTGGGGAGAGAATGGGGCATTGCGAGCCTTTTCCCTTGACGCTTCGGGCAAGACCAAGCTGCTTGCCCATGGCAAAGAGCTGGCTTCAGCGAAGCTCGCTGATCCAAACAATCCTTCTCTGGGAGGAATGCCTGGCGCGATGCTCGCACTGTCAGCGAACGGCGGAGCGGACGGAGTACTCTGGGCGACGGCTCCTGTCGATGAGGATGCGAACAAGGATGCGTACCCAGGCGTCGTGCGAGCATACGACGCTTCTAATTTCGCAGGAACTAACTCAGATGGCACTCCCCAACTTCGCAAACTCTGGGAAAGTGCAGGATTTACTTATAGCAAATTCTGCACACCGATCGTTGCAGATG
>Ga0307470_10000933_pt1 | contig 12142 bp, 15 predicted proteins | sample atmos_gasesAM3C__FD_204565 | JGI IMG/M metagenome (GOLD analysis project Ga0307470, IMG submission 204565) | Hardwood forest soil microbial communities from Morgan-Monroe State Forest, Indiana, United States - atmos_gasesAM3C_05 | ecosystem: Environmental > Terrestrial > Soil > Temperate forest... | reverse complement strand
GAACGCGCGCGACCACTCAGCTCTCGGCGCTCTTCGCGCCTCCGAGAGCCCTTTCGAATGCATGTTTGTCTGTGCCTTCATGAAGAGAGAGGAATCGAACAGCGGAGGGGGTCGGGGAACCGCGGTCGGTTCCCCGTGTCGGAGAGTGCCGAGAACCGAGGGTTCTCGGGGAGCGAGTTGCTGTATAGCAACTCGCGACGTGAGATTCCTCGCGGGGTTAATTTTTTATTAAAGGTTGAAAATCCGCGTAGGCAAGGATATAATCTGAAAGCAAATATTTCGGTATTTGCGGGTATCGTATAGCGGCTATTATGCGACCTTGCCAAGGTCGAGATACGGGTTCGACTCCCGTTACCCGCTCAGAATTGGAAATTGTTTGTTAATTTCGGCGATATTCCTGTGGGCCACCCACAAACAAATACGCATCAGGATCGCCGGTTTGCGAATATGCTATGCTGGCGGTAAAGGTCGAATAATGATCAAAAAAATCATGTCTTTTTCAAAAAATATTACCAAAGGAGAGTTTCTTGCTCTAGGGATATTGGTCATGTTGGTGATCGTCTTTGGGGCCATCGCCGCAGCTCCGAAAGTTCAGGCTGACACTACCTGTAGTCCTTGCCTGTATGGCTGTACTGGTTCAGTGTGCAATGCTCCTCCGCATTGCATCCCTGGACAGGGTTGTTATTTTCCCTTGCCCGGATAGAAAGTTTCTATGCATCTATTGTTAAACGCCCGGATGATCCCGGGCGTTTAACGTTTCACAAAGCTCTTGAATGTTACGGATCTTCACGAGAGCGACGGAATATATGGAGGGAAGAAGGTTCCAACATCATCCACTAACCCGCTCCGAGCGCGAAGGCTTATACTATTAGTATGCCCACAAAAAATGCAATTATTTTTCACGGCACGGGAACCCGCCCCGATGAGTTTTGGTTTCCTTATCTGAAGAATAATTTGGAAGCGCGCGGATATTTAGTATGGCTTCCTCAACTGCCAAATGACGAAAAGCCTAATGTTGCAGATTGGCTTCCTTTCGCGCTTAAGAACGGAAATTTTAACGAGGGGACTGTTCTTGTGGGCCACTCAAAAGGGTCGGCATTGATTCTTCATATTCTTGAAAAAATTGATTGCCAAATAAAGCAGGCGATTCTTGTTGCCGGCTATGCTGAGGCACTTACAAGAAATGCGGATACGGAAGAAAAAGATGAATTGCAATGGAGCGTCATCAAATCGCACGCAAAAGAATTTATTTTTATCAATTCCGATAACGATCCATGGGATTGCACTGACGTTCAGGGGAGAATCATGTTCGATCACCTCGGAGGAACACAAATTATTCTTCATGGCGAAGGGCATATGGGATCGACAACCTATAAGCAGCCGTACAAAGAATTTCCGTTGTTAACAAAATTGATTGGCTAAAATAGTTTCACGAGGGATTTCCTAACGGCGCATTAAGTGAAACCCCGCTCATCGGAGAGCGGGGTTGTGGACGCGGGCGTACTCGGACAGTGGTCCATGTACCTGAGGATCTCGATAATATTCGAGTTCCGCCTGGGCGTAGTTATAGTCGGGATGATTGTTCGGTATGGGGAGGTTTGCCTCGACATATGCCATCCAATGTGGGTAACGTGGCGGTTGCATTGATTCGCAGAGCATGATCCATTCTGCTGTGCGGCTCTGGCTTTCTTCGTGCTGCATGGTGTAGCCATACGCTTGTTCATAGGGCGGAAGCTCGACGCCTTCCACGTGACTCAGCATATAGCGTACCGGATGTTCTCCGCGCCGCACGACATCGTTCGTGATTTTGACACGAGAAAGAAAGAGATCTTCCTCTTTCCAGCCGCCGAAGTGTGTGTGCGGGTCCGCGGTGGGTCCTGAATGTTCCCAGCACCACCATTCGCCCCAGCGCGTTTCCATCCACGCCGGGCGGCCATGATGGAAGATAACACCCAGTCCTTCGTTGGTGAAAATATGGCCGAGACTATTATGCGTTCTGATTTTCGGCTCGCAATTCGGCCGGTATTCCGGCTTTTTGCAGCGATCAGATCGCAGAACGACGTTCCCGAGCAACCCGCACGGTTCTTGCCTTTCGCCTGCGACGAGCTGTTCTATAGATCTGAAGAATCCAGATTCGTACATCATCTGCTGTATTCTCCATGCGACGAGAAATGCTTGTCGTCGTGATTCTGTGATAATCATCAGTCCCTCCTTTGTTGCCAAACCTTGCTTCTTTCAGCCTATAGGAAGGCGATCTTGTTCGTCAACAGTTATAATAGAATTATGCAAAGGAAGCGACTTACGGGAAGGGAAGCTGCGGCGCTTGTCGTTGCTGCGATCATTTTTATTTTTTGCGGGCTTGTGATCGGTTGGCATTTTGGCTATCAGGGACTCAGTCCGTTTTCGACCGCCGGAAAACTTTCGCTTTCTGATTTGGATCGCGCGTATAATCTGGTGAACTCGGAATATTATGCCGCGACGGATACCGCGCCGCTTGTTGGCGATTCAATCGCCGCATTTGTCGGAGGGCTTGGCGACCGTTATTCGTTTTATCTTTCCGCCGCCGAATATAAAAAAATAAAAGATCAGGAAAACGGAATATTGTTCGACGTCGGCGTTCTTTTTGTGACGCGCAACAAACAAGGATTGATTCTCGAAGTATATCCGGGAACGCCTGCAGCTGCGGCAGGCCTCGCGCCCGGCGATATCATCACGAAAATAAATAGTACGGATACGGCGGTGCTTCCGGGAGCTTTGCCGATTACGGAAGCATTGTTCGGGAAAGCCGGCGAGCCGGTCACGGTTACCGTGCTTAAGAAAGGCGGCGCTCTTCAAACGCTCTCGCTCGTGCACGCTTCATACAAAACCCCGACCGTGGCATTCAAGCTACTCAGTCCTGGCGTCGGGTATCTGAAAATTTATTCTTTCGATCCACAGCTCGCGACCGACTTCGCGCCAATTGAGCAGTCAATCGGCAACGAGCACCTTACGAAGCTGGTTATTGATCTGCGCAACAATCCGGGCGGCGACGTGGATACGGCGATCGCGATGACAAATAAATTTTTATATCGCGGCATTATTTTTTCGGAACAGCTTGGCCGCAACGGCGGGACGACGGTGTTTTCTGCCGCGCGGCGCGCGGAGTTTCCGGACGTGCCGGTGCGGATTCTCGTGAATAATCTTACGGCGAGCGCCGCGGAAATTTTCACGGCAGCACTTCAGGAAAATCACCGCGCGATCGTCATTGGCACGACGACAGAAGGAAAAGCGACGGAGCAGGCATATTTTACGCTCGGCGATGGATCGGCGATCCGGCTTTCGATCGGGCGATGGTTTGCGCCGAACGGGGATTGGTTGAATGGCAAGGGGATAACGCCAAATTTTTTGATGCCGGATAATTCCGGGACGACGGACGCGCCGCTCGTGAAAGCGCTTACGCTCTAGCTCGCTTAATGAGCGCCGCATGGAAAGATATATAATAGAGGAATGTCCGAACCGATTACGGTAAAAACATTGATGAGCGGGGAGCCGGTCACGGTCACGCGCGAAACGACACTCGTTGAGGCCGCGAATATTCTTTCGAAGCGGCACTTTAATGGATTGCCGGTTGTGGATGAGCATAATGCGCTCGTCGGCATTGTTACGGAAAACGATTTTTTGACGAAAGGATCGGCGATCCATCTGCCGACATTTTTGAAATTGCTCGAAGGGTTTGAAATTTATCGGAACGACGCGATGACCCTGAATACCGACGTGAAAAAAATTCTCGCGATGCGGGTGAAGGATGTCATGAACACGGAGCCGCTCACGCTCCTCGAAACGGCAAGCGTGGAAGAAGGTTTGAAGGCATTTGCGGAACACCATCGGGTAAATCCGATTCCGATTATCGACGCGAATAAAAAATTGAAAGGAGTGTTGAGCCGCCACGACATCATTAAAATGTTCGGGGCGCCTTCGGTCGTCGCGAAAGATGAGAAGTCCGATGACCGATCGCTTGACCGGAACGTGAATTCTTTCGTCGTCGATTTTCAAAAACAATTTTTATTCGTCAGCAAAACGCGGACGAAGTATTGGCTTCTTTGGAGCCTCCTCTTTGCCATTGTGGGGTTTATCATTGCCTTTCTTTTGATTGTGCAAGTTGGCGGCGGAGGCGGACAATAAAGCTCCGAAGTCCACAATTGACGGTATTATTAATTACCCCTAAAATTCACTGGTAATGATTCTCTCCGATCGCGACATAAAGAAAGCGCTTAAGACCGGGCGCATCAGCATCACCCCGTTATTCCCGAACGCCATCCAGCCGGCCTCGGTAGATCTTCACCTTGGCAAGGACTTTTTGGTGTTTCAAACAAAAGACCACGTCTGCATCGATCCGAAAGAGCCGATCGATGACATGATGGAGCGCCATGAAATTGACGACAAAAAACAGTTCGTTCTTCACCCGGGTCAGTTCGCCCTCGGCATGACGTATGAGATTTTGGGAGTGGGGGACGACATGGTAGGCCGCCTTGAGGGAAAATCATCACTCGGCCGGATCGGTCTTATCATCCACGCGACGGCAGGATACCTTGATCCGGGCAACCGGCTTAAAATGACGCTCGAACTTCACAACATTTCGAACCTTCCGATCAAGCTCTACTATAAAATGCCGATCGCGCAGATGTCGTACACCCCGCTTTCGTCTATGGCGGAGCATCCCTATGGCAAAAAGCGGCTTGGTAGCAAATACTACGGTGCCATGAAACCTCAGGCATCCCAGTATTGGAAGAACTTCAAAAAGAACAACGAATGGATAAAGTTTAAATAAAAAGCCCTGTAAAACAGGGTTTTTTTGACCCTTTTGATCCAGGAGAGTACTATTAAATGGTAATAATGCCCTATCGTCCGTAGGGCTTTTTCATTGGAATCCAGGACAAAGCCCTAAGTAACTTATCTATATATTTAACGTTTTCTATGTTGGACGGCGAAGAAAAATTTATAAAACAGGCCGTTAGGGGTGATTCCTCGGCTTTCGGCTCCCTCTATGACCACTATCAACCGATGATCTATCGGTTTGTAATGGTGAAAGTGGGTACCCGTGAGGAAGCCGAGGATATCACCCATCAGGTATTTCTTTCTGCGTGGCAGAACGTAAAGCACTATAAGCATCGGGGACATCCGTTCTCGAGCTGGCTTTATCAGATAGCCCGAAACCAAGTCATCGACCATTATCGATCAAAGAAGAACGAAACGAGTATCGATAACGTCGATCCGGAATATTTCGCGGCTCCTGCCATTGCGCACTTTGATCTCTCGATGAAGCTCGAGATGGAAAAGGTCCGGACGGCGATCAGACAGCTGAAACCCGATTATCAGGACGTCATCATCATGCGTTTCATCGAAGATGCTTCTCTAAAGGAGGCCGCCGCGATGCTCGGCAAGACCGAGGGAGCGATCAAGCTCATTCAGCACCGCGCGATCAAGGAGCTTAAAAGTTTGCTCGGCGAAAGCACTTCAATATCTTTCCAGTCGTTGGAAGTCGAAGTGGAAACAGAAGATCAATCATTAGAAGAACAACACACCGATGAATCTTTTTGAAATATTAAAACAATTTAAAAAGGTGGAGCCCGATCCGCGATTTACCGACCGTTCCCGCCGGATGATTTTGGCTGTGCCGCAAGAAGAGACCCGGGGCATCCGCCGCGGTCTTCCTGCGGTATGGGGAATTCTCGAAGCGGGCGTCGCCGTCGTTCTCGCGGGATTTTTCATCGTGCTTATTACGGGCAGTTTCCCGGGATCTTCGTATCTTGCGCCGGTGCAATTTTCGGTGATTGATCCTCAGGGATTGCATGCTGAAGCGCAGGCAATCGACATGCAGATCCAGCTTGCGAATTTGAATTATCCTGAGGCGTCGACGCCGGCGGCGACAACGAAGATGTCACCGAAGCCGACGATTAAGAACGCAGCGCCGATCGGCGCTTCCTCGGTTTCGCCGTTCGCCGCCAGCACCACTCCTTCGACGACGGATACGACGAGCACTACATCGTCTACGGTTTCGCTCGACCAGGCGCTCGAACAGCTTTCGCAATAACGTATCAGTTATTTTTTAATGAAATTATTTAAAACAATCATCGTTGCGGGAATACTTGGCGCTTTCGCCGTTCTTGTTTCGGCGCTTGTCGGAAAATTTGCCGTTGCGCGCGCGGCGGCAGACTGCACGCTTTCCACTGCGGACGTGGGCCAGATCGCTGCGGTGCAGAGCGATTCTTCGCTTAGCTCGCTCGATGAAGTGAAAGCCGAGCTTGCGATCCGCAAACAACTTATTACGAAGGTAATCACATGCGGCAAAGGTGATGCGGATGCGCTTCGCGCGACGCTTGAAAAAACTCCGGCGACGGGCGACACGGCGACCATGAAGGCGCAGCTTCTTACGAAGTTCGATGACGCGGAAAATTTTTATGATATCGAACTCGCCAAGCTTGATGGCGTTGGCATTGCGGGGAGCCAGGCGATCGCGAAAGAACTCTTGGCGTGGCGCGTGAGTTCTTATATTCCATTGAGCGGCGAGGTTAATAATTTTATTCTTTGGGGGAGCAACCAGAATCTTTTTACGACAGCGACGACCCGCATGAACGAAACGAATCGCGCGGTGGCGTTTCTTGAGAGCGTTTCGAATAACGCCGACCTTGAAAGCGCGCTCGCCGATGCGCAAACTTCATTCGCCAATGCTCAGGCAAAGAATGCCGAGGCAAAAGCGGCGCTTGCCGAATTTCTTCCTCCCGATCAATCGCTCGCCGCAGTGAAAGATTCGCTCGCCGCCTTGTCGGATACCTATCAAAAGTTTTCTCGCGTAAGCGATCTTATTAAGGCCATTCTTCCTCAATAAATCAAATCCCGCCGGTGCATAGCGAAAAATACGCCGAATACATTCCCGGCGTATTTTTTTATTTATGCGTGCGCCGCGGCGAGGGCGATTACCGTCTTTGCGCCCGCGTGATGCAGCGCGGCCGATGCCGCGTGGAAGGTTGCACCCGACGTAGTGACGTCGTCGATAAGAATAATATTTTTTCCTTTAGCCGCGCGGGCTGTGGTCGGAACGAAACATCCCTTAATATTCTTTTCCCGTTCCGCGATACTCTGGGTTTCGCTTTGCGGCTTGCGATGCTTCGTCCGTACAATGAACCCCTCCTGAAAAGGAAGTCCGACGAGCGCCGCCGCACGCCGAGCGATAAGCGTGGATTGATTAAATCCGCGGAGCCGTTCGCGTCTTTTTGAAAGCGGGAGGGAGGTGACGGTATAATCGCGAATGTCTATGGGGATCTTTGCGAGAGCGGCTCCTAAGACATCGCCGATGGGATCCGCGGCCGAACGCATGAAATTAAATTTGAGACCGTGGATAAGATCTTTGAGCGGTTTATTGTGATATGAACCGGCGGCGCCGAAGAGGTAGGGCGTATCCGGATGGCACGATGGGAGCATGCACGGCAGGCGTTTGCGGCATGAACCGCAAAATAATATCGGCCGGAAGAGGATTTTATCCATGCAGGTTGCACATAATGCGCCATCGCGCACGCCGCGGCGGCAAGAAATGCACTCCGCGGGGAATAAAATATTCGTGAGGAGGGCGAAATTCATGCTATAATGCTACTAATATCTTATTAAAAAAAGATTAACGATTAAGGATGAAAAATATTTTCAGTCTTTTCCGACAAACCATTTCACCTTCTTATCTGGGAGTCGACATCGGCACCACTTCTATTAAGGTGGTTGAAATAAAAGGAGGAAAAAATGCGCCGCAGGTCGTAAACTATGGAATTTTGGAATCGAACGGATATCTTGCGCGGGCGAATCAGGCGCTTCAGACGAGCAGCCTTAAAATTTTCGAATCGGATGTTGTTGAATTATTAAAGACGGTTCTTAAGGAGATGGCGCCAGGGACAAAAGAGGTGATCGCCTCAATCCCGCCATTTTCCGTTTTCACGACGCTTCTCGATTTTCCGGCGATGGCACAAAAAGAAATCGAACAGGCGATCGTCTATCAGGCAAAACAATATGTTCCTTTGCCGCTTTCGGAAGTCGCGCTTGATTGGATGAAAGTGGGCGAATACAACGACGACAAAGGATTTACCCATCAGAAAATTTTATTGATCTCGGTGCCGCAGGAGCAGATTAAAAAATATAAACGGATGTTTGCGGAAGCGGGCCTCACGCTCCGCGCGCTCGAGGTTGAAAGTTTGAGCCTCATGCGTATTTTCGGCGGCGACCCGACGCCAACCACCGTCGTCGATATCGGCAGCCGTTCGACGAACATCGTTTTCATGGAACAGGGCGCGCTCGTTTGGAGTTCGCAGAGCGATTTTGCCGCATCGTCCCTTACGCAGGCGCTCGCAACAAGTCTCGGCGTAAATCCTATCCGCGCCGAAGAGCTTAAAAAAGAGCGGGGGATCGTGGGCACCGGCCCGAACTTCGAGCTCTCGACGATCATGCTGCCGTTTCTCGACGCCATCATAAGCGAAGTGAAGAAAGCGCAATATGTTTACTCCCAGCAGTTTCCCGCGGCGAAGCCGCCGGAACGCATTGTTCTTGCGGGCGGCGGTGCGAATCTGCTTGGCATCGAGAAATATTTTGAAAAAGACTTCGGTATTCCCGTCGTAAAGTCGGCTCCTTTCGCAAAATTCGAATATCCTCCGGCAATCCAGCCCTTTGTTTCCGAGCTGAACCCGACGATGAGCGTCGCCATGGGCCTCGGCATGAAGGAATTTGCATAGCGTGATACCATAAAGATATATGCCCCTCCCCGAAAAAGTAATTGAACAGCTCGGCAGGGAACCCGCAAAGACGCCGGGGTGGTCCTTTGGCCTTATTATGTTTTCCGGCACGATTCTATTTATAGTGGTAGTTATTTACGTCGGCCTCGTTTTTGGCTATGAACCGTACTTAAGCACCCAGGTTTCGGCCAAACAGGATCAGATCACTCAGCTCAGCCAGTCGATATCCGCAGACGACCAGGCGAAGCTCATCAACTTCTATTCGCAGATCTCGAATTTGAAAACACTCTTAAGGAACCACGTATCGGGCTCGCAGCTTTTCTCATGGATCGAAAAGAACACGCAGGCGAAAGTCTATTATCAGTCATTCGGTCTTGCGCCGGGAAATCTTTTGACGCTTTCCGCCGTCGCGCCGACCCAGGCGGACGTCGATCAGCAGATCGCTATTTTTGAGGCATCGCCCGAAGTCACGAAAGTGAGCGTATCAAGCGTCGCGACCGCGCCGTCCGGCGGAATATTATTTAACGTCACGTTGCTGCTCAGCCCCACTATTTTTTCCCGTTCGGGAGTTTAACCGCATACTATTATGAAACAGAATCAAAAACGATTTTCCAGTCTTATCCTCGCGGTGCTTTTTCTTATCGCCGCGATGATTATTTTCTTCGATCTTTTGCAGCCCGCCTACGGCGATCTCCAGATGCTGAAAGGAAAAGACCTGAGCGAGCAGAATTTTATCGATAACGAACAGCAGCTCGTTACGCAGGTGAAAGGACTCATCGCTTCCTACGACGGCCAGGCATCGGGACAGCAGTCGGTTGCGCTCGCATTGCCCGTCGGACAAAACATCGCGGCAGCGCTCGCGCAGATTTCCGGACTCGCTTCGGTGAATAATATCGCGCTCAAAAACATCAGCATCTCGTCGCAGGCTCCGCAAGCTCAGCCGGCGGCGCCCGCGACGGCAGCCGGAGCGACCGGAGGCATCGCATCGGCGGCGGCTGGCGGCGCGATCGTAAAACCGCTTGGCACGATTTCTTTCCAGGTGACGGCGGATGGCAGCTACGAAGGATTCAAGAATTTTATTCAGGGAATCGAAAATAACATTCGCATCTTCGATCTGAAATCGGTGACGATCCACTCGGATCCGGTTAGTTTCGGAAAAGTTTCGAATCAGGACAATTTCTCGTATGATCTTTCGATTTCCACTTATTATCAAAGCCAATAAAATAAAACTATGGCCATCATTGTTGAAGAGGACAAGGGAAAATCAAATATCGGCAAAATCGTCGGCGCGCTCGCGATCCTCGGCATCATCGGCGCGTCGGTGTATTATATTTTCTTCGCCGCTCCGGAGCTTGTCATCATCGCGCCGACCGGCGCCTTGAGTACGATCGCCCCGATCGCACAGGTGAGCCTGCATCCCGAAGACGTCATCAATAGCGCAAGCTTCCAGGCGCTCAAGCCCGGCATCCCCGCGCCTTCGTCCACCGGCCCCGGCACCGTGGGCCGTTCGAATCCGTTTATTCTGCCGTAATTTTTCACGCCGCCATCCGTCGGATTTTTCGGGCATATGCTAAAATGACGGTATGACCGGTGAAGAACTTTTGAAACAACTGGAAAGCAGAGGACTTTTGACGGAACCTGTTGCCGCGCGCATACGGCGCAGCGCCTCCACAAGCAATGAAACGCCCGAGGCGATTATTTTTCGCGAGCGGCTGATTCCGGACGACGCAGTCGCTCAATTAAAGAGCGAGCTTATAAAAGTGCCGCTCAAAAAAGTTGATCCGGCGACGCTCGACGCGAAACTCCTTGAAGCGGTGCCCGAGGAAACGGCGCGCACGTACATGGCGATTCCGATTTCGCTCGAGAACAATGTGCTCATCGTCGGCATGGTGCACCCGGACGATCCGCAGTCGCAGGAAGCGATGAAGTTTCTTGCGCGGCGCAATCATTTCAATCTCGGTGTTTATTTGATTTCATACGGCGACTGGGAAGCGGTCATCCGGAAATATTCTCCGTACCGTGCGCAGATCGCGAAGGCGGTGCAGTCGCTCAACGTGAAAGAGGGAACCGCTTCAGTTGGACAGAAAGTGGTATCGCTTGAAGGTTCGGGCAACGCCGAAGAAGGCCCGATTATTAAAATTGTCGCCGACACGTTTCACGAAGCGGTTTTGAACAAAGCGTCCGACGTGCACATCGAACCGCAGGAAGGATCGCTGCGCATCCGTTTTCGCATCGACGGCGATCTCCGCATCGTCGCATCGCTTCCCGCCGAACTCGGCCAGCCGATCACTTCGCGCATCAAAGTTGTTTCGAATCTGAAGATCGACGAAACGCGCGTGCCACAGGACGGCCGCTTCCGCGCAAGAATTTTCGACCGCGACATCGACTTCCGCGTTGCAACGTTGCCGACGCCGCTCGGAGAAAAAATGGTTATTCGCGTGCTTGACCCGACGAGCGGTTTGAAGCGGTTCGAAAATTTAGACCTGCTTCCGCCGACGCGCAAAACAATTACGGAAGGTTTGGAAAAACCGTTCGGCATGGTGCTCATCACGGGGCCTACCGGTTCGGGTAAAACGACGACGCTCTATTCTTTCCTGCAGCACTTGAATCAGGAAGACGTGAACATCATCAGTTTGGAAGACCCAGTGGAATATTTCGTTTCGGGCGTCAACCAATCGCAGGTGCATCCGGAAATCGGGTATGACTTCGCGTCCGGTTTGCGTCAGATTCTCCGGCAAGACCCCGACGTCGTGATGATCGGTGAAATTCGCGACGGCGAAACCGCGGGCCTCGCCGTGCAGGCGGCGCTCACGGGCCACATCGTGCTCTCGACCTTGCACACGAACAACAGCGCGGGCGTGATTCCGCGTCTTATCGATATGAAGGTGGAACCATTCCTTTTGCCGGTGTCCATAAACTTGATGATCGCGCAGCGCCTGCTTGGAATGCTTTGTCCCGATTGCAAAACCCCCGAGCCCGCCGTGCCCGAGGTTCAGGAAATTATTAAGCGCGCGTTCGTCGGCCTCGCACCTGAGGTGACGTCTGTGTTTGCCGCGCCGTATCAGATCTATCACGCGAAAGGCTGCGCCACATGCAAAGGCCGCGGCATTCTCGGCCGGAGCGGCATTTATGAAGCATTCAAGATGACACGCGAAATCGAAACGCTGATGGCGAAAGGATCGGTGACGACGACGCAGCTTGCGGAAGAAGCAAAAGCGCAAGGAATGATTTCGATGCGGCAGGATGGGATTGTGAAAGCGCTGCAAGGAAAATATTCGATTGAGGAAGTTATTCGCGAGACCGAAGAGCTATAACGATGGCCGAAAAGGAACGTCGCGTAATCGTTTCATTAACCCGGGCTCTTTTTAGGGTTACTGAAACGATTAAGCGACGTT
>Ga0307470_10000931_pt1 | contig 12148 bp, 12 predicted proteins | sample atmos_gasesAM3C__FD_204565 | JGI IMG/M metagenome (GOLD analysis project Ga0307470, IMG submission 204565) | Hardwood forest soil microbial communities from Morgan-Monroe State Forest, Indiana, United States - atmos_gasesAM3C_05 | ecosystem: Environmental > Terrestrial > Soil > Temperate forest... | reverse complement strand
CCCCCCTCATCCGGCTTCGCCACCTTCTCCCCCCGCAAAAAGCGCGGGGGGAGAAGGCGCTCGAGGGGGGACTTCTCGGGAAAATGAAAGTGTCCCAGTGAGAGCGCGGGAACGTGGGTTCGGCAGCGTCTCCAACGCCCCAGGCAGAATCCTTATAGGACTTATCTCTGCCTTCTTGTCCGTTCGATCACGTCGGCTTGGAAGCGCATCTTCGTGCTCATGCTGCGCAGCTCGGAGCTGGCTTTCTCCTCGGGATTGGAGCTCGGCAGTGTGCTGCCTTCCTCGCTCCCCTGCTTGGCGATCTGTTCGTCGATGCGCTGGAGGAACGAGCGGGCGGAGTCGTGACCCTGTAGTTTCATGAGGTGATTGCGGGCGGCGATCTCGACCAGCAGCGCGAGATTGCGTCCCGAGGCGACCGGCAGACGGACGAAGGGTTTGGATACGCCGAGGAGCTCGAAGGTCTCGCCGGTGATGCCGAGCCGGTCGTACTCGGTCCCCTCGACCCATTTCTCCAGTCTCACCACCAGATCGATCGGCTTCACATCGCGCGTCGAAGCCACGCCGAAGAGATCTTTGATGTCGATGATGCCGATGCCGCGCAACTCCATGTGATGCCGCAGCAGGTCGTTCGAGTAACCGAGGAGCACGTCGTTCGGATGGCGCTTGATGATCACCATGTCGTCAGCGATCAGCCGGTGCCCACGATAGATCAGATCGAGCGCGCACTCGCTCTTGCCGATGCCGCTGTCGCCGAGGAGGAGCACGCCGATGCCGTAGACGTCGAGAAGGCCGGAATGCATCGTCAGCTTCGGCGCCATCGTCTCTTCCAGGAAGTACGTCGTCCGCGTGATCGACGTCGACGACATCGCCTGGGTCGAAAAGAGGGGCACGGAGCGCTTTTCGCACTCGTGACGGAACTCTTCGAGCGGCGCGATCCCCTTCGTGACGATGAAACAGGAGACGTCGAGCGCCGCCACGTCGCGCACCCGTTTCTCGCGAAGCCGCGGCGGAAGCGAGAGCAGGTACTTGATCTCGGACTCGCCGATGATCTGGACGCGCCACTGCTTGATGTATTCGTAGTAACCGGCGAAGGCCAGGCCGGGCTTCTGCACGCGTGGCCGGAGAATGACGCGGTCGAGACCGTCCTCCCCCGTGACGAGTCTGAGGGAGAGATCATCGAGGTCGCCGGAACGGAGAACGCCGACGGTGGTCGGGATGAAGTCTTCAGCGGCCTGGTTGGTCACGAGCCTATGGTAAGCGAATCAACGCAACAAAAAGCCGCTGCCGTCATCGAGACGGCAGCGGCGGGAGAGTGATCGCGTTGCTGTCTACTTCGTTTTGATCGAGGCCTGTGCTGCCGCTTCGAACGCGGCGTCGAGTTTCTTGCTGTCATCGCGTCCCTTTGCACGGTCTTTCCCCGTGTTTGGGTCGGCCAGAATCATCACCTCGAGAGGTCCCGATGGCGTGTTCGCGTACGCGAAGTGATATTGGTTCGTGATCGTCGACGATCCCATCGAACGGGAACCTTCGTTGCCGTCGTCAACCCCAGGCGAAGAGTTGCTTCCGCCGCTCATTGCCGCCCCCATGGCCGGGCTGTCATGATGGACTGATCCCTGATCCGCCAAGGCGCTCACGTCGAAGGCTTTATCCGGCGGTCCAAGCAGAATCACGAGCTTTCCGCGAAGCGTCTTCGATCCCTGCAGCTTTGTCTTGTCGATCGTCAGATGCTTGTCTGCCTGTTCGGCACGCGCGGCCACGTCACCGGCAAATCCCGGTCCGCGGAGGGCCAGGAAGTGATCGACGAATGCCTGGGCTTCGTCGTCGCTCTTAATGGAAGCCCACTGCTGACGCTCCGCCTTGGTCATGAAATATCCCTGGGGCGAATTGTCCCAGCCCTTGAACTTCACCAATCCGTCAGCAAGTAGCGATGCTGAAAAAAGAAGAATTCCTGCCGCGAACAGCAGACGTGTTTTCATCGAGAGCCTCCTGTGGCCAATTTGGTCAAGAATACAGGTCCGGCCGCAGTGCGGCAAACGGAAGCTTGAAGGAACGGGCTCGCGCTGGTTAAGTTTTCGATACGAAACGGCCTTTGTCCGCTCCCGCTCAGACTTCCGGCGCGATGAGCCCGAGGTTGTTGTCGCGCCGCTTGTACATGACGGAGATGCGGTCGTTGTCGAGATCGCGAAAAACGATGAACTCGTTCTTCGAGCCGTCCAACGACTCCGCGGCATCCTCGATCGTCATCGGCAGGATAGCGATGCTGTTCGTCTTGATGATCCGGGGAAGCCGCGCCTTGCCGGCTTTGCGCAGCTTGCCGGGCTCGAGCACCTGTACTGCCCACTCCGTCACCTGACCCGCCACGCTCTTGTTGAGGACACCGTCTTTGCGATGGTGATCGCGAATCGTCTTTCGGTTCTTCTGCGCCTGACGTTTGACGTGATCGAGAGCTTTGTTGATGGCATCCTGCATCGATTCGCCGGATTCCTGCACCGACTTCACATCGTGATCTTTCCCCTTGATGAGAATCTCGCAGATGTTCCGGTACTTCTCGACCTGCAGAACGACGCGCACGTCGATGACATCGTTGAAGAGTTTCTCGACGATCTTTCCGACCTTCGTCGTGATCAGAGTGCGGATATCCTCGCTGACTGTGTAATGCCGACCGGCAATTGTCGTAGCCATGAGCGCTATCGTATCTCCGCGGAACCGTGGCCGCTACGAAACACGGCCGCTCCCCTCGGGAACCGGCTCGCCGCGGTGGTGGTCGCGAATCTTCTCGCGGCTCTTCTGCGCCTGACGTTTGATGTGGTCGACGGCGGCGTTGATGGCATCGGCCATCGATGTTTGTGACTCCTGCACGGCTTTGGCGTCGTGATCCTTGCCGACGACGAGGATCTCGCACGTGTACACGAACTTCTCGACGTGCAACATCACGCGTACGGTGATGACGTCCTGGAAGAGACGGTCCTCGACACGGCCGAGTTTCGATTCGATCAGCGCGCGGATGTCAGGTGTGACTTCGAAGTTGCGCCCCACGATCTCGGGGGTGACTGCTGCCATTCAAGGCCTCCCATGTAACTTCAGAAACCGGCTTCAGAAAATCTGCTTGCGGTCCGTCGATGAGGGGATGTTCAGCTCATCGCGGTACTTGGCAACCGTACGACGGGCAATATTGATGCCTTCATCGTTCAGGATTTTCATGATCTTCGAGTCCGACAGCGGTTTCCGGGGATCCTCCCCGTCGATGAAGCCCTGAATCTTCTTCTTGACCGTGAGGCTGGAGATGTCTTCGCCGGTATCGGAGTCGATGCCGCTGTGAAAGAAGTACTTCATGAGGAACAGTCCGCGCGGCGTGTGCATGTACTTGTTCGACACGACGCGGGAGACGGTGGACTCGTGCATCTGGATGTCGTCGGCCACGTCGCGCAGGACGAGCGGGCGCAGGTAGTCGATGCCTTTCTCCAGGAACTCGCGCTGGTGTTTCACGATCGACTCGGCCACTTTGTAGATCGTGCGCTGCCGCTGGTCGAGCGACTTGATCAGCCAGACGGCCGAGCGGATCTTGTCTTTGATGTAATTGACGGTCTCGCCGTCCGACTTCGAGTCCATCGAATTCAGCATCGAGCGGTAACTGCCGTTGATGCGCAGTTTCGGCATGCCGTCTTCGTTGAGGACGATGACGTAATCGTCGCCGACCTTCTGGATGTAGACGTCCGGCTCGACGTAGATGGCGCGCTCGTTCGAGTACTTGCGCCCAGGCTTCGGGTCGAGATGCTTGATGATCTCGACGACGCCCTCCAGCGTCTTCATGTCGATGCCGAGAGACTTGGCGATCTGCACGAAGTGGCGCTGCATGAACATGTCCCAGTGGTCGCGGACGATCGACTCGACCATGGTGTTGTCGACCTCGAGAAACTGGAGCTGCAGCAGCAGGCACTCGCGGAGATCGCGCGCTCCTACGCCGATCGGATCCAGCGACTGAATCGTAGCGATGGCCTTCTCGACGTCGGCGGGATCGTACGGACCGGCCGCGGCAATCTCCTCGCTGCTGGCGCGGAGATAGCCATCTTCGTCGATGTTGCCGATGATGAATGCGCCGATGTCCTTGACTGCCGGCGAGGCATCGCTCATTCCGAGCTGCCAGGCCAGGTGATCGGTGAGGTTCGGAGGACGCGTGAGGGTGTTCTCGATGGGGAACTCTTCGTGGTCCTCCCCCATCCGCGGGTTGTATCCGTATTCGATGTAGTCCTGAAAGTAGGCGTCGTAATCGATTTCGTCGAAGGAGTCTTTCTCCTTCTCCGGCGCGGGCTCCGCAGCCTTCGCTTCTTCCTCGGTCTGCGTTTTCTCCTGCGCCTCGACCTCCGCTTCTTCCTGCTTGGCCTCGTCCGCGGATTCCTCCAGCAGCGGGTTTTCCAGCAGTTCCTGGTTGAGCACTTCCTGGAGCTCGAGTTTCGACAACTGCAGCAGCTTGATCGCCTGCTGCAGCGACGGCGTCATGATCAGTTTCTGGGATAACTTGAGGTGTAGTTTCTGTTCTAGTGCCATAGCTGGATCGACAGGTTACTTCGCTTTCCTTGGGAGCATTCGTCAGTTCAGATTGAAAGATTCGCCGAGATAAATTCGCCGGACTTCCGCGTCTGCCGAAAGACTCTCAGGAACTCCCTGCCGGAAAATCTCACCCTCTTTGATGATGTAGGCGCGGTCAGTGATCTTCAGAGTCTCGCGTACGTTGTGATCGGTGATGAGGATGCCGATCCCGCGGGCACGGAGCTGCGAAACGATTCGTTGGATCTCAAATACCGCAATTGGATCGATTCCTGCAAACGGCTCATCCAGCAAGATGAATGCCGGGTTGATGGCGAGGCTTCTCGCGATCTCGACCCGCCGCCGCTCGCCGCCCGAAAGTGAGAAGGCCCGGTTCTTGGCGATGTGCGTGATCCCGAACTCCTCGAGCAGCATCCGCGTGCGCCGTTTGCGCTCCGCCAGCGGCAGATCCATCGTCTCGAATACGGCCAGCAGATTCTCTTCGACGGTCAGCTTGCGGAACACCGACGCTTCCTGCGGCAGGTAGCTGATCCCGCGTTGCGCACGCAGATACATCGGAAGCGCGGTGATGTCGTCGGTGCCGAGGGTGACCTTGCCATCGTCGGGACGGACGAGGCCGACGATCATGTAGAAGGTCGTGGTCTTCCCCGCACCGTTCGGCCCGAGGAGCCCGACGATCTCTCCCTGCTTGATCTCGACCGAGACGTCTTTGACCACCTGCCGCCGTTTGTAGACCTTGACGAGATGCTCCGCGGCCAGACGCAACGGCGCGTCCGGCGTTCGCTCGCGGTCCGATGTGGTGAAGGGCGTGGTGGAAGAACGGTCAGACATTCAGGGAGGGGATGTTAGCGTATTGCGTGGCGCTGGCTGTGACGGTCAAAAAAAATTGAACTAACGCCCGATTTCTGCGCGCGGTGCAAAGACTTACTCACGCGAAGACGCGAAGACACGAAGGAGAGGTCCAAACCTTGAACCTTCGCGTCTTCGCGTCTTCGTGTGAGAAATGGGTTGCGGGCGAAACCAGCGCTGTGTCTCTGTGGCAGAAGGGTTCGCCTACCTGACCGCGCGCTACTAATCATGGCGGTGGCTTGTACGTTCCCTGCATCGGCTCCACGACATCGACCTTGTTGCGCTCCAGGTCGATCGAGATCTTCTTTCCGGGCAGTGAGCCGGTCGGCGTGGTGACGAGGGCCGGAGAGCCGATCAGGTAGACCATCCGCTGCGCGACGTTGTACGTGGCTTTGTCGCCCGTCCCACGCCGCATGGTGGCCTTCTCCACGAGAACGACCTTCTCCTGCGCATCGATGTGATCCATCTTCTTGGCCGCATCGAAGAAGAACGAGGCGTGCTCGGAACTGAAGTGCCGTCCCTCGCCGTCATCGATCTGCACGCTTCCGTTGAGATCGATGCGCCGGTCCACTTTGCGTGCGATGAGCACATCGCTCGTCGATTGCATCGGCACCTTGCGCACCTCGGCAGCCGCTCTCGTGCTCGTGTTGTAAAGGAGCGTCCTCACGTTGCCGCGCGCCGTGATCTGATCGCCTGCGCCCTGCACCTGCAGCTCCTGCGCGAAGACCGTGTTCGTTTCCTGCCACGCCCGCACGTGCCCGCTGAAGACCCCGACCTTCGTGGCCTGCTGCATCATCACCGTGTCGGAGTTCACGAAGACCGGTTTGCCCGCCGGGAAGATGCTCGTGGCGTCGGCGCTGACTGCCGAAGGCGCGCCGTTGGCCTGCTTCGAAACGAGCAGCGCGATCACCTCGCCGGTCCCTCGCGCCGTGCCCGCGCGCGGCGAGAACTCGATCAGTTTCGCCTTCAGCGTCTGCCCATCCGAGACGACTGCGGGGAAGAATCCCGGCTCGCCCGTCAGCGTCACGTGATCCCCGGTGATGTCGTAGTTCGCGCGCACCGAATGCGCGTCGTTCTTCGGATCCTGGTAGTGAACGTTGCCGTCGAGCGCGGCGCTGGCGGCACGGTGCGTGGCGGGATCGAAGTAGACGACGAGGTGCCCCGATGTCATGAGGCGCTTGATCGGCGCGGTCTCCCTCATCGTGACGTTGTCGTCTGCTTTCATCTCAGTGACCTGCTTGTTGGCGATGCCAACGCGGAAGGTGTGCGCTACGAGGTCGCGGTTGGGCGGACCTTCGATCACCGCATGCGCCGGCGCGGTGTCCCCGATGAAGTTCATCGCGCTGATCTCTCCCGTGGCGCCGATCTCACTGAAGAAACGGTCCGCAGTGATCGTCTTCCGTCCCTCGGTCTCGGAACTCTTCCCTGCCAACGCCGAATCGCCGGTCATGACGATCGTGAGGTGCCCCTGCCCTTCGAGCGCCATGAGCGCCTTGTGATCGGCGCCGAAGCGGCCGACGACGTGATCGACGGTGAAACGGTCGCTGTCGCGCGTGGCCACGACGTCCTTGGTGAAGTCGGCGTAGTTCTCCTTGCGCCGGAAAACCCCTTCCTGCCCCTTGATGTTCAGCGGCGACTCGGCAGGCGTTTGCGGCGCCATCGTGGCATCGACCTTCTCGTAGAGCCGCACCATCTCACCCGGCACGTCCATGTCGAGCGCGCCACCGCTCCCCGTCCAGCGGTCGATCTTGAAATTCACGGCGACGTGATTGGTCAGATGGACACCATCGAAGTGAATCTCCGCAGTGGTGACCTCCACGCCGTCGCTTGAGGTCACCCGCACCCCGCCCTTGGCGTCGGATTCCTTCGTGTTGCTGTTGAACTGCGCCTGCGGACAGACGACCTCGTACGTCAACCCTTTGGGCCGGTAGATCGTCATCTGGACGTTCTCGAGCGTGTTCCAGCCCGACTGAAACGCGACGACACGCTCCGCGCGGATGTGAGAGGCCAGCCGCCCATTGATCGTCTGTGTATCTTCGAAGGTCGTCGACACGATGGCAGGCTTGTCGACCGGACGGATCGTCGACGTCACCGGAATCGTCCCAGCCTTGTCCCGCTTCGGTTTTCCGCGGGTCCAGCTCAGCACGATGACGAGCACAAAGCCGATGAAGACAAGGGGAAGTGCGACGCGAAGGATGCGGATCGTGCGCTGCACGTCGCCCGCAACTCGTTAAGGGTGAAGGCTATTCCGTGGAGTGTGGGCGTCTCGCCCGCGGGCAGTCGGGCGTCCTCGCCCGAGTGCTGGCCTAACGATGGCTGACGTTTCGTGCGCCCGGCTCGTGTCCGAAATTCTAGCCAACGAGGCGGGACGCCCCGCTGGCCGCGAGCGAGACGCGCGCACTCCTTGCATCGACAATCACCAGCTTCGCACCCGTCGGCGAGTAACCATCCGGTTCGATCTGGAAGAGCAGATCGACTATCGCGCCGTGGAGGAGATCCGGTGCAAGCGCACGTGCGGACGGCCAGAGCACCGCCAGCCCCCTCCCCGTCCCGTCGTCGATCGTGATCTCGCAACAATCCTCGGCGAACTCACGCGTTGCGATGACCGACGCGTTGCGCACGAGGAACAGCGGCTGCAGATTGCCCGCTCCGAACGGTTGCAGCATCTCGTGCGCGGCAACAAACTCCCGATCGACTTCCGCCAGCGTCACCTCGGCATCAACCTGCGACTCGCGAAGAAAAAGCGCGTCGTCGAGCGAACGGAACCGCTCCTCCAGCCTCCGCCGCAGCTCATCGACGTTCGAGGCCGGCAACGAGAATCCGCACGCGAACTCGTGCCCACCGAAATGCGTGAACAGCTCAGCGACCGATGCGAGCTGCTCGTGCAGATTGATCGTTCCGATGCTCCGTCCCGATCCAACCGCCACATCGCCCTCGATCCCGATCGCCAGCGTCGGCCGGTGGTAACGCTGCGCAATCCGTCCTGCTGTCAACCCGAGGACGCCTTTGTGCCAGTTGTGTCCGGCGAGGATGAAGATGCGCTCGTTCCCGATCCGCGCAACCTCCTCCTCAGCCTCCGCCCGCACCCTCTTCTCGATCTCCTGCCGCTCGGCGTTCAATCGGTCGAGCTCCGCGCAGAGCGTCCAGGCCGATTCCTCCGTGGCAGCGGCGAAGAGATCGATCGCGGTCTCGGCGGACGACAAACGTCCGGCGGCATTGATGCGCGGGCCGATCTTGAAGCCGATATCTACCGCTCGTAGAGGCCGTCCCAGCATCCCCAGGCGACGGATCAGCGCTCGAAGACCGGGATTGCGAGGGTCGGAAAGACCGGCGAGGCCGAGGAATGCGATGGTGCGGTTTTCTCCGATGAGAGGTGCGACGTCCGCAACCGTTCCGATCGCCGCAATCTTCAGCAGCGACGCGATCGACATCTTCGAGCCGCTCCTCCGCAGCAACTCGCAGCACAGCTTGAACGCGACTCCGACCCCAGCCAGATCCTTGAACGGATACTCACTCCCTTCCTGTTTGGGGTTGAGCACCGCCGCCGCCGCGGGGAGCATTTCCGGCGGCAGGTGATGGTCGGTGATGATGACGTCGATCTCGCGATCGATCGCGACGCGCACCGGATCGACGCTGGTGATGCCGCAGTCGACCGTGATCACGAGACGGACATCTCTCTCGGCCAGCACGCGATCGAGCACGACGGTCTTCAGCCCATACCCATCGACCAGCCGGTGAGGAACAACGTGCGCCGCGTCGGCGCCGAGGGCACGAAGAACCGTTTGCAGAAGAACGATGGAAGTGACGCCATCGACGTCGTAGTCGCCGTAGATGAGGATGGTCTCCCGATCCCGCACCGCCCTCTCGATCCGCGCGCACGCGTCGCCAATCCCATGGATCGTCGATGGATCGTGCAGATCGTCGATGCACGGCGCGACAAATCGCCGGTAGTCATCCAACGTCGTGATGCCCCGCCGGACCAGAATCGCCCGCAGCTTGTCATTGCCGATGGGAAGGTTCGGAAGCTCCCGCGGCGCCTCGAGCATGTGCCATGCGTCGTGGAGCATGAGGTGGAGTCTACGCGACTGCGAAAGGTCTACACTGCGTAGATCTTATGAGCCAGGAATTAGAAGAGGACGACATTCCTGAGATGGACTTGGTCGACGGTGTTCGCGGCAAGTACTACGAGCTCTACATGAAAGGACACACGATGCCGTACAACCGCTCGAAGCCCCCGGGAACCATGATTCCGGAGCTGGATTATCCGGATGTCGCCACGGCGGCGGCCTGGCTCTGCGCTGCGTTTGGTTTCGCGGAGCGGCTGCGAATCGCCAACCATCGCTTCCAATTAACGTTCGGGAGTGGCTCGATCGTTGTTGTGGAGCGGCACGACGATGCTGACGGCGGACACCGCTCCTCGACGATGGTGAGCGTGGAAGACATTGACGAACACTGCCAGCGTGCCGAGAAGAATGGCGCGAAGATTCTTCGCCCTCCGGCAACGCACGTCTACGGGGAGCGGCAATACACCGCTGAGGATCCCGGCGGGCATCGGTGGACATTCTCGGAATCGGTTGCCGATGTTCACCCTCGCGATTGGGGTGGAGAGCTCATCGCTGAGTGACGAGAGAACCGTTTTCACGCGGAGATGCGGAGAACGCGGTGGTCTTCTCCGCATCTCCGCGCCTCCGCGTGACCGCTCTTCCTACTCATAGTGCTATGTTCCGAGTCATGAACCGACTGCGCACGCTTCCCGCTCTCGTGCTCTTGCTCCTGGCCGGCACGGCGGCCGCGGACGACGCTCACGGCACCTTCCAGTTCGCGAAAGCAAAGTTTCAGATCGTGAACGCCATGGCGTGGCAGCGCGAAGGGAAAGATCCGAAGAAGCCGGTCACCGTCGTCGCCGGCGCGGATTTCAAGATCGATCAGCCGGCGGTGATCGCCGCCCTCGATCCCGCCAACGCGCTCATCGCGCAGATCGTGAAGGCCGAGCGCGGTAATTTCGTGATCATCACGCTGGCCCCGGCTGACCACTGCGCCATCTTCGCCTTCCTCGATACCGGCAAGCAGATCGACCTCGGCGATTCCTTCCCCGCAAAAACCACGTCGTCGACCGCAACACACATTACCGGCGATTGCTCGACCTCCAAGCCGGAGAAGACACTTTTCGGCGATTCGTACGAGTTTCATCTCGCCTACGACCTCCCCATCACGCCGATGCCCAAACCGAGCGCGCTGCCGGCAGGCGGAGGCGAGCCGGGTCAGGCCTTCGTCGCGCTCATCGGCGCCATCCGCGCCAACGACTGGGACGCCACGCACAATCACCTCCGCGAGGAGGAGGTTCCCAAAACCGCGCCGAAGCCATCGGAGAGGAAAGAGTATTTCGAAGGGCTGGCTCTCAACTATCCGAAGATGGTCACCGTCACGGGCGGCCAGATCAAAGGCGACCAGGCCCATCTCCAGATCGCAGGAACGAAGTACGACGGCGGCAAGATCAAGGGCGACATCGCCATGAAGAAAGTGGCCGGCAACTGGCGCGTCGCCGACATGACCCTCTACGGCGCGGACTGAACGATGTCCGAGGACTCCGCGCAGCTTGTCGCCGAGGTCGTTGTCCCCGATCTCGGTAAGACCCTCGACTTCCTCACCGTCCTCGGGTTTCGTGTCGAACGAATCGATGGAACCTTCGCCGTTCTTCGCTGGGATGATTCGTATCTCTTCGTCGCGGAGGACGCCGGAGCTACGACCACGACGAGATGGATCAACATCCGCGTGATCGTGGAGGACGTCGATGCGATGTGGTCGAAGGCGACGCAACTCGGACGGATCGTCACGACGATCGGCGATCGTAGCTACGGGTTGCGAGACTTCATCGTGGCTGGCCCTGGTGGCGTAGAAGTCCGCTTTGCGCAGGTAATCTAGTAAAAGCGTGAAACGGTTCTCCCGTGTCAAGCACCTACGCTATCCTCCCCCGTTCCATGCGCTTCCTCAGCCACCTCTTCGACAACAACCGCAACTGGGCCGCCGAGATGACCCGGCAGGACCCCGACTTCTTCCGCCGCCTCGCCGGCCAGCAGGCGCCTCGCTACCTCTGGATCGGATGTTCCGACAGCCGCGTCCCCGCAACGCAGATCACCGGATTGCTGCCCGGCGAGATGTTCGTGCACCGCAACATCGCCAACGTCGTCGTCCACACTGATCTGAACTGCCTCTCGACGATCCAATTCGCAGTCGAGGTCCTGAAAGTCGAGCACATCATCGTCTGCGGCCACTACGACTGCGGCGGCGTTCTCGCTGCTCTGCGCGGCGACAGTGTCGGCCTTGCCGATAACTGGCTCCGTCACGTGCAGGATGTCCGCTCCAAACACGAGTCGCAGCTCGACGCCCTCCCCGCCGGCGCTCGCCAGCAACGTCTCTGCGAGCTGAACGCGATCGAGCAGGCGATCAACGTGAGCAAGACCACGGTCGTCCGCGACGCCTGGTCACGCGGACAATCCCTGGTCATCCACAGTTGGGTCTACGACCTCCGCGACGGCCTCCTCCGCGACCTCGGCATGTGCATCACGGGCGAGAACCTGGCCTGAAAAGCCTTAACCACAGAGACACAGAGGACACAGAGTTAACGTCGCAATCTCTGTACTACTAACCAATAGTTTCTTCTCCTGACGTGAAGATTTTCATGCGGCGATGGGGGTGAGATGGCGGACGGGGGCGTGAAGTGCGGCGAGTACAGCGGTGATTACTTTGCGGCCGG